>Ga0310121_10001893_pt1 | contig 20591 bp, 16 predicted proteins | sample CB27_Tmax_986_MG_FD_203504 | JGI IMG/M metagenome (GOLD analysis project Ga0310121, IMG submission 203504) | Marine microbial communities from Western Arctic Ocean, Canada - CB27_Tmax_986 | ecosystem: Environmental > Aquatic > Marine > Oceanic | place: Canada: Western Arctic Ocean | collected...
ATAAAAACAGGCCAATAATGACCAAAACCACGATGCCGCCAACCCATAAACCATTCATGCCAATTAAACTTGGACCCATGCCAATGGAACTTGGAGTCATGTCAATACCTCGCTTCGGTTAGAGCAGAGCCGGAAAGCATTATGCTTGGGCGATCCGCAAATCTCCCGGGGACAATCCTTACATCATGCCGCGCATCGGTCGGCGACACAAACGGACCACCGGGTAGGCGGCTCGGCAGGGGCGATATTGTCACCGTCTGCCCGCCTGTCCGTCGCCTCGGGCGCTGATCAGTCGTGCAGGTTTGTGATCTGCCACAACCCTCACGATATGGTCGTGTTGAAAGTGGTGATGGCCCAATCGTGAGCACATCGGGTGGTGAGAATAGAGCCAATGACCTGCCTGAAAACAGATATTGAAGACGGTCGGCAGCACAATTGCCCTCAAGATCGGCCATTCGCCAGGCAGGCCTTCTTCTCGTTGTTTCGAACGGGCATTGGGCGTAATCCCCATGATTGGGTTTTGTCAGCGTATAATCTTGGTGATCATCCAGGCGTCATGGAACTTGTGCAGATGCGCGCGATTGTGACCGGCCAGGTCGGCATAGACAAGAAGGGGTACCTCACCGCCGTGCGGGACTTGGCCGCGGACCGGGACGATCGCATTGGCGTGTACAACGTGGGTGACATGATGTACGCCGAGGCCCCGGACGTTCGGCCCGGTCGGATACTCGACCTGCCGCTCTCACGGTTGCACACGCTTCGCCGAGCGGTTTTTCGTGACATCATCTTCGACGCCAAGGGCGAGGCGAACATCCTGGTCAATACGCACGCGACCTTTCGCTGGCGGCATGGGTTGTTCGGGGCGTTTGACTTCGACCAGGTTCGCGCGCTGGAGGTCGACTCGTTGATCTGCCTGCTGGACAACATCGAGGTCGTCCATCACCGCTTGCACGCCGAGCACACCGTCGACGCGACGCTAAAGGACCTGATGGTCTGGCGTGAAGAGGAGATCATGGCCACCGAACTGCTGGCGCAGGCGCTGGGTTGTGGTAATCGATTCTTCATCTTGTCGCGCGGGCGTGAAGTGGACACGCTCGAGACATGCTACCGGCTGATCTGTCGGCCACAGTTGCGCAAGATGTATCCGTCGTTTCCCATGACGCACGTTGAGCATCTGCCCGAAACACGCGCCGAGATCGACGCTTTCCGCAGCGAGTTGGCCAAGCACTTTATTACGTTCGATCCCGGTGACGTCGACGAAAAAATCCTGCTCGACCGCGCCATCGAAGCCGCCAAGCAGGGCGAAGACTTCATCGAATGCAGCGGCCTGGTGGCCCCCTGCCCCGATGAACAGGATGCACAGGGCTCGGCCACGCAGCCACTTGGTCACTGTGCCACTTGCTTCCAGGTATCCGTCAAGCAGGTGCTCGACATCGCCGGCGACGTGGATGGTCAAATCTACGCACGCGATTTCAAGATGATCGATCAGTCGGACATGATCGTGTCACTGATCCCCGAGTTGGCCGGCGGCGTGCCGGGCCTGTCCAGCGGCGTCGAACGCGAACTGCAACACGCGTTCGAGCACGGCAAGGAAGTCTACGTCATCTGGAAGCCCGACAAGAACCCCAGCCCGTTTATCACCGAAACCGCCACAAAAGTGTTTCGCTCCACGCAGGAAGCGATCGCGTTCTTCGACGAGCAGGGCATGCTCCACCAGGCGAACCTGTTCGGGTATTGAACCTGCGCAAACGACACCAGATGACCCGTTTCATTTACCTCACCGACACGCACCTGGGCGCGTGTAACGACAGCGGCTATCACACGCAGCCGCGGCGGGTGAACCTGGCCGAAGCGTTGGTCGAGGCGCTGGGTCGGTGGATCGACAGACACGACGTCGATTTCGTCCTGCACGGAGGTGATATCGTTGACGCGGCGACCGCCGAATTGATTCACCGAAGCACGGTCTTGTTTTCAAGGTTGACGGTGCCGACCTATCTTTGCCTGGGCAACCATGATCTGATGGAACCGGGGGCGATCGAACAATGGAGGACACTTCACGACGGCATGCTCCCAGGCGGGAAGGAAACGTTCAGCCTGCGGTTCAATGAGTTTGCACTCTATGTGCTGGCGCATCATTACGGCAGCACCGACCCGCCGCACTTCTGGGACGCCGAAGGCGGCACCGATACCCAGCGCCCGGTGCTCGACGCGACACAGCGATCGGAATTCGAGTCGTACGTCGCCCGTATTGACCGACCGGTCATCGTCGCGGTGCACGCCATGATGAACGCCGTTCCCGCCGAACAATGCGGCGCCGAGGAAGATCAGCACGCCCCCGACAGGCAGTTTCACGAGTTTTTCGCGGACACCGCAAGGCGACATGGTGGCATCCGGCTATTCCTCGCCGGGCACAACCACGTCAACACGATCGTCGACCAGGAGCTTTTCGTTTCGACCACGACCGCGTCATTTACGGAAGGTAGATTCGACGCACGCGTGATTACGGTACGCGATGGCACGATCGACGTGCAGACCGTCAGTTTCGCTGACAACCTAGATGAGCCGATCGAAGTGGGTCGCGAGTTTGCGGGCGTTTATGGGGGGCCAGCGCAGCGGTCGTGCGTGATTCGCTGTTGACAGAAGGCAGGAATTGCATGCATGCCTGGCGAGATATTCACGATTGTTCCGCTTTTCGATCTCCACAGCGACTCGCCACGTCGTGTTATCTGGTTTCCGGCAATCACGGCGTGGGCAACAAGCAGGGTTTCGTCATTGTGATTCGCCGCGATGGCAGCATGCGCAGGAAGCAGGAGATGTCGAATGCCTTACGGCGCTTTTTCAATATCGACCTCGACGCGCCCATCTTCGGTGGTGCGGATAGGGAAGGTACAAAGCGGCAGGTCATCGGCAAAGTCCACGTTTCTGCCGGTCTTGACGTCAAACGCGTAGCCGTGGAACGGGCAGGTCAGCACGCTGCCGCGCAATTCGCCCTCGCCGATGGGCATGTGTGCGTGTGGACAGACGTTGGCGGCGGCGAACAGTTCGCCGTCCAGCTTGCAGACGATGACGCCGCTGTCCTCGGCGGTCAGGCAGACGTGGCCGCCCTCCGACAGACCATCGATCGGTCCGATTTTCACCCACTTGGCCATGGCTGCTCCAATCATCTACGATGCGATTGCGTTACAGGTCGATGAGCGAGTTTACCCGATATCGCGAGATTCTGTCGTCGCGGGCTGGCCCGTGCCTTCGTCATTGGGCCGCGCAGCCGGTGCCGACCGATTCGATCACGCTCGGCGCAGCCGCGGCGGCGCTGATGCTCGACGACGACTCTTCGTTGCACGACAATCTCGCCGACGGGTTTCGCCATTTGGCGCACTGCCACGATGATCTGGCGGACGCGCAGGGACGGCGGCGGTCTGCCTACCACCCTTTCGTGCTGCACCTGCATCTGGCGGCGTTCGCCAGCCGGTACGAGACACTCAGCGTCGCGCAGTGGAGTGTTTGCGAGCAATCAATAGCTGCCGCCCTGGCGCCGGCCCGTGAGGCGGAGAATTACAGCGATCAACCGCCGCCAGCCGATCGGGTCGACGCGACGCTGTGGCAGGCGGTGGTGATCTGGGAGCAGGCGATCGTGCTCAAACGAGACGTTGATCTCGAGTGGGTCGACGGCGTGGTACACCAGATCGTCTGTCGGCCGGGAACGGAAGGTTCGTTGCACCCACGCTCGCCGGGCGAGTGCGACGAGGCGTGGTGGTGGTCCGATCGGTGCGGGCTGCACGCCTTGGCCAACCTTGCCTTGCTCGGGCGGAACCCGGCATGGACCCGCCGCGTCGAACAGGTAGCGATGTATCATCAGGCCCACGCCCAGTCGGCCGAGGCCGCAGCGCAGCCATGGGCCTTGTTCGGGTACGCCTGGTCGGGCAGGACGCGGGCGTTGGCCGATCAGCAGATTCGCCTCGTCGAGACCACCGCTGGGGCGAGACTCGATGTGCTGGCTGCCTTGCTGCTGGCCGACGCGGCCTATTCGCTGGCCCAGTTTGCGGCGTAATAATGGTAAGTGGGGTGTATCGAGGATGATTGTCATGAGTCGACAACCGCGTGTCGTGGCACGCAACCTCGTGTTTGCGGCCGCCTTGCTGGTCGCGGCGTGCGGGTTGACCTGTTACGCCGACGACACGCCGACCGAGTCGCCCCCCTCACCAAAAGAAGCGGCGTCGAAGCCCACGCCGCAGGCCACGGCCGACGCGGACCCAAACGGCGTGGTCGAGGCGAAGACCGAGGCGAAGACCGAGGCGTTGCGCCGTAAGTTGCAGCGTGTGCTGGTGCAACTGGGCGTATCGACCGCAGGGCAGCATGAACTGGCCGCTAAACGGCTGGCGGAATTGGCGGACCAATCGGAGAAGTTGGCCAAGGACCTAAACCGCCCTGACAGGCAACTCGAGGCGCAGAACCTGGTGATGCGGGCACGTTATGCGCAGGCCCAACAGGCCCAGAGGTTCAATCGCGAGGTCGAGGCCTCCGTGCGCATCGCGCAACTGCGCAGCGGCGCCTGGCAGACGATGGCCAACTCCGCGACCAACGCCAGGCCGGTCGGCGACTTCTGGCTGCTCCAGGCCGACCTGTTTGACATCAACCGCGCAGCGCTCGACCGCAACCAACGCCAGATCAGCACGATAACCCGCATCGAGTGGTTCCTCAGTCAGCGTGACCGGGCCAACAAAGACCGTCCGTCCGACGGCGAAGAGCAGACCATGCTCCTCGAGGTGCGACTGGCACTGCTGCGCCTGTACGACGAGCGTGGACTCAGCAACAAGGTCAAGGCCTTGGTCGGTCAGGTCAAAAAATCGCCGCATGCCGACAACGCCGTGCGCGCCGCCCTTGACAGGTGGTTTGGATACGTCGATCAGATTGGCAAGCCCATTGGCGACGAGTTATTGACGGTGATGAGACAGTACCGGATCGGAGTGCAACAACATCCATTGCGCATCCAAGGAAAATACCTGGATCAGCCCAGCGCCGGCAATGGCGGCGAGGTCACCATCATCCTTTTTCAGACTGCCAATATGCTCGAAATGATGGTTCCTGGGCAGACAAGGCCTCACTGGCTGAACGTGGTATTTCACCGCCGACCGGCGGTAGATGGGATGATCATTGCGATGGGTGACACGGTCGGTGACTGGATAAAGCAGTCCATCGGTCCGGTTTATCTGGAGACGCTGAAAGACCGGAAGTTCAGCCGGCGTTTTGCCGTGCGGACGGTGCCTCGGTACGTGTTGATCGACCACGCCGGCAAGGTGGCGGCGGTGGGTGGCGTGATGATCGGCGACGAGGTTGACCGACTCATCACCGCATCGCGCAAGGACGCGGAGAAACAGGCGAATCGCGTCGACAAGGCCAAGGCGGATGATCCGGACCCGTCGAATGCGCCATCACACGATTAGGTGTATCCACAACCTGTCTTGCAGAAATCAATCTAGCCATTAAAATAAAATGTTGCGTTTTGGTTAGGACCGTGCCCTGAATTTGGTGGAATACAAATGACAAATCAATCAGACCACGCTGTGTCACAAGACAACACAACAACCAAGCACGCGGAACTGAAGGGTTGGGTGAACGATGTCGCAGGCATGTGTAAACCGGAGCGGATTCAATGGTGCGACGGTTCGCAGGGCGAATACCAGGCCATGCTCGACAAGATGGTCGCCGGTGGCACGGCCCAATGGCTGGACAAGACCAAACGCCCCAACAGCGTGCTGATCTGGTCCGACCCGGCCGACGTGGCCCGCGTCGAGGACCGCACGTTTATCTGCTCAATCGACGAGGACAACGCCGGGCCGACCAACAACTGGACCGAGCCCACGCAGATGAAGAGCACGTTGCGCGGGCTTTACGACGGCTCGATGCGCGGCCGCACCCTGTACGTCATCCCCTTTTCCATGGGGCCGGTCGGCTCGCCGATCGCGCACGTTGGAGTGCAGCTGACCGACAGCGAATACGTCGTGGCCAACATGCACATCATGACCCGCGTCGGCAGCGCCGTGCTGGACGTGCTGGGCAGCGACGGACCGTTCGTGCGATGTCTTCACTCGATCGGTTACCCACTCGTTGACGCCGACGGCCACAAGCGTGACGACTTGCCTTGGCCCTGCAACGCTGACAACAAGTACATCACCCATTATCCCGAGACGAAGGAAATATGGTCGTTCGGATCGGGTTACGGCGGCAACGCGCTTCTGGGCAAGAAATGCTTTGCGCTTCGCATCGCGTCGACCATGGCGCGTGAGCAGGGCTGGATGGCAGAGCACATGCTCATCCTGAAGATTACCAGCCCATCGGGTGAGGCGAAGTTCATTGCGGCCGCGTTTCCCTCGGCGTGCGGCAAGACGAACCTGGCCATGCTCGAACCAACCGTCAAGGGTTGGAAGGTCGAGTGCATCGGCGACGACATTGCATGGATGAAATTCGGCGAAGATGGCTCGCTGCGCGCAATCAACCCGGAGGCCGGGTTCTTCGGCGTCGCGCCCGGCACGAGCGATCAGACCAACCGAAATGCGATGGAGTCGCTGAAGGAAAACGCCATCTTCACCAACTGCGCCCTGACTGACGACGGCGACGTGTGGTGGGAGGAAATGGCCGACGGCCCGCCACCGGCGCACCTCAAGGATTGGCACGGCAAGGACTGGACGCCTGCCGGCGATAACACAGCAGCGCATCCGAATGCCCGATTCACCGCGCACGCGCGGCAGTGTCCGGTCATGGCGCCTGAATGGGAGGACCCGCGCGGCGTGCCGATCAGCGCGATCCTTTTCGGCGGGCGTCGCGCAACGACCATCCCGCTGGTCATCGAATCATTCAACTGGCAACACGGCACGTTCCTCGGGTCGATCATGTCCAGCGAAAAAACCGCTGCGGCTGCCGGCAAAGTCGGACAGGTGCGACGCGACCCCATGGCCATGCTGCCGTTCTGCGGCTACCACATGGGCGATTATTTCCGGCACTGGATGGAAATGGGCGAAAAGGGCGGCGACAAGATGCCGCGCATCTTCTACGTCAACTGGTTCCGCAAGAGCGCCGACGGCAAGTTCCTCTGGCCCGGGTACGGCGAGAACAGCCGTGTGCTCAAATGGGTCGTCCAGCGTTGCCTCGGGAAGGCTGACGCTCGGGAGACCGCGATCGGGTATCTCCCCACACCCGATGCGCTCGATCTCGATGGACTTGATGTGCCCGCCGGCGACCTCGAAGAATTACTCAATGTCGACGTTGAGGGCTGGCTCGGCGAACTGCCGTCGATCAAGGAGCATTTCGCCACGTTCGGCGACAAACTTCCCGCGTCGCTGGGCCAAGAAATGGTGAAACTGGAAAAAAGGCTGAAATCGGCGCAATAATCGGCGTCATCTATGGCCGACTGATCCGGTCAACTGCCCGTCGAGTCGATCGAGAAACCGGGGATCAATTGTTTTGACCCCATCGGGTCGGCGTGTTTCAAGGCGTGGTGGGAGGCGGCGCGTTCGAGGTCGAATCAAACTGAAACGCACAAGCGGCTCGCTTATCCGCTCTTATTGCCGGCAATAGGCGACTTGTTCTTGTCGGCCCGGGCCGCTCCCTCGAGCATGCGCTCAATCTGGGCCTGCAATATCTGCACCGGGTCCCCACGGGTGGACACGCCGTGGAAAACCTCGACGATCTTGCCCCCGCTGATAAACGCCGTTACTGGAATGCCACGGCGCGTGCCGTATTTCCAGCCGACGCTCTGGTGCCGGTCCATGAGCACCGGTAATGAGAGGTGATTGTTCCGCCAGTACGCCGTGACCTGATCCTCGGTTTCACCCTGGTTGACCGTGAAGATCGCAACCGATTTTTTCTTCGCGATAGCCCATTGATGGACTTTTTCGAGCGTGGCAAGGCTGATCCGGCACGGGCCACACCAGGTGGCCCAGAAATCGAGCACGATCACGTCGGCGTCGACTTCCGCCATGTCGAAACTCTCGCCGCCCAAGGTCTTGAGCCTGATCGGCGGCGCGTTGATGCCGATCAGTGGGGGTGGTGGTGGCATGCCCTTAATCATCGATGATGCCGCGTTTACGTATTCCTTGAATGATCCGTACGCAACCGACTTGTTCGTATCGATCTCAAAGATTGCCGGCTTGACCAGCTTCTCGCGGGAACCGGTCTCGAAGGTGTACCTCCACGTGTGCGGTGTGGCCTGGGCTGTGGCGGGCTCGACGTGGCTGTGTTCGATCGTCGCTTCGGTGATCATGTGCGTAGCCAGATCAATGTGAAGCGTCGCGTGGTGTCCGGGGGCAGCGATGATAAGTGTATTGGCCGAGTCGTAGTCGTCGTTTTTCAGCGTCACCCGGTCTGGCGCGTTGCCGTGGATGAACAGGGAGATCGGATCGTCCGCGATGCAAAACGCCACGTCCGGCAACACGGGTGTGGCGGGCAGACCGACAAATTGAATCAACTTGTCCAATCGCTTGTACGTCAGCTTGGGCGGTGTTGGTTGCTTCAGGTGGATGCTTTGGGTGCCGTGCAACTTGAACCGCAGGGTCTTGCCGTTGATCGCGAGGATGCCGCCGGGCCCGTCAATCTTCAGCTTGCGGTTCTTGCGATCCAGGGCAACGTCGAATGTGCTCCGCTTAATGTTCAGCCACCGGCCCTCGGTTTCTCCGGCCTCGAATCGAATCCGGACTTGATATTGATCCGTGTCGCGGTATGCCTTTTTTATCTGCTCGATCAGCTTCGCGGCGGCCGGATCGATGGAGGGCGACGCCGATGAGGCGGGTTCGGCGTCTTGGGCGTGTAACGGTACTGCGGCCGCGACCGCCACCACGCCCATAAAGACACACCTCGATACCCGCGAGATTATCATGTAAATGCTCCAAGGGGGATTGGCGACCACGTTGTTACGGTAGTCACGGCCCCCGGTTCGGGCAAATGCGCACGATGCTGGCAGGCCGTCTACAGCATGGGTTGCCCGGCCCGACGCCTGCCACTACTATCTTCTGTCTGAATCGACAATTAGCTCAATTTATTTAAGGAGGAGTTTGATGTCCGATTCTTCGCTTATCAGTCCCCACGGCGGCACCTTGATCAATCGGCTGGTTGCGGCCGACAAGGCATCGTCACTAGCCCAAGAAGCTGCCGAACTGCCCTCGATCACCCTGTCAGCCAAGCAGGCCTGCGACATGGAGATGGTGGGGATCGGGGCCTACAGTCCGCTGGCAGGGTTTGTGAACAAGGCTGACTTTGAGAGCATCTGCCGCGAAGCCCGATTGGCCGACGGGACCGTCTGGCCGGTCCCGTTGACGCTTGCTGTTGACGACACCGTCAAGGCCACACTTTCCGAGGGTGGCCGGGCGGCCTTGCACCACAGCGACGGCACTTTGATGGGCGTGATCCAGATCGAGCAGATCTATCCGCACGACAAGAAACTGGAGATTCCCAACGTCTTTCGCACTGAGGACGCGGCCCATCCGGGTGTTCAGGGTGTGATCGATGAGGGTGACTGGTGCGTCGCCGGGCCGATCGACGTGATCACCGTGACACCCGCGAAGGAGCCGGGCGAGCAGTTCACCGAGTTTCGCCTGTCGCCGGCCAAGACACGTGCCGTGTTTGCCGAGCGTGGCTGGCACACCGTGGCCGCCTTCCAGACCCGCAACCCGATCCACCGCGCTCACGAGTACCTGACCAAGTGCGCCCAGGAAATCTGCGATGGTCTTCTAATTCACCCCCTGGTCGGCGAGACCAAGGCGGGTGATATCCCCGCCGAGGTGCGCATGGATTGCTACCAGACGCTTATCGCCAGCTACTACGTTGCCGAGAGGACGGTGCTGACGGTGATGCCGGCGGCGATGCGTTACGCCGGGCCACGCGAGGCGATTCTTCACGCCCTGGCCCGGCAAAACTACGGCTGTTCGCACTTTATCGTCGGCCGCGACCATGCCGGCGTTGGCGATTACTACGGCACCTACGAGGCCCAGGAAATCTTCGACGATTTCTCCGACGGCGAGATCGCCATCACCCCGCTCAAATTCGAGCACGCCGCCTACAGCAAGCAGGCCCAGGGCATGGTCAGCGCCAAGACCTTCCCCAAAATCCAGGGTGATCAGATCTTCCTCTCGGGCACCAAGGTCCGCGAACTTCTCAGCCAAGGCGAGCGTCCTCCGCAGGAATTCACCCGCCCCGAGGTAGCCGACATCCTTATCAAGTGGGCGCGGTCGATAGGGTAGCACCCACGCTCGTGTTCGCTATTGAGCGTGTGACTTGCTTTGGGGCCGGGGCAGAGCGAAGCGATACGGCGGTTGTGGGTACTTGAGCGGGCCTTCCTTGCGGTCAGGCTCAACCACCCGTCGCCCGTTGACTTGCCGGGAATCTGCGGCACCCCTTTTTAGATGTGGATGAACGGCAATGCCAGACCAAGATTAATCTGCAAGGTTCATGGCCGGACTCGGCGCCTTGGAGGACGCATGATCGAATCCCGTGCCCCTTCGCCACGCAGTCGCATCATGCGATGGCCGGGTGCCGCGACTCGCTGCATCGCATTTACGCTAGTTGAGATGCTCGTTGTGATTACGGTCGTGGCGCTTTTGATCGCGATGTTAATGCCCGCGGTCAAGAGGGCCAAGGAGGCTGCCCGCGTGGTCCAATGCGCCAGCAACCTGCACCAGTTCGGCCTCGCCATGTACAACTACACCCACGACAACCACGCGGTGTTGCCTTCTTATTCTTTCCCCGACAAGTCAGATTGGCCCAACCCGGGTTGGAGTTCGCACGACGCTGAGATCATCGGCCTTGGGGGCGACGACAGCTACGACCCCCACCCGGGCCGAAGAAAACTCAATGAATATTCGAGCCGCGAGGCGTTCCGCTGTCCTTCCGACACCGGATCGGCCAGCCCAGGGTCCTCCAGCTCACAGGTTACCAACTACCGCAACTACGGCAGCAGTTACTGGTCGGCCACCCGATGGTATTCTCAAGGGGCAGGGTCGCGGGCACCGCTGTGGGGCAAGAGACTAAACGACTTTGCCGTCCATGCTCGTCAGGTAACCGGCGGGGACGCGGACATCTTCTACATGTGGACCTATTGGTCGTCGCTCCCGAGTGGTCCCCACGGCACACACTACAACTGGCACGACCGTCCGCAGCACCATCCCGACGCCTACCCGGACTCCGGTGTTTGGACATACGACGTCAAGTGCAACATCGCTTTTCTCGATGGCCACGCCGCGTTCCTCAAGCTCGGGCCTTATGAGCCGCTTGACTTCACCGTCAACAGGCCAAACTACACATTCGATCAAGGTATGCCGTGACCTGTGCGCACCTGCATCGCGAAGTGCGCGACAACCTCAGTTCAAAAACCAGACATCATGCGGCATTGACCTGCTTTTCAGCGTCATCGTTGCAGATAACTCAATCGAGCGCGCTGACCACCTCAAAGGTCCGCTTCACCACGCGGGGCCAGTCGAATTGTCGGGCGTGGTCGCGGGCTTTTTCGCCCATGCGTTGAGCGGATTTTTGGTCGGACAATAGTTTTCCAAGCGCGTCGGCGACGGCGTCGTGGTCGTTGCCGTCGACGCAGCAGCCGGTTTCGTTGTCGAGGACGGCCTCGGCCTGGCCGCCGGCGCGGCCGGCAATGCTGGGCTTGCCGGCCGCGCCGGCTTCGAGGAAGACCATGCCGAAGCCCTCAATGTCGGCGCCCGTCTCGATCGACGGCATGGCGAAAACGTCGCAGCCGCCGTACATCGCCAGCTTCGTCTGGTCGTCGATGCGCCCGGCGAATCGGACGCGGTCAGCCACGCCCAGCCGCTGCGCCTGCGTTTTTAGCTCGTCGGTCAATCTACCAACGCCGGCGATATAGTAGACAAGTTTGGGATGCTGCGGTGCAAGTTTGGCGACGGCGTCGATGACGGCGGTGTGATTCTTGCGCGGGTCGAGCCGGCCTACCGTCAGCACGACCGCAGCGTCATCGTCGATCCCCTGCTGCCGCCGCCAGTGCTGCCCGGCACCCCCGCTTCCGGGGGCGGCGAACGTGTCGAACGCGACGCCCGGATGCACCACCGTCATGCGCGCCGGATCCATATAGCCGTCGAGCAGGCGGGTAGTGCTGCGGCTGTTGGCGATCATCAGGTCGACCGCGGCACACGCGTGCCGCAGCAGCACCCTCAATTGCCGACTCGATTGGCAGGCGGTCAGTTCCTCGCCGTGGGCATAACAGATAACCCGCAGCCGATCGCGGTATCGGCGGCGCAGCGGGATCAACGAGACGACCTCCGGTACGACGTCGCGGCAGTGTACGTACACGCGGGCGCGGCGGCGCAATTGCTGGCGCACGGCTTGTGCCATGCGCAGGTAACGCATGATTCGTTTTGGGCTGTCGAGTCCCCAGCTGTGCAGGAATATGTTGCGCCGGTCAAGCGTAAAGTTCGGGTCGGCCGCGTGGTCGCCCGACGTGGGCCGCCGGGGCGCATCGGGAAACTCGCTGGTATACGGCGGCGCGTTGTAGTAATCGTGCGTGATGACGTGTACCGGTCGGGGCCAGCGGCGATACGCCTCGTACATCCACCGCACCGCGCCGCCGTACTCCGGTAAAAACCGCTGCGACAGCAGGATGTCATAAGGATCGGCCCGGTCCGTCTGTTCGATCATGAGGTCGCCCGCCGCTGCTCTTCGATCTCGTCGAGGCGTGGGTGCGGCACGAGGAAGGGACCGATCGCCAGGTAATCAAGGTTGCCCAGGAGGAACGCGCGGATCGCGTCGTTGGGCGTGCAGACGATCGGCTCCTCGTGCATGTTAAAGCTCGTATTGATAATCGCCGGGATACCGCTGCGCTCGTGGTATGACTGAATAATCCTGTGAAAGATCGGGCTCGTGCGCTCGCTGACCAATTGCGGTCGCGCGGTGCGATCGACGTGGACGGCGGCGGGGCACATGTCGACCATCCGGTCCGTGCAATCGAACGTGATGGTCATAAACTCGGCCGTCTTTTCACAGCCGCCCAGGTTCTTAAACAGCTTATGCGCTTCGCTTGCCAGCACTGCGGGGGCAAAGGGCATGAACTCCGTACGACCGAGTTGGTGGTTGAGCCAGAGGTTGACTCGCGGGTCGTGTGCCGGGTAGAGGATCGAGCGGTTGCCCAACGCTCTTGGACCGTACTCCATCCGACCATTGAACCTGCCGATGATGCGGTCTTCGGTGAGCAATCGGCCTATTTCCTGTTCGATTGCGCCGGGTCGTTCGAAGGTGAGGTCGGCCTGGCGCAGGGCCGTCTCTACTTCTTTTTCGCTGTATTCCGGGCCGAGGTAGGCGTTCTTGAGCGGCTCGCCGGTGAACATGGACCGATCGAATGTGAGCATCGCCGCGCCCGTGCCGCAGCCGCCGTCGCCCATGTTCGGGTAGACGAACACGCTTTCGACGCCGTCGATCTCGCGGATGCGCTGGTTGAGCTTGACGTTGGCGTTGACCCCGCCCGAAAGTGTCACGTTCTTCATGCCGGTCTTGCCCACCCAGTAGGCAACCGCCTCCTGCGCCACCTGCTCGAGCACATGCTGATAGGCGGCGGCGATGTCGCGCTTGGCAAACCGCTCGGCCAGGGCACGGGTGTAGTAATAATTCGACGCGGCGCGAATGCGAATATCACCGTCACGGCAGTCGAACCGCTGTCGCAGCGATGGGCCGATCACGCTCGCGTCACCATACGCCGCCAGCCCGACGATCTTGCCCTCGTGTCGGCCGGGTTGAAAGCCCAGCCCGCTGGTGACGGTTTCATAATGCTGTCCCAGCGAATTGGGAAATGAATACTTGTGCAACGGTTTGATGCCTTCGGGTCCGCCGAGATATATTCCGCCGCAGTTGCCCGACCCGTATCCGTCGAGGGTGACCAGCAGCGCCTGCTCATAGCCGGAGGCGTAAAACCCGTTGGCCGCGTGCGTGTCGTGGTGGTTAAACCGCCGAAGCTTGCCCTCGAGGCCGTATTGGCGCAACGACTCATCCAGTATTTTGGACCAGTGCTCGTGTTCGGCGGCGTTGACTTTGACCCATTGCCGGAAGAACCGCCGGTGCGTGTGCCAGTCAAGCCGGGACGACGAGGCGATCAGCTTGAACAACCGGCGCTTCATCGGCGGTTTGGGCGGCATGAACTCGTCGTGCTTGCTCTCGAACCCGGGGATGAGCGTGGACAAATCGGGGTGATACCCATTGGATGTTGCGGCACGCAGGCTGGCCAGCGACTGGGCGGTGCACGTTGGCCGATGCGCCCTCGCATCGTGCGCCAGTGCCTCATGCATCAGCCGGCTCTCCGTCTTGCCGTCGAAAAAGGCGTATGCGACGGCGTCGACCGATGCCGGTTCCCAGCCGAGTCGATCGAGACCCAGCCTGACCGCCTGGTGTGGGAACCCGTTCTGAAGCTTGACACGCGTCAGTCGTTCCTCGGCGCACGCCATGAGGATTCGCCCGTCTTCCATGAAAGAGGCGGTCGCATCCTTGTCAAGCGGGCTGATGCCGATCACTCGCATGGCAATTCGCTTCGAGGTGCTGCGCGACCTCACTGACCGTCGCTGGCTCAAACTCCTCCCATTGCGCCAACAGGCCCAGTACCTTATCGACTCGCGCGTAAAGGCGATCCACATCCTCGTCGCTGCGTGAATAGGGGTTTTTCCCCGCCACCAGCGATGACGTGTGCATGGTGAAGCATATGCACGGCGGCCGCATCCGCCGCAGCACGGTCAATAAGGCCAGCATATCCTCGAAGGGCGTGAAGTCCATATTCAGCCAGGTCCACTTGGGCGTCCCCAGCCGCAGGGCCAGCCCCATCAATCGCGTACGCGACATCCACGAATGCTTGATCCGGTTGTGCCATTTCGCCCACCGCTCGAATGGAGGGCGGGTGAACCCGACGGTCAGGGGTATCTCCCACAACGGCCGCTCATCCTCGCGGCGTGGGGGCAGACGAACAGGGTCGTTGCCGCGATGGCGAAAGTCGGGTGCGCCGGGATCCACCCACGTGGTAAACGGTACGACCGAGGCGTCGGCGATGAAGCCTTTGGCGCGCAGAAAATCGTGGATCACACCTCCGCTGGAATATCGCCCGCCCCGGAAACTTTTCGGATGAAGACCCGCCTGTTCGAACGTTTCGTACACGTACGCCAGTTTCGCCTCGATCAGCCTGGCAGGCAGATTCAGCAGAAACGATTCGTAGGCGCCACCCTCACGGCTTTCGTCGATCGGCGGGGTGTTCCACGGGTGAACGTGCATGCCGATCTCCACGCCGGCGCGGCCGGCCAGATCGAGAATCACGGCCCGCGCGTCGATATCGGCGAGCACGGCCCGGTTGGTGAAAAACGTCGTTCGGGCTCCGTGACGCGAACACAGTTGTTGGATTTTCGGTAGCTCGGCAATGTTGTCGAGCGTGAAATCGCGTGCCGGAAAGCTTTCATGCCACTGCCATTCTTCCTCCGTGTCAAGCGTCATAGTGAATAAAGTCGCCATGGAGGTATTATAATTCGCGGACGCTGTGTGAGCGATACGCGCCACGCATCGACAGGCGATCGCTCAGGCGGCCACGTCGGGAGCGAGGCGTTGATATCGAGAGTTATGCTGTTCGTGCTCGCCGCACCTTCATCTTATGCGCTGGGCAACCTCGAATTGATCGGCACGCCGGCGCACCAAGCGAGGGGTGGCGCTTCAACCATGGGTTTTGAGCGCATTGGCAAGTTGGTTGTCGAGGTGTACGACCATCCAGATCGTCGTCAGGATCATCAGCGGCACTGCCGCACAAACCACGATGGCGCAGCACCGCTGACCCATCCGCAACGCATGGCGGCCACCAGAATGAAACAACCGTTGACGCCCGAGGGTGGATCAACCGGAAGTGGGGCGGCCCAGCGGGATGAAGCGACCTGTTTGGCCGGGGGAAAGACCGCGGGGCATGAAGAAAACCTTGACCCTTTCGCTTTCGCGGGATAACCTGCGGCTAGACACTGACACGGGTTTCACACGGAGGTTGACCATGCGGCACGTGACCAACGGATTGACCGGTACTTCACGTTCGATGTCCAGCGCCGCCACCCACGGTCGGTTCTGGATGACCGCACTGATCGCGTGGCTTGCGATCGGCATGGGAACCGAGGTTGTCCGGGGCTATGACGTGCCCTTTTTCGGCGTGGTCACCGGGGACGATACGGTCATCAACTCCGGGGCGGGGCGGATCTACTACAAGACCGGTATTTTGGACAAGGGCACGCTGGTCCGCGTCGATCAGGTCATTCATGGTTGGTACAAGATCACCCCGCCGGCCGGCCACTTCAGTTACGTGTCGAAGGCTTTTGTCGATGCACACGGCGATGGCAAGGCAGGCACGACCAATCGCAACCGCGTCGCCGTCAAGGCCGTCAACATCAACGACCCGGCCAACAGTTACCGCACACAGATGAGCCTGAGCAGGGGTACCGAGGTACGCATCGTGGGCGACCACCACGGCTACTACAGGATCGAGCCGCCGGCGGGCGTGTACGTCTATGTATCTCAGTCAACTATCCGCCGTGCGACCCGTACGGAAATCGCCGACGCCAGGCACTCGAGCGATGAGTTGAAATCAAAAAATCCCGCGAAAGCATTACCCGCCAAGTCGCCGCCCAAGATTCCGGCGCTAAATGTGAAGACAACTAGGACACGCGAGCAGCCCGAACCCGCCGAGGCCGCGACCACCAAAGGGAGTCCGGGCGCCACTGCACACGCGCCCTTGGAGGTCAAACAGGTCCACCTGTCAGCAAAACAGGTGGTTGCCCCACCGCAGCTGAAATCTGAATCTGCCGCGACGGACAAGGGCGACATCGCCAAGCCGACCACCGCCGACGCAAAGCCGAGGGTTCCTGTTGTGCCGCCAGGGTTCGCTGCCCATGACACGCAGCGGGGTTCAAAGCCGACCGAAGCCGGCGCACAAGTACAGCCGAACCCATCCGAGAAGATCGTTGAACAGCTGCTGGAGGTCGATTCGCCCGAGACCGCCGATGCCGCACCACCGACTCCGACCGTAAATAAATCATCATCTTCTACGCCGGTTGCCATGGTGAAGCAGAGTTCGGCGACACAAAAATCACAGCCGCCTGCGCGTGGTGGGCCGTCCGTTGCGCCCGACCAGCCGGGGAATCCAGAGTTGGCCGAACTTGAGCGCCGCTTTCCACAGGTCAAAAGAATCACAAAAAATCGCCAGCCTATCGAGCAGTTGTTGGCCCAGCACCAATCGCTGGCTGCACAGAAGACCGGGGCCATAAACAAGAAACAGGGAGGCCTGATTGAAAGACGGAACACCGCCCTGAGGCGCCGATTGATGGTGGTCGATGCGATGGCCAAGGTGGCGATCGCCCGGAACGACAACGCAAACCGAACCGCGATCCGCCTGCAACCTGCGTCCGAAGAAGCGGGGTCGTCCACACTCGGCTGGCTGCGCGCCAGCACGATCTACAACGGCAAACGCTTGCCTCGCTTGTACAAACTCGTTGATCCCGCCACGAATCGGACCATCGCGTATATCCGCCCCGGGCCGGCGATCAACGCCCCTTTACAGCTTGGCAGACTCGTGACCGTCGAAGGTCAGGCGGGCTTTGACGTCGACCTCAAGATCAGGCTGATCGACGCGGCCGAGGCTCGGCTCGTGCGCACCGCGTCACCGTGACCGCGCCGTTGCGATATTCATAGCGGATCTCATCAACGCCACCACCGCTGTAATCGTTATAACCGTTACTGCCGCTTGCCGAGTTGACTGGCCCCCGGGGATCGGATCAATCATGCCCGACCGATCACCGATGCTTCAAAGGCATCAGTTCGCCTATGAAAGGACGGGACTTGACTACAACGCACCAGCCGATCAAGCTTGGGCAGATCCTCGTGGAGCAGGGGGTGCTCTGTGAGCAGCAGGTTTTCGAGATTCTCGAAAAGCAGCGCCAGTCGTTTCTCCCGTTTGGCGTGTTGGCCGAGCAGATGTTCGATGTGACGCTCCACAGCATCGAGCAGGCGTGGGTTGAGCAATACTCGCGATTCACCGGCGAGGTGGACCTCGAGCGGTGCAAATTTGATCAGCAGGCGCTCAAGCTGATCAATCGCCGACAGGCCTGGCAGTTCGAGATCATGCCGGTCTGTTACGAGGACACGGGTGAGTTGCTGATGGCGGCGTCCCGCCGTCGCCTGGCGCGGGCAGTCACGTTCGTGGCCAACCAGATCGAGCCGGTTGTCTTCTTCAGGCTGGCCGATTCGCAGCAACTTCGCCAATTCCTGCGCGAGCATTATCCGATGCCCGAGGTTTCCGAAGAGTTGCTCCGCCGCGCCGTGGAAATGGTCGCGTAGGGCAATCGCAATCCCTGAAAACTCACGTCATTGCTCACAGATGAGGCCGCAGGCCGAAACTGTGGGATATTGATCGCGCGCCGGGCACGGCCTTGCCAGAACCGTTACGATTTCGTCGTATGCAGGCGAGCGAACCGCAACACGAAACCGGCGTGATGACCGAATTGGAAGCAAAGTTCGAGGATCGCTCGGCGGTGGTGGCCGTGATGGGGTTGGGATATGTCGGCCTGCCGCTGCTGCACGCGTTCTGGGACGCCGGATTTGCCGTGCTCGGGTTCGACACCGATGCTAGCAAGGTGCGGATGCTGCTTGATGGGCAGACGTATCTCAAGCACCTGGGCGATGACATGGTGCGGCGGATGTGCGGCACCGACCGATTCGACGCGACTGGCGACTTTGGTCGACTTGCCGACGCCGACGCCATTCTTATCTGCGTGCCCACACCGTTGGATCGTCACAAGCAGCCCGACTTGAGCTTCGTCGAGCAAACGGTCACGGACGTGGCGCGAACGCTTCGGCCCGGCCAGCTCGTTGTGCTCGAGTCGTCCACCTATCCGGGCACCACGCGTGAAATTTTGCTGCCCCGGCTCGAGACGCCTCGGCTTGGATGCGGCAGCGACTTTTTTCTCGCCTATTCGCCTGAGCGGGAGGACCCGGGGCGAGCCGACCACACCACGCGCACCATCGCCAAACTCGTTGGCGGGATCGACCAGCCCAGCGGCCGCGTGGCCGTGGCGCTCTATCGCTGCGCCTTTGACAAGGTCATCCCCGTCCGCACCGCCGAGGTTGCCGAGGCCGCCAAGCTGCTCGAGAACATCTACCGCGCTGTCAACATCGCGATGGTCAACGAGATGAAAGTGCTGCTGACGAAAATGGGCGTTGACATCTGGGAAGTGATCGAGGCGGCCGCGACCAAACCGTTCGGGTATAGCCCGTTCTATCCCGGGCCGGGGCTGGGCGGTCATTGTATCCCAATCGATCCGTTTTATCTGAGTTGGAAAGCGCGCGAGGTCGGGCTGCCTACGCGGTTTATCGAACTGGCCGGCGAGATCAACAGCGCCATGCCCGATTACGTCGTCAACCGTACCGTCCTGGCGCTCAGCGAGCGGGGCAGACTCATCCGCGGAGCCCATGTGCTTGTGCTGGGCCTGGCGTACAAGCCCGATGTCGACGATGTCCGCGAAAGCCCCAGCTTCGAGTTGATCGAAAAGCTGCTCGCGCTGGATGCCCAGGTGAGCTACCACGACCCGTACGTCCCATCGACCCACCCGATGCGCCACCACGATCTGCACATGACCAGCGTCGAGTTCACGCCTGATTCACTTGGCCAATATGATTGTGTGCTGATCGCGACTCACCACAGCGCCTACGATTGGCAGTCAATCGCCGATCACGCCAAGCTGATCATCGACACCCGCGGTGTCACCCGCGGCGTCACCGGTGACCGAGGGCACATCGTCACCGCCTGACTCCGGGGCTACGCCCCTTCGCCAACCGGCCATGTCGCAGCAGGGGGAACGCCGACATGGGCACCGGTGTCACTTGTGGGGCAGGTCAACCCCCGCCGGGTGGATTCCGCATGGAAGCGACAGGAAAAAAGCGAGCCAAGGGCGTGCTGATCGGTGTGTTGCTGACCTACCAATATGTCGAACAGGTAATGCATGCCCTTGCTTCGCGCCTCGCAGATCGGACTTGGCGCTTTTCGCTACAATGCGGCGACGCTGTCAACGAGGAGCCAGTCGATGAGTGCAGAACATCGCCTAAATGACCTGGGCATCGAGTTGCCGCCGCCGCCGCCGCCTGCGGGTGTGTACAAGCCGTTTGTGCAGGTGGGTGACATCGGTTACGTGTCCGGGCACGGGCCTCTAAAGGCTGACAAGAGCATGATGACCGGCCGGGTGGGCGTCGAATGCGACCTCGACGCCGGCAAGGCCGCAGCGCGTCAGACGGGGCTGGCCATTCTCGCGACCCTGCGCGGCAATCTGGGCAGCCTCGACCGGGTCGAGCGTGTGATCAAGCTGCTTGGCATGGTCAACGCGGCGGCCGATTTCAAGGAGCATCCGCAGGTCATCAACGGTTGCAGCGAGTTGTTTGCCGATGTGTTCGGCGCCGATCACGGCGTGGGCGCCCGTAGCGCGGTGGGCATGGGCTCGCTGCCGGGCAACATCAGCGTCGAGATCGAGGCGATCTTTCAGATCCGCCCGTAGGCTCACGCGACGCCGCCCAGCGGCAGCATCTCGTACAGCGGTGCGGCG
>Ga0310121_10001895_pt1 | contig 20590 bp, 19 predicted proteins | sample CB27_Tmax_986_MG_FD_203504 | JGI IMG/M metagenome (GOLD analysis project Ga0310121, IMG submission 203504) | Marine microbial communities from Western Arctic Ocean, Canada - CB27_Tmax_986 | ecosystem: Environmental > Aquatic > Marine > Oceanic | place: Canada: Western Arctic Ocean | collected...
GATCGGGACCGGTTTCGCCCACCCGAAAATCCAGCCATTCGAAAAGAAGTACAGGGCCATCGGAACGAGAAAGGACCCGAACGGATCCAAATGTGAGATGGGGTTGAGCGTGATGCGCCCCAGCGAATGGGCGGTGTCGTCGCCCTCCCTGAGAGCCACCCACGCGTGCGCGACCTCGTGAACGACAATCGAGAAAATGAGTACTGGGATAACCGACAGAAGCTCCATGGCGGCAAAGTATCCGTGGCAGTGAGTGGCGGCTAGCCCGCGTACCGGCGCGAAGCCACAGAAGTTGGTGCGGTACTTATCCGCACGGTTCTTGATGGGGTGTTTCGTTTCGTCTATACTTTCCGCTCAACTTCAGTGCAACTGTGGGCCAGAATCCAGGGGGGGGTCGAAAGAGCCGAATTGCCGAATATCAAGAGTGCGAAAAAACGCGTCAGGTTGAGCCGTACCGCCAATGCGCGTAACCGAGCAGTGCGGTCCCGGATCCGGACGGCCGTGAAGCGAGTCGAAAACGCTGAGAATGCGAAGACGGCCGAAGTCGAGTACCGCAAGGTACAAGTTCTTCTCGACCGGGCAGCCACGGGCAAACTCCTCCATCCCAACACGGTGTCTCGCATGAAGAGCAATCTGGCCCGCAGGATCGGTGTAATGAGCTGAGAGTTCTACCGCCCGTTCGCACAGCACCGAAACCCGGTCGCCCTTGGGCGATCAGGTTTTTGTTATTTAAGCGCCCGCCTCCCAGACGGCCACACCCCCGACGATCGTGTATACGGCTCGCCCTTTGAGCTCCCAACCGTGAAAGGGCGTGTTTCGGCTCTTGGACAGAAATGAGTCCCGATCCACCGTCCATGCTCGTTCTGGATCGATGATCGTGACGTCACCGGGTGAGCCGACGGCCAACGTCCCGCCCGGCAGACCGAACGCCTGCGCCGGGCCGATGCTCATCCGATGGATGAGCGTCGGAAGGTCGATGAGTCCCTCTCCGACCACATACGTAAGCCCAAGCCCCAACGCCGTCTCCAACCCGATGATCCCGTTGGGTGCGTCGGCGAAGGCCTGCTCCTTTTCATCGTAGTGGTGGGGCGCGTGGTCCGTCGCGAAGACATCCAGCGTCCGATCGGACAACCCCTCGCGAACCGCCTCCCGATCCTCTAGGGAGCGCAGAGGCGGGTTCATCTTAGCGTCAGTGTCGAAGCCCTCGACGCGCTCGTCGGTCAGGATGAGGTGGTGGGGGCTGGCCTCGGCCGTAACACGCACGCCCCGGGCCTTCGCCTGCCGGATGGCCTCCACTCCATACGCCGTCGAGACGTGCTGCAGGTGGATGTGTCCCTCTGTGAGTTCCGCAAGCAGCAGATCACGGACGATGTGCACGTCTTCTGCAGCGTTGGGTTTTCCGTGGAGACCGAGTTTCGTTGCGACGAGCCCCTCGTTCATGACCCCGGCGCCTGAGAGCCCGAGATCTTCGGGGTGATCCGCGACCGGAATGTCGAACGCTTGAGCGTACTCCAACGCCTTGCGCATGAGCCCGGAGTCCATGACGGGGTTCCCGTCGTCGGTAATGCCCACCGCTCCGGCCTCGTACATCTCGCCGATGGCCGCCAGCTGCTTGCCCTCCTGCCCCACCGAGATGGCGCCCATCGGGTAGACCCGCGCTGCCCCCGCCGCCAACCCCTGAGCCAGAACGAAGCCCACGCCCGCCGGGTCGTCCACGACCGGATCCGTGTTCGGCATGGCGCACACCGCCGTGAAACCGCCGGCCACCGCGGCCCTCGCACCGGTGGCGATCGTCTCCTTATGCTCGCCCCCGGGTTCCCGAAGGTGGACGTGGACATCGATCAGGCCCGGCGTCACCACGAGCCCCCCCGCGTCGATCTCTCGAGCGCGCTTGGGTGGATCGATCCCTTTGCCGACCTCGGCAATGACTCCATCCTTTACCAGGACATCCTGAACGGCGTCGATCGATTGGCTCGGGTCGATGACCCTTCCGCCCCGAATCAGCAACGGTCCGCTCAAACCTCCGCTCCCCCCTTGGCCGCCTCAGCCGTGTCGGGCGCACCCCCAGAGAGCAGATAGAGGACCGCCATCCGGACTGCGACACCGTTCGTCACCTGCTGCAGAATCATGGCGTGGGGCCCGTCCGCCACGTCGCTGTCGATCTCGACCCCGCGGTTCATGGGCCCGGGATGGAGGACCAACAAGTCCTTCGGCGCCTGTTCGATCTTGGCCCGGGAGACACCCCAGACCTGATTGTACTCTCGCAAGCTGGGGAGGAAGCCGGCCTCCATGCGCTCCAACTGAAGACGTAAGACGTTGAGGACGTCGGCCCACTGGATCGCCTCTTCGATCCGCGAAAAAACGGTGACTCCGAGCTCAGCGATCCCCAGTGGGAGCAGCGTCTTGGGTCCGCATACAGCGACCTCAGCGCCGAGGGCGAGAAGTCCGAAGATATTCGAGCGAGCTACCCGGGAGTGGAGGATGTCACCCACCAGGCAGACCCTGAGCCCTTCGATCTTTCCGAAGTGGTCGCGGATGGTGAGCATGTCGAGGAGGGCTTGGGTCGGGTGCTCATGGCTGCCATCCCCGGCGTTGATCACATTCGAGGGAATGCGCTCAGCCAGAAACTTCGCGGCCCCCGAGGAGCCATGCCGTATGACGACCATGTCGATGCGCATCGCCTCGAGGTTGCGGGCCGTATCGACCAGGTTCTCTCCCTTGACCACTGAGGATCCGCTCGACGCGATGTTCACCGTGTCCGCGCTCAGCCGTTTCTCAGCGAATTCGAACGACACCCGGGTGCGGGTGGAGGCCTCGAAGAAGAGGTTGACGATCGTATTTCCCCGGAGGACGGGCACCTTCTTGATGCGGCGCTCCGAGATTTCCTTGAAGGGCTCCGCCGTGTTCAGAATCGTGAGAATCTGTTCGGCCGAAAGCGACTCGAGTCCCACGAGATCCTTGCCGAGAGGTGTACCCGGCTCGTTCAAGGCTCCGGCTCCGACGAAACGGGCACGATGTCGACACCCCAACGACCATCGTGGTCCGGGACGGACACCTCCACAGACTGCTCGGGCAGAACCGTGATGATCCTCCCCACGACGTTCGGTTGGATCGGAAACTCTCGGCCCCCACGGTCGACCAGCACGCAGAGTGAAACCCGCGCCGGCCGACCCCAGTCGGTAAGCTCGTTGAGGGCTGCCCGAACGGTTCGGCCTGTGAAAAGTACGTCGTCGACGATCACCACCGCCCGGTCGTCCACACCCCCCTCAGGGAGGACCGTCGCACCGACCACAGGGCGAGGCCCAATGGCCATGAGATCGTCGCGATACAGGGTGATGTCCAGGGATCCGGCAGGTACGGTGGTACCTTCAGCGCGTTCGATCTCAGATCGGATGAGGTCGGCGATCTCGACGCCGCGTCGCTGGATACCCAAGAGGGCCAAATTGCCGGGTCCTACGTTTTGCTCCACGAGCTCACGAGCCATCCGCGCGACGGCGCGATGCACCGCCTGTTCGTCCATGATCGAGACGTGCAGAGAGGAGCTCCTAGCCAAGGCCAGATTCCGTCGTGCACCGCCCCCGACCGATCCCAAAAGATACCGGCGGGGTGGCGTGCAGCCCACTCAACGAAGGCGCCGGAAGGTAGACAAGGCAAGAACGCTTTACAAGGACATCGCGCCCCGACATCATGAACGCCGGCTCGAAGGGTGATCGGAAAGGGGGGCGGGTCGCGCACAGGGCGCTTGTGCGCGTTCTATAGAGGCTCTCGAAGAAGTACAGCGGGTCGCGCCTCGTGTGATGCTACGCAGACATCGCTCTCCAGACGAAAAGGTTCCTCTATGCTTCTGAGCCCCAGACAGGGCCGGATCAGTGCGGTGGTGATCCACTGCAAGTGCATGCAGATGGCCCTGTTGGGGATCGGGATCTCGAGCCTTGTCCACCTCCCGGCGTCGGCCCAAGGGAGCGCGGACGCCCCCCAAGTAATCGACGCGCCCAAAGTGATCCTGGGAGGCGTGCCTTTCTCGCTCGATCTTCAGGGGGGACCCGACGCGGCGGTCGATTACGCGGTTCGGGATGCACAAGGGACGATCCTGGGGTCCGGCTCAGTCGGGGCCGGCGGAACCGCCACCGTGAGCGGCCTGGCCGTGTCTGGCCGCAACGGGCTTCCGCTCACGGTCCGAGTGGGACCCGTGAGCGAAGAGGTGTCCCGTCCTTTCGCGCCGGGCTGGTTCTCCCTCGCCCCCCCTGTGCTCGCCATCCTGCTCGCGTTGGTCTTCAAGGAGGTCATTACCGCGCTTCTGGCCGGCGTCTGGCTGGGCGCTCTCGCTGTGGCAGGATATAACCCGCTCTCCGCGCTGTGGCGTACGATCGACCTCTATGCCCTCCCAGCAATCGCGGACATGGATGGCGGGCACACGCAGATTCTCGTGTTTACGCTCCTGCTCGGTGGCCTGGTGGGGATCGTCTCGAGAAACGGCGGCACACAGGGAATCGTCGACGCCGTGAGCCCGTTCGCGAGCACGAGTCGGCGCGGCAAGGTCGCTACGTGGGTGGCCGGCATGGCGATCTTCTTTGACGACTACGCCAACACGTTGATCGTTGGGAACACGATGCGGCCGATCACGGATCGCCTCAAGATCTCACGCGAGAAGCTCGCGTACATCGTCGACTCGACCGCCGCTCCCGTGGCCGCTCTGGTCCCGATCTCCACATGGGTGGGATACGAGATCTCGTTGATCGCGGACGGCATGGCCATCGCGGCGCAGCAACCCGGTACTGATCCGGCGCTGGTCGCGACGTTGACGTCGGTCAGCCCGCTCGCCGTATTCATCACCACGATTCCATACCGATTCTATGCACTTCTGGCCCTCGCGTTCGTGTTGATCACGTCTCTGATGGACCGTGACTTCGGGCCGATGGCGAAAGCGGAGCGACGCGCGTCTTCGGGCGGGGGGGTTCATCGCCCGGGAGCGCAGCTCGCTGTGGATACGAGGGATCCCCACATGACGCCCTCTGACGGAGTGACGCCGCAGTGGTACAACGCGGCGGGTCCGATCATGACGGTCATCCTGGTCGTCCTCGGGGGGCTTTATACGACCGGACGCGCGTCCGCGGGCCCGGACGCATCACTGATGGACGTTTTCGGCGCCGCCGACCCTTTTGTGCCAATGCTGTGGGGATCCATGGCGGGATGCATCGTCGGAATCGCACTTTCGGTAGGGCAACGGATCTTGAGCGTTCAGGAGTCGCTGAACGCATGGGTGGCCGGGATGAAGGCGATGTTCCTGGCGATGGTCATCCTGACGCTGGCGTGGTCCCTCGGCCAGGTGACGGAGGATCTGGGTACGGCTCAGTACCTCGCGCAAATCCTGAGCGACGCACTCCCGCTCGAGGCCATCCCCGTGCTCGTGTTCCTGACTTCAGCCGCCATGGCATTCGCTACCGGTACGTCTTGGGCGACCATGGCCATCATGATTCCTCTGGTGATCCCCCTCACGGTGACTCTGGGGGGCGCGGAGGGTTTCGGAGTCGGCGGAGGATACTCGATCCTGATGGGAGCCATCAGTTCGACCCTTGCGGGGGCCATTTTCGGGGACCACTGCTCGCCGATCTCCGACACGACCGTACTCAGTTCGACTGCGGCCGCGTGTGATCACCTCGACCACGTGAGGACCCAACTGCCCTATGCCGTGATGGTAGCGCTTCTCTCGATGGTGGTCGGCGACGTCGGAACTGCCCTGGGATTGCCGGTGTGGGTCGCTCTTTTCGGCTCTATCGCGATACTCGCGGGTGGTTTGAAGTTGTTCGGTACTTCAGTGCGGGAGGAGTCAGGGGCGCAGCCCTCTTGAGTGGGGGAGGAGTCAGGGGCGCAGCTTCCTGACGCTTTCGTCCGTCAGCGAGTCAGAGTCTCAACCCCGCGGCCCACGCGTTCTAGGAACGGCCGCCCGCCCGCAGCCGCTCCGTTCGCCACCGACCAATCGTAAGAGAAGAGCAGGAAGCCCCGCACTCCGATGCGCTGCGAGATGTCGATCTTGGTGAGGATCCCCTCATACGTCGTCAGATAGGCTCCCACGCCGGCCCACACCCGTTCCGGTCCAGCGATCCCCGCCGCCCGGGAGATGGCTTGGGCGAATCGGCCGTCGTCCGGGTTGTATGCCATGGGGGCCACCACATCGACGATCCCCTTGCGGAGCCACCCCTCCCAGTCCTGGTATCGGTGAAAGAAGGATTCTTGCGCATCGGGAAAGACTGCGGCGGAGACGAGTACCTCCGGGCGTCTGCGCTTCACGCCCACATAGATTCTCTCGACCAACTCGGTAATCTGACTTCTCCGAAACTCGTCCCATGGTTCGGGGAACGCCTCTACGAGTGCCAGCGGATCTTGTGCGGAAGCCACCGCGAATTCGGGTCCCTGATCATCCGTGATCCGTCCATCGATCCAAGTCTTGAATCGGTCGAGCGCCCCCCGTGAGTAGTCGAAGGCCCCGCTCGGATAGCGAATATAGTCGAGGTGTATCCCGTCGATCTCATAACGCTCAACGAGGTCCGTAGCGACCGCGTACACCCGCTCCTTGACCTCAGGGGCCGATGGGCTCGAGTACAGCCCCTCAATGCCAGGGTCGGCCGCTGCGTGCGCGATCAGGCGCTCAAGGTATCGAAAAGACGCTGGATCCACGTCGTACAACTCACTGGCGAGTTCCCGCGGCACAGCAAGAAGTCCGGGACGCGCGTTGACCAGATGCGAGGGATCTCTGGAAATCACGAATGCGCTCGAAACCAGGTGTACGTTCATCCAGGCGTGGACTTCGATGCCCCGTGCGTGTGCCTCTCGGACGGCCAGTGCAAGCGGATCGAACGCCGGCGGGCCCTGGATTCCGTCGGCCCTGGGCTCGATCCCCCCTGAGTAGTAGGCGTCCCCCCTGCCCCGGACCTGCACCAGTAGCGTATTGAAGCCGGCGTCCGCCGCCCTGGCCACCATGGCCCGCACGGAATCGGGATGGACCAGGGTAGAGCGCACCACCCAGAGGCCTCGAGTCTCTGAGGCCCGACGGGCCGATGAGCCAGGCGTCCTGTCACCGGTTTCGTCAACCGGCACGGCAACGGCGGTCACCGCAATGGGTCGGACGGGGGCGCCTACAGTCTGGCAAGCCGCGACGAGAAGGGTGCCCGCAACGGGAAGACTGCCCATAACCAAAAACGGCCCGCTGAGGATCCGACGGCGGCGCCTCATTGCCTTCTCACTTCTCGATTCAGATCACGGTCCACGGCGCGCCCGGAAGAAGTCGCGAAGAAGATCACCCGCCGCATCGGCGAGCATCCCACCTCTCACGTCGATCCAATGATTCAGACGTTCGTCTTGAGCCAAGTTGTCCAAGCTCCCCACCATACCCGCTTTGGGGTCTGAGGCACCAAACACGAGCCGGCTGACTCGAGATAAAACCAACGCACCTGCGCACATCGCGCAAGGCTCCAGCGTCACGTAGAGCGTGCAGTCGGTGAGCCGCCAGCCACCCAGCTTCTGAGCAGCCTCCCGGATGACCACCATTTCGGCGTGAGCGGTCGGGTCATTGGAGGTAACCGTGAGGTTATGCCCCTCCGCCACGATCTGGTGGTCTTTGGTGAGTACAGCTCCGACCGGGACCTCTCCCATGGAGGCAGCCACTTCGGCAAGCTGCAAGGCACCGGTCATCCACTCGACGTCCCTCAGTGACGCATCCTCCATAAGGAAGCGCTCCCCCTCGAAAACGGCCGAGCGGTGGAACTCAGTGGGCCGTCGAGCTGACCAGAATCGAAGCCTCGTCGAAGCGGCGGTACAGAGCGACCGCCCGCCCGATCAGATGAAATTTCTCAGGATCCTCTACGGCGGTTGCGGGGCCATCGCCCTCAGCCGGTGTCAAATAGGCGCCGTGCCCATTCTTCGAGAATTCATAGAAAGACGGACCACCCCCGACGCGAGCCACCACGATGGCCCCCTCAACCAACTCGTCGACCTCTGCCGGCTCGACCAGCAGATAGTCGCCCTCGCTGATGTCGAGAGACGCCAACTCCCGCCCCGTGGCACGGACAAAGAACGATCCCTTCGATCCAGCAAGCCGCCGGTCGATCGTCAAGTGCATCTCAGCCAACTCAGTCCTCAGGCCGCCACTCCCCTGTGGAAGGTCGTGGTAGCAAGGCACGGATACCGTTTGCGCGCTGAGGTCGACGCCGAGGATCTTGACCCCTCTCGAGCGGGAGGGATCGCGCTCCAAGAAGCCTTTGTCGGCCAACGCCTGAAGGTGCTCAGAGACAGTCTTGGTGCTCTTTATACCAAAGCGCTCGCCGATTTCACGAATGGAGGGTTGATACGTGTTGCTCCGAAGGTAATGCACCATGAAGTCGAGAATTTTCCTCTCAATTTCGGTGATGCTTTGCTCCATCCGGGACTCCAACTGTTCGCCCTATAATCAGGCGTTCAAAAATATCCTTCCCAGTTAGGATGATAAACACCTCTTCCCAACTTTGAAAGGACGTTGTTCTGAGAAGGGGGCTACCCTAATGGGTGGCGATCCACCTGGTCAAGAAACGACGGAAGGCGTCGGCACCTGAAAACCCATCACAGGCTCCCTAAGGAGGGTGATCGGAAAGGGGGTGGGCCGCGTTGCGATGCCACGGTCCCAGTTCCTGGGCGGAGCGACGACGCCATAGCCGTAGCTATGGCTAGGAACTCCAACAACGGAGATGGGGTCGTGCCACCGCAACCCGTCAAGGTGTAAAATCATGTCATACATGGCCTTGGGCACATGGCGGTTCCGCGGTTGATCCTGTGTCTCTCATCGTCGCCGTAGAAGGACTACGACTCCTCGTCGTTCATTGGCTGAACGCACGCAAGCACCATGTGCGCGACCCGCCCCCCTTTCCGATCACCCTCCCAGGCGGACGATGGCACCATCGAGGCGAGCGAGCACCTTGATCCTCCCGAGAAAAGCGAGCACCTCGAAAATTCCCGGGCTCGCATCGCGCCCGGTCACCGCGACCCGCAGGGGGTGAATGACCCGACCGGCGCCGACTGAAATCTCTTCGGCATACCCACGAATCACCTCTTCCAGCGATTCCGACTCCCATGTGGCGACTTCGAGCGCCGATCGAAGTGCCGTGAGCTGTTCGAGGACGTCAGCTGGCGCCTTCGACCAATGCTTCGCCACCGCCTCAGGATCGAACTCCAGCTCGTCCACCAGGAAGGGACGGGCCAAATCGACAAGGTCCGGTATACGTCGGGCCCTCGTCTTCAGTAGATCGATGAGGCTCAAGTACCACTCGCGTCGCTCTTCGAGCTCCCCCGCCGTCGCGAGGCCGGCAGCTTCGAGGCCTGCCGTCAGCGGGGGCTCCAACGCTTCAGCCGCACTGGCGTTGAAGTGCTGGCCCGACAACCAATCCAGTTTCTTCAGGTCGAAAACCGAACTCTTCTTGAGAACACGTTCCATGCTGAAGCGCTGGACGAGGACCTCCATGGTCATCACCTCCTGGTCGTCGCCCGGACTCCATCCGAGCAAGGCGAGGAAGTTGACCAAGGCCTCGGGAAGGAGGCCTTGGCCCTCATATTCGCCCGCCGCCGTGGCGCCGTGCCGTTTCGACAGCCGTTTTCCGTCCGATCCTAGGATCATAGGCACGTGGCCGAACGTCGGAACCGGGTGGCCGAGCGCCTCATACAGCAGTATCTGCTTGGGCGTGTTGGACAGGTGGTCGTCTCCACGGATCACGTGGGTGATGCGTTGTTCCGCATCATCGGAGGCGACAGCCAAATTGTAAGTGGGGCTTCCGTCGCTCCGCAGAATCACGAGATCGTCGACGGCCGCATTCTGAAATCGCATCTCCTCGTGAACCGTGTCCTCCCAGACCGTCTCTCCCTCAGGAACCAGAAACCGGATGGCGTGCGCCTCTCCGCTCTCCGCTCGCTCCTCTGCCTCACCAGTAGGCAGGGCCTCGGCCCGGCGCCTCGGAAGACGGCGATCGGCCTCATCCGCTTTCGCCACTTCCCTTGCTTGCGCCAGTTCCTCCGCCGTGGTGAAGTCACGGTACGCACGGCCCGCCTCCAGCAACGTATGTGCGTCGGCCCGATGCCGATCGACTCCATCGCTTTGGAATACCGGACCCTCATCCCAGTCGAGACCCAACCAGCGAAGAGCTCCCAGGATGGTCTCGGTATGCTCAGGCTTCGAGCGGTCGCGGTCCGTGTCCTCGATACGGAGGACGAACACGCCTCCGTGGTGGCGAGCGAACAGCCAATTGAAGAGCGCGGTGCGGGCACCGCCCACGTGAAGATATCCCGTGGGAGAGGGAGCGAACCGTACTCGTATCGTCATGTCGATGCGTACCTTAAGTATTCTGTTTTGATGATGTTTGTCACGTCCCGTAGCGTGCCTGGATATACTTTTGGAGGATCTCCTTGAACTCCTCCACCATGCCTTCCCCCTGGAGCGTCGAATGATGCGCCCCATCGACGTACACCGGAGCTCTCGGGTCTTCGGCCGTACCGGGTAGTGAAATCCCCACATCGGCGTGCTTCGATTCGCCGGGGCCGTTCACGATACACCCCATCACGGCCACCCTCAGATCTTCGACACCAGGATATTCCTGACTCCACAGCGGCATCATTTCACGGATATGAGTCTCGATGTCCTGGGCCATCTCCTGAAAGAGGCTGCTGGTCGTACGGCCGCAACCCGGACAAGCGGTGACCTGAGGCTCGAAGCTACGCAACTGCAGAGACTGGAGTATCTGCCTGGCGACCCGCACTTCCTCCGTGCGATCGCCGCCAGGCTCCGGCGTGAGGGACACCCGAATCGTGTCCCCGATTCCGTCGATGAGCAGAGGGCTGATCCCCGCCGTCGTCGCGACGATTCCCTTGGTGCCCATACCGGCCTCAGTCAGGCCCAGGTGAAGCGGGTAATTGCATTTTTCGGCGAGCATTCGGTAGACCTCGACGAGATCCGGCACTTCGGAGACCTTGGCGCTGATCACGATCATATCGTGCCCCAGCCCGGTTTCTTCGGCCAGGAGTGCGGATCGAGTCGTACTTTCCACCATCGCGTCCAACAGCACCACCCGCGCATCCTTGGGGTCAGAGCGTTCAGCGTTCGCATCCATCATTTCAGTGAGGAGACGTTGGTCGAGCGAGCCCCAATTGACGCCGATCCGCACGGGCGTCGCGTATTCGATGGCCACCTCCACGATCTTCTGGAAATTGGAGTCCCGGTGTTTGGTACCCACGTTTCCGGGGTTAATACGGTACTTCGCCAAAGCCTCAGCGCACGCCGGGTACTTGGTGAGAAGAAGATGGCCGTTGTAGTGAAAGTCGCCGACGATCGGCACGTCGGCGCCCTCATCCGAGAGCCGTGCGACGATCTCGGGGACGGCCTGGGCGGCTGCCTCGTCATTGACCGTCACGCGCACCAGCTCGCTTCCGGCCTGCGCCAACGCGACGGTCTGAGCAACCGTGGCGTTCACGTCGGATGTATCGGTGTTCGTCATCGACTGGACGACAATCGGATTTTGTCCACCGATCTCGACCCCGCCGACGTCCACCACCACGGACGGTCTTCGCGTCCAATGACTCACGTGGCACCTTGTGTGTTCGGGTGTGGGAAGCGTCGCCGCAATTTACGGTAGGCGGGGCACCACTCCAAGATCACCCATCACAACGGGAAGGCTAACCCACCCTCTCCGCTCGGAACTGGCGTGACGGATGGGGTACTCGACGGAAAACCAACCCGTGGAGGGGGGCATCTGATCATGAGTGAGGTCAAAATCACCGTCAAGGAAAGCGGCGCGCTTCGCGTCGAGGGTGAGATCCCTATCTTCGATGTCGAGGGGAATTCACTGACAATTCCGATCGGGAAGCCATACAGCCTGTGCACGTGCAGCAGGTCCGGCCGGAAGCCCTTTTGCGACGGGACCCACAAGACCGACGAGTAGACGGTAGATGACGACCATAGACGATCCATCGACGGTTGAATTGAAGCACGCCCCCCGCGTCCTACTCGGGCCGGGCCCCAGCAACTTGCATCCTCGCGTATTCCGAGCGATGGCCAGCCCGATTCTGGGATTATTGGACCCGGACTTTCTGGCCATCATGGACGACACGATGGCTCTGCTGCGCCATCTCTTTCAGACCGAGAACGAGTTGTGCATCACGCTTTCCGGCACAGGCATGTTGGGGATGGAAGCTGCCGTCTGCAGCGTCGTCGAGCCCGGTGACGAGGTGGTGGTGGGGATCCACGGCTTTTTCGGGCAGCGGATCGCCGAGCTCGTGGAACGCCACGGTGGCACAGCCCTACGAGTCGAGGTCGACTTCGGCCAAGCATTGGGAACGGATCAGATCGCGGCCGCTCTCGATGCCCATCCCGCCGCCAAGATGGTTGCCGTCGTGCACGGCGAAACCTCCTCGGGGATCGGCCAACCGCTCGCGGACATCGGCAAGCTCGTGCGAGAGCGGGACAAGATCTTCCTCGTCGACGCTGTCTGTTCCCTCGGTGGGGCCCACATCCCGGTAGACGAATCCCTGATCGATATCTGTTACGGTGGCGGACAGAAATGCATTGGGGGACCCGCGGGAATCGCCTGCATTACCCTCAACGATCGCGCAATGGACGTGATCGGCTCCCGAGCCCGCCCCATCGACACGTGGTATCTCGACCTCACGCTGATCAGTAAGTATTGGCTCCCGGATCGAAGTTACCATCACACTCCCGCGGGATCGCTTGCCTACGCGATCCACGAGGCCCTTCGGCTGATCCAGGAGGAGGGACTCCAGGCCCGGTTCGCGCGTCATCAGAGGTGCGGAGACCTCTTGAAGGCCGGGCTCACGGACCTCGGGCTCGAGTTATTCGGCGATGCGGCACACCGCCTGTCCATGCTCACCTGCGTGACGATCCCGGACGGCGTCGACGACGCGACGGTCCGAAGTCGTCTGCTCAAAGACTACGGTATCGAGATCGCGGGCGGTCTCGGGCCCCTCAAGGGCAAAGTGTGGCGCATCGGTTTGATGGGGTACAGCTGTAGCGCGCGCAATGTGCACTATCTGATCGCGGCGCTACGGGAAATCCTCGGAGACTAGAAACGCCAATCCCGGCGTCCGCCAGCCCCGGCGCCCTATCGTTCGTGCTGCGGATTCAGGCCTATTGCGGATTCAGGCGTCTGGCGACGCCGACCGCTAGGAAACCGGTACGTCGGGGCCGGCGATGCTCTTGCGGGACCGCTCCAAACACTCGTGCTCGATCAGTTCCTCGAGAATCTCGACTTTGTCTCTTTCCGGGCCGCTGTGTTACGTGCCCAAAGACGCTGACACGTGGAAACCGAGGGCTCCGCCGAGTAAGCCGAGGACTTAGGCGAGGTGGTATCCGGGGTGCTGACCTGTCGACCGATGTCGGTCCATCCTTATTTATCACCACTCCCGAGGGAGCTTCAATAAAATTGTGGGCTAGAAAATAGGGCGGGCACGGACCTCGGGCAGGCCTCGCGCGAATCCGTTCCAGTCCCCACATTAGCTGGGCCACTCTCACCCCTGCCTGCGAGGGAAATCGACGATGAAGGTCTTGCTGATAGCCGCCGCTCTAGGCGTTCTCGCCACGGTCCCGTGCTCCGCACAGATCATGGAAATGAACGGCACCTGGGAGCTGAACACCAAGAAGACCATCGGGCCGAGCCCGGTTCAAGAGACCCTCGTGTTCGACATTTCTGAGGGCACGCAGCGTTACACGATGACCTCGGTCAACGCCGACGGCCGGACCGGGCTCAACGAGTGGTCGATCGGGTACGACGGTCACGATCACCCGACGAGCACCGGTTCGGAGAACACCGCGTCGGTGCGCCGCTTGGGTGCGAAGACCGAATTCGTGGTCAACAAGCGGGACGGGCAAGTGACGTCCACTTATACGCGGGTTCTCGTCGACAACGATCGGACCATCATGTCCATCGGTCGCAACGGAGAGGGCGAGATCCAGTGGGTCCGCGTATTCGAGAAGCAGTAGCATCGCTTGACCGCTAGAATTGGAATTGCTCAATTGATGATGTTCAGGTAACCCCTAGCTCCACACCGCCAGGAGACACTTGATGAAAACGCACTTGCTGGTTGGGATCGCAGCGATTCTTACCGTCATCGCCGTTGGCGTTCTGCCGGCCCCTGGGTCCGCCCAGACGAGCGGCGAGCCCACTTGGACTGCCGACATCGGGCCGGTGATGAGCCAGAAGTGCATGAACTGTCATCGACCGGGGCAGATCGCACCGATGTCGTTGCTGACTTATGAGGACGTAAGCCCATGGGTGCGCTCGATCCGGATGATGGTGGAGAACCGGATCATGCCGCCGTGGCATGCCGATCCACGCTACGGCGAGTTCGGGAACGACCGCCGGCTGAGCGACGACCAGATCGCCATGATCTCGAAGTGGGTGGAGATAGGCGCCCCCCGCGGTGACGGAGAGTTCAGGGCGCCGGTGTTTGCCAGCGCGACGGACGGCTTCCTGCTCACAGGCGAGCTTGGGCCACCCGACTATATCTTCAGGATGGGAGAGGGATACACGGTTCCCGCCAATGGTTCGGACGTCAACCCGGAGATCATGGTTCCCACGAATCTCGAGGAGGATATCTGGGTTCAGGCTGCGGAAGTCCGTGGAAATTTCAATGTCGTACATCACAACGTGGTCTCCATCATCGGCCCCGACGGTGAGTACGCCCGCACCGGCCGGCTTGCGAGCACGGTACCCGGCAAGCAGTGGGACCGGTTTCCCGTTGGATCGGGAAAACTGATCGAAGCCGGCTCGACGCTGCGCTTCGGACTGCACTATCACCCCAGCAACGTGCCGGTGACCGACACGTCCAGCGTTGCGGTCTGGTTGGTGCGCGACCAGATCACGCACGAGCTCCACTCGTCCGTGGTCGCCGATGGGGATCTCAAGATTCCGCCTTTTGAGCCCAACTACGAGAGTCGGGGCGAGTTCATCTTCGAAACCGACGCCGCGATCACGCTTTTGAAGCCCCATATGCATTATCGGGGCAAAGACATGCTGTATCGGGTCACGTATCCGGACGGCCGGTCGGAAACCCTCCTGTCGGTGCCGAACTACGACATGAACTGGCAGATTTCGTACGAGTTTGCCGAACCCGTGCCCGTGCCGAGCGGCACCAAGCTCGAGGTGATCTCCCATTTCGATAATTCGGTGGGCAACCCGTGGAACCCGAATCCAACCGTTCAGGTGCTCTGGGGGTCGGACTCTCGCGATGAGATGATGGAGGGTTGGTTCGATTACCAGGTCGAGCTAGAGGAACCGATCGTTCCGGATCACGTCGGGAGGCCGCCGAAAGTACAATGAGCGGAAGCGTGAGACTCGGGGTCGCTGTCGTCCTTGCCTGGGTGAGCGCGGTATCCATATCGCAAAATGCGGTGGCTCAATCGACCGACGTGGCGGGCATTTGGAACCTTGAGACTCGCAATCTGGCCATGCGGGCGACCGGTGGCGTGCGGAACGTGCTGCTGCGTATCCAGGCGACCGGTGGCGAGTTGCAGGTCCAAATGACCTCCCCCCGCAGTACGTTCCTCGACGTTCAGGATTTCCGCTATGAGGATGGTGCGATGTTCGTCGTATTCGGAGCGTACGAATATTCGATGGACTTCGATGGCGGCGCGCTGATTGGGACCATGACCAGCCCCGTCGACACATTATCGGTGTTGGGAACGAGACAGGCAGGGACCATGTACGTCGGCGACGAGCCGGAAGTGTTCCATTCCACTAGAACCGCGGTCCTGGGCCTGCAGAGCGGCCTCGCGCCGCCCGACGACGAACCGGATCCGGCGGGCTGGGTGAAAGCCCGGATCAACTCCGTAGAAGACCTGGCATTCATCGTCCGGGGACACCCCGTTTCCTTCACGAATACGGAGGAATACGAGGACGATCTACTAGCCTACGCCGGGCTCCGGGTAAGCATCACTGGTTTTTGGGTGAGCGAGCGGATTGAGATCGAAGAGATCGTGCTCGCGAGCGAAGGGCGCCGCTGACTGCCCTAGGCTCCGGCGAGCCAAATCTCCATCTGAACATTGCATCGATCGTAAGGCGAAGCCCCGCCCTCGAACGGCTTGAACCCCAACTTGTGGTAAAGATTGATTGCCGGCTCCAGGATGGTGTTCGATTCCAGATAGACCCTCCACCTCGCGAGCACGGTCTAGCAGGGACTGAGTCACCACCCGATCCCCCTGCCACGGACACGCTCGTCGACGGCCATCTTGGCGAGCTCGTAGGACCCGTTCCCCATGGGGATGAGAGCGACCGTGCCTACGGCCTCGCCATCGTACAGCGCCATGAGAATGGCGCCGCCGGGCTCGAGGATCTTCTCCTGCGGATGGTCGAGATGGAGGCGGTCCGCGTCCTCGACCTCCCAGTTATGGTTGAACCAGTCGAGGTTCAATTGGCGAAACGCGTCGGCATGTTCGAGCCGGAAGTCGACGATCTCGACTCTCTCAGCTTCGCGCCGGTCGATCCCCATGGAGTCGATCTCCTCAAGAATTACGAAGGCGACAAAATATCTCCGTCTTAGCCGCCGGCAATGGCAGATCGACCTACACGCCCGGGCGCTGAAGACGACCCCTGGCCAGCGGGCCCGGCGAAGCTCATCCTCCATGCTCTGAGGGAGAAATCGAGTCGAGAAATCCAAGAAGTCGAGGGATCGAAGAACATGACCTTTACGACGATCAACCCCGCCACCGAAGAGATCCTGGCGGAGTACCCCGTGATGTCCGATTCACAGGTCGAGGACATTCTTCGGGAGACCGACGCGGCCTTCGACTCATGGCGACGGGTGGCACTCAGCGATCGCGCGGAGCACTTACGAGCGCTGGCCACCAAGCTGCGTGAGGGCGAAGCGGGGTACGCCGATCTGATGAGCAGAGAGATGGGCAAGCCGCTGGCCCAGGCCGTGGGGGAGGTCGAGAAGTGCGCGTGGGTGTGCGATTACTACGCGGACAACGCCGCGGAATTCCTGGCCGACACGCCCGTTGAGTCCGACGCCTCCCAAAGTTTCGTGACCTACCAGCCCCTGGGTGTCGTGCTCGCCATAATGCCCTGGAACTTCCCGTTTTGGCAGGTCATGCGTTTCGCGGCTCCGACCATGACAGCCGGCAATACGGGCATCCTCAAACACGCGCCCAACGTCACCGGCTGTGCGATGGCCCTCGAGGAGTTGTTCGAAGCGGCGGGTTATCCCGACCATGTCTTCCGCACGCTGGTCGTGGACGTGCCGGCCGTCGAGCGCGTCATTCGGGACGATCGAATCAAGGCGGTGACGTTGACTGGAAGCAACCGAGCCGGAGAGGCGGTCGCCGCCGCCGCCGGCGCGACGATCAAGAAGACCGTTCTGGAGCTGGGAGGAAGCGATCCCAGCGTGATTCTCGCGGACGCCGACCTAGAGACCGCCGTGTCGGCATGCGCCACTAGCCGGCTTCTCAACGCCGGGCAGAGCTGCATCGCCGCCAAAAGGCTCATCGTCGTTGACGAGGTTCGCGAGGAGTTCGAAGCCCAGCTCGTGGAGCAGATGTCTCGAGCGGTCGTGGGAGATCCCTCGAATCCGGCCACGACCATGGGCCCCCTCGCACGGGCAGACCTCAGGGACAATCTCCACCAACAGGTGACCGAAAGCGTGGCCAACGGGGCCCGGGCCCTCCTAGGTGGCGAGCTGCCCGCACCTCCCGGGTTCTTCTATCCGGTTACGATCCTCACGGATGTGGGCCCGGAAATGCCCGCCTACGAGGAGGAGCTCTTCGGGCCCGTGGCTTCCATCATTCCGGTCGCCGACGAAGCCGAGGCAATTCGGGTGGCGAACGACACCATCTACGGCCTGAGCGCCTCAGTCTACACTCAGGACATTCAGCGTGGACAGGAGATCGCCACAGAATGGCTAGACGCGGGGGCCTGCTTCGTGAACACGTTCTCGCGGTCGGACCCGCGGCTCCCGTTCGGTGGCATCAAGCAGAGCGGCTACGGACGCGAGCTCTCGCCTTTCGGTATTCGGGAGTTCGTAAACGTGAAGACCGTGTGGGTGGCTTGAGGGCTGCCGGTCTGGCCGTGCGCACCATACGATACAGTCGACTCTGTTCGCGTCCACCCAGGCTCTGTTGACCTTCCGCCAGAATGGAGGTCGCCAGCATGCGCGCGCGCTCATCTTCGCTCAAGAGGCCGACGTGCTCGCTGTACACACGAATCGCCTCTCGAACAACCTCGCTCTTGGGCTTGGACAGCCGGCAGGCGGTCCGATCAAGCCGGAGAGACGTTGCCTCGTCGAACGTAAATGTCCTTTTGATGGTAGCCATAATGGCATATCACCATCTCACCATACTGATGGAAGGGGTCTGGGCGCTACCCCCGCACCACGCCTCTTCGTATGAGCCCCCTGATCTCGTCGTCTGAGTAGCCCAACTCCGCCAACACCTCCCGCGTGTGCTCCCCCAGAAGCGGAGCGCCTCGCTCGACGGACACCGGCGTGCCGGAGAACTTCACCGGAAAGCCGATCGTGCGGACGGGCCCGAGCTTCGAGTGCTCCACCTCGACGACCATGTCTCGGGCGAGGGTTTGGGGGAAATCGAGCATTTCGCCGATGCTCGCGACCGGACCAGCCGGCACGCCCCCCTCCTCCAGCAGCCGGAGCCACTCAGACGTCGGACGCGTCTTGAAGCGCTCGCTGAGGACTGAAGCGAGCTCGTTCACGTTCTGCATGCGATCCGCGTTCTCCAGGAAGCGGGGATCCTCGGCGAGATCGGGAAGCCCCACGACCTCGACTAGCCGATGCCAAGTCGCCTGGTTCGAGCCTCCCACCGTGATCCACCCGTCGGACGTCTCGAAAGCTTGATAGGGTGCGGTCAATGGATGGGCCGAACCCAGTGGATCCGGTGAAACGCCCGTGGCCAGGGTCACGGCCGCTTGCCAGAACGACTGTGTGACGCCCGCCTCGAACAGAGATGTGTCGATCCGCTGGCCCTTGCCTGTTTCGAGTCGCTGAACGTATGCGGCCAAAATTCCCATCGCGGCGAGGATGCCGGCCGTGATATCCGTGAGGGGCGGGGCACACTTCACCGGAGGCCTTCCCTCCCCTTCGCCGGTCACGCTCATGATCCCACTGTAGCCCTGGGAAATGAGGTCGAAGCCCCCGAGGTGCGACATGGGTCCGGTCCGTCCGAACCCAGAAATCTCGCAGTAGATGAGGCCGGGATTCGACTCCTTCAGCAGATCATACCCGAGGCCGAGGCGATCCATGGTGCCGGTACGGTGATTCTCGATCAACACGTCGGCTCGATCTACCAACCGGAGAGCCACCTCGAGGCCATTTTCCTCTTTGAGGTCCAAGGCTACGCCCCGCTTGTTGCGGTTCAGCATCATGAAGGCCGCCGACTCGCCGTCCAGATCGGGAGGGCGGAACTGACGCGTCGCGTCGCCACCTATGACCTGCTCCACCTTGATCACGTCCGCGCCCATGTCGGCGAGCATCCTCCCGCACGTCGGACCCGCCATTATGTGCGCGAACTCGACGACCCGAAGTCCTACCAGCGGCCCGCTCACCTGGGCACCCTACTTGCCCTCGAATCGAGGGTCGCGCCGCTCCAGAAAGGCCTGGACGCCCTCACGGTAGTCTTCGGTCTCAAAGGCCTCGTACGCTTCCCGCCGCTCATCTTCCGTGGGCGGGGCCCCTCCGTCCGCGATCCTGCGCACGAATTTCTTGTGCCACCGGTTCACGAGTGGAGCGCCGGCCGCGATGCGATGAGCGGTGGCCCGTGCGGCCTCCGCGACGTCCTCGTCGGGGACGACTCGGTTCACAAAACCCTTGTGGTATGCCCGCTGCGCGTCGAGGAGGCCACCCTCGAGCAGAACTTCCAGAGTACCCGACACGCCGAGCAAATCGACGAGCGGACTCAACTCAGTGTAGGACATCGTGAGGCCCAGCCGGTTGATCGGTGCCCCGAAGCGGCTGGATTCGCTACAAATTCTCAGATCGCAGGACGACGCGATCTCCAACCCGCCACCCACGCACACGCCATGGATCAGTGCCACCGTCGGGTGGAGGCAGTTCCGGAGCGCGCAAAGCGCGGACTCCAGAGCCCGAGCATATTCCTGAACCTGCTCTGGCGTGTGGCGCTCGTCGGGGAATCCCCCGATGTCGGAGCCCGCGGAGAACGCCCGGTTCCCGGAACCCTCGATCACGACACAGCGGACGTCATCTTCTCCCCCAAGAACCGTCATGACATCGGCAAGCGCCTCCCACCCCCGCCGATCCAGAACATTCAGCCGGTCTGGATGACTCAGGGAGACGATGGCCAGATGATCCTCACGGCTGACCGTCACTCGGTCCGACATTCTCACTCCGCCTCAAAACGGTAAAACAGTTCCACAGGCCCGACGGCCTCCACAGAAAACCCAGTGGGGATCGCGGGAACGTATGGGACCATGGGGCACATGGCCACGCGTCCCATCAGAGCATCGTCGGTGCCTGAGCGCCCACTCCACCATCGGGCCCCCGCAGAGAATCCCGGCTTGACCGGTTCAGACCGCCCCCACACGTTATTCTGATCCGGCGATGG
>Ga0310121_10001896_pt1 | contig 20585 bp, 18 predicted proteins | sample CB27_Tmax_986_MG_FD_203504 | JGI IMG/M metagenome (GOLD analysis project Ga0310121, IMG submission 203504) | Marine microbial communities from Western Arctic Ocean, Canada - CB27_Tmax_986 | ecosystem: Environmental > Aquatic > Marine > Oceanic | place: Canada: Western Arctic Ocean | collected...
AGCTTGATCCACCTTCATCCCCCCGAACTCCTGCCTCCACCGGTAGTACGTCTGCTCGCTGATCCTCAGCTCCCGGCTCACCATCCCCACCGTTTTGCCGTTCGCCAGACCCACCTCCGCCTCTCTCAATGCCGTGATGATCTGCTCCGGCGTGTGTCGTCTCCTACTCATTCTGACCTCCTCCCCGATAGCTGCGACCAAAGCCGCATCTTAACATCAACTTTGATCTCGTTTCAGGGGGTGGCGTCACTGTCCTCGACACCTTTCTGCGACCAATCGGCTCTGAGGCCGAGGCCCATGCCCCCCATCGGAAGGATCACATCGAATCCGAAAACCATTCCCGCCCGGTTCGCGGCATCCTACAGACCGGCGCCGCCCAACTGGCCGCTCAACTCAGAGAGGTTCATCCCGCCAGAGAATTCCAACTGTCCCTGAAGCGGGAGTACCGTAAGGGCCATGATCATGGCCACAAGACGAAGCGTTTCCATCGTTTTTCCCCTGATAGAGTCATCAGTAATTGTACTGCGTATCCCTAGAAAGGGCCCTATTTCTACGCTATCCGCGGTACACGTATGGTGCAACGAAAAAATCCCTTCGCGAAACGGATCTAAAGAAGTCATCGTAGGGTTTAGGATAGTGTGGGGCGCGCGTGCTCCCTCCGGGGCAGGGCGCCAACGAGGGACTCTTTGGGTAAGGATGCGAATCATGTTCGGGCTTCTTGGACTGGGGATCGCGGCGGCGGCGGGGATTGTTGGGCATATGAGAACCCGGAGCTTCGTCGGACGGCGGCTACGGTTCACGAGCCTCGTGGAGAAGCCGTACCTCGGCGTGGCGGTCGGCGTTACAGCGACCGTCGTGGCGTCTCCTTTGGTGGCCGTGCTTCCGGTGGTGGGAGTCGGCACGGCCATCGTCTTCGGGGTGGGTGTCGGGACAGGAGCAGCGCTAGGTGCCAAGGATGCGAAGAAACCACTGCTGGAAGATTAATCTCGCAGTGTAGGAGCTTCTCTTTTAGCTTCGAGTATGGATTCTAGCGCTGTCCCGGCTGTTGGCAGGTCTCGATGGATGGCCGCTCTAGGCGTTTCCTTCCTCGCGCTTATCGCGCTGGCCCTCGTGCCGGCGTTTCTCGGGCGCCAGGAGGCTGCGCTCGAGCGGGAACTCGCCGTGTTCTCCTTGGCTCGCCAGTTTATTCCCGACATCCAGATCGTCTACGCGGAAGAAATGCTGCGAATCGAGCAGTATGTGAGTTCTGGCGACCCAAGGTTCATCGCCCTCTATCAGGAGGACCTCAGACGCGAGGGTGAGCTTCTCGACGATCTTCGGCGGGTGATCAGCGCGATGCCACCGACTTACCGTGTGTATTTAACCCAGGTCGAAACCCGGGCCAGCGACTGGCGGGTGCTCCATTCACCGCTCATGGAAGCCGGTCCTCTATCGACCGATCCCATAACGTTTCGCGAAAGCTTGGTGGACGACCGTGCCCGTCACGACTCCGTTCAGGTCGCCATGCAGGCTTTCGAGGACCAACTGATCCGCGACGCGACCTTGGCGGCGAGCCAACTGGAGCAGCGGCGCACGTGGCAGTTGTGGGTCACGTTAGGAGCCGTCGGCTTGGCCATCTTGGGCGCGATTTCCATGGTGTATGTCGGCTTGAGTCTCCAGAGCCTCGCTCAGAGCGAAACGCAACGTCGGCTGGAGACGGTGGCCGCGCGTCGGGATCTAGGCTCCATCCTCAGAGGGACGGCCGATGGCTTGATCGGTGTTGATGGGGACGGCACTTGCACGTTCCTAAATGACGCCGGCTCGGCACTGCTCGGCTTCTCCCCTCGTGAGCTGCGGGGAGAGCCCGTACACAGCCGTATCCACCATACCAAGCCCGACGGCGGCGAGCATTTGGAAAATGAATGTCCGGTTCATCTCGCGTTGTCCTCAGGTGAAACCGTCCGCGTGCCGGATGACGTGTTGTGGCGCAAGGATGGGACGTCCTTCCCGGTTCAGCTCATCATCAGTCCGATGAAGGATGCGCGGGACGTGCGCGGCGTGGTCCTCACCTTTACCGATATGACCGAGATTCGCGCGGCTGAGGCGGCGCTTCACGAGGCGGTAAGAGCACGAGACGAGGTGCTGGCGGTCGTATCCCACGATCTTCGGAGTCCGATCGCTACGATCGCGGCCGCGGTCGAGCTGTTGGTGGATGTTCCGATGTCTCCGGAAAAATACGAGGAGCATCTCAAAATTATCGGTAGGGCCACCCATCGCATCAACAGGTTGATCCAGGATCTCCTGGACGTTGCCACGATCGAGGCCGGGCGGCTTTCGGTCAGAACCCACGCCGTGGACCTCGGCCAGCTCGTCGAGGAGCTCGGTTCCCAGATGCGCCTCGGGGCTGATGTGGAGGGGGTCGACCTCACAGTGAGCGTCCCGGAGGAGCTATCGGCGGTTGAAGCGGACCGTGATCGGATTCATCAGGTAATGTCCAACCTTATCGGCAATGCACTGAAATTCACTCCGTCCGGCGGGCAGGTTACAGTCACCGCCGAACAAGTTCCAAGTGGCGTATCGGTGACAGTTTCGGACACGGGCCCCGGCATAGAGCCGGAATTGAAGCAGCATCTGTTCGATCGGTTCTGGAGGGGACACACGGCCAACTTACGCGGCGCCGGGCTGGGCCTCGCGATCGTCAAGGGAATTCTCGAAGCCCACGGCACTGGGGTCGACGTAGAAACCGAGCTCGGCCGCGGGAGCGCCTTTTCTTTTACTCTGCCGACTGCGGACTGAATCCCAGCAACAGGCAGAATCAGGTCGAGGGCAGGGTATGCTCTGCTGCTAGCTCCCGGTACTCCGCCAACTCCGATCTGTGTCCCAGCCTAAGGCTTGAGACATGATGTCTGCCGCGGCCCCAGCTCCGGCGAGCCTGAAGTTCGGGCTGAACAGGAGGAGCACCGCCCGCTCTTGCGGCGCTTCCTTCACCAGCAGAAAGTGGCCGTATTCCAGATAACGGACACCGCCGTGCACGATCTTAGACGAACGACTCGACGTGCCGAAGGCGAAGTCCTCCTTCTCTAACGAGCCCCACGGTCCACCCGCGGAGAGCGGCGTCCCGAGCGATGCCGCAGCTGGTGATGCCCCCTCCGGTGATGAGTAAATCCAGGCGGTCCTCGCCGAGGCCCGTGAGCGCATCGCGCCGACCGGTCGAGTTGAACGGATGGGGAGCGGTCATCCTATTCCAACGCCTGGCCTTCCAATTGCTGGCCGGCCCACTCGAGAAGCCGTTCGACGTGGTCGGTCGTGAAGCCAATGACACCGTCGTCCAGCAGCCGCGTCGCTTCGTCGGGCTCATTGACGGTCCAAGTTACGACATCGACACCCTCGGCTTTCGCGCGCCCCACTACAGACGGCTCCTCCAGGGCGATTTCATGATTCAGATCTAGAATCGCGGCGGGGTCGGCCACGGCGAGGGACAGTGCTTCGTCGAACAGGTCGGTTGTCAAGACGATGAACCCGATACGGATGGCCGCGTCCCGGGCGCGAACGCGTTCGAGGATGCTCCAATCGAGGCTGATGAACGTCGTCCGATCGGACATTACCCGCTCCTGAACGATGCGGACTATGCGGTCGACGTCAGACGGTTCACGGATTCCTTTCACCTCCGGATAGATGTGATGCACCCGACCGGCCACGTGATCGAGGGCTTCTGCCAGGGTAGGAATCCTTTCACCGGCGAATGCTGGATCGAACCAGACGCCCGCGTCGAGCGTCCGCAACTGCTCGACCGTTTGTCGTGAGACCGGCCCCTCGCCGTTGGTTGTGCGATCCAACGTCTCGTCATGAATGACCACCGGCGTGCCACAGGAGGCCACATGGACGTCGAACTCGACTGCACGCACGCCGGCGGTCAACGCGGCCTCAATGGAGGCGAGTGTGTTTTCGGGAGCGCGCGCCGCGTATCCGCGATGTCCAATGATCTCGATGTCGCCCAAAGGGCTCACTCGTGCGAGTTGGGCCCCGTGACCTGGGCCGGGTGTTCCGTTGGCGCAGCCAGCTTCCTATCGAAGTCCGCGGTCTCCATGAGCCTCTGGACGTTCCTCTTGATCGACTCCAACTGCTGCTCCATGAACGCCATCCGGCGTTCGAGAATCGAAACGGCCTCGTTGCTACCCTTCTTGTCGAAGAATCTGCTGAGGGCCTCCACGGTTGGTTTGAGTGCGAAACGCGCGGTGATCCCGAGGACCGGGATGAGAACGATGGAGATCCCCATGAACACGGACAGGAGGGCGGTCACATCAATGGGGAGGATTGCCTGGACGACGGGCGAGCGTGGCGAATGGCATTCCAGGACTCCGTCCGGGACTTCTCGAGGGCGAGTGCCGAATGGATGGGGTCGGGCGCGCGCGCGCAAGGCGTGCTCGCGTTCCAACCTTTGAGCGACTCCAATCATCAAACCTCGTGCAACCGCGATTAAAACTTTCGTGTGGACCGACTCGTACGGAGTCGGGACAGTCCGGTTGTTGGAGGCGGCAGCGATCAGGGAGGAGGCGTCGGCCCGGACGGGCCGCGTGTGACGAGGCGGGCCAAAGGAGGCAGCATGAGGGGAGTGAGTCGGGAGGCTCTGGCAGCTGGGATCGTGGTGGCGGGTGTGTTGATCCTCGCTCAGGCGAGAGACGGTCTTGCGATGACCAACGGGCTGGTGTGGGGATCACAAAAGGCGGTACAGGGTGCCTAATGGGTGGTTGCCGGGGTGAGTCGGGCGGTTGCCGGGCTCATCTACGAGGATCGCGCAAGGGACGCCCCCGCATCGAGTTCTGCTCAACGGCAGGACCGGGACGAGTCGGCTCAGCAAGTGGCCGACTTCGTGTGGCACGGATCCGTTGGGGCAGGGCAGACGGTAGAGATCAAGGGCGTGAACGGGGCCATCATCGCTGAGCGGGCTGCGGGTACGGAGATCGAGGTTCGGGCGGAGAGACGCGGGCGCCGAAGCGACCCGGGTGAGGTACAGATTGAAGTCATCGAGCACGATGAAGGCGTGACGGTGTGCGCGGTCTATCCTTCTTCCTGAGGAGGTGAGAACACGTGTGAGGCCGGATCCGGGAGCCGCAACAACATTCGCAATAGCGACGTTCGGGTGACGTTCTACGTGAGTGTCCCGGAGAACGTCGCATTCCTGGGTAGCACCGTGAACGGGTCCATCGAAGCCGCCATGGAGCGGTACGATATCGCGCAGGGTCTGAGCTTCCCGACCGTCAACGGGTCGATCCACGTCTTTTAATGGGCTCCTTTAGTAGTACGCTCCTCTAGCCGGGGCCGGTGCATCACCCACACCTCTATGTGGGTGGGGCCGGCCCCGGTGCACCGATCGCCGATCAAGCACCCCGGCCCACTGGCGACGACCGGCCGGCCCACCACCCTCTCGGCGTCGCGGTCTTATCCCACTTTGCGTAACAAAAAAACCCTTCGTAGGGTATCACCCCCGTCGATTCGTAAGTCGTTTCGAAGGTTGCGGTTGACCCGCGGCCTCCCTTACGTAATCTTGCGCGGTTGGGAATCGGGTGCGACATGGTCGTGCGCCCGCCGGTAGTGGACCCAAAGAAGGCCTTTGGGATTAATATTTCAGGAACCCATCCAGGAGTGAGGATGATGATTGGACGCCGCCCTCTCGGAGTTTGTGTATCCGTGCTGTTCGCGCTGACCGTTTTGGGCAGCACGGAGCTCCAAGCCCAGCAGACTGTAAGCAGCCGCTTCCGAGTGCTCATACCCGACTTCCAACCCATGAACGACGACGAGGAAAAGAACTTCGGTAGGGATCTGGCGGAAGAACTTCGGGACTTGATCGATGAGATGCTCACCCATAGCGCTGTGGAAAAGGACGATATCGAAGATGCCCTAGATCAGTTCGACTTGGACTGGGAGGACGTAAATTGCATCGTAGCTCGTCAGCTTGCTCAGCAGAACAACTATCAGGTCGTGCTGTGTGCCCGGTACTCGGGGACCAGGGAGGCGTGGCAGATCCAAGACATCAGTTTTGTCGATAGCGGGACGGGTGAATCCTTTCCGGTCGATCCGATCATGTCCGCCCGTGACATGGAGGAACAGGCCGCCCAGGAGATCGTCTCGAGCTTCGAACTCTTCGTCGAGCAGACGAGGGTGGGGATCTTTTGCGGTGATTATGCCGGAAGCCAGCAATGGGAAAGCGCGCTCGAGAACTGCGAGCGCGCGCTCGAACTGAACCCGAACGCGAATACGAGTCGGTATACGCGAGCCAGTATACTACGGCAGTTGGACCGTTTTGACGAGTCCTTGGCGGAGGTCCAGCGGCTTCTCGAACGCGATCCGTACCACGAGAACGGGCTGTTGCTTGGTGGTTTTTTGGCCATCAACCTCGAGAATGAGGAGCTGGCCCGCGGTTTCTATAACCGGTACCTCGAGCTCGACCCGATGAACGCTTCCGTGCGGATGACGGTCGCATACGATCTGGCCCAGGAAGGCGATCCGCTGGGAGGGATGCAGATCATCGAGGCCGGCGTCGCCGTCGATCCCGAGAACATCGACTTCTATGAGCAGTTGGGGAACTTCGCGTTTGCCGGAGCTGAGCAGGTAAGGAGAGATGCGCAGGTTGGAGGCGGCGACGGCATGTCGCCCGAGGTCCGCGAGCTCTACGGTAAGGCGATTGCGGCCTACGAGAGGGTTTTTATCGAGAAGGGCGCGGAGACATTGGTTTCACAGCTCCGTAATGTGGCCGCAGCGCAGCTCCAGCTGGGTAACGTGGACGAAGCGATCTCGTTCTCCGAGCGTGCCGTCGAGTCACACCCCGGCGAGGCTAGCGTGCGGGCCATTCTTGCCGAGGCGCTCAAGGAGGCTGATCAGATCACCGAGGCGGTGGCGGCCCTCGCTTCCATCGAGGAGATCGATCCGAATTGGCCGAACCTGCACCTTCGTATGGGGAACTGGTTGACTGAGGTAGGGCGTGTCGAGGAGGCAGTAACGGTACTACAGAGGGCGGTTGCGAATGGGTCTTCGCCAGACCAAGCCGGGAATATGATCTTCAGCCAAGCGTACGCGGCGCATGTTCAGCCGACCACGAAGAATTATCCGCGCTTCATCGAATTGATTGGATTGGCGAAGGACTTCGATGTCAGTGCCCAAGCGCGGGAGACGTATGACTTCTGGCATGCGTTCAGTCTCTACCAGCATGGGATCGTGCTGCAGGAGTCGGAGACGCTCGAGGCTGCCAACCGGACGCTACCGATGTTTAGAAACGCCCTCACATTCTTCCAACGGGGCAAGGGTTACGCCGACCGAACTGCCTCGATCAATTTCCAGCAGTTCGTGGATGCGACCACAACCTACATTGAGATCCAGGAAGCGATCATCGCGCGCGCGGCCCGTAACTAGCAGAGTACCTCAGCGATCGCTGAGGCGCCGCATGAGATTTCTTCTCATGCGGCGCCTTTTTTGTTGTAGATAGCCAGGGCCCGTCCCCGGGGTCCAAACTAGTGGGGAAGAGTGGGTAAATCCCTCCGGTGGTGATTTTCTTCACGATTTTTTCCGAATACATAATGACCGATAGTGGAATACGCACGTCGTAACTCATTATCATACATCAAGTTATGTGATTGTGACCCGGTTCGACCACCCAAACAAAACCCGAAAACCATTGCTGTCGGAAAGGCTTGACGTCTCTTGAAGCAGGGGCGTATCTTGGTCCTTATCGTACCACTTCATACCACTGTGACCCACAGAGTGCCACCGACGTGACAAGTTTTCTGGGCAGGTATGAATTCCAGATGGATGAGAAGGGGCGGGTCAGTCTGCCCTCAGCGTTTCGCCGAGAAGCGGACGGTGACCGCTTCGTCTTGCTCCAGTGGAGAGCACCTGCCCTCACGCTCTTTCCCGTCGAAGCCTGGGCCGCCGCCCAAGAGCGTCTCTTGACGTTTCGGAGAAACCAACCCGAGGCGTTTGGGGACGTGCTGGCCATTACGTCCAGAGCGGTCGAGGTCTCGCCCGACAAACAAGGCCGGATTCTCATCCCCGCTTGGCTACAAGAGGCAGCCGGACTCGATGGGACGGTCCTGTTAGTGGGCAACATTGATCGGGTGGAGCTATGGCATCCCGATGAGTTCGAGAATGCGGCACGTGCCGGTTCTGTCGAGTTCGAGAAATTCTCCAACCAGATCTTCGGGTGACACGTGTCTTTACCTCTCCGAGCGGCTGAGACTCCTGTGAGCGAGTGGACGGAGTCGTCACCCGGTTTTCACGACCCCGTTCTCGCGAGAGAGGTGATGGAGTTCATGGCTCCGTCCGGCGACGGCCTTTATCTGGATGGTACGGTGGGAGGCGGAGGGCACGCCACCATTCTACTGACGGAATGCGCGAGCTGCAGCGTCATCGCGGTGGACCGTGACCCGGATGCCCTGGAGGTGGCCAAGGCCAAATTGGCCCCGTTCGGAACCCGAGTCCGACTCATTCGGGCTCGGTTCGACGAAGCGCTTGCAGAGGCCGAGCTGTCGGAACCCTTAGCGGGAGTCCTTCTCGATCTGGGAGTGAGTTCCCATCAACTCGACTCAGACGGGCGGGGGTTCGCCTTCAGGGCCGGAGTGGAGTTGGACATGCGCATGGACGCTACGCGAGCGGACCAACCAAGCGCGGCTCAGCTCCTGAACTCCGAGTCCGAAGAGGGCTTGGCTCAGATCTTCCACGAGTATGGCGAGGAACCCCGCTCCCGAGCGCTCGCACGGGCCGTCGTCGCCCGTAGAGCCTCGACGCCATTCCGGACAAGTGACGACCTGGTCGCCGTCCTCTACGGGACGCTGGGCAAGGCCCCGAAGGCCAAGGAAAAGGCACGGATCTTTCAAGCGGTGAGAATCGCGGTGAACGAAGAGCTGGCGTGCTTGGAGCGCGGCCTCACGGAGTCTCGCGAGGCCATGGCGCCAAATGCTCGGATCGTCGTGATCTCGTATCACTCGCTCGAGGATCGGCTGGTCAAGAACGCGTTTCGCGATTGGAGCCGCTCCTGTGTCTGCCCCCCCGGAATGCCCTTGTGCACTTGCCGCGGTGAGCCGTTAGGGAGCGTGCTGACCCGGAAAGCCGTACGTCCGAGCGAGATCGAGGTGCGCCGAAACCCACGGGCCCGTAGCGCCCGGCTTCGGGCTTGGAGGAAGGGATGAGGCACCGCCGTCCCCGCCGCTCTTGGGCCGCCCCGAGCCTGCTTGTGGTCGGCTTCTCTGTCCTCCTCTCAGCCTTGAGTCTTGTGACCTGGCGCCAGAGCCGCGCCTTCGAGTCGCTGGCGGAGCTAGACGGAGTCGAACGGTCACTCTCCCTCGCCGAATCGGAGCGGGCGGAGCTTCTTCGACGGATCCAGGGCCTGGACAGCCGAACTCGGATCTCCTCAGTCGCCCAGGAACGTCTCGGCATGCACCATCCGGAGGCCTCTGAGATGGTTCTGCTTTCGGGCGGTGCACGATGAGACGCCGGAAGCGTGTGATGGAGACCAAGGTGACGGTACGCCGGAGGGTACTGCTCGCGTGCTGGTTGCTGAGTGGAGTTCTGATCGTCACCAGAGCCGCGCAAATCCAGGTGGCCCAGGGTCCCTTATGGAAGGAGCAGGCCGCGCGCCAACACCGCACGAGCGTGGAGATCGCCGCCGTGCGGGGATCGGTGCTCGACCGCTCGGGGGTCGAGTTGGCCACCAGTCGTGAGACCTTCAGGGTGAGCGTCGCGCCGAGAGAGATCCGGGACGTCGATGCGGTGACCCGCCTCCTAGTCGAGACGCTGGGGCTGGACGAGCGCATCGTACGGGGGGCTGCGACATCGTCGAAGTCCTGGCGCGTCCTTCCGAACGCCTTTCCGCCCTCCGTCCGTGAAGCGCTCGACGGCATTCCTGGTGTGTACCTCGAGCGGGAGCACCGCCGATTCTATCCCCAGGGTGACCTGGCCAGGGGTCTTCTCGGGGTGGTGCGGTCTGGAGAAGCGTCGGGGGGCGTCGAGCAGGCGTATAACGAGGTCCTCCAGGGGACCGTGGGCCAGGCGGTGCTGGCGCGAGACCCCGCCGGCAAGCCGATCCCGGGGGAGCGCGTTGTGGTGGAGGGACCGCGGGGGGGTGGACAGGTCGTTCTGACCCTGGACGTGGATTTACAGGAGATCGGCCAACAGGCGCTGACGGAGGCCATTCGAGAGACTGAGGCGCAGGCCGGAGATCTTCTCATCACGGATCCGCGCACCGGAGATATTCTGGCTATGGTGTCCATCCGTGATGAGTCCACGAACGCTTTGTCCGCCATCAACACGCCGTACGAACCCGGCTCCACCCTCAAGCCGCTCACCGTGGCCGGGCTCTTACACACCGGGATGGCGTCACTCGACGACGTGATCGACACGGAGTCCGGCTCATGGACCGTAGCGGGCCGAACGATTACGGACGTGAGCAACGACCACGGTCCCATGACGCTGGCACGGGCGTTACAGGTGTCTTCTAGCGTTGCTGTGGCGAAGGCGGCTCAGGCCATGAGCCCTGCGGTCCAGTACCAGAACCTCCGCGATTTCGGGCTCGGTGCCCCCACGGGCATCGGCCTCCCAGGGGAGGTAAGAGGGACTCTGCGACGTCCAGAGGGTTGGAGCAGGCAGTCCTCGGCGTCTCTCGCAATCGGATACGAGGTTTCCGTGACGCCCCTCCAGATGGCCATGGCATATGGAGCCTTGGCCAATGGCGGTGTGCTCATGGAGCCCCGGCTCGTGAGGGAGTTCCGGGACTCGAATGGCAAGGTGACCGCTCGCTTCCAGCCCCGGATGGTTCGAAGGGTCGTCTCGCCAGATGTAGCGCGCGATGTGGCCGATGTTCTCGTCGACGCCGTGGAGGTCGGCACGGGAACGCTCGCTCGCTTGGGCACCTTCAAAGTGGCTGGCAAGAGCGGCACGTCACGCGCTTGGTCTGACGGGGCCTACCAGACCGGGGACTACTTCGCTTCGTTCGTCGGATTCTTCCCCGCGGAGGACCCGCAGCTCCTGGTCATGGTGAAGTTGGACCGACCCCGGGGGGCGTACTATGGAGGATCGGCTGCGGCCCCGGTAACTCGCGCCACCATGGAAGCTGTTCTGGCGGCTCAGCAGACACCCATCGACCGTCGGGCCCTCGTGGACGTCGCCCGGCCTGCGGAGTTCCAGCTCCTCTCCCGGTTCGGCGCTTCGTCAGTAGAGGGCGATGGCCGTGAGGCACCTTTCGTGGTGCGATTCGCCGAACTCAGGCTGGCCGGGAATCCAGAAACGACCGTGACGCGAGAGTGGAACGCGCCGGCGTGGCGTGAGCCCATGGTGCCCGAGGGCCGAGCCAGCGTAACGGTTCCCGACGTTTTGGGACTCACCGCTCGGGCGGCGGCTCGGCGCATCCACGAGGCAGGGCTCCGGGTCGAGTGGGATGGATCGGGCGTGGTGCGGCAAATGGTGCCCCATGCTGGCTCCGTACTGATGCCGGGCGACACAGTGCGGGTGACGTCGGTGGGAGCGAGAGCTGATGACTAGGACATCGTCTGCCCTTCAGGTGGTCACCGCCGTGCTTGGTGAGGCTGGCCTGATCGAAAAAATACACGGTCCGACCGACGTGGAGATTTATGGGGTGACACAGGATTCGCGTTTGGTCGAGCCCGGAAACCTCTTTCTGGCTTGGAGAGGGTCCACTTGGGACGCCCACAGCTTCGTAGCCCAGGCCGCCGACATGGGTGCTGCCGCAGCGGTGGTGGAGCGGTTCGTGCCCGAGGCCGACATTCCGCAGGTACAGGTGTCGGATGGCCGTTTGGCCGCCGCCTTGGCCGCGGACACCGTCCTCGGCTCTCCGTGGGCCAGCTTGTTCACCGTCGGGGTGACCGGCACGAACGGCAAAACGACCACGGCTCTTCTCGCCCAGCATCTCCTCGGCTCCCGGGGTCCGTCGGCAGCAGTGGGCACGCTTGGGCTCGTCGAACCCGACGGTTCGGTGAGGGAAGGCGAAGGTCTCACGACTCCGGGCCCCGTGGCCATCTCCACCTGGTTCGCCGAATTGGCCGAGGGGGGCGTTGGCTCAGTGACCGTGGAGGCATCCTCTCACGCACTCAAGCAGAGGCGCCTCGACGGCGTGCGTTTCGATGCGGTGGTCTTCACGAATTTGTCCCAGGACCACCTGGATTATCACCCTGACATGGCGGCGTATTTCAGAGCCAAGGCTCACCTTCTCAATCTGATGAAGACGGACGGCTGCGTGGTCGTCAACGCCGACGACGCGCATTGGAAGGACCTGCCCATCCATGGGCTCCGCACGGTCACCTACGGTATCGACGAACCGGCCGACCTTCGGGCGGACGACATCGAGCAGGGCTCCTCCGGAACCAAGTTCCGCATGGCGGCCGAAGAGGGTGAAGTCGACGTCGATCTTCCGCTCATCGGCCGTTTCAATGTTGAAAATTGTTTGGCGGCTGCGGGTGTGGGCGCGGTCGCCGGCATGTCCCTCGACGCCGTGGCGGGCCGTCTCGCCAGCGTACCACAGATTCCCGGCAGGCTCGAGGTGGTTGCCCGGAAGCCCTTCGTGGTGGTGATCGATTTCGCACACACGCCCGACGCACTTCGCCGCGTCCTCACCACGATGCGTCCGCTCACGCCGGGACGCTTGATCGTCGTGTTCGGTGCGGGCGGTGACCGGGACCGCGGAAAGCGGCCCGACATGGCACGGGCTGTCGCTCGAGTAGCGGACCTGGTCGTGATCACGTCCGACAATCCCCGGACCGAGGATCCGGAGTCCATCATCGACGACATCGTACCGGGAATGAACGGCTCCTCATTCGAGCGGTTGGCGGATCGCCGGGAAGCCATCCGCTACGCGCTCGCGCAAGCCGGCTCCGAGGATCTCGTACTGCTCGCCGGCAAGGGACACGAGCGGTATCAGGTCATCGGCACTGAGCGCCATCCGTTCGACGAGAGGCAGATCGTCGAGGAGCACTTGGGCCGGATGGGAGACGTAGCGTGACCCCTAGCGTGAACGCTCCCTTCGCTTGGACGGACGAGCAGGTGAGATCCGCCTTGGACGTCGCGCCCCAGCAGGACTGCAGCCGCATCTTCACAGGCATCTCGACCGACAGTCGCACGACTCAGGAGGGGAACCTGTTCGTTGCCCTGAGTGGGGACAACTTCGACGGACACGACTATGTGTCCGATGCCCTCGGCAGGGGAGCATGGGGTGCCGTGGTGGCGCGACCCGTCGAGGAGGATGGCGCCTGCATCTACCCCGTGGAAGACACGCTACTGGCGCTGGGTCAACTCGCCGGACATCGCCGGAGGAGCCTCGACGCCGTCGTGGTGGGCATCACCGGATCCTCCGGAAAGACCGGAACCAAGGAGCTGACCCGAGCGGCCATCGAGCAATCACGCCGCATCCACGCCACGCCGGAGAATATGAACAACCGTATCGGCCTGCCTTTGACGCTGCTCGACGCTCCCGATGACGCTGAGGTCGTGGTGCTGGAAATGGGTACCAATGAGCCTGGGGAGATCGCCGCTCTCACACAGATCGCTGAGCCGCAGATCGGTATTGTGACGACCGCCTCTGAGGCCCATATCGAGAAGCTGGAGTCCCTCGACGGTGTGCTCGAAGAGAAGCTCGACCTTCTGCGGGGACTCCCGGGGGACGGGAACGCGGTCGTGGGTGACGAGCCGCCTATCCTCTCAGAACGGGCCGCCCGCATCCGTCATGACGTCTTGGTCGTCGGCCTCAGTGCGGGTGCGGACGCTGAGTATCGCCCCAGCGAGCCCTCGATGGATGAGCAAGGATACTGGAGCTTCGTTTGGCGAGGAGAGCCAGTGCACCTGCGGGTTCCGGGCCGCCACTCGGTCCAAAACGCCCTCCTCGCGCTCACAATAGCTGAACTACTGGACGTCCCTGCGGCCGAGGCCACCCGCGGGGTGGGACGGGTCGAGGCCGGTCCCATGCGCGGAGAGATCAAGCGGATCGGTGGGCTCACGCTGATCCTAGACTGCTACAACGCGAACCCACAGAGTTTGCGTGCTGCATTGGATCTGCTGGTCGATATCGAGCCAGGCCGGCCCAAGGCGGCGGTCCTCGGCAGCATGCTCGAACTCAGTGGGCGTAGCGACGAACTCCACGCGGCGCTCTTGCGTGAAGCATCCGAACTCGGGTTGGACCTGATCGTCGCGACGGGCGAGTTCGCCCGGGCCGCCGCGGACGGGTCGACGATCGTTTCCGTGGTGGACCCGCTCGAAGCTTATGAGAAGCTTCGCGAAAATCTCGCTGGTGACGAAGTCCTCTTGATGAAGGCATCGCGAGGCGTGGCATTGGAGCGGCTGGTGCCCCTGCTCGAAGACGACTTCGGCGCATCCAGCGGGGGCGAGGCCTGATGCTCTATCACCTGCTCCCTGAGCTTGCCGACGTCTATGGCGGGTTCAACGTCTTCCGCTACATCACGTTCCGGGCCGCCGGGGCCCTCGTGACGTCGCTCGTGCTCGCATTCGTACTGGGGCCGGTGACGATTCGCGGCCTCAAGCGGTTCCGCATCGGCCAAGTGGTTCGTGATGAGGGGCCGGCGACACATCTTTCCAAGGCCGGGACGCCGACTATGGGGGGGGGCCTCATCGTCATGTCTGCGGGCGTGTCCACGCTGTTGTGGGCCGAGCTGACCAACTGGTACACGGTGCTGGCACTGCTCAGCTTCGTGGCGATGGGCGCCCTCGGATTCATGGACGATTATCTCAAAGTCGTTCAGGGGCGGCCGGCGGGCCTGATCGCGCGCTACAAGATGCTGGGGCAGTGGACGTTCGGACTCGGCTTGGGGCTCTTCCTGGTCCTCCGTCCGATCTCACCCGTGCCCGCGAACCACACCATGGTGCCGTTCTTTTCGGACATCGCCTTGGTTTTCCATCCGGTGCTCTACGTGCCGTTCGTCGCGCTGGTGATCTCCGCCAGCTCAAACGGGGTGAACCTCACCGATGGACTCGATGGGCTGGCGGCCGGCCTGACAGCGATCGCCGCGACCACGTTCGGGATCTTCGCGTATGTGTTGGGCCGCGTGGATAGCTCCGCGTATCTGGGACTCTTCTATCTGCCCGGCGCGGGGGAATTGTCGGTGCTCGCGCTCAGCCTGGCCGGCGGTTGCCTCGGCTTCCTCTGGTTCAACACGCATCCCGCTGAGGTCTTCATGGGCGACACGGGTTCGCTCGCCCTGGGAGGTGCCATCGGGGTCATGGCCATCCTGCTCAAGGCGGAGTTTCTCCTGGTGATCGTGGGGGGCGTCTTCGTCATGGAGGTGCTCTCAGTCATCCTCCAGGTCGGATACTTCCGGTACACCAGGGCCAAGTATGGCACCCCTCGAAAACTCTTCAGAATGGCTCCGATCCATCACCACTTCGAGCAGTTGGGATGGCCGGAGAGCAAGGTCGTCGTCCGTTTTTGGATCATGGGAATTCTGTGCGCGATGGTCGCGTTCAGCGCGCTCAAGATCCGGTGAAGGGCAAGCGTCGTGAACACGCTGGAAGGCGAAACGGTTGCCGTAGTCGGATTGGCTGAGTCCGGTCGGGCCGCGGCAAGGTTGGCACTCGAAAAAGGAGGACAAGTCCATGTCTCAGATTTGCGCACTGACGCTTCAACTCATGCTCGTGGAGCCGAGTTCCGAGCACTCGGAGCCGAGGTCGAGCTGGGAGAACACCCGATCGATCGCATCGCCGCCGCCACCACGGTCGTGGTCAGCCCAGGCATCCGCCCAGACGCCCCCGTGCTCAGTGAGCTCAGCGACCGGGGAGTACGTTGGATCTCAGAGCCTGAGTTCGCCTTTCGGTTCTTCGATGGTCCACTGATCGCTGTGACTGGAACGAACGGCAAGACGACCACGGCGGCCTTGGTGGCGCACCTGCTCGAAGAGGACGGGCTCGACGTGGCCCTGGGCGGAAACATCGGTGCCGCGCTCAGCCCTGCCGCCTCCGAGCTCGCGCTTCGGGAGCTAAGACCCGCGTGGTATGTCGTGGAGATGAGCTCGTTCCAGTTGGGAGCGATAGATCGGTTCAAACCGGACATCGGCGTGCTGACCAATCTGGCTCCGGATCATCTCGACTGGTATCCGTCGGTGGAATCCTACTATGCGGACAAGGCCAATCTCTTCCGTAACGCCGATGACGACAGCCGCTGGGTTCTGAACGGGGACGACTCGGCCGTCGCGGCTCTCGCGGAAGACGTTCCCGGCCATCGCTTCTATTTCAGCAGCACGAGCGATGTCAGCGGGGAGAGCGATGGCCGTCGGGGTGCTTACGTCTACGGATATACGGTGGTGCTTGATGTGTCCGGGGCGGCGGAGGCAGTAGGCCCAGTCGAGGACATCGCTCTTCCGGGAGCTCACAATCTTGAAAATGCCTTGGCCGCGGCGACGGCGGCACGGCTCGCTGGCGCGTCCACGGACTCCATTCGACGGGGTCTGGCGACGTTCGAGCCCCTGCCGCACCGTACCGAGAGGGTGGCCGAGGCGCATGGTGTGCGGTGGGTGAACGATTCGAAGGCTACGAACGTGGCCGCGGCCAGTTCCGCCATTTCCGGCCTGGAGGGGACGCTGCTTGTCCTGATCGGAGGAAAGGACAAGGGCGAGGATTTCTCGACGTTGGTTACGGCACTCTCGAAGGCCGATGCCCGTGTGTTGGCATTCGGCCAGGCCGGCCCGCGCATTTTTCGAGCACTGGACGGCCAAGTGCCAGTGGAGTTGTTGGACATGGGCTTCGACGAGGTCGTGGAGGCTGCCGCCCAACGTGCGGTCCCAGGGACCACCGTCCTGCTATCGCCGGCATGCTCTAGCTACGACATGTTCGCGAATTACGAGGAGCGCGGTGCCCGCTTTACGGCGTTGGCCAAGGCCATGTCAGAGGACGCCGACCGCTGATGGCCCGATCCGTGGATCTCGCTCCGTCCGGACCGCTGGCCCTGCCGATCACCGGCATAGGGAGAGGGTGGGAGGCCGCCGCGATCATGATACTCACGCTCCTCATCCTCTCTCTCGGGCTGGTCACGCTCTATTCCGCCAGTGCCTTTCTCGCTCAGCGGGAGGCCCTGCCGGATTACTACTACGTTCTGCGACAAGCGACCGGCGTGGCGGTTGGTTTGGGCGTTCTCGGTGTCTGTGCATGGATTCCGCATGATCTTTGGCGACGGCTCGCTTGGCCCATGGTCATCGTCGCGTGGGTTTTGCTCGTGATCGTGATCGCTCCGGGCACCGAGTCCATCGCGCCCGAGATCAACGGGGCCCGCAGGTGGCTGCGTGTCGGCCCCAACCTTCAGCCCTCGGAGTTGGCCAAGGTCGCTGTCGTCGTCTGGACGGCAGCGGTTGCGATTCGCAAGCAGGAGGAGTTCTCTAGCCTGAGGCGAGGCCTGGCTCCGTTCCTCCTCGTGTGGACGGCGCTGATGGTCCCGATCGCGCTCGAGCCTGATCTGTCCACGGCCTTGATCGTGGGGCTGATGGGGTGCCTGGTCGTCTACGTGGCGGGTGCTCGGCTGACCCACTTCCTGTTCCTGGGTCTGCTCGCTGTTCCCGTTCTTTACACCCAGCTGGAGGTTTCTTTCCGGGCTCGCCGCGTGGTCTCGTACCTGAATCCTTCGGCTGATCCGGCGGGGGCCGGCTTCCAGGTGCACCAGTCGCTTCTCGCGTTCGGCTCAGGTGGGGTCGCCGGCGTGGGGTTCGGACAGGGCCGGCAGAAGCTCGGATTTCTTCCGGAGGCTCACAACGACTTCATCTTCTCCATGATCGGAGAGGAGTGGGGGCTGGTTGGTGTCACGGCGGCGGTACTTCTCTACCTACTCTTGATCCTGATCGGCTTTCGGATTGCATCGCGTGCTCCCGACCTTTTTGGACAGTTGGTGGCCGTCGGGTTGACCAGCATGATCGCGATGCACGCGATCCTTCACATGGCCGTGGGATTGGGATTGGTGCCGGCCACGGGCTTGGCGCTGCCCCTGATCTCCTACGGGCGCTCGAACCTGTTGGTCACACTGGCGTCCCTGGGGATTCTCATGAGCATCGCTCGGGCGAGCAGCGAGAGGCCCCTTCCCGTGGGAAGGAGGGCCCGTGCATGAGGGTCCAGTCGTGATCTTTGCCGGAGGCGGCACGGGAGGACATCTATACCCGGCACTGGCGCTGGCTGAGGAACTCGTACGGCAACGTCCCGACGTGCGGCCGTTCTTCATCGGTGCGCGCAGAGGGATCGAGGCTCGGGTGCTTCCCGAGCGGAGTATCGAGCACCGGCTCCTTCCGGTGCGAGGGGTCGAGCGTGGGGAGTGGTGGTCGAATCTCGCAGTCCCATTCGCTCTCGCCTCTTCGCTTACGACCACGATCGGGGTCCATCGCCGTATCCGGCCGGAGTTGGTCGTGGTGACGGGCGGGTATGCCGGAGCTCCGGCGGGGTTGGTGGCAGCGGGACTGGGCACGCCTCTGGTGCTCCAGGAACAAAACGCATGGCCGGGAGTCACGACCCGCTTCCTGTCGCGTTGGGCAGCGCAGATACACCTCGCGTTTCCCGAGACCTTGGCGGAATTGCCCCCGCGTGCCCGGAGGGTGGCGCAGGTTTCGGGATGTCCGATCCGGGCGCTTCCGGACGTCACACCCAACCGCCACGATGCGCTTGTCGGTCTGGGTCTCGATCCACAGCAGAGGCTCCTGCTGTTGATCGGCGGAAGCCAAGGATCCCTCGCCCTGAATGATTTGATGCTTGAGGCTGTCCGGTCCGCAGCCGCAGGAAACCAAGCGCCTCTGGATGGGTGGCAGCTCCTCTGGATGACGGGTCCCGCCCATCACGCGTCGATCGTCGTGGAGCTCGCTGCTCTCGGCGATCCGGCATGGGTGCGAGCGGTTCCTTACATAGAGGACGTACCGCTGGTTCTGGGGGTTACGGATCTGGCGCTGTCGCGGGCCGGCGCAATGACGACGGCCGAAATCTCAGCATGGGGAGTGCCGGCCATCCTGGTACCGCTCCCCACCGCGGCAGCGAACCACCAGGAACTGAATGCCCGCGCCCTGCAACGGGCGGGTGCTGCCATACATCTGGAGCAGGAGGGGCTGACGGCAGGGACACTCTGGAGCACGATCGCCGGCTTGGCGGGGGACGGCCAGGTGCTCGCCACCATGAGTGAGCGCGCTCAGGAGCGCAGCCATCCGGACGCCACGTCCCTCATCGTTCGCGAGATGATGGGCCTTCTTCCGGATCAGCCCTCAGAGGGTGTCCGAACCATTGATCCCGGCTCAGTCTCCACGCGCGAACAGGATCTGCGGCTCTCGAACGAGCGGGATCTCCGCCGGCTCTCGAACGAGGGGCGGATTCACTTCATGGGGGTGGGGGGCGCCGGCATGTGTGCGCTGGCCGAGCTCTTTGTGAAGCATGGAGGAAGCGTATCGGGCTGTGACCTACGGCCGGGGTCGACCACGGATAGGCTTCGGGCCATGGACGTTGAGATACACGAGGGGCATGAGGCGAGCCACGTCGAGGGGGCGGTGGCTCTCGTAGTGAGCACGGCGGTCCCCAGGGACCACCCGGAAGTCCAAGCGGCGCTTGAACAGGGGATTCCGGTCTTCAAACGAGCGGAGGCCCTCGGCCAGTGGGTGAATCGGGGACGGGTGCTCGCGGTCGCGGGCACGCACGGCAAGACGTCCACCACGGCGATGACGACGGAAATTCTCGTGGCGGCAGGGATGGATCCGACCGGCTTCGTGGGCGGTCGTGTGCCCGGATGGGGCGGAAATTTTCGTAGCGGAAGCGATCTCTATGTCGTCGAGGCGGACGAATACGACCGATCGTTCCTGGAGCTGAGGCCTACGGTGGCCGTGGTCACCAATGTCGAGGCGGACCACCTCGATACCTACGGTGCTTTCGAAGGTGTCATGGACGCTTTCAAGGAGTTCCTCCATGGGCTCTCGCGGGCCGGATACGCCGTGATCTGCACGGACGATCCCGGTGCGAGCAGGCTCGTCACCGACCTCGCACCGGACCTCGCGGTGCGCACGTATGGCTTGGAATCGGGCGCCCAAGTCCGTGCGGTGGACGTCGAGGCGAGCCCGGTTGGCATGGGCTTCCGGGTGATCGAAGATGGCGTCGACCGCGGGACGTTCCGACTTCCTGTGCCCGGCGTTCACAACTTGCGAAATGCGTTGGGCGCTGCGACTGCCGCTCGCTGTCTCAGTGTGGATTGGGACGCCGTCCGAAAGGGGCTCACGGCGTATCGGGGTGTCGAGAGGAGATTCGACACCGTCGGGTTGGAAAGGGGCATCCTGATCGTGGACGACTACGCGCATCACCCCTCAGAGATCCAAGTTACGCTCGCGGCCGCACGGGGCGCCCATCCGGACCGCCGGATCGTGGCCGTGTTTCAACCGCACTTGTTCACGCGCACACGGGATTTTGCCGAGGAGTTCGGGCAGGCCCTTGCTGAAGCCGACTCGATCTGGGTCACCGACGTGTTCCCGGCTCGGGAAGCTCCAATCGAGGGTGTAACGGGTGAAATGGTTGCGCTCGCAGCCGGGCGGGCGGGCGGGAACGTCCACTATCACGCCGACGTGGATACCCTGGCGGACACGGTCCTAACGGAACTCGCTTCGGGT
>Ga0310121_10001897_pt1 | contig 20581 bp, 23 predicted proteins | sample CB27_Tmax_986_MG_FD_203504 | JGI IMG/M metagenome (GOLD analysis project Ga0310121, IMG submission 203504) | Marine microbial communities from Western Arctic Ocean, Canada - CB27_Tmax_986 | ecosystem: Environmental > Aquatic > Marine > Oceanic | place: Canada: Western Arctic Ocean | collected...
GTTTCTGCAACGCCCGCAAAGTTGGAACACCGCGAATCACCACTTCGTAAACTCGTTCAAGACCGTACCGCGGATGGGCCAACTTCGCGGCGAGATCCCCATCATTCGTCATCAGCAGTAAACCCTCGGAGTCATAATCCAGACGGCCGACTGGATAAACATATTCACGAACCCGTGGGAGCAACTCAAGCACTGTTTTACGCCGCTGCGGATCGTGACGCGTAGTCAAATAGCCGGACGGTTTATTCATTAGAATGTATCGTCGCCTTTGCGGAACACCAACACGACGACCGTCTAGACGTATATCGTCACTGTGTGGATTCGCTTTGCTCCCTAAAGTCGTGACTACCACACCATTAACGGAAACTCGACCTGCTGCGATCATCACCTCCGCACCACGACGAGACGCGCTGCCGGCCGCTGACAGAATCTTCTGAAGGCGCACAGCTGATACTGTTGAAATCAAACTAATGAACCTGTTCTTTAGAGTTCTTTAAATCGGGGAAAGATGCATCAAATGGCAGGACTTCGTCAATTGGTGGAGAGTCAGCTAAGCCCTCTGGAACATCCAATCCCAACGCCTCAGCCATATCTTCAACTTTTGGTAGATCCGCCAAATCTTTCAAACCGAATCTATCCAAGAATTCACGGGTAGTGGCATAAAGAAATGGTCGCCCGACTACCGCTTTTCTTCCGGTAATCTTGATCAATCTACGCTCGAGAAGTGTACCTAATACTCCCGATGTATTCACCCCTCGAATCTCAGTAATCTCTGGCGCCGTCACGGGTTGACGATATGCTACGACCGCCAGAGTCTCAAGCGCCTGAACGGAAAGACGCTGGCTTGAATGTTCGTGAAATAACCGGCGGACCCATTCACTAAATTCAGGACGTGTGACAATCTGATAGCCACCAGCCACCTCGACCAACTCAAGTCCTCCGCCACGCTTCCACTCCGAGGCAAGCGCCTCAAGCGCTTTCTTAATGTGCTCCTGAGGTTCACTTTCCAAAACCTTCACTAACGTAGCTAGTGTGACCGGTTCGGGTGAGGCAAAGATCAGCGCTTCAATCGCTGATTTAAGCTCACTTAGATCGTCGATCATTCGGCTTCCCTTCTTGGTCCTCTCCGGGGTTTTGGGATGAACTTCTCTTATACACCCTGATGGGGCCGAACGTATTACTTTGAACAACACGAATAAGCTTCAGTCGAATCATTTCCAGTACAGCGAGGAATGTAGTGATTAGTCCTCTGCGAGAGGTTGAATGGGCAAGCAGTTCTTCAAATGCACACGCGTCTGTCAAAGACAAAATCTCCAGCAACTGACCAATACGTGTTTCGATCGGGACTACTTCAGCCGGTAGCGTCACAATTGGCCGGTGTTGCGAACGTGCAATGACAGATTGAAAAGCTTGGATGAGACTAAAAATGTCAACCTCTAATTCGCGTTCAAAAGGTTCACCGGCAATATGCTCGACACGGCTATCCGGTCGAGTCCACTGGGCACTTCTAACGATCTCTCGTTCATGGAGCAACTCAGCAGCAGCCTTAAATTTTTGGTGCTCCAGTAATTGACGAACCAACGCTTCTCGTGGGTCCTCTTCCTCTGCGATGTCAGTCTCATTTTCCATGCGGGGAACGAGCATGCGAGACTTGATATGAATCAGGGTAGACGCCATGACAAGAAATTCGCCAGCCACGTCTAAATCAAGCTCCTGCATTAGGTCAAGATACTCAATATATTGTTCAGTTATGAGCACAATCGGGATGTCATAGACATCCACTTTATTCATCTTGATCAAATGCAACAGAAGATCGACCGGCCCCTCAAAGTTAGACAGTTTAACCGGGTAGCCAGGAAGAATTGACTCGAAATCGTTAGGTGTCTCCATACCTTAACCTGACGGCATCGCGAACATCTTTCATAGTCTCCTGAGCAATCATCCGAGCCCGACTCGACCCATCCATTACTATTTCCTGAATTTGATCCGGTTTTTCCGCTATCTCCGCACGACGTTCACGAATCGGATCAAGCACCTCATTAACAGCACGTGCCAAGCAATCCTTCACCTCAACATCTCCAACTTTACCAGCTTCGTATCGTGCCTTTAGTTCGTTTACTTCCGTTTCGTTTAAATTGAAAGCGTCATGGTAAATAAATACCGGATTACCCTTGACTGTGCCCGGAATGTCAGCCCGAATCCGTTTTGGATCCGTGTACATTCGCATGACCTTTTTTCTGACGGTAACGGCGTCGTCGGATAGATCGATTGTATTCCCGTAACTCTTACTCATCTTCCGATTATCCAGCCCTGGAAGCCGAGGAAACCGTGTGAGCAGTGGCTGGGGTTCTAGAAAAAGCTTGCCAAAAAACCCATGGAACCGTCGAACGACTTCCCGCGTCAACTCAAGATGCGGAACCTGGTCCTCGCCGACGGGTACAAATTTCGCATGATAGAGCAGGACGTCCGCCGCCTGCAGAAGGGGATATCCCAGAAAACCAAGCGTCGAAAGATCTCGGTCAGACAACTCATCGATCTGCTCTTTGTAGGTTGGTACACGCTCAAGCCATGGCATGGGAACTACCATTGAAAGGAGCAAGTAAAGCTCTGCATGCTCAGGCACCTGCGACTGAATAAACAAGATACTCTGTTCAGGATCCACTCCTACTGCAATCCAGTCAGCTATATTGTCATACGCATAACCTGTAAGCTCAGTCGTATCAGCGTACTCACTGGTTAGGGCATGCCAATCAGCCACAAAGTACATGCAGTCATACTCGGGTTGCAGGTCGCGGTACTTTCTCAAAGCCCCAACCAGATGCCCCAGATGCAACTTGCCTGTGGGACGCATCCCTGAAACGACACGTTGTTTTACTGATTCAATATTCACGATAGAGTATAGATATGGCCGGTTAGTGAAATTATCAAGCAGTCAATCAGTAGCAAAGCTTACCAGAGCCCCGATACACAAGATCGACAGCGTCCGGTAGTTCGCAGAACCACCTTATTCTTGTTGAAAGCTACCAAAAAGATTAAGCCCTAATGCCCTCATTGCGAAATAACGAAAGAGTGAAATTGCGATCACCTTTGAAATTACGAGAGTTTATCCGGACTATTCGTCAAAAACAGAAACCAGCTTCACAATAACCAGCGACACCTTGGCTCTTCGGTGTGTAGTAGTTATCAACAACAGTCACGCTTTCTACTTATTACTCACTCGTTCCGAAAAGTAATCAATAATCAAGCGAGCCACATTTGTCCCTACTATGGGAACCAGTTCTTCGTTGGTGGCGCGACCAATGTTCTTCACACTACCAAATCGCTCAAGTAAGGCTTGTCGCCTCTTAGGGCCAACACCTGTTACTAAGTCCAGTTCCGAGCTGAAGTCACGCTTAGTCCGAGACCGACGGTGAAACGTTACTGCAAAGCGATGAGCTTCGTCTCGAATGCGCTGAACTAACTGCAGAGCGGCACTGTCTCGAGGCAGAGCTATCGGCAAACGTCGGTCCCGTGTAATCAGAAGTTCTTCTTTCTTGGCAATCCCTATCGCCTCAAGATTCGAAAGACCGAGTTGATCAAAAGCCTTGTACGCTGCTGACAGCTGACCAACTCCTCCATCCACAATCACGAGATCTGGAAACGGTCCACCTTGTTCAAGTAACCGCCGGTATCGGCGAATCACAACCTCCTCGATTGAAGCGAAGTCGTCAGAGCCACCCAATGACTTTCGCCTGTCACCCCGAATCCGAAATTTTCGATAGTCACGGCGGAGCATTCGACCGTCCTCATTGACAACGAGCGCGCCAACGGTCTCGGCACCGTGCAGAGTAGAAATATCAAAGCATTCGAGTCGCCTCGGCGTCACTTTCAGCGCCAGACAATCTCTCAACTCTTCAAGTGCGACACCGAAACGACGCGCATCTACACCGAATTGAGAATCGTATGACAGCTTTGCGTTGCGAGTCGCCAACTCAACTAATCCGCGTTTATCACCTCGCTTGGGTACCCGGATACGAACCCTATGCCCAGAACGCCCAGACAACCACGTCTCGATCTCTTCTTGGTCATCAAGTTCCAAGGGCAGATGAACCTCAGTCGGCGCCCTACGAGCCTCATAAAATTGCTGCAAACCGGCCCGAAGTAATTCCGCGGCCTGGGTCATACCCTCTTCGGGCTCATCGGCGACAAGCTCAATTCGCTCAATCACACGACCACCACGAACTTGAAAAATTTGAATCAAGCCGCCAGACGAACCCACTTTGATGCCAAAGACATCACGCTCGCCAAGGCGTGGACTAGCCATCTTTTGCTGACGATCCCGTAACGTTTCTATCGTCCGAATCGTATCTCTATATTGGGCAGCTCCTTCGTATCGTTCCGCACTCGACGCGCTCCGCATCTGGGCATTGAGATCGGTTAAAAGTTCTTCGTTTCGACCTTCAAGAAACATTTGAGTTCGTTGCACCGCCTCTGAATACTCGGTCTGGCTGCAGATGGATTCGACACATGGAGCTAAACATCTTTTTATGTCGTATTCCAAGCAGGCTCTTCCTCGTTTTCCATTAATTACTTCGTTACATGACCTAATCCCAAATAGCCGGTGTGTCAGCGACATCGTCTTCCGGGCTAAGGCTGCAGGCAAAAAAGGTCCAGCGTAGACATTCCCGTCACGGGAAACCCGTCGTGCGACGAGAACTCTAGGGAAGGCCTCAGTGGTCGTCACTTGTAAATAAGGATAGTTCTTGTCGTCCCGCAGTAGAATATTGAAGCGTGGGATGCGTTGTTTGATGAGATTATTCTCAAGCGCCAATGCCTCGACGAGTGAGTCGGTCACGATCACTTCAAGGCGGGTAACGTCTTTAACTAAGGCGGCGGTCTTAGGACTTGCCCCCTGTGCGGACAAGTAGGTCTTGACTCGCTGTCGAAGCACCCGAGCCCGACCAACATAGATTGTTTCGCCCGATCCGTTAAAGTAAATGTACACTCCCGGTTGTTCGGGTAATCGTGAAATCTGATGCTTGAGGTCCCAAATCGCCATAAGCTACACTGCCGAGGTCGCTATTTCAGATTCGCGCCCCCCCAAAGATTGTATCGCCAAAATTTCGATTCAGAGAGGTTGCAACCGTCACATCCATGACATTTACTGGAGCCATCGGCGTGGCGTGTATGTATCCGCTCCGCCTCATCATCGGAACGTGTGTTCGTCTTCGAATTCATCCAAACGCGCTGACGTTTACCGGTGTCATCGTCAATGCGATATCCGCATGGGCTCTAGGCACCGGTCAGTTTCTCATGGCCGGCGTTGTCATGATTCTTGCCAACATCTTCGATTTCATAGACGGAAAAGTAGCTGATCGCACTGAACTAGCTTCAGAATTTGGAGGTTTTTTTGATTCGGTAATGGACCGATTCTCTGACATTCTTCTTTTTATAGGCTTACTCTACCTCTACACCGAGCGCGGCCGACCCGATTATGTACTGATCACAGCTCTGGCACTAATGTTCGCTGTGATGACAAGCTACACTAGAGCTCGCGCTGAGTCGCTAATCCAGAAATGCAAGGTTGGATTCATGGAGCGTCCAGAACGAATCGTTCTCTTTATGATTGGTGCCTTCACTAACCGCATGGCTGCAGTTTTGTGGGTGATACTCATTTTGTCTGTCGTGACTGTCGTCGATCGAATCTACTTCACCTGGCGTGAACTCCACACTGGTCCCACCGAACTACATCCTGAAGTTAAAATGACATTAAAACGAGCGGCAGCACTCCCTGCATTAGCGGTTTGGCATGCGTTGTTTTGGACGTTCGACCGCGCTACATGGCAATATGACCTGATGGTTATAGCCATCCTAGCGTTTGTGTGGATCACACCACCTGGATGGTTGGCTGACCCTACCGCTCAAGGCCCTGGACTAATCGGACTCTTGCGAAGCCTTGGCTCGTAAAAATCCTATTTCTCAAGACAAACGCAGCATCGACAGGCAAAAAGTCTGCAATATCGCCCCTAGACCACTTCCCGTTCATCGGCACCCAGATCGAATGCTTTCATTGTGAAGTGCAGATCATGGCTGTCAATTTTGTCACGTAACAGTCGACGAACCTCGCCGTAGTGCTCGTGAGGAACATTGAGTTGCCGAGCGAGACGGCGCAGCCGGTAAATTATTACAAGCTTGATCTCGCGTCCTTCTCTCCAGCTCAAACCACCAATCTTTGAGTAATGCATAAATCGTGATTCAGTCCAAATCCCGTCTTGATACAACCCTCGCCTAATTCGAAAAGTCAGCGGCCACAAATACGCATAATACAAAAGTATCATAGCCTCGGAAAATCAACTTTCGACTGCCTGACGCTGCATAACCAATTTTATAAAGAGTAGTATGCCGAAGACGACACCGAACACTAGGAAGACTCCGTAGTACGGGGGTTTACGTCCTGGCCAAGTCACGAGGGCTGTGGTTCGACGCCGTAAAAATTGAACAAATTGAACACCAATCCAACCGTTGGCAAAGCAAAACCCGACACCGAGACCCGTTAATGCAAGATCGAGAACGTCCGAAAGATTGATCTCATTCAATCGTAGACCTACTTCGTGTCACGCACGACCTTGGTACTCTCCGGACTCCGTATTCACTCGAATGACATCTCCAACCGACACAAATGGTGGAACTTGGACTACTAGACCGGTCTCGAGTGTGGCCGGTTTAAGTTGTGCACTTGCGGTCGCTCCCTTTATAGCCGGGATGGTGTCACGCACCACAAGTTCAACCGTTAGCGGCAAATCTATCCCAACTGGGTCATCTTCAAACAACTGTACCGTGATCACTGAGTCAGGCAAAAGATAGTTAACTGCATCACCAAGAGTCTCAACAGTCAGATGTGTCTGCTCATAAGTCTCGGTATCCATAAAGTGACGAGCGTCACCATCAGCATAGAGAAACTGCATCTTACGAGTATCGAGAATCGCCCTCTCTACACTATCTTCAGAGCGAAATTTATGGTCATTCAGAGCGCCAGTTCGAATATTTCGAAATCGTGCTTGAACGAATCCGTGCCCCTTTCCCGGGGTAAGATGATTAACGTCAAGAACGCGGAGTAAGTCCGTGTTCATTTTGACCAAATTACCTTTCCTCAGTCGAGTAGCTTGAATTGAGGGCATGCCAGCCGGGTATCGTACCATAGGTGTACTACCCTATGGCGTTAGAATGAGGACAGCTTCTTAACCAACCACAATAATGTGGAGTGTGCCTGATGCGTACCAGTTCAATCATCCTAGGTTCTGCCCTGTTCCTGTCAGGCTTGGTAGGCGGTATCGTCCTGACAGGTCGACTCCAGACTCAGACCGAAAGCCTCGCCTCGACTGTGCCGGTGACCGAAGAAACGGGAATCGCAAACCTCCAAACCAGAACAACCCCAAGTATTACTTCAGTCGCAGGAACATCTGCCTTTACCGAGGTTGCTGAATCAACAGTTGCAGCCGTAACGAACATTTCGTCTCGCCAAGTTGTTCAGCGTCGTTCTGCTTTCAACAATGATCCGTTCTTTCAATATTTTTTTGGAGACCGCCCCGGTTTCTCTGGCTATCAAGAACGCCCCAGCCTCGGGTCAGGCGTGATCGTTCGCGACGACGGATACATTTTGACTAACGCTCATGTCGTAGGCAACCAAACAGCTGGCATCACAGTAACGCTAGCGGATAACCGAGAGTTTCAAGCTGAGCTCGTCGGCCGTGACGAATCTACAGACATTGCTCTCCTCAAAATAGACGCGGACGGCTTGCCGACAATTCCTTGGGGTGACTCGTCGTCGCTACGAATTGCCGAATGGGTCCTAGCAGTTGGCAATCCGTTCCAATTAGATCAAACAGTGACACTTGGCATCGTCAGTGCTGTGGGCAGAGACAACCTAGGTGTAGCGAGTTACGAATATTTCATTCAGACCGACGCTGCGATTAACCCAGGAAATTCTGGAGGAGCACTGGTAAACGCGCAAGGTGAACTCGTCGGAATTAATACGGCAATCTTCAGCGAAGACGGCGGGTATCAAGGCATTGGGTTTGCCGTGCCTAGTAATCTCGCCAGTCGTGTTATGCAGGATTTGATCGAGTACGGCGGTGTTCGACGAGGTTCGTTTGGTTATGTAGAAGTGCGTCGATTGTCACCCCAACTAGCCCTTGAGCTAGGCGCTCCAGACACTCGAGGTGTGGTGGTCTGGCGAATTCACCAAGCATCCGCTGCTGCAGTAGCAGGTATCGAGCCCGGCGATGTCATAGTGGTATTTAACAACAATCCGATTGAAGATCCATCTGATTACGCTCGCTTGCTATCTGATGCCCCGATAGGTGAAACCGTGACTTTAGGTGTTATCCGAGGCGGCGAACAAATCTCCTTCGAGGTAGAAGTGTCACAAGCCCGCCCTCAATAAGAGAGAGACGGCCAAACTATGTGAGGCATAGCACCTCCACCGGCGACTGACTCCCACGCGAATACCGATTCGAGACGTCCATGTCACCTGGCGAATCAAACCGTAATCCGAAATATAAAGCCGTTGACCTACAAAGTCCTGACTGTTCTTGGAAATGGAAATCCCAAATGCCTGAGAAAGTCTTCCAGGTCCCCTACACAGATCATTTATGGGACCGGCTGAACTATTCCGCCGCCGCCGCATTAAATCGAGACCGTGTAAAGGTTCAACTGCGCGCAACAACACAGCCGCTGGCAACCCTTCGCGTTCTGTCACAACGTTGACCAAATGATGTCTGCCGTAATTTAAATAAACGTATGCTCGCCCCGGCGGCCCGTATAGTGGTGCATTTCTACGAGTGAAACCGGTCGATGCGTGGCATGCTGGATCGTCTTCGCCTATGTAAGCCTCAACCTCGACAATAATTCCGGTCGTAAGACCTGACAAAGATTCGTGGACCAAGACTTTTCCGACAAGTTCACGGGCTACATCAAGGGTCGACCTTGCATAGAACGATCTTGGGAGAGGGTGACTCAATGTGGGCATTTGAAGTGCGGCGTCACAAGCCGTCGACTAACACGCTATGAATCCGCATAAATATGATGACGGCCCTCCGTAAGTACAGTCTGAAGGAACCGACCAGTCCAAGACTCCTTGTGACCTGCGACCACCTCAGGAGGCCCTGAAACCACTACATGACCACCATCAACACCACCTTCCGGACCGAGGTCAATAATCCAATCTGCAGTCTTAATCACATCCAAGTTGTGTTCGATCACCAGTAGCGTGTGTCCAGCCTTGAGCAACTTTCCGAAAGCCGTTAAGAGCTTCGCAATATCGTCGAAATGTAGGCCTGTCGTAGGTTCATCCAAAATGTAGATCGAGCGTTCCTTGCTACGAGATGAAAGATGAGACGCAATCTTGATTCTCTGTGCCTCTCCACCAGACAGCGTAGTCGCTGGCTGACCTAGTCTCAAATAACCCAGTCCAATCTCGTCTAGTAACCGTAACCGTCTCACCACTTTAGGTGCGCCACTAAAAAATGAGAGCGCCTCGCGGACCGTGAGCTCAAGCACCTCATCAATGCGACATCCTTGATACTTCACGGACAGCACATCCGGCTTAAAACGTTTCCCGTCGCAGTGCTCACATGGCAAAAACACATCTGATAGAAACTGCATTTCAACCTTTACTTCACCTTCACCTTCACATGCGTCGCAGCGCCCTCCTGGCACGTTGAACGAAAAATGACCAGCCTTGAACGCCTTCGCCTTAGCATCCTTCGTCGAAGCAAACAGTTCGCGAATTGGATCGAAAGCCTTTAAATAAGTGACTGGGTTTGAGCGAGGTGTTCGCCCGATTGGAGCTTGATCAACCAAAATGACATTACTGACCAATTCCACGCCTTCCAACCTCTCATGGGTACCTACACGCTTATCCCATTCACCTTTCGATCTCTTTATCGCCGCATATAGAACATCGTGAACCAACGTCGACTTCCCTGACCCACTCACGCCGGTCACACAGGTCAACATGTTCATGGGAATTTCAACATCGACCGATTTTAAGTTGTGTTCACTTGCCCCGATCAGGCGTAACGCCTGTGACTGTGGAAGACGTTTTCGTCTCACAGCAGGAATCGGAATGGCCAATTCACCACGCAGATACTTCGCCGTGAGCGACGTTTGTTGGTCCTTTAGTCCCTTGAAGGGCCCGGCATAGACCACCTTGCCGCCTCTGATTCCAGCACCCAACCCAAGGTCAACAACGTAATCGGCTGCCCTGATGATGTTTTCGTCGTGTTCGACTACGACGACAGTGTTGCCTTGATCGCGAAGCTTACGGAGAATCCTCATCAATCTCTCATTGTCGCGTGGATGCAAACCGATTGAAGGTTCGTCAAGTACATACAGCGTCCCAACCAACGCTGACCCTAATGAAGTCGCAAGATTGATTCGCTGTGCTTCTCCACCAGAAAGCGTGGACGATAGTCGGTTTAACGTCAGATAGTTCAAACCGACGTCGCTCAGAAACGTCAGCCGCTGTCGAATCTCCCGTACGATTCGTTCGGCAATTACCGCTTCTTTCTCTGTGAGATTTAAGTCTTCGAAGAACCCCTCAGCTTCCGCTACCGTTAGAGTGCACAACGTATCGATCGTTCGCTCCCCCACCAGGACGTCACGGGCTTCTCGGCGCAAGCGCGCGCCTTCACATTCCGGACACACAAGATAGCCTCGGTATCTACTTAAGAAAACTCGTATATGAATCTTATATTTCTTGCGTTCCAACGATTGAAAAAATCCCTTTATGCCTCGGTAGTCAGCTCCGTTGCCTGAAACAACAAACTCGCGCTCACCGTCAGTCAGTTCACTCCATGGAACATTCACTCTTACTTTATTTACTCGAGCTGCTTTCTTGAGCCCAGCAAGGTAGGACTGGTAGTGCGGTTTACTCCACGGATCGATAGCATTCTGAGTAATCGACTTTGTCGTGTCAGGAACAACCAAATTCAGATCAAGTTCAATGACATTCCCAAAACCGTGACACGTCGGACAGGCACCAAACGGGTTATTAAAAGAGAAAAGTCGAGGCTGTGGAACTTCGTATTGAATCCCACAGTCCCCACATTTAAATAGTTCACTAAATAGATGACACTTGACATCCTGAGAAGCATCGTTTTCAAGGTCCTTATCAACCTCAATTGCAAAAGCAGTTCCCGCACCCTCGAAGTAGGCAGTCTCGATTGAATCTGTGATCCGACTCAACATATCTGATTCGACTTGAACTCGGTCGACGACAACCCGTAATGCACCCCTGGTCACCAGCTTAGACATGTCGACCTCATCCAGCTGGACCGCGCGGCCATCGACAGCAATCCGACGAAAGCCCTTCCGGCGAAGAACGTCCACCGCATCTAATACTGGCACCTGCGCATCGTTCGAGCCTGGCAATGATTCACTTTCAGTCCCGATAGCACCTGCTACAACCGGCATTTCAAATCCGACTAGCAGCCGCGTACCCGAAGGCAGCGCCATCAGAGACTTAGCAACAACTTCAGGGCTGTCCCGTAATACTTCCTTGCCACAACCGCGACAAATAGTTCGCCCCACTCTGGAATAGAGCAACCTCAGGTAATCGTTGATTTCAGTAGTGGTTCCAACGGTGGACCGTGGGTTCCTCGAGCTATTCTTTTGACGAATCGCGATGGCAGGACACACTCCTTCCATCTCATCGACATCTGGCTTTTCCATTCGCTCGAGAAACTGTCTCGCATAGGCCGAAAGAGACTCGACATAGCGCCGCTGCCCTTCGGCATAGAGCGTGTCAAAGGCGAGTGAAGACTTCCCCGACCCGCTCACGCCCGTGACAACAATAAGCTGCTGTTTCGGCAGTGCAAGACTCACGTCCTTCAGGTTGTGGGTACGGGCCCCCCGAATTATGATTTGACCGTTCCCGTTTAGGTTGGAATCCACCATTTAATTACAGAGCTACTCTCGACTAAATCTTCGCAACGGCAACCTGCTATCTTATACTAGTAAGTCGTTCGGCAACTCTCCCCCAGACACGCACTCATCGACGATTGTCACTACCAATATCAAAAACCACCGTGGCCTCATTGACCCTCACAGCTGACGAGACTGGATCAAATAGGAAACTGAGAGTCCTTGAATCTGGAGCTTGATTAGTTTTGAAGCCGTGTCAACACAGTCTCATTTTGCGCGCAGCCACATGCTTCAGCTAGTGGCCAAAGCCCTACCCTTCCTATGCTAAGATGGCGTGTTTCACTCCCACCACTTAGCCGACGTAGCTCAGCTGGTAGAGCAGCTGATTCGTAATCAGCAGGTCAGCGGTTCGAATCCGCTCGTTGGCTCCAGTTTTTCCTAGAGAAAACGCAAATTACGAGACAGTAATGCGAGCGCATTTACTGTTTGACCACCATTTGGCCGTCATCTTGAAGGATCTCGTCCATGTGTTGTGCGACGCGAGTGGCTTTGACAGCTGTCCAGTCGGTGTAGATGTTTGCGGTCGTGCGAATGTCTGCATGACCGAGCAACTGACTCACATCCACCAACGGGTCACCTCGATCGATGAGTAACGTCGCGGTACTGTGACGTAGGTCGTGAAAACGAATGCGCCGAACACCGCCTTCGAGGCGTTTCTCAACAAGGACACGGAGCGCACATGATGGGTCACCCACTGACAATCACAGACGTGTCGTTCCGGCTAGAGTGCATATCCCAATGTGCTAGATTTATCCTTAACGACACGCTCAGCCCAGCATCTGCCTCTCTTTCACACCTCGCATCTTCCTACATCGCCGAATATCGGCGTCTAACTTTCCCGCCTCGACGCAGGACGAGAAAGTAGACAACCGCGTTAACCGCGACAACGGTACCACCCATGAGGAGCTGAAGTTCGCGGGTGAGTTCGGCCGGGTACACCAGCGGCACGAGGTACCGCTCGACGAAGCTCACCGAGTAGGCCGCTCCGCCGCCCGCTCGACGCAACAGGTTTTCGAGAGGGGTCAAGGGACAGACCCATCCGAACAGCTCGACGGCGGTGCCCCAGGCCACGACAGGTAGATGCACCCACGACGCCCGGCGCCAGCGGAACGCGAGCAGACCTCCAAAGAGCACGAACAGGATGAAGGCGACATGCACGAGGATGACGACATCGGCGAGAGCAGTCATCCGGCGAGGAGCACCATGCCGAGCATGAGGACGAGGCGTTGGCTCCCGGTCATACGCCGGAGTCTAGGGCAGGACGCACACGCGCCACAAGGTCAGCGCCGAGGCCGCCTCAGCATCAGATAGCGTAGGGCGCTGAGGAGATCGACAGCTTACAGTTTCTTCTGTCCGTGTTTTGATGGTCTAGCGCGTGTCACCCACACCCACCCGTCCACGGCTTCCAGCCGCTCACGCCGATCCGCAGGCATCGCATCCTTCCTGCTGCGCTGGACAGCGACCCACTCCCCCAGTCGATACCCCTCTGCCGTGCGATAGCTAGTTGGCACCCGCGTGGCCTGCGGACAGATTAGCCGCACATATTCGGCGGCCACCTTGAATTTCGAAGGAATACACCTCGGCGGACGTATCAAGACAGGAGTCTGTCGAAACGGTTCTCAGGTTACACCTTGCAACACTAACAGTGTCGCGGCAGTGTGACGGAGATCGTGAATTCGAAGCCGAGGAAATCACCGTTGAGGCGGTCGAGGCGGCCGTGGCCCACGCGGAGGCCGCGAGTCGCGCATTCGTACGAACTCAGCTTCAAACTGCTGCATCTGCTCGGCAGTCAGAATTTCTGAGAGCATTGCACGAACTTTGTCCCGGGAAAGATCGAAACGTTCACCGATTTCTCTCCTCATTTCGAGGAAGCTCTCCCGCTGGCTGTCAAACAAGGTCGTAAGTCTGTCGTGTTGGTCGTCAGTAAGGTCGAAGACACTCGACAATCGCTCCACCAATCGCTCATTAAAGACATTATTGAATCGTGAGGACGCTGGGCGACGCTGGGGACGGGGTCCACCCAGAGACTGCCTGTATTCACGGACCCCGATGGGGGGTCTATTATTTAACCAGTTCGTTCCCGTGGCGCCGGCTCCTAACCCGATTAGAAACACGACCAACACAAACAGGCTGATGGAGAGTTGTGTTTGCAGGTTACTCATATTTACCTCACTACCGCTGCTTCGGATGTCCGAAGGATGTCAAGTAAGAACGCACTCGTTTCGTCTTCGGTCGAAAGCAGCGTCACCTCGCCCAGAGCGGCCTCACTCTCTGGGACAATAACCCACGCCTCGACTAACGAGGAAAAGTCGATCGCACCGACCGATTCGGCGTCCTGTCCGAGTCCGAGAAACGCTGTGACGAGAAGTGTGGCCGCGACTGGCGTGAGCCAAAAGGTCCACGTGCGCCAGCTCAGGGTGTCCATCCACGAGGGCTCGCCACTCACAGGATTAGATCCAAGGTTGGCCATCACGCGCTTCGAAAACCCAAGCGGCACCGAGGCAACCGGACGACGGGAGAGCAGCTCCTGTATCTCAGTTTGGCATTTAAGCAGATCGCGACACATGGCGCATCTTGCAAGGTGCTTGTTGAGTTGCTCGTGGCGCGCTTTATCGAGCGTCCCGTCGCCCGCGCGCGCTAGCAGTGATTCAATTTGTTCACACGTCATCATCTACTCCCCTCGCTCACTCGCTGCCTTGCCTTTAACGAGCGGCTGCAACAGCGGTCGGAGCGCTCGCCGAGCGCGGAAAATTCTAGACATCACCGTGCCAATTGGTGAGTTGGTTGCTTCAGCGACCTCCCGGTAGTCGAGGCCTTCAATATCGCGAAGGATGATCGCGACCCTTAGCTCATCGGAGAGCTTGGCCAGCGCACTGTTGATGGCGTCTCTGGCGATGACCGCTCCTTCGATGTTGGTCTTGCTGGACGGTATGTCGCTGGCGCGTAACGCCTGCGTGTCATCGTCAAGGCTAGGCCCGGCCAGCCGTGATTGTTTTACACGTTGGCGAAGATGGGTTCGGGCGACGTTGGTAGCAATCCGATAGAGCCACGTCTTGAATGAACTGTCGCCACGGAACTGGTTCAGTGCACGGAAGGCGCGAATGAAGGTTTCTTGTGCCACATCATCGGCGTCGCTCGAATTTCGTGTCATTGCAGAGGCATAGTTCACAATCTTTCCCTGGTAGCGTAGTACCAACGCTTCAAAAGCCTCAACGTTGCCCGCGCGGACTTCGTTAACGAGTGTAAGGTCTGGATTCACGAAAGAATCGCCGCCCCCGTTGCACACGGTATTCATCGGATGGTTAATGAGAAGAGCTTCGGTGGATATCGCCATTTTCTACTGTGTACACACGACTATGATTGTAATGACTCCGACCTCTGCCAAAATATTTCATTAAAAAATGAAATATTTGGATCGCCCTCGCGGTCAAAATATTTCCAGGGCGGTCCTGACGGTGGCGTGCCTAGGGTGCGCAATTCTCGGAGTGTCCGGCTACGCCATGCCGGTCGCCGAGGCGCAACCCCGAGGCAGGCTCGGAGAAACCGCTGGCGAGATGCGGGGTGGTCGTGGTGGAGGACCAGCCTGCATGATCCCAATGCGGCAGTTGGACCTAAGTTCGATGCAGCGGACAGTCATGGCAGTCCCGCATGGAACCGGGAGTGCCGCTGTCGGCTCAACCTGGGTTTTACAACATCGACCTAAATGTACGCACACCGTCATACTTCGATTTAAGGCAGCACGACGGGTTTTGACCCCCATTTGGACTGGAATCATCTGGAAAGATTGGACGGCACTGTAAGTTTCCTGAGTAAAACGTCCAGTGCCGTCCACACAATCCGTGTGCAGTGGCAAAAGAATCAGCAGGTCAGCGGTTCGAATCCGCTCGTCGGCTCCAGACTTTCACTGACTCCAGTCTCCCGGTCCTACCGCTCTGCCCAGGCCGTTTCTCCCGATAGCCGCCCCCATCCCACCAGCATGTCACTTGAGTAGACGCCACGGAGCGCGTAGGATACAGGTGTTCGTAATAAAAACGCTCATAGAGGGGGTTCAGATGCGACTTAGAACTATCGTTATCGTGAGTGCCGTGGCCGTGCTGGTCACGCTCGTTTCGTCGGGAACCGCGCCCGCCGTTGCCCAGACCGCCTCGGTTCGCACGGCGTGGGATGCGCCGGACCTGCGCGGTATTTGGGATTTTCGAACCATTACACCATTGGAGCGACCCGACGCGCTGGCCGAGCAAACGTTCCTGACGGCCGAAGAGGCCGCCACCCTAGAGCAGGAAGTGGTCGACCGGAACGCTCGTCTCTTAGCACGAGCCCCCGAGCGCACGAAGGTGGCCGAACAGGTGGACACGCGGGAAGATGGCACACCCGGCTTCTACAACAATTTCTGGTTGGACCAGGGCACAACGACCGTCGGCACTCGGCGTACGTCGTTGATCATCGACCCACCGAACGGACGGATCCCAGCCCTGACGCCGACCGGCCAGAATCGAGCCGCCGCAAGTCAGACATATCGTCAGGAGCACCCAGCTGACTCCTGGCTCGACCGAAGCGCATCGGATAGATGCCTCTTGGGATTCAACGCTGGCCCACCCCTCAATCCAGTCGGCTACAACCAGAACCTGCAGATCTTCCAGACACCGGACCACGTCGTGCTGGTGACCGAGATGGTCCACACAGCTCGCGTCGTTCCTCTCGACGGGCGCCCACCACTCGACGGCGCCATCCGCCAGTGGTCCGGCGACGCACGTGGCCATTGGGAGGGCGACACCCTCATCGTCGAGACCTCAAATTTCAACAGCGGGAGAAGGTGGCGGTCGGTGGCGGCCGGTGCCGAGACGGACCCGGAAGGCCTGGACTCGGTGGTCGGCGTGTACGATTCGACCAAGAGTTTGACGCTGGTCGAGCGCTTCACCCGTGTTGACGCCGCCACGCTCGAGTACGAATACACGGTGACCGACCCGGAGACATGGACGCGTCCCTGGACCGCGTCAATCCCGCTGCAGCGAACCGACGTGCCGATGTACGAGTATGCATGCCATGAAGGGAACCTCAGCATGTACGGCATCCTGGGTGGGCGGCGCGCGGACGAGAAGGCCGCGGCTTCGAGACCGTGATCGGCGACCCAGTCGGCTGGAGCGATGTTGTCAGGGTGACCGAAAAATAAAGAACGTAATCCACTCATCGTCGGTCGCAGTGGAATCGAGCCGCAGGAGATGGGTTGGTTGACGACAATGATTTGACGATCCATCCGGCGACCGCCGCAACGATTGCGGCCATGTCCACCCACGGCACGATCTGCCGCCAGCCTTCGGGTTGAGAGACGTGAGGGCCAACTTCGATTGCGGCACTCGTAGCCCTAACGCCACTTGCCTTACCACCGACGGCGGATGGTCACCGCTGCAACGGATTAGATTCTGGACCGGAATCGGCGAAACCGGCGGCGAAACCGCCACATCCGGCGCTGCACAGCGTAGCCGGGTCCGGCCCTCGCCCCTCGGCGAACGCCTGCTCCTCGAGGCGCGCGCCCGCGAGTAATCCAGGCATGCCATAGTTTCCTTCGTGACAGCGCGGTTCTTTATAGATCTGATTTGCTTCGTTACTTTGTCGCCTCAGTTCCAGTACGGCAGTCCACGGGCGCGTCCAAGTCGTCGGGTCCTCCATCGTGACGACGTACTCGAGCGTGTCCGCGTCGATGCGTGTCCAACGCTCGATGAGATGCAGGTTTTCGCGGGACCCCTGGTAGTCGGTTTTGGGGCTAAAATTGGTAACGTCGACGACCAGTGTGTCACCCTCCCACTGAGCACGCGAGTCCCCCCACCACTGCCGAACGTGAGAGGGCAGATGCGGACGGTCAGTCACGGGGATGACGCGCGGCCAACCTTGGCCCTGGCCGGTGTCATAGAACATCGATACGGTTCCAGGCGTCTGCACAATCTCCAGGAAGAAACCGACGACACTGCCGAGATCGGGAAGACGGGCCGACATACACCGCTCCCCCAGGCCTCGGTCTTCCGGGCCGTCGGCGCGATTAAAGGCGCCACCCCCGGCCGCGCCTGTCGCCGGATAGTATGGAGGTGGATCCAATCTTCTCGGCGAGGGCGCCCCGTACTGTCCGCCCGTGCAGGCGGGCAGGTCGTTCTTACACACCTCTGTGGCTTGCAGTAACGCGAGCTGGTACTCGCGGATGGCACCCCGCCGCTCCTGCGCTTCCGCCGTAAGGGCAGGAATTCTCCCGTCCGGGGGATCCACAATCAGTGACGTCCGCCGGCCCAGTTGCTTGTGAGATAGATGGATATCGGCGGCGTATGCGCCACCGACGTCCTGCTCGCTCCCTCGCGACGCGCGCCGGGTATCTCCGAAGATAATACGCGCGCGTTCCCCATCCAGTTCCGCCCTTTCCTCGTCCGTGAAAAACTCTCGGTCGGCGAACCGAGGCGATCGCTCTAGAGGAATCTCATAGATGGCTGTCCAGATGCCCTGCAGGTCCGCCTCACCCCACGGAGTCGAAACGACAGAGACCGGCTCAGGTTGGCCCGGAGCCGCCTGAGCCTGGGCGGCAACGTTGACGAAGCTACCCAGTTGACCTCCGACCGAGTCCGGCACCACTTGCAGGAGCACGGTCACGGCCGTAACCGCCGCGCTCACACCAGCTAACTCGAGTAATCGTCGGCGCATCTGACACCCCCTAGAACACGAGATCTCGATGACTCATTTAAAATTGAAATCGGTTTCTAGGTAAATCCTAACCGATCGTTCTCTGCCACGTATAGGACTGACAGCACGCTCAGAGAAATGAACCTTTTCGACGTAACAAAACAGCTCTTGCTCTTGGCCAAGGCGTTGCACCGTCCACAAATCAGCAGTAGGCTAGCGACTAAATCGGTTGCTCTACCCAAAGGAAATATCACCATACCTAAATACATCATCGAACGAGACATTCCAGGAATTGGAAGTGCAGAACGAGAACAGTTACGGGAGGCCGCAAAGAAGTCGAATGAAGTTCTGCGCCAGATGGGTCCTAGTATTCAATGGATAGAGACATATGTAGCGGGAGAGAAAACCTTTTGTGTATACCTTGCCGACAACGAGGAGCTCATCCACAAGCACGCAAAGATTAGCGGTTTTCCCGCCACCAAAGTGACTGAAATTCGAAAGATGATCGCCCCGACAACGGAGCAGACAGTCTAAATATGTCGTTGAATCACTACGAGCACACCCAGACTGGTGGGATTCTGTTGATAGTTGGTGGAAGTGTGGCACTTTTCTTCCTTGCTCGAGTGTCCCCTTTCGCCTTTGGAATAGTCCTTCTTGTGTGCCTCGGCTTCGGCGCACTCGCTGTCTCCGTCGACCACTCACATATCGTGATCCGTTTCGGCGTACCGCCACTTCTGGGGTGGTTTCGAAAACGGGTATCCCTCGACACCGTACAAGATTACCGAACGGTCCGCAACAGCTGGCTCCATGGGTTTGGCATTCGGTATATCGGAAATGGCTGGCTGTACAACGTGGCGGGACTAGACGCCGTGGAACTCCGCTTAACTAACGGCCGCCGGTTACGGATCGGCACAGACGAGCCCAATGCGCTCGCCGCCGCCATTGCACACGCCCGCGAGTGAAATGCGACAGCCAGCGCGATGCTCATTGAACCGCCCGCCAGGTCGCGTTAGGCTAAGGCCATGGAACTGGTCAAAAGAACAACAACCATTCTCTTGTGTCTACTGCTGATACCGATCACTGCCATAGTTACTGCGTCGGTAAAACAACGGTTCGCAGATGGCCCCAACCGGGTGTTTTCCGGTGGCCCTCTTAGAAGCGGTGAACTGCACAGAGGTTCAGAGCCCGACTGGAGTTTCGTTGAGAACGTCTCAACCATCGAACTGCAACTCTTAGAACCGCCACAGTCTCGTCGAATTTGGACTGCGGAATTGCATGGCAAACTCTATGTCTGGTCGAGCTACATGGATACAACGGTCGGGCGACTCTGGAAGCGTTGGCCGGTTCAAGCCGAACGCGACGGCCGGGCAATACTCCGAATCGATGGCAAACGTTACGAACGTCAGTTGGTACGAATCAAGTCTGGTGAAATACTGGACGACATCAGTAATGCCATTAGAAGTAAATACAATTCTCGCACTACCAGGACGACGGTAGAAGCCGGCGACGACTGGGTGTTCGAAGCGGCGCCGAGAAACTAGCGGCTCACAGGCCAGACCATGAAACGGTTTTATCTCTGTATCGCTGTCACGTTGATTGCCACTGTTGTGGCGGTTGCCTTCGTCCCAGGTGTGGACGACTTGGTAGAACAAATGTTCCAGCGATACTTGGGCCGAGCCGCACGCTAGCGCACCGAAGCGGTTATTGCGCCGCCGGAACTGGTTCAGTCGACACGAACACTCCAAGGTGTCTTGGATCGGGCAAAAGATCAACTGACAATGGACTCCAGACGCGGTCAACACTTACGGTGAGCCGGGAGGCATCCTCGGAACACTCACCAAATTCTGACGGCCGTTCGCGACCCGACACTTTAGCCACTGGCAAATTGATCCGGCGCTGCACACGATCGTGCGATCTCAGCGAGACACGGTCCAACACCTGGCTGGCATCACGTAAC
>Ga0310121_10001900_pt1 | contig 20561 bp, 16 predicted proteins | sample CB27_Tmax_986_MG_FD_203504 | JGI IMG/M metagenome (GOLD analysis project Ga0310121, IMG submission 203504) | Marine microbial communities from Western Arctic Ocean, Canada - CB27_Tmax_986 | ecosystem: Environmental > Aquatic > Marine > Oceanic | place: Canada: Western Arctic Ocean | collected...
CACGCACCTGCGTCGGCGCTCGGGGCTCAGAAGTTTCCCCTGGTCGCTTCCTCCAGGATCAGCTTGTCCACCTTCATCCCCCCGAACTCCTGCCTCCACCGGTAGTACGTCTGCTCGCTGATCCCTAAGCTCCCGGCTCACCATCCCCACCGTTTTGCCGTTCGCCAGACCCACCTCCGCCTCTCTCAATGCCGTGATGATCTGCTCCGGCGTGTGTCATCTCCTACTCATTCTGACCTCCTCCCTGATAGCTGCGACCAAAGCCGCCTCCTAACATCAACTTTGGTCTCGTTTCAGGGGGTCACGTCACTTTCTTGGCAATAGCCGAGATGAGATGGGTCGGGTCGGTCTGGGGTCGATAAGGACCACACAGTCCGGATCTAAGACCATTGACAGACCCAGAAGATAGTCCCAGCTTTCCTGCCTTATGTGAGTAGGCGCAGTGTCAGCTCCGAGAATTCGGAGGGGTCCCTACGCCTGACCGGCCGGAGAGCCCCGATGATCCCATCCCTTGGTATGAGAGTTAGGCACGACACTATTGCTGTGGTCGTGGCTGGTCTCATGGTCCTGGCGCCGAGCCTCGGCGCCCAGCAAACTGGAACGATTACAGGGGTGGTTACGGACGCCCAAACCGGGCGGCCGATCTCGGCCGTCCAGGTTTACATATCCGACCTGGACGTCGGCACCCTCACCCAGCAGAACGGTCGGTACCTCCTCCTGGGCGTTGGCACGGGCACATATACTGTGACCACAGAGCGGATCGGCTATGCGACGGTGGAGCAGGAAGTGATGATCAGCAGCGGGGCGGCCGCTGTTCAGGACTTCGCACTGGATGAGGATGCCCTCTCGCTCGACGAGATTGTCGTGACGGGGACTCCAGGCGGCACCCTGCGACGGGCGATGGGGAACAGCGTGGCACGCGTGGGCATATCCGACATTGTTCAGAACTTGCAGCCGCAGAACTTGGATCACATTCTCGCCAGCGCAACGCCGGGTATCAATGCCGTGCTCGGTCTTGCGGGTGACGTCTCCGGAGGAAGTCGGATCCGGATACGGGGCGCTTCGTCCATGCAGCTCGGCAGCCAGCCGCTTCTGTACGTGGACGGAGTGCGGGTCAACAACGCGTTCACCGGTCGGACACGGAGCTACGCCACACCGCTTCAGTCACGGCTGAACGACTTCAACCCCGAGGACATCGAGAGCATCGAGATCGTCAAGGGCCCGTCGGCCGCGACCCTGTACGGAACCGAAGCGTCGGCGGGAGTGATCCAGATCATCACCAAGCGAGGGCAGACAGGCGCACCCCAGTTCGACCTTCAAGTCCGGGGGGGACTTAACTTCCTCCTCGACCCGGAAGGCAAGATCGGCAACACCTACTGGATGACGGACAGGACCACCGGCACGGTCGAAAGTTGGAACTTCATGGACCAGCGGGCGAAAGACCTGGCGGCCGGGCTCGACAACGACTGGCTTCAGCATGGCCCGCAGATGGACGTCACCGGGAGCATCCGCGGAGGCACGGACGCAATCCGATACTACTTGAGTGGGTCGAGCAACAACAAAGAAGGATACGTCAATTGGAACTTTAACGACCAGCTCTCGGGCCGGGCGAACATCGACGTGATCCTCAGCGAGAGCTTCGACCTCTCGATCAGCACGATGACGATGAGGGCCGACCATCGCGCCGCGCAGAATCCCCGCCCCTTTTCGATCACCAACCACATTACTTACGCCCATGCGGGGCGCACAGGGACCCGCGGCTACTACATCGCGCCTCCCGAGACCGAGCGGTTGATCGAGAATGGCGGCAGTATGAACCGCTTCACGAGTAGCGTTCAGTTGAACCACAACTGGGGCCCGCTCAGCTCGCGAGTCGTCTTCGGGTACGACCGGACGGACCAGATCCTGAATGAGTTCTTCCCTCGCGTTGCCGAGGGAGCCGATCACCCCGATCTCGGATCGTTCGGTCTCGGGCAGCTGACGCGGACGACTCTCGGCGTAGACGCTCTGTCGCTCGAATACGGCAGCTCGCTGCGCCAGGACCTCTCATCGGCGATCGTGAGTGAGACGGCCGTCGGTGTTCAGTTCAACAGCGGGCGGACCACGACAGGAAATGTCCTCGCGAGCAATTTCGCGGCGGTGGGTCTCACGGCAGTGGGCGCCGCAGCCTCGAGGGTCGCGGACGGAACGTTCATCGAGGACAAGTCCTTGGGGGTGTACGTCCAGCAGCAGTTCGAGTGGGAGAACCGGCGTTTCTTCACGGTGGCGGTGCGTGGGGATAGCCATAGCGCGTTCGGCAGCAACATCGATCCAGCGGTCTATCCCAAGGTCAGCGGAGCATGGGTGCTGCACGAGGAGGACTTCTGGAACGTGGATGTTCTGAGCAGCTTCCGCCTACGCGGAGCCTGGGGTAAGGCGGGCAGGCAGCCGGCTACGTTCGCCGCGATCAGCCTGTATCGGCCCCAGACCGGCTCAGCGGGGAGTGCGTCCTTCATGCCGGGCAGCGTCGGCAACCCCGAGCTGGGGCCGGAGGTGGGCACCGAGTTCGAGGCGGGATTCGACGCCGGGATCTTTGACGATCAAACCACGCTGGAGTTCACCTACTACAACAAGACGACCAGGGATGCGCTGTTGACGATCCAGACCCCCGGTTCGTCGGGCTTCCTCAGCAGCAAGTTCATAAACGCAGGGTCGGTCAACAACCGCGGTGTAGAGGTCACGCTCGACACGGACCTCTGGTCGAGTGGCGCGAAGTGGTGGGATTTAAGGATCAGCGCCGCATACAACAAGAACAATCTGGTCTCGCTCGGAGAGATTTCGCCAACGACGGGCACCAGCAGGCTCGTCGAGGGCTATCCGGTCGGGGGTCTTTGGAGCAAGATGATCGTCGACGCGGAGTGGGTGGGCGACAACGCGTCCGGCTCGGCGGTCAACGCGCAGTGCCAGCAGCAGGACGGTTCGGTGCTGCCGTGTGACCCGACCTCGCACAGGGACGACGTGTTCCGAGGGGCCGGGGATCCCGTGTGGCTGGGCTCGGTCTACTCGAGCTTCTCTCTCACGGAGAATCTGCGGTTCTTCGCCAACGTCGATTTCAAGAGCGGCTTCGTGGTGAGTTCGACGACCACCGGCGCCACCCATTCGTCGTTGAAAAATACGCTGGCCATGAATGGCTACCCGCAGGAAGGGATCATGCCCGATCCAATCGTGAGGTATGGCGTCGACAACGGTGGGAGCCGGTGGAGGCGACAGTACGGCATATTCCCGGGCGGCTTCGCGCGACTGCGGCAAGTCTCGATGCAATATACGTTTCCCCAATCGCTCGCGAACCGCATGGGGGCGCAGAGGGGGTCGCTTACCATCGCGGGGGGCAACCTCTGGTATCTGTGGCAGCAGACCGACTGGCACCACGGCGTGCGTGTGGGAGACCCCGAGTTCGGGGCGAACACGGGCTCGGGCGCTCAGTACCGGACGGGCGGAGGCAACTCCGACCTCCTGACAGGGTCCACGATGACCGCGACCGTGCGGGTGGGTTTTTGAACGCGCGGAGCCTGGCGGGTTTCGGGGAACGCAGCCCGCGTCAGGACAGGAACGAGAGAAAGCGGACAATCCCACACGCGCGGAAGTGCGGAACAAGAAAACAAGAAAGAGGACCAGTCATGATCCAGACAATGCTCGATAAGCTAGATAGAATGGTCGGCGCTGGCGGGAGGGTGCTCGAAAGGGCGCGTCGACGAGCACGCTACGTCCCTCTCGTCGGGCGCATCGCAGCGCTCGTCGCCTTCCCCGGCATGTTGATCGGATGTGAGGGAGTCCTGGACGTGCAAATTCCTCGCGACATCGCCGAGGAGAGCGTGTCGGACGCGGTCTTGGCGGATCTGGTCACGACCAGCGTCCTGAGCAACCTTGAATGCGGTGTGAGCGCGTACGTCGCCGCCTCGGGCTTATGGGGAAACGAACTGGTTATCGGATCCAGCCACGGCGGCACAGGCTTCGGTTACCGGCGGGATGGAAACCAGGGGAACTCGTCCACCTGCATCGCCAACGAGCAGGCGGGGCCGAGTGCCTACGGCGCCCAGTACACGGCGATGGCCCATGGCAGGGACATGACACGCCGGTTGGAGGAGACCGTGGCAGCCGGTGACGCTTACCCTAATCCTGACTTGCACCTCGCAAAACGCTCCGTGTACACGGCATATGCCATGACGATTCTGGGCGAGGGGTATTGTCGCTCGGTGCTGGAGCCGATGGGCCCGGCCCTCGATCGGGAGGCGACGCTTCGCGAGGCCGAGTCGTGGTTCTCGAAGGGCCTGCAGCACGCCCAGGCCGCCAACGAAACCACGGTCATAAGCCAAGCAAGGCTCGGTCGCGCCCGGGTTCGACTGAATCTGGGAGACCTGAGCGGCGCGAACCTGGACGCGCTGGAGGTACCCGCGGGGTTTGAGTTCATGGCGACCAGGTCCAGCGACCCCAGGGAACGGTCGAATCAGGTCTGGATGCATACTTGGTTCAGCATCTTCCAGACCGTCGATGCGACGTTCCGCAATCTCCAGGTGAACGGTGAGCCGGACCCACGGGTGGACGTACAGGACATGGGCTTCGGCACGACCGACAACACGGTCCCGGCCTTCTTCCCGATGAAGCACCACTCTGCAAGTGTGCCCCACCGGATCGCCAGCTGGGAAGAGGCGCAGCTCATCATCGCCGAGTCCCAGTTGGGTCAAGTGGCGGTCGATCGGATCAACGCGCTTCGGCAGATGCACGGGCTGCCGGCGTACGTTCCGGTGGACGTAACCGATGACACCGAGATCCTGAACAAGGTGGTCGACGAGCGGGCGCGGGAGTTCTTTCTCGAGGGGCGTCTGCTCGGGGACATGGTTCGTTTCCGCGGCGACGCTCGGATCGACCTGGCGGTCGTCCGGTTCCAGGAGGGGGTCGAGCCGAGGGGGGTGAACACGTATTCCGCGAACTATTGTATTCCTCTCTCCGACCGGGAGATCGACAATAATCCCAACGTCACCTAAAGGGCGAGGACGGATAGGAACTTCAAACGGGCTTGCTTGGCAATAAGCGAGGACGACCCCGCCGGCGTGGCCGGCGGGGTCGTTTTTTTCGATTGGCACCCTCAGCTTCCGCGATACGATAACGAGATGAGATGGGGGGGGGGGGGGTGGGGGCGAGGACGGGTATCGAGCGGGCGCGGCCGAGCCGGACGTGCGGTGAAGCGGGCGAGCGCGGGGGAGTCAGAAAGGCGGAATGGGGCGCGAGGATGGGCAGGGATGGCGGTGGGAGGTGAAAGCGCCGGCCGACTGGACTCAGGGGCTGAAGTCGTCGGGCAGGGACTGGTCGAACTCGAATTCATGACAACGAGCCGCAGGAGCTTCTCGATCTCTACAACGAAAAGTCGACCATTCTGGACGGGGATGCCGATACGGAGGTCGATCTCGCCTCACATGCCTATCAAATCTGGAAAAATGCGATTGAGCGGGAACCCAATCTAGAGACGCTCATCCCGACCTTCCTTCGGTCGTCTACTAGACGAAATCTCACGTTGGTGTGCCTGAGCGACCTGATGGCGTCCTCGTCTGTCTCAGGACAGGAGAGGGGAATGACGTGCTCGCGTGGGCGGACTCCGACGGCAATGAAGTTACAGAGTCCCAGTTCGATATTCTCAAGGCCGCGGAGTGCGCGCCGGAGACGACAGCCCTGGCGCGCCAGGAGAATCACCACGAGCTGGTAAGCAGTGGCGTCCAGCTGGTGGTGCGGAACGAAGGAACAGTCGGCGGCCAGTTAGGCCGTCCGTCCGGGGCACGCTTCCGAACATACGAACGCCTGAAGCGCTATGCCGAAACCGTACGGGAGTCTCTTTTCGACTCGCCTCAGCTAGACCGTGCGATTGAAGAGATCTACCAGTTTCCCCTCCGACAGTCGGCAAGGGACACACTGAACGGTCAGCTTCGTAGTGGCGTTGGCGACGATCAGCTTGCGGAACTCGTCATGGCACTTCATGACGATGACCGACTGTGCTTGGTCCATGGAGAGAAAGCAGTGGACGAGCCACAGATCATTTGCTCACGAGGGCTTGCGTCTCAAGGCAAAGTATGACGCGAGCGATGCCTTTTGGATAAGACGAACGCACGGCGTCTCTTGGCCCTCTCTTGTCGATGCGTTCGAGCATCTTCACTGCCGTTATCACGTCCCCGGCTTTCACTGCGGCCATGATCGTCGTCCGACATTCAATCGCCAGTTGCTGCATCCATCGGTCGATCGCTTCGCGGCACGCCTCTGGCCACCATTCCGACAGCTCGTAGCGCCGAAGCGTGTGGACCCCGATACGGGCCCCCTTGGCCGCGTTCTCTTGGGTCTATCCGATAAGCCGCAAATACGCCACCGACACAGCCTTATCCCAGTCGCGCGGCTTCTCCACCACGTCACTATTTTCGGCCACTAAACCTCCACTCGATGGATAGATATCCGACCGACCGTCCAGTCGGACATCATGACGGGATGAGCCTCCGGGCCTCGGCCGCCACGTCGAACCCGTCGTCCGATCGAGGCTTCGTCGGCAGGTCAGCCCGCCGATAGCGCGGCGCGCCCTTCTTGCCGTGATTTTCGAGCCTTCCCTCGGCTTCGAGCAAAGTTGTGACCTGCCACGGTGCAGCCAGATCGGCCGACGGCACGCTCACGCACGGCTTACCACCCCGTTGAAGTCGCCACCGCAGCAGATCCATTTAATTCTCAAGCGTTTGAGCGAACGCCTTTTTTTGCCATTCATCATCGAGTTCACTGCTTCGCCCGATCCACTCCTTTTTCCCCCTCCGTCTCGGTCGGTAAGGTTTCTTCCGTCGCCCCCTCCCTACAACCCCCTCCCAATACTGTCTAGATCCTGGGCCTGGGTCGGTAAGGAGATCGGGTTTGATTCGTTCACCAGGATCATGCGCACGAGCGGCGTGTCGACTGAGCTGTTCCGTAGCGTCAAGGAGCCAGTCTCCGCCAAGGCCGTACTGCCGGGCGATTTCGGGAAGTCGTTTTCGTGAGATGACGTCATCCCAGACATCGTGGGCGAACGGATCAGTAGCCCAGCGGAACACGGTCGGAATCCGCATGGACGAGCCTCGAGGTCGGGTAACCTCAAAAAGCAATCCGGGAACCGAGCGGAGATCCGCCAAGCGACCTCGGATCGTCTCTCGCGATCGATAGATCGTTTCGGCGAGAGTGGTCTCAGAAGCGAAACATGGTCGGCACAGAGCCCCGTTTATTGACCCGATCGTCGTCCATAAGAACATCGACTCACCGAGATGGCTAAGGGCACCAATTGAGCCCGGTCGGACGGCCCAGCAGGGGATCGTCAAATCACCTCCGGGTGAAGTGAGGCCCCCGGCGCTCATCTCAGGGCAGCCCCCAGCAGCGGACCGAGCCCTATGTAGAATCGTGCAGGTTCGTGTGCAGGTTGGGCGTGAAAAACCGGGGGTTCGTGGGAGTCAGACAGAATGGGATACCGCGTGTTTCCTGGATCCTCGCCCCTGACGCCGGGTTCGAGCCGAGGAGGGATTACGTTTTCGAAGACCCTCGGGCTAACCGACGAGACGACCGAGGCCACGCGTGGGCCTGTGACTTCGTGGCGGACCGGACCGACGACGGCAGCGGAGTGCGCCAGGATCATTCGCCCAGCTGTGGTGTTTTCATTATCATGGAAGATACCGATCGGGGCCTTCATTGAAGTTCTGAGCTACGAGCCGGACATTGAGATGCACGTCCGGATGGGTACCCCCCAGTGGGAGCCCCGGAGGCCTGTCCACATGAGCCGAGAACCGCGAGCCATGGTGGCAGTATTCAGTAAAACAGTGCGTCGCTCCCGCCCCAGTCGCGCTCCTGCGGCTCCGATTTCTCCATGAATCGCACCCGTGGGATCGGTCTCGGCGTGGTCCTCGTGCTTGCCACTGCGGCGTGCGCGACTCGACCCGAGAGCTCCGCTCGAATTGGTGGGGGCGGCGACGACACAGTCCTTGTGACCGTAAGGAACCACGACTTTCAGGACGCCACCATCTACGCCAATTGGAACGGCCTAAGGCGCCGCATGGGCATGGTTGTAGGCAAGACGACCGAAACCTTCCGCGTGACCTGGCGGAATAATGAGATCCGGCTTGAGGCGGACTTCATCGGAGGGGGCGAGCTGATTTCCGAGCCCATACCCGTATGGACCGGGGAGCACATCGACTTCGTGATTCTTCCTTTCCGTATTATTCCTGGCGCGTGACCTAGCGCTCTGATCCTGCTTGATCAGGAACGTGAGCGCGTGTACCCAGCGCTCTTCGGTCAGCTCCCAGCGGGCCTCGCGGACCTCCTGTGAGTCGTGGCCACCCACTCCGACTTTCTTGACACCGTGACGATCACGTCTCAAAATACAACGAAAGCCGGAGGCGACGCACATGCCCCTCCATTTTGGCAGCCGATACTCTGGAGGCACGCCATGACTGTCTTAAGTTCACAACCGAAGCGCTTATGGTCCGCGCTGGTTGCTGCCCTGCTCATCTTGACTCCGAACCTTGGAGCCCAGCAGAGCGGAACGATAACCGGATTGGTTACAGCAGCTCGAACCGGACTGCCGCTCTCCGCGACCCAGGTATTCATCGCCGACTTGGACATCGGGGTCCTCAGCCAGCAGAATGGTCGGTACCTCATCCTGAACGTGCCCACTGGGACTCATACGGTGACCGCGACGCGGATCGGCAGCCGCACCGTGACCCAACAGGCGACGGTGGGTTCCGGGCAGAGCGCCCTGCTGAACTTTTCCCTCGCCGAAGAAGCCCTCCGGCTCGACGAGGTGATCGTCACCGGAACACCGGGGGGCACCCTGCGACGGGCCCTCGGCAACGACGTGGCACGTATCCAGGTTGCGGAGATCGTTCAGGCAGGGGCGCCGCCCAGTATGGACTACGTAATCGCGGGTCGCACGCCGAATGTTAATGTCATACTCAGTTCGGGTGACGTTGCCGGTGGGAATTATATGAGAATCCGTGGCGCTTCGTCACTCACCCTCGGCAACCAGCCGCTTCTGTACGTGGATGGAGTTCGAGTCAACAGCGCGTTCTCAGGTCGCACCCGCTTTCCGAACGCGCCCCTTCAGTCGCGGATCAATGACTTCAGGCCGGAGGATATCGAGAGCATCGAGGTGATCAAGGGCCCGTCGGCGGCGACGCTGTATGGAACAGAGGCGTCGGCGGGAGTGATCCAGATCATCACCAAGCGAGGGGCCGTCGGAGCCCCCGTATTCAACGCCCAAGTCCAGCTGGGCAGCAACTTCATACTGGATCCAGAGGGCAAGATCGGTAACACCTACTTCGAAGACAGGACGGTGCCGGGACAACTCTATCCCGACCGAGCGGTGACGGCATGGAACTTTATGGAACAGCGGGAGAGAGATCGTGAGGCAGGTTTGAATAACGACTGGCTTCGGAACGGCCTCGCGCAAAATTACAGTGCGAATGTGCGTGGGGGTACCGAAGCCGTGCGGTACTATGCGGGTGTGACGAGTAGCGAGCAAGAGGGGTACGTCGCGTGGAACTTTAACAACGTGCGCTCGGGCCGGCTGAATCTCGATATTCTCCTGAGCGATCAGTTCGACCTCTCCATCAGCTCGAACATCATGAGGTCCAATCTGCGTGCGGCACAAAATCCTCGCCCATTTTCGATCTCCAATCATATCACCTACGCCCATGCCGGGCGGGTAGGGACTCGCGGGTACTATATCGCGCCTCCCGAGGTGGACGCGCTGATCGAGAACAAGATGAAGGTGGATCGCTATACCACTGCGTTGGAGCTGACCCACAATTTGGGCATTCTCAGCCAGCGAGCCATCCTCGGTTTCGACCGGACGTCGGAGATCAATGATGAGTTCTTCCCTGCGCTGCCCGAGGGAGCTGCTCACCCCTACCTCGGCGCACAGGGTCTCGGTGATCTGACCCGAACGACGGTCGGAAGCGAGAACCTGTCGGCCGAATACAGCGCGCGGGTGCGTCTGGATCTCGATGGTGTGTTAGGCGTGCCGAACCTCGTGAGTGAGACGGCTGTAGGCGTCCAGTATAACCAAGCTGTTGTGACCACGGACGGCATATCGGCCTTGACCTTTGCGGCACCGGGTCTCACGGCGGTGAGTGCCGCAGCGACGAGGGACGCTTCAGGGTCATGGATAAGAGACCGATCCTTGGGCATCTATGCTCAGCAGCAGTTCGAATGGGAAAACAGGCGCTTCTTCACCGTCGCGGTGCGTGGGGACAGCCACAGCGCGTTCGGCGCTAACTTCGATGCTGCGATCTACCCGAAGTTCAGTGGAGCGTGGGTCTTGTCCGAGGAGTCGTTCTGGAACGTCGGGTTCGTGAACAGCTTCCGCATTCGGGGCGCCTGGGGCAAGGCGGGTCGCCAGCCAGATACGTTCGCAGCGATCAGCCTCTACCGCCCCGAAACCGGCGCCAATGGCTTTCCGTCCATGGCTCCAGGCACGATCGGCAACCCGGACCTGGGACCGGAAATCGGTACGGAAATCGAGGCGGGGTTCGATGCCGGCCTGCTGGATGATCGAATCGCGTTAGGCTTCACCGTATACGACAAGTCAACGAAGAATGCGCTGACAAACATTACGGCACCTAGCTCGACGGGATTCCTCAGCAGCCAGTTTGTGAATGCAGGCGAAGTCAACAACAAAGGCATCGAGATTTCGCTTGACGCGGCTATCATAGACAGCCCGACGCTGCGGTGGGACGTGGGACTCAACTTTGCATACAACAAGAACACGCTTGTGTCACTCGGCGGGCTCAAGGCGACGACGGGCGCTAGGAGACTCCAGGAAGGTTACCCGATCGGGGGCGTTTGGAGTCGGGTGGTCACGTCGGCGAGCTGGGAAGGCGGCGTCGTGGGGAGTAAGGCGATCGATCCAATGTGCCAGCAAGCCAACGGTTCGTCGCAACTGTGTGACCTGAACTCGAGGGCGGACGAACTCTACCGAGGGCCTTCAGATCCGCAGTATTTGGGTTCAGTGTTCACGAGCATCAACCCGACCCAGAATCTACGATTGTATGCGAACGTCGAACTCAAGACGGGCTACATGGTCAGTTCGACGATCATCGGTGGCCCCGCTTGGGCGTTCCGCGCTGTCAGGGCAGTCACCGGTTATCCGCAGGAGGGCATCGAACCGGATGCCGGTGCCGTGTGGATGGTCGACGAAAACCCAAACAGTAGATGGGATGATCAGATGGACATCTTTTCGGGAGGCTTCGCGCGACTCCGGGAAATCTCGGCGGAATACACCTTGCCTGACGGGTTTGCGAACCTGATGGGGGGGTCGAGGGCGTCGTTCACGCTGGGCGGGAGCAACCTGTGGTTCCTCTGGCAGCAGACGGACGAGCACTTTACCGTGCGCGTCGGCGACCCGGAGATGGGAGCGAACAACAATAACGAATTCGTAACGGGAGGGGGGAACTCTGTCCTGCTGACCCAATCGAGATTCACCGGAACCTTTCGGGTGACGTTTTGAGTGCGCCGCGGCTTGGCGCTTTCGGGCGGGAAACTCGAGCTCCGTGTGGTAAGAAACCCGCGCGGGCGGCAAATCAGAGGACAGGAAAGGAACCGAACATGATTCAGACAAAGCCGAAGGCGCGACGCGGCCTCGTCGCGGCGATTACACCGCTCATCGTCATGCTGAGCTTGATTGGATGTGACTCGCTTATGGAGGTGGAACTCCCCCGCGATATCTCGCAGGAGTCGACGTCAGATCCCAATCTAGCGAATCTGGTTACCAACAGCGTTCTGAGCACCTTGGAATGCGCCGTGTCGTCACATCATGCGGCTTCGGGCCTATTCGGTACCGAGATGCAGCACGGGTCCGGCGTGGCGTCTACTGGCCTGGGCTTCCGGGCAAACCAGCCCGGGGGGCAAGCCTTCACCTGCATCGATCGCGACGACCTGGGGGTGAGTAATTCGGGCTCAGTCTATGTGGCGATGGCCCATGGGAGGGACATGACGCGGATGGTGGAGGACGCTTTAGCGGCTGGCGACGTGTATCCGGACGCAGACTTTCACCTGGCGTATCGGGCGACCTACACCGCATACGCGATGACCATTTTTGGGGAGGCGCACTGTGGGGCGGTGTTGGAGCCCATTGGCACTCTCCTCACGCGGACTCAAGTGCTTAACGCGGCTGAGACATGGTTCACGAAAGGGCTTCAGGCCGCCCAAGCCGCCGGGGAAGCGACGGCAGAGAATCTCGCACTGCTGGGACGCGCGCGGGTGCGACTGAATCTGGGAAACTTGAGTGGTGCGGCCGCTGACGCAGGAGCGATTCCGCAAGGGTTCGTCTTCAACGTTACCAGGTCTGCTACCCCCCAGACAAGGAACAACATCGTTTGGAAATTCACTTGGAAGACGAAGTCTTGGACCATAGACCCAATGTGGCATAATCTCATGGTGCAGGGCGTTCCGGATGTACGAGTGCAAGTGCAGGATATGGCGACTACCACGATCGATGGATTCCTCCCTCTCTTTAATCCGACGAAGTACGCCACGAACGATATAGAGGAACGGATGGCCAGCTGGGAGGAGGCGCAGCTTATTATCGCCGAGGCCCAGTTGGGCCAGATAGCCGTGGACCGGATCAACGCCGTCCGGCAGACGCACGAGGGGCTGCCGCTGTTCACTCCGGTGGATGTGAACGATGACGACGAGATTCTGAATCAGGTCATCGAGGATCGGGCGCGTGAGTTCTTCCTGGAAGGGCGGGTGCTTGCCGACATGGTCCGCTTCCGGGGCACGGGCAAGACCGTCAATCTCATCGAGTTTCAGGAAGGGTTCGAGCCGCGCGGTATCTATATATACGAGGCGAATTACTGCATGACCGTGCCTAATCGCGAGATTGATAATAATCCCAATACCAATTGAAGTGGGTGCGGATTTTTCGCGACGACCACCTGAGAGTGGACTGAAGAGGAGACTCCGACGAGTTTAGCATGAGGCGCGGCAGAGAGGTTAGCTTGAAGGGTCGAGGCTCATCTCCGCCATCTTCTGCGGGTAGGAGGAGTGACATGAAGGTCCCCGAACGCAAGGGTCGTTCTCGTTATGGGGGCTCACGATGTGCGGGTGAGGTGGAGGGATCGTCCGTTGCGGTTGTCGTCGGCTTGATCCCGATCCTGTCGTTCGCGGTGATCCTCGTCGCAGGCTGCGTACATAATAGTGGCACGTCCGATGCCATGGACACCTCGCTCGTTGCAACAGATCCAGAGGCCCAGACGACCGCTTCCGTTTCTACTTCGGGAGTGCGAGCCGTCTTGGATCAATACTGTGTCCGTTGTCACAACCAGCGAATCGTGAACGGCCAGGGCGAGGCTCCGTCCGTGCTCGCTTCCCAATTACGAGCGTCGGGAATGGCACTGGACATCCTCGACGTGACGCGGCCGAGCGCCGATGCAGAAGCGTGGGAGCGCGTGATACGGAAACTTCGAACGGGCACGATGCCGCCGGCTGGAAGTCCTCGCCCGGATGAGGCCACCTATGACGTGGTCGCGAGTTCGTTGGAGGCCGAGCTGGACCGAGCCTGGGCGGCGAATCCGAATCCAGGAAGAGTCAACTCGGTCCACCGGCTGAATGGCACCGAATACAACAACGCGATTCGTGACCTCTTCGCGCTCGATATGGATGTGAAGTCGCTACTGCCGGGAGACGAGACCGCGGACGGCGGTTTCGACAACAACGCGGATGTCCTGTCGATCACGATGGTTCACGTGGAGCGCTACATGTCAGTCGCTCGTCAGGTCACGCGTCTCGCTACGGGCCTACCTCCGACGACTCCGAGCAGTGTGGCTTTCGACATCTCGGAGCATGTGGTGCAGAACCAGTGGCGCCAGAGCGACGATTTGCCGCTCGGATCTCGTGGTGGTGTCGCGGTTCTCTACCCGTTTCCGGTGGATGGCGAGTATCTCATCAAGGTCCGTCTCCGAAGGCAGTATGCGGACTTCATTGAGGGAATGGGGTGGCCGCAGCAGCTCGATATCCTGCTGGATGGCAAACTCCAGAGGCGTTTCGTGGTCGGAGGGGAAGCTCCCGGCACGCCTGCCACCGCGAGTAATGCCGGGCGGGGCGGGGCGTACCCCCGTCCCGGGTGGGACGAGTATATGAAGGGGGGGGCGGACGATCCGTTGGAGATCAGCGTTCCGGTCAAGGCGGGAACACGCGTGGTGGGCGTCGCCTTCGTGCGGGATGTATGGGAGCCCGAATTCGTTCCGCAGCCGGTGAGGCGGGGTTTCGGCTTGGCAGTGGACCAGGAGTACATGGAACACGCCGCCGTGAGCAGCATCGAGATCACAGGTCCGTACGAGGCCACTGGGGCGGGGCAGGACACTCCCAGTCGTCGTGAGATTTTCACCTGTCATCCCCGGCAGGGGGCGGAGGCACAGGCATGCGCCACCGAGATCCTTTCGAGGATGGCGCGGCGTGCGTATCGCCGGTCCGTAACGGAGCGAGACGTGGCGCCGCTCATGCAGGCTTTCGATTTCGGTCGACAGGACGGAGGAAGCTTCGACGCCGGGATTCAGTTTGCGCTTGAGCAAATGCTCGTTTCCCCCGGCTTCCTACTGCGGCTCTATCCGGATCCCGCCGAGGCGGGCCCAGGTCAACCGTATCGCCTCAGCGATTGGGAGGTTGCCTCACGGCTGTCCTTCTTCTTGTGGAGCAGCATCCCTGACGAGGAACTGCTTGACCTGGCTGAGAGCGGACGGCTTACGGATCCCGCAGTCTTGGAACAACAGGTCCGGAGAATGCTGAGGGACCCTCGCGCTGTCGACACTCTAGTAGAAGATTTCGCCGCCCAATGGTTGAATGTGCGCCGCTTGAAGGACGTGGTTCCCCACGAGACGACGTACCCTCACTTCGACGTGAGTTTACTTGAGGCGCTTCAGCGGGAAACGGAGTTGTTTGTCGCCAGTACAGTGCGTGAGAATCGCAGCGTGATGGACATGTTGAGCGCGGACTACACGTTCCTCAACGAACGCCTGGCGCGGCATTATGGGGTATCTGGGGTTTATGGCAGCCACTTCCGTCGAGTCACCCTTCCCGACCGTGAGCAACGCGGAGGGCTGCTTGCCCAGGGAGCGCTGCTGGCCGTATCCGCGTACCCAGATCGGACGTCTCCGGTCCTGCGTGGCAAATGGTTGTTGGATAACATCATCGGATCTCCTCCCGCCCCTCCTCCACCCAACGTTAATACCAACCTGGACGAGGAGGAGCCTGGGGCTCGCCCAGCAGGGATCCGCGAGCGGCTGGCCCAGCACCGAACCAATCCGGTGTGTTCCACCTGTCATTCAGTCATCGATCCCCTGGGTTTCGCGTTGGAGAATTATGACGTCCTCGGTGCGTGGCGGACGGTTGACGAAAGAGGAAATTCGCTCTATACCGATGGAAAGATGCTGAATGGCGTGGAGATTCAAGGGCTGGCGGGCCTACGTGCGGAGTTGCTGGATCATCCGGAGGACTTCGTGCGCACAGTCACCGAAAAGCTCATGGCTTACGCACTCGCACGCAGGCTCGAATACTACGATCAGCCGACGGTACGGCGAATCGCGCTGGAGGCTGCGAGCGACGAGTATCGCTGGTCGTCGATCATTTTGGGGATTGTGAAGAGTCCCGCGTTCTTGATGCGCACGGCCGCGGTGCGGGCGGACTGAATGCGCCCCGTGAGGTACGGGTAACTTCGAGTGCTAGATAGCTTAGATAGGAGGACGGTGAGATGAGGCACATGGCTTTCTTGACCGGAAAGGCGTTGTCCCGGCGGACGGTGTTACGTGGGCTAGGTGCGACGGTGGCCCTACCGTTGTTGGATGCGATGTTCCCTGCCTCGATGTTTGGGCGCACCGCCCCGAGGCGGATCCATCGGTTCCAGGCGATATACGTACCCAATGGCATGGCCATGGACTACTGGACACCCAAGGGAGAGGGGAGGGACTTCGAGCTCTCACCCATACTGGAGCCGCTAGCTCCGTTCCGGGATCAGATGCTCGTGCTGTCGGGCCTCGATAGGGAAAAATTCGCTGTACATGCAGGCGCTTCCGGGTCGTTTCTCACGGGCGCGACGCACGGTGGTGACAACGAAGCGGATCTGCTGGCAGACGTGTCGGTGGACCAGCTGATCGCGAGGGAACTCGGGAAAGAGACGCAATTGCCGTCGCTCGAGGTCTCAATGGATCCCGCGAAAGACGCGGGGTCCTGCGAGGCGGGCTATAGCTGTGCGTATCAGTATACGATCTCGTGGCGCACACCCACGCAGCCGCTTCCCATGCAGTACAATCCCCGCGTGGTGTTTGAAAGGCTATTCGGCGATAGTGGCAGCACCGAGCGGGCGGTTCGGGTGGCACGCCTGAGGCAAAAGCAGAGCATTCTCGACTTCGTGACTGGTCAGTTGGCGGACCTGAGGAGGGAGATCGGGCCGGAGGACAGGATCAAGGTAGAAGAATACACCACAGCAGTTCGGGATGTCGAACATCGCATACAGCTGGCCGAGGAGCAGAGCGACGTTGAGCTGCCGGTCCTGGAGCAACCTCGCGGTATACCAAGTGCCTTTGAGGACCATGCCGAGTTGATGTTCGACTTGCAGCTTCTGGCGCTTCAGACCGACCTGACGCGCGTGGTTACGTTCATGATGGGGCCGGAACAGAGTGCCCGGCCATATCCCCAAATTGGAGTGCCCGAGGGCCACCATCCGCTGTCACACCACGGCAATGTACCCGAGTTAATCACGCAGATGTCGAAGATCAACGTTTATCACGTCGAGCTGTTTTCGCAGTATCTGGCGAAGCTGCGGGCAACGCCCGACGGTGATGGGTCACTATTGGACAACATGACGATTCTCTACGGCTCGGGCATGTCCAACAGCTCCGCGCACGCGGCCAGAAACCTCCCTCTGATGCTTGTAGGCGGCGGTGCGGGAGGGCTCAAAGGCGGCCGACATCTCAAATACTCCGACGGGCCCATGCACGCGAATCTGCTTGTTACGCTGGCCGACAAGCTCGGGGTTCCGGTGGACCGGGTCGGCGGCAGCACCGGCAGGCTCCCGATCGACACCCTGGCCGACGTGTAGGGCGCGTAGCTCTAGCTCTGGGCCCTAGGAACGGCGGGGGCCGCCGCTCCGGAGTGTGCCGAGAGGGCGCCAGTAACTGATCTCATAGATCAGGATCATCGCCGAGAGCGTGCTGATCCCTCGAAAGCAGGAGAATCGCTGAACCTGGGTCCGGTAGGCGTCTGAGAACGCGATCTCCTCAATCTTTCCGGCCACCTGCTCTAGCTTTTCACGCGCCTGCGCCTCGACCGGTCCGTAGGCAGCCACTTCAAGGTGGCTCAGGGATCGGAAGCCTGAGCGGGTCTGGTGAATGCGGCACCGCCTCCCCATCCAGAGCCTTGACAACCCTAAACCCACCGCGTACGGTTGCCCCCCCACCCCTGAGTCTGCTGAAGCGAGGTGCGATCATGGCAATTCGTGACCTGAAGGCGAGTCCAGCTGCATGGATCGGCGCACTGGTCGGTATTGTGTTACTCACTCCGGGAGCGGAGCTCCTGGCACAGTCGGGCCCCAGCCCGTACCGCCTGGTGGACGACTGGGCACAGCTGCCGGACGGAAGGCCGATGGGCGCAGTGGGCAAGGTCACGATGGACCCGGACGGAGAGCACCTGTGGGCGGTGATACGCTGTGACGCCCTCGGGTTCGATGTGACACCGAGCCGGTTCGGTAACGAGTGCGTGGATTCCGACCTGGATTCGGTGATCAAGTTCGACCTCGACGGGAAGGTCGTGGAGAGTTTCGGCGGCGGGTTGTTCATCTGGCCACACGGCATCGATGTCGGCCCTGACGGCAGCGTTTGGGTCACCGACGCCGTGGGCTCGGGGAACATCCCGGACGGTGACAAGCGGGGGCACCTAGTCTACAAGTTCAGCCCCACGGGTGAGGTGCTGCTGCGCCTCGGCACACCGGGCATGGCCGGCAGCAGTCGGACCAGCTTCAGCTCCCCGTCCGACGTGGTCGTGGCACCCGACGGCAACGTCTTCATCGCGGACGGCCACAACGCCAACGGAAACAACCGCGTCATGAAGCTCACGAGCGACGGTCAGTTCATCATGTCCTGGGGCCAGACGGGATATGCGCCCGGGGAATTCCGTGCCCTGCACGGCATCGACATGGACTCCAGGGGACGGATCTTCGTCGCGGACCGGGGCAACAACCGACTCCAGATCTTCGATCAGGAAGGGACGCACCTGGCCAGTTGGACGCAGTTCGGGCGGCCGAGCGGAATAGCGTTCGACGCGAACGGGCAAATCTTTGTCGCCGACTCGGAGTCGGACTACGTCGAGAATCCAGGCTGGGAGATGGGGATCCGGATCGGAAATGCAGAGACGGGCTGGGTGACGGACTTCATCATCTACCCCTGGGGAGATCCGGCTCGGCGCCTCGGGAACGGGGCAGAGTTCGTCGCAGTAGATCGTGAGGGGAACATTTACGGAGGAGAGCCCATCCCGCGGAATCTCCAGAAGTACGTACGGGTCAGGTAGGAGGGAAGACTCCACGCCGTACTCAGCCATCATCGTGACGTGCCGCTGAGAGAAAGGTATAGGGTAAGCCCTGTCTCCAGCAGAGAGTTCTGACCATTGTTCAGGTGGCCAGAGCTCTCTGGATTTCAGGCAGGGTGGGAAGTCAGGCCCGGAACCCGTGCTGCCCACCTTCGCCGAGCATGGGGTCGACGTGCCGCCGAAAACACGGCGGGCAGATGGCGTGAGAAAATTCAGTCTCCGTCCGGTCGGCTATGTATCGGGAGAGGGCGTGCCACCTCCCCTCGGTGTCCCGAATCATCCTGCAGTACGGCAGATGGGGAGAAAGCTCTCGAGCGTCGTGACCTCCGCCTGTAACGCCAGAATACGGTCCGCGATCTCCAGCCGCACCTCCAGCTCTTCGAGGTCGGCCGACGACCTGGATCGTGAACCTGTGTGGGGAGATTCCCCACAATCCTCTACGGAACACGCCTTACAGTTCACCCTACGCCAAAGCTCTATGATTCGAACGTGAAAGACACCTCGCTCCTCCGAGTGAAAGACCGGAAACACTTCTGAGATGCTCGAGGGGGTGGTTGGTCCGGGGCTCAAAGAGGTTGCGTGTGGGTTGGCGGGACTCCACGTGGATGAATGAGTCCCCGGGCCAGTTTTTCCCCAGGGTCTTGTGAATTCGGACCCCCGACTGTTTGGCCCCTATCCAGTTCATACTCTTGCCCCACAACCTCTTCAGACCTCTTGCTGAAGAGGACTTCACACGCTTTTCGCGCTCGGGCTGTTGCTGGTGTTTCTGCGACAGGCGGGGCAGCGCGAGGGGCTCTCAATGGGACGTTGGACGCCGCGTTCCAGCTGACCTTTGCCCTTTACCGTGAGATAGCCGCGAGCCCAGGGGCCGCTTCGAGCGACCCCCGGCTAGCGGGTTCTCTTAGTTGTCGTAGTAGAGCTGGAACTCGTAGGGGTGTGGCCTGAGCTTCAGAGGGTTGACCTCGTTCTCTGTCTTGTAGTCAATCCAAGTATCGACGACGTCCTGTGTAAACACGTTGCCCGCGAGGAGAAACTCGTGGTCGTCCTTCAGTGCGCCTAGCGCTTCCTTGAGTGAGCCTGGCGTGTGCGTCCACTTGTCCAATTCCGCGGCTGTCATGTCGTAGATATCACGGTCGAGTGGCTCACCGGGATCGATCTGGTTCTGGATCCCGTCGATCACCGCCATCAGCATCGCACTGAACATTAGGTACCCGTTGGTCGCGGGATCCGGGCACCGGAACTCGAACCGCTCGGCTTCCGGGCTGCCCGAGTACATTGGAATCCGGACTGACGCCGACCAGTTCCGTTGCGAGTACGCCAAATTCACGGGCGCCTCGAAGCCGGGCACTAGGCGCCTGTATGAGTTTGCAGTAGGCGCAGCGAATGTTAAGAGCGCACGAGCGTGCTTGAGCACACCACCGATCCGGTGCAGTGCCATCTCGCATACCCGTCGCCCGCGAACAGTGGCTCGCCGCCCTTCCATAACGATAGGTGCGTGTGCATCCCGCTTCCGGTGTTCTCAAAAATCGACTTCGGCATGAACGTCACTGTCTCGCTGGCGTTCTTCTCCACGTTGCGGATACGGGACGCGACGTCGCGATCGGATCCGTGTACGCAGCGCTCGATCGACTCGAAGCGCGCGGCCACGTGAGCAGTCGCGTCGGGGAGCCCACGCGGCAGCATGGGAGCCGCGCTTGGCGCGGTTGCTGCTCACGTGCACGACGCCCGGTCGCTACTGGCGCCAATGCCGGGGCCGTTCCCATATTGCATCGAGTCGGGACGAGCCCTACCCAGCAGCGGCTTCCTACGTCACTGGAAGTGCCGCCGACTTGACCGTGCGAATGATCGCCGCCGCGACCTTGTACGGATCAGCGTCCGAGGCCGGCCGACGATCCTCCAGGTATCCCTTCCAGCCGTTCTTGACCGTGCCAATCGGAACCCGGATCGACGCGCCACGATCCGAAATG
>Ga0310121_10001901_pt1 | contig 20544 bp, 15 predicted proteins | sample CB27_Tmax_986_MG_FD_203504 | JGI IMG/M metagenome (GOLD analysis project Ga0310121, IMG submission 203504) | Marine microbial communities from Western Arctic Ocean, Canada - CB27_Tmax_986 | ecosystem: Environmental > Aquatic > Marine > Oceanic | place: Canada: Western Arctic Ocean | collected...
GTAAACCTCCTGCAGTTGGATTATTATACGGACCAGCAGTACTATACAATGCATATGGATTTGTTGTTAATGATCCTGCTCCTGCATCTAAACAAGCTGTTAATATTGCACAACAATTAGTGGGAGAAGTATCTTTACCTAAATACTCTATTTGAGGCATTATAGTTGCTGAACCTGCTCCAAATAAGAAGAATATAAATGCTCCTGAATCTGCTACTGGAGCTATATTACGTACTTGGAAGATTGCTGTTGGTCTACATGTAGGAGGTGCTCCTGCATTATATCTTGCTACGCCTCCAGGTGTTAAACCTGCATGCCATGTTCCTGTTCCTACTCCTGTCTGTAATGACTGAAGAGCATCCCAATCATAGTCAAATACAGCTGGATTAGGTTGAGCTAAGAAACCATTTGCCAAAGCAGCATCATGATATGGTATTGGTACTCCTGTGCTTCCTTCATTCCAGAATATCATTGTAAAATAATTATCTGGACTAAGAGATGCATTTGGTCCAGGAACTCCTGCACCTAACCAATTGGAAGGTAAAATTTCAAATGGTTGATATGCTAGTGGAGGTGCTGCTAATCCCCATCCTAAATCTATTCCTAATGTAGCACAACTTAAAACTTGTGCACTAGATGAACACACAATAAATAGTTGATTAGAAGGTGGTCCAGGACAGGCAAGTGCATTTGCTGCATGCCATGCTTGTACTTCTGTAGCAATATCTGCAGCATCAGCTACACTTACTGTATCAGTATTAATTACAAACCATAGATCAGTAACTATATCTACAGGTGGATTAACTGTTCTTATCTCTACTTGCATAAGTGCTTCAGCTTGACCACAACCTGGTGTAGTAACAATGATTGTAAATGAATCATTTTGGGTATCTGTACCACCATGAGTGTAAACAGTTTCTCCAGTAAGTGCATTACATACAGCTACTCCAGCTGCTGGATTTGTTCCTATTTGATAAGATGATGGAGCAAATACTGTTGATACAGGTAATATTGTAGCTGATCCAGCTATTGTACATTCAAATGTTGCATCATCTAATATAGTAGTAGGACAATCACAACAACATTGTACTTGGTTTAATTGAAAACCAGGAGCTGGTCCTAAATCCCAATTAGCAAATATATAATAATCTATAGTTGCTCCTGTAGTATATACATCTACAAGCCACCATGAAGAATTAGGAAAACTTATAATAGGACCTCCATCACATGAAAGTTCATTTGTTCCTAAATCTGTTCCTACTGGAGTATTAGTCTCTACACCAGGAATTGGAAGACTTAAAAATTCAACTTCAGGATCCATATTAGCATCATCACCAATTTGATAAGAAGATATTAATCCAGGTGTTTGTCTTGTACCTATAGCCAATCCAGGGAAAGGAAATGCTGCAGGACCTACAAATCCTCCTGGAAGTAAAGGTGTTGGAGAACAATTTATAGCTGGTGTAGTAAATATACCTGCTTGACATATTACTTGAGATGCAGGAGTACTAGTAGGATACATAGTTATTACAGCCTTATATGTCTTTGTATGACTTAATCCTCCAAATACTCCTGAACATAATGCTAATCCTGGATTAACAAATGTTTCAGGACCACCTGCTGAAACATTTGTTGCATTATCAAAAATCTCTATTTGATATGTTACATCATCAGTAGTTGTTCCATTAAATCCATAAGCACATGTTACAGGAGTTGGTGTAAGTGTTACAGGAGAAGGACATATTAAATATGCTGCTACAGTTTTTATAACTGTTTTTGTACATACATTAGGTCCATCATTAACACAAAACTCTACTGTAACAGTAAAATTTGTTAGATCTAATGAAGATACATCTATATCTTGTCCTGCTGCAGATGCTTCATTTTGAACAGGTTGTAATGTAACTACTTTTGTATGACCATTTTCATCATTTACTGTAACTACTGATCCTACATTAGGTTGACCATAATTACAATCTTGTATAGGTGGTGGAAAATCAGATAAATTCCAATTTATGTTTAATACTCCTGCACCAACCATTTGTGCAGTAAAATCATAAATAATTCCTTCACATGGTTTAGGACAACAATTTGCCATCATTCCTAACATAGCCATATGCATATCACATACTACTACCCAAAGATCTTGTGTTGATTGAGCTAAGTTTGATGGTGCATCTATCCAATCTGGATATTCACCTGGATATTTTGCATTTGGATTATTAAGTGTATAATTAGCTGATGATATACATTGAGCTGCTAATGCAGGATTTATATCATTATCTATTGTTCCAACATATGGAATATATCCACAATATGCTGATTCTAACTCATGAAGTATCAGATCCATTGGAAAGAGTGAGATATTATCACCCATCACACATACAGACTTCATTGTTGGTAACTCAAGATTAGTCTCACAACAATGAGTTTTAATCCAATCTATATCTGTTTCATTAATAGTTATTTGTGTTTGTAATGAATTAAGTGTATCTCTTACTATACATACATAATTTGCTAGTTCATTAGCAAAGTCACATATAGGTAATTGAGTAATTAAAGGATCTAGTAAGATATGTGTAGCAAAGCAATTAGGAACAGAGCATATTTGTTCTTCTGTTGTTCCTGGTGTTAAATTACATATATATGTTATAATAGCTCCTGTGATTCCTTGAACTGTTTGATCAAAAGGAGGTAAAGTATCTAAACACTTTATATCTACACTTGTCATATCAGGATCACATAGACATGTGCCTTCTAGGATATCACATAACAGTTCAGCCATTTTAGCTGTTACATCACTTATAGTATCTCCATTACATATTTCTATACAAGGGATATCTGGACCTTGCCAAATTACACAATTTGAGGAAATTGGATCACATGGACTTGTTCTCCCTGAATTTGTTGGTATCATTTAATATATTTTTTATGGCTATTCATCTATATATAATATACAAAAGTTTTGTCAAACAACCAAGTTACATAATAATAAATCTACAAAACGGAATGCACCATTTTGCCACTCTTCTTCCTGACTAGGTGTTCCTGTACAATATTCACATGTTGAAGCTTTATACAACTGAAATATAGGTTTTTCTCCTGGTTGCATAGCTTCTAATGCACATCCTGGAAAACCATCATCACCATAAACTGGAATAGTTACTGGAAAGGTTGTAACTTCTATTACTCCCACCAATGCTCCTGTAGTTGGACTATATGCAGCTACCCAATCTCCTGAAACAGCTGTTGAACCTCCTATTTCTACAGCTGTAAAGAACCAAAATGCTTGTTGAGTTGTTACACACAAATCATTAGGATTCCATAATATAGGCCCACTTTCCTGATCACAAAATGGAGGTAAAGGTGGATTAGGTAATTCTTCACATATAAGTTTCACATCCTCACATGGTTCTTTTGGACACTCTTCTTCTGCTGTTATAGTAATTTTCATTTGGGAACATAAACCTGTTGTTTTAAAACAATAACACAGATCTAATATATGAGAGGATTGTGTTGATGCATTTAATATTCTTGTACGTAAAATACCATCTGCATTAGTAACACCTCTATTACCTCCATCTATATAAATAGGATAATCTTCTATAGGATCTCCATTTTGGTTTACTACTTCTATATAGAGACAAGTAGTATCCAAATCTATACATAAACCTGTTCCAAGTGCTGTACCACAATCTTTTACACCCCATGAAGGTAAAATAGTTCCTCCTCCATGAATCCAAGTTTCTTCTTTATATTTTTTAGTAAGATATACAGGTGATCTTAATTCTTGCCAATCACATAATTCTTTCTGTACAGTTAATTTATCTACATTTAAAGGACAACAATATGTAATTCCAAATCTTTCAGACCTAAACTGTTTAAATACAACATCAGAGAATTTTTGTTCTATTTCTATTTTCTTAATGATTGATTCTTCGTGCCCTATCATATTTATTTATTCTTTCATTTTTTCTGATATTACCTGGTTTATTATTAACAGGTCTAGCTACATGTGTAGCTTTTGTAGATGTTTTTCTTAAACATGATTTATGTACTATTGAACCATCTGGTGCTTTTGTCTTTTGACACCCACAGGTAAAACTTTTATTACAACGAGCACATTTCATCTATTTTTATTTAACAACAAACATCACATGTAATCTTTGTTAACTTCTTTTTAGCAAAATCATATAATTCCATTCCTTCATTTGGACTCTGGCAATATTCCACTTTTGCTTTTGCTGCATCAATAAGTGTTCTAATATACTTCATTTGTGCTAATAATTGTTGTTTAGTTGAAGTTGGCTCACAAGGAGTTATATCTAATTCACATAATTTTTTATAATATGTATTTAGTATAGTAGTAGTTCTTAAAAAATTATATTCTACATATACCTTATTATTTGGAGAAACACTATATCTTATAATATAGATACCATCAGGTAATGTTGATCTTTCAGTACTACAATTTGTTGTCTGAAGATCTAATGCACATGCATTAATATTTAGATCAAATCCTGGTTCAACCTTAATTAATGCAGGTTTGTTATATCCAGGAGGAGTGATTAATAATTCTGGACAGTCTATTGCTAAATCAGTTGAATATTGACTTGTATCTATTATTCTAAAAATTTCACAATTTGCTACTTCAGGAACTTCTAAGCTGAGAATATGTTTAGATGCCATGTATTTCTTTTTTTACGTTGCCTATACATTTAATATACAAAAAATACTACAATTATAAAATAAAAAGGGTAGGAGTTTTAGCTCCCACCCTTAATATTACAGAAATCAAGTATAAACTTAAGAAGGACAACTAGTAGTTGCACAATCTTCTTCTACCTCAATTATGAAGTCATTTCCTGTTGCTGCTGCAATTGCTTCCATTAAGGTAGCTACTGTTGCTGCTTCAGCTGAATCACATAAAGTAGAAATTGAGTATAGGTATTGATCATTGTCAAATACACCTGTAGGATTATTAAAACGTGGAACATTATGTAACAGATACCATCTGTCATATAGTCCAGCTCTATTTACAGCTGATTTAATATCATCAGATCCTTCAATCTCACGAATCCTTGCACTATCTTGGTTTCCTTGATTATATGGATTTTGCATATAATTCTCAGTCATAAGAATGTCTCTAATAACAGTTTCTCCTAACGTATTAGGCATCAAACCAGGAGTATAAGTATATGTTGCACAATCCTCATAACATGCATCACCACTTTCATCAATGAACATACCAGTTAAACTAACAGGTTCTTTGTAGTAATGATCAGTTGTTCTGAATGAGCAATCTCCAAATCTGGTATCTACGTATGCTCCTGTGATAGTAATTTTAGCACAGTTAAGTGCAGTAGGATCAACTGCTAAAGGTACATATGCATCAATATCTGGAACTGCTGTATAAGTTACACCACCATCAATAGATGTTTCTACAGTGATCTCAATGAATGGTTGTACAATTGGATCATGCACCAATGCTTTGGCAATTTCACCTAACACCCACGTTGGATCTAAATATTCCTGACCTTCTACACAACAATAGTTTCCTGTATCCACAGTTGCATATGCATTGTGGTTTAAGAAACGTAATGCAGGAGAACCTTTAACATCTAGTCTAAACATGGGATCTTCTCCACAAGGAAAACATGCATCACATGATTCAATAACCAATACTGCATTAGTAAGGTCATTACAACATGTATGCCAGATCTTTGTAACATATTTCAGGTTTATACCCTTAGATTTTGTTGATTCTAAATAACCTCCGTGACCAGGGTTATTACCAATAGTATCTTGAGTATGCAAACTACCTTGAGCTAACATTAAATGTTTTCCTGTAAAAGCTGTAACAGCTGCTACATCAAGAACACCATATGTTTCACCATCAAGTACTGCAAATTCTCCAGAAGTTAAATCCTGTGAAGAGTCAGCTAAATCAGTATCAACTGAATTTGCTAAAAATGCTTTTTGAAAAGCGTGATTAAAATAAGCCATAATTCTTAAATTTTATAAATAAATAATATACATAATGCCTACACCTGTAGGCCCATATTTAATATACAATTAATTTTCTTAATTGCATAACTTTTATACTTCTTTTTTCATAATGAGTTTTTAATTAGATCTTTCAGCTTGTTGTTGACCTCTTTGATATTGATTTATTTCATCAATATCTCCTGCCATTAAGGATGCAGCTTCATCAATGATAAGTTCTACTATATCATCTTTAAATTGACTTTGTACATCTATAGTAGTAACAGCACCAGTATATGGATCAACACAACCTAAAATTTCAATATTCAATGGTTTTTTATAATAAGTAAGTACAGGTTTTACTATTGTAAAATCTCTTCTATAAACTCTAATAGTATTGTCTATTAATGTGCAAAATGTTTCTGCCCATTCAAAATCTGGTCTTTTTAAAGGATCTCTTAATAATAACTCTACATTAGCTTCTTCTGCTAAATAACATGTTAATGTAATAGGATCAGGACAACATTCTGAAGTTGCTTTTGTACTCACTCTTTTATATTCTAAATAACGTGAAGGAAAATTTGTACCCTCAAAGTAAGTATCTGTAACATTTCCTGTAAGCTGAAGTTCATCTAATAATATCTGAAGGTCATCAACACGTCTTTTTGACATCTCATCCCCTTCTTTATAAATATTACCACCATGTAATTGCCTTCTGCACCATTCTATTTGTGCTTTATTAAATGCTTCAACTATTTGCCAGCATTCTAAATTATCATAATCACTACTTGATAATTTATTAAGACGTTCTTCAACTTTTATTCTTATAGTATTATTATTCATATCTCATTATGCATTCCAATACTCTTCTACTTTAGTCATAAGACCAAATAGAGTTTCTTCATTTAATGGATTTTTTAAGAAATCTACTACTTCACTAGGTCTTTTACCTAATTTAACTTGTGTATGAAGATCTTCAATGAAACCATTACCTTTCATGCTTATCATTTTATATGATAATGCATCTTTAACTAATGCTCTTATTTTAAGATCTTCCATACTTTCATTAGATATAGTTAAGAAAGTTTCTGCAGCTCTTCTTTTATTTTTCTCAATACCAGTTCCATTTATATATGCATCCATATTCTCATATATAATATCATTTGGAGTAGTTTTAATATATTGAGTACTTTCTGCATCAATTACTTTTGCAACATACATTAGTTTAGTGACATTAGAATCATATAGTTTTTGAAGTTCTACTAATGCTCTATTCCTTACTTTAGTAAGTTCTGTTCTTGTTACCAGAGTATCTTCTTGTCTATCCAAATAGAATTTAGGTGGTTGACTAGCAGATTTAGCTGCTTTTAAAGATTTACCTACTAATGAAAATCCTCCAGCATTAATAGCAAAGATTTTAATAAGATCATATGGATCTTTAATAGGATCTAAATAAACTGGATCATTTCCACATCTTAAAGTAATACGTGACCAAAACTTATCATTATCAGGTTTTAAAAGTGTCACCTTATTCCAGAATTCAGGATCTGTTGGTTCAATAACATTAGCAGCCAGTTCTCTTTCTAACTGAGCTACAGTCTCTCTTATTTCCTTAATCTTTGATTCTTGTTTTTCTTTTGGTAACATCTTTACATCTGGAGCAAACTCATTCAGTCCAGTTACAAATCTTTTGATACCATTAAGTTCTAAACAAGCTAATTGCTCTTCATGGTATACACCATCATATAGTGCCATTCCATAATTCTCTAATCCCATATTTTGTTTCTGAGCATCAAAAAATGGACGTATTGCTAATGTTTTCTTTTTACCTTGCTGATACTTCTCTACAATTGTAAATTCTTCTGTTTCTGTTTTCATTATTGTTGGTTTTGTTGGTTTAAAAAATTGATTTATTCTCTTTTAGCTGCATGCCATTCATTTGCTCCTATTTTTGTTACTATTACAGAAGTATAAGTTTTTGTCAAAATAAGAATGAAAGAACTTCTTATAACAACAGGTGATCCTGATTCTCCCACTACTCTTAAAGTAGCAAGACCTGGACCTGTAGGAGATGCCATTACTATTATTATTTTTGTACCTATATCATAATCAAATGTTGCATCCTCTGGAATTTCCAAAATATTAACTCCTGTAAGATCAAAACATGTCCATAATACAAATTTATTTTCCCAATCAAATGGTATTACTTCTGGTGTTGCTAAAGCAGTATGATTAACAATATTATCAACTGGATTTGGATCAGTCCAACTTACTTTAAGAACTTCTCCAAGAGGCCCTCCTCCAGCAGTTCCTATATTAATATCTCCTACACCTATTATCTTATCTTCTAAATATGCTGGTGTATCTCCTGCTGATACAGCTACCTGTTCATCAGAACCTGCAGGAATAGTATTTAAAGCTCTTTGAACATTCCTACGTTGTTGATCTAAGTGTTTGAATCTAGTTACATAAGGCATACGTCCTGGTACTTTTTTTATATTAGTCATTGCATAAGATTTTCTTCCATTATTTTGATCATTATCAAAAGTTCTCATACTGAGTTACCCCAGTATAAGTTTGCAATTACTATATTACAATTTTCAGTACACCAGCAGTATGATATAAATCACCTACTACTAATAAACCTATTGTTTTTGCATCTGCATTAGTAGCATATTCATTTCCTGGTAAACCTGCATCTTTAATCCAGTTAATCACATCATTAACATGAGCTAATTTTGCTAATCCCCCTGAACCATACTTACCTGTTTTTGCTACAGCTTTTAATGTTGCATCTGGAGTAGTTGCTGTTAAGTCTTTTATCTGTGCCATTTTACACCAATTTAATAAGTTAAAAAAAAAAGAAAGGGAGAAGATTCAACTCCTCCCCGTCCCCCTTAAATTAGAATGAGCCTCCCGTAATAGGATTCCTCATAACAATTTTCAATACTTTGGTTGGATCCTTAACCCAGATAGCTGGCATGGTCTGCGTCATATAGACACGGTAACCATTGAACTGTCCAGAAGAGGAGAAACCTTGGCTTCTTCCCATATAATCCATTGTACCATTTTGATAGAACCATTTCAATTGGTTATCCCAAGAAAGTTTCAACAAGTAAATGTTGTCATTTCCTTCATCAGTGACATCAAAGATCACAAAGCTATAAGAGCTAAGAGGTCTTCCGTCAATCAGAGGATTCTCAATATCATTAGTATGTAGGTTATCAAAAGCTGGATTTAATACAAACTTAACGTTAGCTAAGAATGGGATAGTATAACTAGTATACGCAAACCCATAATCTAAATCCATTCCTTTACCTGTTACTGCTCCTACATCAGAAGCATTAACAACCATACCACTACCAAATACCTCATTGGCAATTGATTTGTTCACTAATTGCATTCCACCAATTCCTGTTTGTACAATTAACTTACGTTTAGGATCTGGTCCTTGGAATTCAACTTTACCTTGATAGAAGTTATATAGTTCAGTTTTGAACATATCTAAAGTAAATGAAGATTTATTATATACCCTTTTGAAAGAGTTATCTAACTGTCTCCATAAACCAACAGACATCCTGATATCATCTGGACCATCTTGTTTAACTCTACCACCATGACCCCACATTAAGTAGGTTTCAATGTCATTAGCAATTTTAGATAAATGAGCTGCTTCAAGATTTGTTAAGAAAGTTCTTGTTAACTTTCCATCTTCAAATGCTTCTCTTGCACCTGCTTTACCTAAATTAGTTACTAAGTCTTCAATAGTTGATACTGAAGGATTAGCATCTTGATCAAAATTTCTCCAGATCTCTGTTACAGGTACTGTACCATCTGCATTCATACCACCTTTGATCATAAGATCAGCACGGCTTGAAATTGAATAATGTACATGAGCTTCTGCTCCTCCTACAAAGTTGTAGAACTCACGGAAACCAGATCCTGTCTCAATGTCTGAGAATCTTTCACCATATTCTCCTCTGGCAGAACCTTTTCTAAAGTACTTAGTACCAGATTCTAAAAACCTATCATCCATAAATGCTGCATTATCATTATTGACAAGCTGTACAGTATAGATATATCCATCTCCTGCAGGAATAATATCATCTGCAGTGATGTATAATTCAGAACCATTGTACTTGTCATAAGTGATAATATCACCATGTCCAAATGTTCTTTTGGATAATTTAATTTTGAATGTTTGTCCATCCACACCCTTGTGTGTATTGTTACATTCAATATCTACCACTATAAAGGGTAGATCCTGTGCAATAGGGGTTTGCCACTTATACTCACCACGTGCATTGTCCACCATAATTGTATTCTTACCACCAAACGAAGCCATTTGATAAAGAGGCATCTCCACTTTCTGTGTCATTGCCCATAAATCAACTGGTCCCAAATCCATAGGTTCAGCAGAACCTAGAAGTTGAGTTAGATGATATGAATCAATATGAGAACTAGTTTTGTAGTTAGTGTCTCGCAGGAAAATCCCATTGTTTAAAACTGGAGTTGCCATAATTGATTAATTTAATTTAGTTAATAATGTTTAAAATCTTTTAAAAATGTTGTTGTTATTCTGTCTTGGAAGTTTTCTTTTAGCTGGTCTAGAATTTTCTTCATCTTCTACACCTAATGAACTTCCTGTCTTATTAGATTGAGCAGTTTTTAATTTTCTTACTGTATTCTCTACTGACTCTTGTGCACCTTTTGCCATTATCTGATGTTTGTATCCTTCTGGATCTTGTAATAACCATAAGGCTTCTGAAACTAACTGATAGTTAGGTTCAACAAATTGATATTTTTCTAAGAGGTGTCCTAATAAGTTTGTATTTTTTCCACTAATAGATGGATAATTTGGTTGTACTAAACCATTATATAACATAGCTTGTACTTTCTTATCTACTTTTAAATCTCCTAACGTACCATCTTTAAGAGTAGTATAGACATTATCCATATATTGTTGAGATGCTTTTTGTTGTTGTTCAACCTTATGTTCCTGTTCTTGTAATCTTTGTGCAACAATAGATTCCTGCATCTTATCTAATTTAGGTTTAAACTTAGATGCTTGTGTTTCCAGTTTTCCTAAATCTTTCCATATTTCTATTTCTTCTGATATTTCATTTGCATCTCCATATCCAGTAGCAGATAGATATTGATTAATGATCTTTTCCTGATCCTTTTCATTTTTAATATCTAACTCTCTTGTTTCTTCTACTGTAGCTAATGCAGAAAATAAACCTTTAAGATCTTGTCCACCATCTGCTACATATCTTGCTGCAATTTGAAGTTCTTGAGGTAAACTTTCAAAAAATTGTTGTGGAGTTTCACGTCTAATCTTATTTGCATGATCATCAAAATTAGCAGTGATTAATTCCTCCCAATCTTTTACTGTATAATCATCCATAGATTTATCATCATCAAATGGAACAATTTTTTCATCTTTAATCAACTTATCAAATACAGCTGAAATTCCTGAAACCTTTTTACTTCTTGTAAATACTTCTTCTCCTTCAATTGTCTCAGGACCATCTACTGCATCTATAGCTGCAAATGCTTCATTTGTTTCTTCTGTAGTTGGTGCAGGTTGAGTTTCTTCAGTAGACTCTTCAGCTTCAGCTACAGGTTCCTCTTCTTTTACTTCTTCCTTTTCTTCAATTTTATCAGCTACATTTGTAGGTTCATTTAAAAAAGAAGGATCAATATTTTCCCGTCCTGTGAAAACATTTGGTTTTTTGGGTTCTTCAGGCAAAGTAATAGTATCTGCACCTGGTGCACCATTAAAGATCTCATCAAGATTTACATCTTCCTGAGTGACCTTTGTCTCTACTGTTTTAGTTTCTGTACTCATAATATTGTTGGTTTAAGTTTAATTTATGATGTCTGTATTATACAATATAGTTCAAATTTAAGAGATAAACCTTAAAAAGTTTAAAGAAAAAATATTTATTCTGTAGTATATAGCTATCACCTATTTTTTACCTTTATCTTTTTTCTTTTCTGTTTTTTTAGGTGTATCATATTTGTTCTTATTTTCACGTGCAATCTGTAAATTTTTATTAGCTACTTCTTTACGTGTTGCCATTTCTTCTCTGCTTATATTTAATTTAGCTTGATTATTTGCATTATCAATGGCTGATTGCTCTCTTTTGAGATTCATTTGCTCTCTATATTGATCTTGTTCTCTTATATCTTTCATAGCATCCTGAAAGTCATTCACTTGATTTTCATCTACATCTACTGTAGATCCATACCCTGCTGATCTTATTTCTGCAACAGTAATATCTTTTTTCCTTTCTTTATCATTCTCTTCAGCTTGAAATTGTAGCTTCATTTTTTCTTCTTCTTGTTTAGCTGCTATTTGTTCTTGTTGCATTTGTTGTTGAGTCTGCATTTGTTCTTGTCTTTCAGCTTTTACTTTCTCTTCAGAACCTTTAAGAATATCTGTAACTTCTGATATTGAATCAGATTTAATAATACTTCCTAAATCATATATAGATGCTCCTGATGTATTATTAGTTAATGCTAATTGTTTTAACTGATCTAGAATAGCTCTATGATTAGTTCTTGTTGTACAAAATATATTAAAATCTCTAAGTAAAAGTTCTGTTCCATTTATCTGAAAATTTACTTTTTCTGCTTCTGAATTGATATATGTTAACCTTACACTAGGATTATTACTATAATAATACTGAGCCAGATCAGTTCTCATTTGATGAACTCTTGGCATTAAATTATCTGAATGATTAGTAAAATATATTTCTGTTTGGGCATATGATGCCTGTAATGCTTGTGTCACTCCTGTTGCTGTCTTTTGTGCAATGGGTGTACCCATTCTTTCTGGATTTACTCCTATTGCTTCAAAACATTGTTGTTTAAAATGATTAGCTAACTGAATTCTTGTCATTAATCTATTTGTTTGTTCAAGATTTAAAGTTTGATAATGCTGGAAATTAGTTGCATTCTCTGTATTAGTAATAGATGTATCTAAAGGCATCATACCAAAATCCTTCATAGCTACATAAGCTTTAGCAAGATTATTCTTTCCCCAATCTTCTCCCATTGAATGACGTGGTAATGCATTCTGATCAAACATAATTACTGTACCTAATTCATCAACTAGGATATCAGCTATCTGATTATTAACCATATTATAACCAACCTGATATGCTTTCATTAAATCAACTAAAGAAGTAGATCTTGTATTTCTATCTGAGAATACTCTACCTTCTAAAGGAAGTTTACATCCATATAAACTATTATCTCCTTTAAACTGAAAAGGTATACGTGTTGGTTTTTGTCTGTTTATTCCTAAATAAATAGGATTAAGATTATCTGACATATCTTGTCTCCAGAAAGCAGGTAGATTTGGTCCAATTTTTACACCTCCCCATACTTCATTTATCCAGAGCCAATCAATATGTTCTCCTTCTACTAAATTATCTTTTGTTTTATTTTTAAATAAAGATGTATTATAAACAGCTTGAGTATTTATTTTATATGCTTCATCTATAATCTCTTGATAAACATGTCCATCTTTTTTAATACATGTTAAATGACCTACCTTTCTTTGAGTTTTCCAATAAATAGTTGAAACTCTCATTAATTCACCTTGTCCCCACAAATGAACATCATCTCCTTCACTTAATATCCAACTTAATATATCACCTCCTCCTTCTGGAGTTGCTTGCCAATTACTAACAAATTGTCTATATGCTAAAGAAGGAGAACCAACATTCCATTCATGTGATCTTGTAGGATCATAAAATGAACCATCATTCTGAACTCCTTGTAATTGATACATTGCTGATCTGGCTGGATATATACGTTGTAATGACTCCAATTGTTTTTCTGACATAAGATATCCATACCTATCTATAACATCTGATACAGTCATTAAATCTATCTTTCCTGCCCAATTACTATCTGCTATATATCTAATATCTGGACTTTTTTGGTAAAAGGTTAATACTGGATTCCATAATTCCACTTCATAATCATCTTCTAATAGACGGAAGTGCCAGAACTCTCTATCAGTAATAAGCATATCACGGAATCCTCTCTCCTCAAGTTCTTTCATTTTAAATCTTTCCTCATCTACATTAAGTTGATGTGATGCCCATTCTTCAACCATACTTCTATATGACTTAGAAAAGAAGTCTTCTATTTCTGGTAATGTTTTTAAATTTTCTGGATCTAATTGTTGTTGTGCTTCTTCACTTCCTGGATCCATTCCCATTGAAACCATCTTCATTACTAATTGCATTTCTGCATCAGCAAGTAAATTTTCTTCAATGAGTGTTCTTTTTTGTTCAAGCATCTCATTATATGAAGTATCATCAACAGCTCTAAATTGTACTTTAGAAAATCTTTTACTAAATTCTCCTGAAAGAACATTGATTACATTAGGTATAATAGGATAGAATTTTAATTCTAATGCTGTTGTATCCTCTTTAGTGAGTATATCCATAACATCTTTATACTCATTATCTTCTTCAACTATATAATCAGTTTTATCTATTATACCTTTTGCAAGTTTATAATTCTTTAATAATTTTCTTGAATTGAGTCTTAAAAATTGTAGACCTTGTAATTCTAACCAATCTAAATTCCATGCAGTCCAATCTTCATCCTTTTTTTTAGATGATAAGAACTGTAAGGGTTGTGTTAAACTACTGGTTGTTGGATAGCCACTCTCTGCTTTGGCCCCAGCTTTCATTTGCATTGCATTAAATACCTTCATTATCTGAAATTTTTAAAAGGAGTTTTTTTAAATTTCTTTTCACCTATTCTTTTTGTTCTACCTCCCATATTCCTAAAAGGGTTATACTTTAATTTATATAAATTTTGTGAATTTTCCAACTTATTCCCATCTTCTCTTTCTACTCTTTTCACATAACCTCTATTTGATTGCTGTACTTTAGCAAATGCTATAAGTGCTGAAAATGCTACAAGTCTATCAACATTAAGCCCTGGAAAATATGCTAACATTTCTTTAATTAACATTTGATCTGGTATTCTTTCTACTCCAAAGGTAACACTCATTACTTCACCATTCTCATCTGTTGCTTGATCTATTTCTTCTCTTATATATTCAATAGCATAAGATATCAAATGACTTTTAAAGAGTGTGCCTGTATTCTTCCAACCATACTCCTGATAAACTGTACTATTAGAACCAAGATCTTTTAAGAATAATATTTGTTGTTTAGGAACTAAATACTTTTGTTTTTTTCTTGCAATCATATGCTGAATAAAAAGAGATATATTATTCTCTACTATTGTCCAGGCTTTATACCATTCTATAATTAATTCAAGTTGTTCATGTGTTTTATTTATATCATCATATCTTCCACACCAAGAAGCTACAATCTTATCCTTTTCTATAAAATGTTCCATTCCACTAGGTGTTTCTCGTGTAACTTCTACAGGATTCTTGTAAACAAAGATTGAACAGAGTGAGTCAGAAGTAGTTGTCTTTCCTTCTGAGACAGGATCAATAGAAGCAAAATATGTTAAGAATGGAGGATCTGCAATAGGTCTTTCCCATACTATAAGTGAACCAGTTTTATCTATAGCTTTTCTAGATACTGGAAATTCTGAGATAGGTAATTTACTTGTAGTTACTGATTTAATTCCTTTTTCTGTTCTTTCTAGTTTAACCAAATCATATGGATAAGTTTTCTCTTCAATACGTCTTAACTGATGTGATAATACACTTTGAGGAAAGATAGATGCCTTTCTATAGGCAAATGCTTCAGCTATATTAGTTGGCTTCTGGGATATCCTAAGTTGATACTGTTCTGGTGATAGATCTTTCTGCCATTGTGCTCTTTCTGTTTTAATAGCTTTTAATGATTGTTCTATAAGTGAATTACCAAATCTATCTATATGAGGAACCATTGACCATTGTTCTGGAATAAATAATCCTGCTAATCCTATTGTACCTTTATCATCTAAAAGATTTGTTTCTACTGCATAGATATCACTAGCTTCTGGAGATAAGATCATAGTTTTTAATGGATGACAATGATCCAAATCTCCAACAGATCCAGCAGCTATAAACATTCCAGTGGTTAACATTCCTGAAGACATTGCAGGACGTAAGTATTCATATGTTTCAGACATCTTAGGTGCTATACCTGCTTCTTCATGAAAGAAATACGTACATGGTCCACCTACACCTGTAGTTGCATTCTTTTCAAAAGATGCTCCCTGAATCTTTGATTTTAATCCTCTAGATGTTTTTCTATTAGCAATCTTTACTTCAATCTGTTGTTGCCATAATAAAACCTTTTCTGGATTACATGGTCTATACCAAGCAGTATGTTCATTTAAAAAGGATTTATATTCATCTAAGAATTTCCAAGATCCTTTATCATTTATATAATCTTTCAATGATGCACCTATCTTACATATAGAACCTTCTTCAAACCAAAAAGTATTTAGAAGTTTTGCCATATGAAAATATGATGATGCTATCTGTCTCTTTTTAAGAATAGCTGTATGTCTTTGATGCAGTTCTGCTAAGATCTCATAAAGTGCCATATGATATTGTGCATCTCTTATCTTTGCAAAACCATATTTCTTTTCTTCCTTATCAAATATAGGAAGGAAGTTTAACCACATATAATAGTCACGAGTTATATACCATATATGTTTCTTACCATGATAAATTACACCTCTTCTACATTTATCTTTTTGATCATCCCAATAAGTAGTATAATCTTTTGATCTAAAAGGTTTATTACAGTAATAACCATTCTTATTAAAGAACTTTGCTTGTTCATTAAAAAGTAATGAAATTGAACTAAAATTATATTGACCTGGTTCTCTGAATAATGTCAATATAAAACTTCTAAAATCTTCTACAGTATTAAAACTTGTAGTAGTCCATTTTCCTTTTTTATATGTTGGGATATCAGTATATATCATACAAATCTATAACCATATCTGGTTTTAATTTTTTTAAATTTTTTCTTTGATTTATCTACTTTAGGTTTAAAAGTGTACAATCCCTTTTTTAAATCATTATATGTTAACCCTTCAATATTTCCTATCTTTCTTCCAAATAAACTTAATCCTTTTGATGTAGTTAACATATGAACTAATATATTATAATCAAACGTAGCAAATGTCAGAGGATGTTGATGTGTCATTTTTCTATATGTCATTTGTAAACTATCAAGAACATTTTGATGATAAAATGGATCATGATGTTTTAAAACATTAATAAAATAACATTCATCAGGAATATGACCTTCCCTAAAAACTGTATCTGTATAATCATTAGCTACTGCTATCTCAGCATGTTTTCTAGACAATAACATCCATTGTGAACATAAATGAAAATCTTTTAGTTTTTTCATACCTAAAAGTTCTGGTTCTTTTAAAGTATTATGTTTTATCTGTGTTTTTGTTTTATTAGTTACTATTTTTTGTACCCATGATTTACCATTTAAAGACATTATTTTCTCATAGATATTATGAAATGAATATAAAGGCACACAACTTTCTGATAATAAAACAAAATATTTATTAGTTTCATCTTTAAGTGCTTCACGTAATAATGAAAGAGTGGCTTTTACTAATCCAACTTTACCCCATTCAGTATCTACATTATCAGGAACTTGTGCTTGTAATAAAAACTCCTGATCTATATTCTTTATATTTTTACTATGAGCATACATAGTACATCTATCTGAACCATCTTTTAGAAAGTTATAAATAAGAGATGGTTGATTTAAATCCTCTATAGTAAGAAACATAAAAGCTATTTTAGCTAATTGTGTATCTTGGAATTCTAATGGTTCTTCATAATCTTTTTTTGGTTTTTCTGGAGTTATAGGAATTTTGATTTTCTCAATTCTAAAGTTTGCATCTTTTTTACCATATTCTGTTTTATCTTCCTCTGTCCTTACAACCTTGTAATACTTCCTTCTTATTTTAGGTATATTATGCTTTCTTTCAAAATCTATCCAGAATTTTTCTCTTTTTTTCCAATCTTTTATTTTTGCTAATTCACGTTTACCTCCTTTTTTAGTTGATTCTTTAGGGTTAGTACATTGAACAGCATCTATAATAGCATATCTATCTGATTTATCCCATCCATTTGCCCAGATATATAAATGATCAATACCCCATCCTATTAATGATGTATCATACATCTTCATTAAATTACTTAATGCTTTCTTTGTAAATAGAGGTGTATTAACTTCAATATAATTTGTATATCTAAAAAGATTACCTGGACAATGTTTTGTTATTCTATGAGATATTCTACTTTTTGTATCAAAGGATGGTCCACATATCCAAAAGCCAAATCTTTCTGACATTATAAATAATGTGTTGATATCTTTTGTACTCATTATAATATCATCATCTACAATAAAGAATCTTTCATATTGACTTAAATCTTTTGTTTTATAAATATGTTCAAAATTCTGAAACTTAGATCCTTGTCTCTTTTCAATATAATCTACTTTAGATTTATATCTTTCATATGTTTCTTCATTATTTCCATAATATACCACCCATACATCATAATTACGTTTTTTATCTAACCAGATATTATCAAAATTAGTGTTGTCTCCTGCTGATGTAAATACTAAGTTTTTCATAATTTACATTTGATCATATGCTAATCCTTGTCCTCCTCTAACTTGACTTTCCTGTTCTTGAAGCATATCTGTAAATGCTCCTTTATAGGATTGTCTTATTGAATCAAACTTAGAAGCTACATTAGTTAATGATGTAAGATTGCCATCTCTTCCATGTTCAATTGTGGTTGTTTCCATATATCTTGCCATCTTATCTAATACAGATTTAATACCTTTATATGCTCTAAAGGTTGGAGTTTCATATAATTGCACACATCTCTCAAGAGCATGTGTAATTATAGGATCATCTAATGAGATATCTAAGTTAACTTCATCAGTTATAATATCTTCTTTTTCATACTCTGGCAAATTAAAAAATGGATTCATATCTGGACTAGGACAACTCATATAAAACAAGTATTGTAATATACTCATATGTTCTTTGGGATATTTATCTATAATATTTTTCAGGAATGTTAATGTATAACAATGTTCTGAAGGAATTACTTTCCCATTTTCTATATCAAATATTCTTACTAACATAATTATCTTTTAACCACATAATAATATTTCTTATTTCATCTTTTAAATAAGGTAATTTATAAATTTTTAAATCTTCTATCACAGGTTCTCCATTTACTAATTTACTAATAGGATAACCATTCTTATCTGTATCTGCCTGTACAAACTTTACATGTTGTATAGTTAAATCTCCTACTTTAAGTTTAGGGTTATGCTTCTTTATAATATACGCATATAAACTCAATTGTATGTTATAATGATTTAAATTACATTCATCAAGATGTTCTAATGGACTATACATCTTCTTTGTATTTCCTTCCCAATTAGTATAACCTTTTTCTTTTATTTCTTTATTAGTCTTATAATCTGTTATATTAATTTCACCTTTTACTATCTCAACTATATCAGCTTGTCCACAAATTCCTGCAGACTTTAAATAAACTAAATGTTCTGGATAAACTCCTTCTGCAAGTTTCTGATCAGAAGCAATCTTAATTCCATTATTATCTATAATAGGTTTAATAATAGGAACTTCTATTCCTTGTCTCTCAATTGTTTTAAAGTCTAATATATCTGTCTCACGTTGATTATGATACCAATTGCCTAAGTTAATAGCTCTTTGTGATTCACCATTCCATGCAGCCAGAATATCTTTTTCTTCCATTCCATACCACTTAGACTTTTTATTCTTTGCTGATTTTCTTGCTTGAGCTTTAGAATTAAACTTAGGCTTAAACATACTCACAAATGAAGTGACACTGAGCCATTTAATATTCTCCTTTTCAAGATCCTTATTTAGACTTTCATATATATGTCCATCTTCTTTAAATATTACTGCCATTTTCCAAACGTTTAGTAAATTCTTCTGGTGAAATTAGATTTAAAAATAATTTTCTATATCTTACAAATATAGGATACGTCCAGAAGTATTTATATTTATTTTGATCTAATACTTCTTGTACACCTCTTCTTACAATACCACATCCTTGATCCGTATTTATTGTAAACATATTTAGATTTGGATTAGTAAATCTTAATTTTACAAATGATTTCCATACAGTTCCATTCCATGATCCTCCATTAGATGTTTCAGTTTGTCTATGTTTAGATGCTGGATTACAATCATGAATTACTATAGTTCCTTCTTCATTTAATATTTTAAGAGATTCCTTTATATCTATATCCACTTGATATTCTTGATGAAGTCCATCTATAAAAATAATATCATACATTTTTTTATTATCCTTAAAAAATTCATCTGATGTCATAGGATAATTAATTTTTTTTGATAATGGATTAGGATCAACAGCATCCTTATCTGTGACATTAATCTTATCAAAACAATCTTCAGCTCTCCGTACACCTATTTCAAGATAAATTTTATAATCAAACTTTTTTATTAAACTATTTATGATATCAAATCTTTTCATGATTATTG
>Ga0310121_10001904_pt1 | contig 20525 bp, 14 predicted proteins | sample CB27_Tmax_986_MG_FD_203504 | JGI IMG/M metagenome (GOLD analysis project Ga0310121, IMG submission 203504) | Marine microbial communities from Western Arctic Ocean, Canada - CB27_Tmax_986 | ecosystem: Environmental > Aquatic > Marine > Oceanic | place: Canada: Western Arctic Ocean | collected...
CGACACCGAACCGTTTACTGATGCAGCACGTGAGGCCCGTGAAACATTCGGTATCGGTTCCCGCCCAGTGCGTAACGTGAGTAGTGCGCGCTCGGAGGTCGAACAAATTTTCCTTGGCGTCGCATTTACGTGTGGAGCGGAAGAACAAATAGTCGGGTTTTTTGATGTGGGGCTACCCGCTGAATACGAAATCATGCGTAGCATCCGTGTGGTCGCGCGCAGTGAACGAAAACGCATTGGCGTCGTCGCTACGATGGCAAACTTGTTTGGTGGTAGTAACTTTCAAGAAAATCAGTACGTGCCGCAATGGTCAGTCATTACCGAGTTACGCAAGCAATACGATGTTGTCGAGATCAGCCCTGAAATGGCGATCATGCAAGAGGTCGATGCGTTACTAGTTCCCCTGCCATCATCCCTACAAACAGATGAGCAGGAATTCGTCGCTGACTACATCCGAGCGGGCACACCCGCTCTGATTCTCGTTGACCCACTTCCTGCGGTGGACCCAAAACTGTCACCAACAGAATGGGTCGGTGATGGCAACCCCTTTACCTACCCGCCTGGCCAGCCACGGCCCGGTCCTCGAGGAAACGTACGGGAATGGGTGAGCCAGTTTGGCATCGACTGGGAACCGACGCGCATCGTGTGGGATACCTACAATCCGCATCCTGAACTGGCACATATGCCGGAAGACGTCGTTTTTCTTGGCACGGGCAACGAAAACGATGCAACGTTTAGCGACAACACAGCGATGACCTCACAATTACAGGAACTCGTTTTCCTATATCCGGGCTTCTTGGGGCCAGTAGACGACAATCGCTACGAGTTCGAACCGCTACTTCAATCCGGCATGAACTCGGGTACCAATGGATATTTTGCACTAGTCCGTGGCTCCATCTTTGGTCCGCAAGTGAATCCCAACCCGCCACGAGTGCAAGATGAGGACAACTATGTCATGGCGGCCCGCGTTCGATTTTCTGGAGTAATAGCACCCGCAACGCCTGCTGCTGAAGAGGAAAATGCCTCCGAGGATGTCGATGACGAGACGCCCGCTGACGGAGCCGCACCTCAGGCTGATCCCTCACCGAGTACAGAAAGCGATATTGACGTCATCGTTGTCGCCGACCTCGATTTCATAAGCGAACAGTTTTTTGCGATCCGCCAACAGGCTCCTGGCGGGTTAAATTTTGACAACATTACGTTCTTTCTTAATGCCATGGACACGCTTCTTGAAGATGACTCCTTTATTGATTTGCGTAGCCGTCGTGCACGACACCGTACACTCGAGCGGGTCGAAGCCCAGACCGCCGAATACATTGAACAACGGACCACCGACGAGCAACGGGCGGAAGCAGAAGCAGAAGAAGCACTGACCGATGCACAACAACGTCTCAACGAACGCGTTGAAGAACTCCAGGTGCGAACCGACATCGACGCACAAACCAAACAAATTATGGTCCGTAACCTGGAGGAACTAGAAAACCGGCGACTGGGTGTTTTATCGACTAACATCACAACTGAAAAAGACGCGCAAATCCAGGCGAGTCGGGAAAACATGGAGTCACAGATTCGCCAGATCCAAACGTCAATAAAAACGTTTGCCATCTTGCTACCGCCCGTCCCAGTCGTAGTGCTGGGTATCATGATTTTTGTACGCCGTCGGAGACGCGAGCGTGAGGGCGCCGCGGCGGCACACCGACTGAAGGAGTAAATCGTGGGAGAACTGAGTAAAACACTACGGTTGACGGGCCTCTCATTACTGCTCGGCATCGCAGCGTTTGTGAGTAACCCCGGTCGTGCAACGCCGGATGCGTTTTTTGATGTTGGCGAACCATTTTTTCAGGAGTTTGTCGATCCCGAAGCAGCAGCAACTCTCGAGGTCGTCGAATTTGATGAAGACCAGGCGGCCGCAATGCCGTTCCAAGTCACTAACCGAGACGGACTGTGGACTATCCCCTCACATAACGACTATCCAGCCGACGGGCGTGAACGACTCTCAAACATCAGCGCCGACATCATTAGCCTGGTAAAAGAAGATTTTCGTTCTGACAACATCGCAGACCATGAATCCCTTGGCGTCATCGACCCGACGGATCTTGCGGCAACAAGCCTCGTCGGACGAGGAACACGGATAACGGTTAAGGATGCAACTGACGAAACCTTGGCAGACCTGATCGTGGGTAATCGTGTCGAGAATCGGCCCGGTCTTCGTTTTGTGCGTGCCCCAGACCAAAAACGTGTGTACACGGCCAGATTTGAGGCCGAAATTACCACGGCGTTTGAAGACTGGATCGAACAAAACCTACTTGAGGTCGACCGCGATCAGATACAACAAATTGTGCTTAACGAATACCAAGTGGATGAAACCACACAGTCCGTGTCAGAACCAAGAGAATTTACCTTAGACAAAATAGATGATTCTTCCTGGAGCGGCAGCGGTGTCCCACGCGGTCAAGAGGTCAACTTCGTTGAAGTAAATCGTTTAGTAGGCGCAATCATCGGCATGGAAATCACAGGGGTTCGTCCCAAACCTGCAGGAATGACGGGAAATCTTCGTGATGCGGCGATGGCTGGCCAGATTAGCCAAGTCGATATACGTGACCTCATCAGCAAAGGGTTTTATCCGACGGCTGACGGTGGATTGTTATCGAACGAGGGAGAGTTGCTCGTGCATACCAACGAGGGGATTCTTTACACCGTCCGGTTTGGTGAAATTGTCTACGGACGGGGTGAGGCTGTTTTACTCGGCGACGACACCAGTGACGACGCTGACAGTGGCCCAGGAGAGAATCGCTATGTCTTCATCGAGGCATCATTCGATGATTCAGTGCTCCCTGAACCACTAGTCTCAGACGCTGATGCCCATGCGTCCTGGGAACGCCGCGTGCGAGAAGGACAAGCTAAAGCTGATCGGCTCGCGGCTCGTTTCGCAAATTGGTATTACGTCGTTAGTGCGACCGGCTATGACCGGATCCATCTGCCGAAAGAAAATTTTCTCAAGAATATCGAAGAGGACGCATAGTGGGCCAGACTCTTCTCCAAAAAGTCTGGGACCTTCACACTGTACGTCGGCTGCCGACTGGCCAGACGCAATTGTTTATTGGCCTCCACCTTATCCATGAGGTCACAACGCCACAGGCCTTCGATATGCTGCGACACCGCGGAGTCAAGGTCGCATTCCCAGAACACACCTATGCCACAGTGGACCATATTGTTCCCACGCTTGACCAACAGCGGCCATTTTCAGATGCGTTAGCTGAACAAATGTTGGCGGCGCTCGAGCGAAACGTGAAAGAACACGGCATCCAGTTTTCCGACTTGAACACCAACAGCCAAGGGATCGTCCATGTAATCGGTCCTGAACTTGGTTTGACGCAACCAGGAATCACCATTGCCTGCGGAGACAGTCACACCTCGACCCACGGCGCTTTTGGAGCCATTGCCTTTGGGATCGGCACCTCCCAAGTTCGGGACGTGCTTGCCTCTCAATGTCTTGCGATAGACCCACTCAAGGTTCGTCGTGTGTCGGTCGATGGTGCACTCAGTTCTGGCGTATATGCCAAAGACGTTATCCTGGAGATAATTGCTCGACTCGGAGTGAAAGGCGGCGTTGGGTTCGCCTACGAATACGCGGGGTCCGTCGTCGACAACATGTCGATGGAAGAACGCATGACAATGTGCAACATGTCGATCGAAGGTGGGGCGCGTATCGGCTACGTTAATCCGGACGATACGACTTTCTCCTATCTCGAAAACCGACCATTCGGACCCGCCGGAGACGCGTTCAACCACGCAAAAACGTGGTGGCGTTCGATGGCTTCAGACGCCGACGCCATGTACGACGATGAAGTGGCATTGAGTGGCAATGACATCGAACCCCGCGTTACGTGGGGAATCAATCCCGGACAATCAATTGGCATTTCAGAACAAATTCCAAATCCGAACTCGCCCGATATTGAAACAGACGCAGTGCAAGAAGCACTTGACTTTATGGAACTGTCTGCAGGAGCTCCAATTGCTGGCACGAAAATAGACGTCGCGTTTATTGGGTCTTGTACCAACTCACGACTGTCTGACCTCCGAGAAGCTGCTCGTATCGTCCAAGGACACAAGGTCGCCTCCCACGTCAAGGCACTAGCAGTCCCTGGTTCAAAAAAGGTTCGCGAAGCGGCAGAGCAAGAAGGGTTGCACGAAATTTTTCAAGACGCCGGCTTCGAATGGCGCGCGGCCGGTTGCTCCATGTGCCTAGCAATGAATCCTGACCGGCTACACGGACGTGAAATTTGTGCTTCATCGTCTAACAGAAACTTTAAGGGGCGCCAGGGAAGTCCAACGGGGCGCACACTGCTCATGAGTCCGGCAATGGTTGCGGCAGCGGCACTTAATGGACACGTCACCGATGTGAGGCAAATGTTGTGACCAACGGGCAACAGATCAGAAACGTCCAGGGTACCGGAATTCCGCTTCGGGGCAACAACATCGATACCGACCGGATCATTCCGGCACGATTCCTGAAGGCCATTACCTTTGAAGGCCTCGGCGACCATGCTTTTGAAGATGACCGGAAATTAATGGCCGGCCATCCTTTTTCCAATCCGGCATTCAGTCATGCCACTGTGTTGTTTGTTAATGACAATTTTGGTTCTGGATCATCTCGGGAACACGCACCACAGGCGCTCAAGCGGTGGGGTATAGGCGCATGCATTGGTGAGTCTTTCTCAGAAATTTTTCTCGGTAATGCAACAACGATTGGCCTCCCGTGCGCGACCGCAGCTGTAGGCGATGTAGAAACGCTGATGGCGCTCGTTGAACACGCTCCCGAAACCTCTTTTCTGTTCAATGTCGAAACGCTAACACTCACGACTGCTGGACACGTCGCAGAACTTCATATGCCAGCAGCAGTCCGCGAGGCACTCTTGACCGGACAATGGGATGCCACCGGCTTGCTCTTGGACAACTTCGATGAGGTTCGTAGAACGGCGTCAGCCTTGCCGTACATCAGAGGCTTTTAGACACTCGCCTTGGTCGCCTGAAGAAACGCCGTAGCCGCATGTGACATTTCGCCCTCACGTCTGTAAACCAAGCGGACCTGCCGCGTAAGGCGTAACGGCGGTATCTTCACAGCAGCTAGGTCTCCACGTGCTATCTCCGCATGCGCACACCGTTTTGGCAACAACGCAACCCCAAGTCCCATCTCCACTGCTCGCTTAATGCCATCAAGACTCGGGAGTCCAATCAAAATGTTGATTGATGTATCTCGTTCCTCATAGATCTGCAAAACCCGATCACGAGCAGGTGACGCTTCGTTGTGGGCAATCACAGTTTGACTTCCAAAATCTTCCATTGAAATTTCTTTTCGGTTTGCCAGGGAATGGTCTGGAGGCACCAACATCACTAACTCATCTTCACCCAGTGCCACCGTATGCAAACCACGCTCCCTCGGAGCAAAGGTGAGGACCCCAAAATCCAATGTGCGATTTAACACCTCTGCCGACATGTGACGAGAAGAAACTCGCCGCACTTCGACCTGAGCCTGCGGATGTTCTTGACGAAATCGCTTTATCACCGGCAGTAGGACATGAATGGCGGCTTCGTTCGCCCCTATGACCACTCGCCCGTGCCGCAAGTCCTGTAACTCTTTGACAGCACTCTCGGCTTCCGTCTTGAGCTGGGTCAAACGCTGCGCGTAACCAAAAAGTAATTCACCGGCCTCGGTCATACGCCCGGCCTTAGACGACCGATCAAACAAGCGTTCATTCAACTCCTCTTCTAAACGCTTGATGGTTTGGCTCACTGCCGGTTGCGTGCGGTGCAACTTTTCTGCAGCACGAGAAAAACTACGTTCCGTAGCGACCGTAATGAAAACGTCAAGTTCTGCCAAATCCAATGGAAAAGATCCAATTAGAATAAGAAAATATTATAACTACGTATTAAATATAAATATTTAAGGTGAATAAGCCCGTCAATAAGGTCGAATTGAACGAAACTACATTGTATATAAATATTTATGATTAAAATGTAATAAATATAACTTTGACTTACCATCGATAGCACGTCTAAATTGATCACCGAGGCAAAACCGTCCAGATACTTCGGAGACCTCCATGAGTAAACATCGGCTTTATATCTTTGATACAACACTTCGTGACGGCGAACAGTCGCCAGGATTCTCAATGAACACAGACGAAAAACTTCGTCTTGCGAGACAAATTGAAATACTCGGCGTCGATATCATGGAGGCTGGCTTTCCAGTCGCCTCTGACGATGATGCACATGCCGTTAAACTCATCGCGACAGAAATCAGGCAGCCCGTAATCGCGGGACTCGCCAGGTGTAATCCGCTTGACATTGAAAGAGCCGGAGAGTCCCTGCGACCAGCCCAACGAGCGCGGATTCACACGTTTATCGCAACCTCCGATCTGCACCTTGAACGAAAACTTCGCATTAGTCGAGACGACTGCCTAACCGCAGTAACAGCCAGCATCAAACAGGCGCGTGGGTATACCGACGACGTCGAATTTTCAGCTGAAGATGCAACACGTAGCGACCTAGAGTTTTTGTGCAGAGTCATTGAGGCCGCCATTGCGGCTGGAGCCACGACAATTAATTTGCCCGATACCGTAGGCTATTGCACACCCGAAGAGATCGAGGACTTTTTCCGTGAAATCCGTGAAAAAGTGACCAATGCTGACGAGATTATTTTCAGTGCACACTGTCATGATGACCTTGGCTTGGCCGTCGCCAACTCACTTGCTGCGGTAAAGGCCGGCGTACGACAAGTTGAATGCACAATCAATGGCATCGGCGAACGAGCCGGCAATGCGGCTTTGGAAGAAATTGTGATGGCGACGCGTGTAAAACCAGATCGGCTACCGTACGAGACCATAGTCAATTCAAAGGAATTGTTTCGTACCAGCCAGTTACTGACCGAAATTACCCATGAATCCGTACAAGCTAACAAGGCGCTTGTCGGACGTAATGCATTTGCGCATGAAGCTGGTATCCATCAAGACGGCGTGATTAAGGACCGTCGCACGTACGAAATCATGAAACCGGAAGACGTGGGGGTCAAATCCACGCTCGTGCTTGGCAAACATTCGGGCCGGCACGCGGTGAAAAAACGATGCGAAGAACTCGGACATGAACTCAACCGCTTCGAACTTGACCGGGTCTATCGTGAGGTTATCGCATTGGCTGACCAAAAAAAGTCCGTGAGTGATAACGACGTTTCGATTGTCGTCGAACATGTACGGTCATCAGTTACAAGTGATGCAGGCGCCGCTTAACCACCGACGCGGATAGAGTCGCGTCGGAACGATTAGCTGAAATCTCGATGCAAGCAACCATTGCCCTCCTACCCGGAGACGGGATCGGTCCAGAAGTCATCGACAGCGCGGAGCGCGTCCTCAAACACGTCGCCGCCCGCTATCAACATGCTTTTGAGATGCCAAGAGCATCAATTGGAGCATCTGCACTGAGGCTCGGAGAACCACCACTTCCCACAACGACTCTTGAGGCGTGCCTCGCCGCTGATGCCGTCTTGCTCGGTGCTGTCGGGGACCCTGAATTCTCTGATGGACCACGCGAAAGTCGTCCAGAAACGGCACTCCTTCAACTTCGACAGGCCCTTGGTGTCTTCGCCAATCTTCGCCCCGCAAAGGTCTGGCCAGGCCTCGAAGGTGGGAGTTCGCTTAAGCCCGCACTCTTACAAGGTCTTGACTTGCTAATCGTTCGGGAGTTGACCGGTGGTATTTACTATGGCGAACCCAGAGGGCGCAGTCCCGAACGAGCAGAAGCCTTCGACACCATGCGCTATAGTGCGATGGAAATTGAGCGGATAGCACAGGTCGCGTTTGAAAGTGCGCGTGTTAGAGACCAACTGGTGACCTCGGTCGACAAAGCGAACGTACTTGAGTCGTCCCGTCTCTGGCGTGAGGTCGTTACCGACGTTGGAACCCGTTTTCCTGACGTGCGACTCGAGCATCAGCTCGTTGATTCCTGCGCCATGTTGCTTGTTTCCAACCCTGACAAATTTGATGTCATTCTGGCGGGCAACCTGTTTGGCGATATCCTCTCGGACGAAGCTGGCGCCGTAGTTGGATCACTCGGGCTGCTCCCTTCGGCAAGTGTTGGTGGCACGGGTGGTCTTTTTGAACCAGTCCACGGATCGGCCCCAGATATTGCGGGACAGGACGTTGCCAATCCGATCGCAGCTATCGCATCGGCAGCAATGCTCCTACGCTACGCGCTTAACGCAGACACCGAAGCGACCGCCATTGAAACAGCCATCGGACAAGCACTAGGAGATGGACTGCGTACCGTTGACATTGCGCATAGCGGCAAAGACCCGCTCGGTTGTTGCGCCATGACGGACGCCATTATCGAACGACTTACCTAATCGAATACCGTGTTAAAACAAACACCGCAACGGAACAGAATTTTCCCATGTATTTGCTTCGATCTACCACCGGGTGTGCACTTCTCGCGCTAGGACTGCAGACGGTTCTTACCGGACAGCCCTCTAGTCCGAGTGACCGTGCGCGTCTCATCGTGGAGCAGGCCCTTGCACGCGCAGCCTGGAATAAGGAACAGGATTGGGAGGGACAATACCGTTCTCACATGACCCGAGAAGTACGACGCTTTGACAAAGACGGCACGATCACAGAGCAAGACCATGGCGATTTTGAAGTGGTGCCTGTTGAAGGCCTCCCGTTTGAGCGCCGACTCACAATAAATGGTCGCCCACTCAGTAACGAAGAACGGGGCTGGGAAGACGAACGCGAGACCGAATTTCGCGAGAACATCATTCGGACACGTTCGACAGAACGGGAAGTCGAGGATGAAGTCGAAGAGATCGCCTTCAATGATGAATTAATTGGTCGCTACGTTTTCACGTTAGAAGAAGAAGGAGAACTTCGTAGACGTCCAACTTATCGGGTGTCCTTTAAGCCACGTAGCCAAAACCTGCCTGTTCGTCGACGCATAGACCATGCACTAAATAATGCGCACGGCACGGTCTGGATTGACCGTGACACACACGAAGCGGCGCGTGTCGAATTCGAACTTATTGACCGGGTCCGACTCTGGTGGGGCGTGCTGGGTTCTATTTTGCAAGCACGCGGGTCCCTAGACCGTCGCCCGATCCTAACAGCGCCAAACCATCAGGTTTGGGCGCGTGTTCAGTTCGAGACGTACACGGACACGAGAACTCTATTCAAGAGAACTAGACGCGCAGAATTTCGTCAGTGGAGGGATTTTGACTGGGTAAAGAACGGTGGAACCGGTCAGTGAAAATCTCGACTGCCGACTGTTGCCGGTTGCAACATATTCTTCGGGATCCAAAATCGTTCTGCCACCAAGTGAACGACGCCTGCTTCTGACTGCAGCGTCCCGCTCACACCAAGAAATGACGTCGTCCGAATCACAGTCACGTTGCCATCGAAAATCCGCTTCCAAACCACAACATTCAGGAATCCCGTCTCATCCTCCAACGTGATGAAAGTCACACCAGAGGCATTACTAGGTCGCTGTCGACAAATCACAATACCCGCAAAATGGACCTGCGTTCCGTGGGGCATCTCCCTCACTGTCTGAGCATCAGGCAATTTCCGAGCAGTCAATGTGTCACGCAATGGCTCAAGTGGGTGACCGTTTCCGCTATAGCCGGTACACCGATAATCCCAATCAATTGCCTGAAACGTATTCAGCGACTCAAACACTGGAAGAGATTCTTTCGACGAAAGCGGTAAGGGGCCCGTTACAGTTTTGCTAAACCCCTGCACTTGCCACAACGCTGCCCGTCGATTGCCTTCAAATGCTGCAAACACACCCGCTTCGGCAAGACGCCGGAGTAACCCCTCATCAAGCTGAACACGCCGGATAAAATCATCAATTGATGAAAACGGACGCGCAGTTCGCGCTTTCGCGATGTGTGGCCAGTCACACGTCTGAGACAGATGCCTGATATACCGGAACCCCATCCGTACGGCAAACTTTTCTCGGCGACCGCCAGCACAGGAAGGCAGGGCAGAAACATGGCCCTCAACGTCGGCAGTATGTGCGTGAGACTCAAGCGTGCAATCCCATTCGCTCCGAGTTACATCAATCGGTAGAACTTCTATTTCATGCCTGATGGCATCCTGAACGATCGTCGCAGGTGTATAAAATCCCATCGGTTGCGCATTTAGGAGCGCACAGGCAAACACATCCGGGTAGTGGCACCTAAACCACGCCGTAGCGTACGCAATCAAGGCAAAGCTTGCTGCATGACTTTCCGGAAATCCATATTCTCCAAAACCACGAATTTGTTCAAAGACCCGCTCTGCAAATTCCTTCGTGATCCCCTTTGCCATCATACGAGTGACCAACCGTTTATGATGCCGTTCGATCCGCCCTGCCCGCTGCCACGCTGCCATATCACGTCGTAGTTGGTCCGCTTCACCTGGTGCGTAATCAGCTGCAACCACAGCCAGCCTCATCACTTGCTCCTGAAACAGCGGCACACCAAGCGTTTTTCGTAACACCGGCTCAAGACATGGATGAGGATAAACAACCGGTTCCTCACCATTGCGCCGACGCAAAAACGGATGCACCATCCCACCAGTAATCGGACCAGGGCGCACAATGCTTACTTCGATCACCAAGTCGTAGTAATGGCGAGGTTTTGTCCGTGGCAACATCGCCATCTGTGCCCGACTTTCGATCTGAAAGACCCCGACTGTGTCCGCTCGACAGATTTGATCATACGTCTGGGGATCGTCCTGCGGGATCCGGGCAAGAGATAGGCTTCGACCGTAATGGGTTTCGAGCAATCGAAAACTAATATCAAGCTGCGTCAGCGCACCAAGTCCAAGTAGATCCACCTTAAACAGTCCCAAACTCTCAATATCATTCTTGTCCCACTGAATTACCGTGCGGTTAGGCATCGTTGCATTCTCAATCGGAACAAGGTTATGCACTGGCTCGTGCCCCAATAGAAAACCACCCGGATGAATTGATAGATGTCGAGGGAAATCCTGAATCTCTTGTGCTAATCGAAAAAAGTGCATATCGGACTGAGACGCGGGATCGAAACCAGCTTGTGCTAACAACTTGCTATCTACATGCGTACCATGTGACAGCATGTGTGAAACACGGGTGATCCCTGTTTCAGAAATGCCGAGCACTTTACCAACGTCTCGTGCAGCCGACCGCCTACGATAGCAAACGACATTGGCCACCATCGCAGCACGGTCGCGACCGTACTTTTGGTAGACATGCTGGATGACTTCCTCTCGCCGCCCGTGTGCAATGTCGAGATCGATATCAGGCGGTTCGCGTCGTTCGCGAGAAAGAAACCGCTCAAACAATAGGTCAATCCTGGTCGGATCAACTGCTGTAATTCCGAGGCAGTAACAAACCACCGAGTTGGCCGCTGATCCACGTCCCTGACAAAGAATCCCTTCCTTTTGACAGTACCGAACGATCTCCCACATCGTCAGGAAATAGCCGCAGTAGTCGAGCTCTCCTATCAAATTGAGTTCCTTGCTAATTTGCTCACGAATAACCATTGGAACGTCGAAGCCGAACCGTTGAGTCGCACCACGAAATGCCAACTCACGAAGCCAACTGGACGATGTTTTTCCGTCTGGCAAACGCTCGGAAGGGTAGCGATAACGGATCTCGGAAAGTGAAAACGTGCAACGAGCAGCAATGTCTTTTGTCCGATAGACGAGCGCAGCGGCATCGGAATACAAGTACGCCATGGCTCGCGACGATTTAAGATCGTGTTCTGCATTTGGCTTCGTGGACTGTCCAGCCGTGTCCAGTGTGATGCCACGACGAATGCACGTCACAACATCTTGGAGGTCTCGTCTAGCCGGTGTGTGGTAGAGCACTTCCGTGGCAGCGACCAACGGGATCCCCACACAATCAGCCTGGCTCCGAAGATTAGTCTCTTGCGGTATTTCCTCGGCACGACGATGCCGGCTTACCACTGCATACAACCGGTCTCCAAAAACCTCACGCACTCGTGACACAATCGCGTGCGTCACACTGGCCTCACTATCTCCGGCAGGCTGACCGAGGGAACCTCTCCAAAGGGCAATCACACCTTCAGCACGATTACACAATTCATCCCAGGTAATGCTTGATTCTCCTTTGGATCGCCGCAAACGACCGGTGGTGATCAAGCGACACAGATTGGCATAGCCTGTTCTGTTCATCGCAAGCAGCACACAAGTGCAGGGACAGACTGGCCCATCGATTGTCACCTCGGTTCCAACAATCAGATGGATACCAAGCTCTTGCGCTCTCACATGCGCGCGCACCATGCCATAGACGCCATCACGATCTGTCAACGCCAACGACCGCAATCCAAACGCATGCGCCTGTTCAATTAGTTCCTCTGGATGGCTGGCACCTTCTAGAAATGAGAAGTTACTTTTGCACCAAAGCGGAACGTACGTCATACAGTCCGCTCTAACCACCTGGTTTCAAACTGCTCTCTATCCCACATCCTCAAACTAGCCCCATGGTCCACACCCCTCACTCCACTTGTCCTTGCCAATACCACTGGCAGCGGGGCCGGTCGTAATAGATCCAAAGCGCATCATTGCTCCGTGTGTAAGCGAAGTAATACTCACGGTGCACCAACGAGCGCCACCATCCACCCGACACGAAGTACGGCCCGATAAGCTCACACACAGGACTGGTGACATTCCCATGCACAAACCACCCACCTGGACCATGCTGTGGACGTGGCAACAGCGGCACAGGACGTGCATGAATCCGACGAACCATCGACCTTTTCGTAACGGCCATTGGTTCGGGCTGGCACAGTACACTGAGGAATTTCCATGCAAACTGTGCCTCTGGTAAGTGTGCATCCGTCAGAGATGCATACACAACCACCGCATCTCCAAATTCGGCACGGACACAAGCAAGAGCACGATTGGCCGCCATGAAATCACGGCGCGGTCGTTCGACAAACAATTCCTGCTGTAAATTTTCTGTCCGTGTTACGTGCGCAGTGAGTCGAAGGTCTGTCACTCCAGATTCAAGTAAAAGTGACTCCAGTCTGAGCCGAATCAATTTCATTACCTGGACTCCATCCACCGTCGGGATAGCCGGACGAATTCGCTCTATTTGTTGGTCTGAGTAGTCCAATTGAAGCCATAGCATCAACTCAGCAAGTTTTTGGTGGTGAGCGGTTATCTTCACCAAAAGTTGATCGAGTAAGCGCTTTATGACGAATAGCAGCCGAGACACGTCAGCCTCAGGATCGTCAAAACTGAAAGCTTGAACAAATGGTGCCTTACTCTGGCGTGGCTGGAGTGGCTCCCACAGATCGCCCGCCGCCCACCGATGAAGCCGGTGGGCTTCCTTTCCAAAACGTCGGCGAATCCCGTCGACGGGCAGTTGTACGAAGGCTCGTATTGTCCGCACTCCTAACTTCTGTAGGCCCTCACACAACGTTATTTCAAGGCCAAGTTGATTCAACGACACTTGATCTACCAATTTGCGCTCGTATGCCCGATCACGAACAACAGCCACTGCAGCATCAGACGACATAGATCTAGCAAGTGCGTATGTGCCAAAACGGGTGAAGCCGACAACGACCGAACCTCGGAAACCATCGACCTTAAGAGCAAGACCGATTTCATTTGCCCAATGTCGTAACGACGTATAGAGATGCGACAAACCAGATGCGTTTAACCAAAAAACGCCAGGCTCATCTCGACAGGGTTCAACCTCCGGACTGAAGCGATGCAATCGATTGACGAGTGACTCAACTCCCTCTTCGATCGTGGCCGTCGACACCTCTCCGGCATACAGTGTTCGTGTTAACGAAAGGCCAGCGCTGTATCGCATCCCTGTCTGAATACGACAAGCGCGAGCATGCGCATTAACCCACAAGATACACCCTTGCGGTTTATCCCGATCGACCACAACCACTGGAAAATCGGACCAGTCTGGATGCTGTTTCAATAACAGTTGGAGAGCCAACGCCGGCAATTCAACGCATGCCATCCGGTCCACAACACCACTCCTGGACACTCCATCCTGGTCCACGACGCTTGTCCTTCAACACACGCACTTCGTACGAAAAGAGACCGTGTTTATGCCGAACACGCTGCGCCTGTCCACGAATAGAGACAAGTGACCCAAGTGACGGCTGTTGATCCGTTTTCGTTGTTAAGCAGAGGATGAGAGTGCCATGCTTCATTGCCTGCTCAGCAAGACGGGATTGCACGGACATCGAAAGCGTCGACCATCTCCCCAGGTCTATAACCAACAGCCCAAAGGCACCTGAACGCGCGATTTGCTCAGCTGCTTTCAAACATTGTTGATGAGTTTCCAAACGAATGACTGGCAACGCGCCAAGATCGATACCACCCTTTGCAACATCAGGTGGGAAAAATATGTCAGCGCTCGAGGTGATCCAGGCAACTGGCTCATTTTGTTGCTGAACCTGCACTGCCAAGCTAAAAGCAGCGGTGAGTAACGGAGCCATTCCGGTTCCTGATAACTCTGCCAAACATCCGCCAAGGGCTGCACTGGTCCAAGTGAGTGGGACCGGCTCTGTCAGGTGTCGCTGTCGCCAAATTTGAGACCCAGAAACGATGGCACCAAACGCTGTTTTTGCCATTCGACTGCAAACACCTCATGCGAGGGTGCGACGCACTTCGATGACCTTACCAAGAACAATCACTTGCTCTGCATCAATGATGATCGGAGTGAACGTTGGATTTGCCGGACAAAGTTCCACCTGCCGACCGTGCAGCTTGAAGGTCTTAATCGTTGCCTCGTCTTCAACGAGCGCAACCACAACGTCGCCATTTCTCGCCGTCGGCTGGCGTCTTATTAGCACGACGTCACCAGGGAAAATACCGATACCCGTCATGCTCTCGCCTTGTACACGAAGCGCAAACAACTCTGTCGTTCCGGCCCCGTCCTGCGAATCGACCGAGATATAACCATCAGGATCCTCAATCGCTTCTTGAAGCGCACCGGCTGTGACATGCCCGAGCAATGGCGCTAACACCGCACGTGTTGTAGGCATCAGACCAGGTAGCCGATAACCGCGTGCCTTATTACGATCGGCAATTAACCGCCCCTCAATAACCAACTGCTCCAGATGCTGCCGTGCCGTCCGCACCGCCCTGAAACCAAACGCCGCCTGCACTTCGCGCACCGTCGGTGGTTGTCCCACAAGCAAGCGGGTACGAACAAACTGAAACACTTTGTCCCGTGTCTGACCAGTCGGTGTACATCCCATACTAAAAGAAAATATAGCATACATTTGTATGTTATAAAACGAATAAAAAGCGATATTATTACAAATATAAAACGATAGTTTTCATTCAGATAGGAGAAAATTTCGTGTTATAGGGTTCACACTCGCTGTAACGTACGCTGTCTCACACTAACCGATTTATTTAAAGCACTTTACGGTCCTTGAATTTAAGAAAATGCCTTCATGCGAGACTTGCCCTTGCGGCCCACTCTTATGGTGTGATAAAAGCAACATAGCTTGCTGCGCGTGGGCTGATCCACGGCAGTAGGAAACGGTTGGTTTTAAGGAGATGCTCCAATGACGAACCCGCGCGCCTTTGCGTTCTTCCTTACTCTAGGTTTGGTGTTGGCCACGGTCGTACCGGGCTATGCCGGCAATGAAGCCGAGGATACTGTGACGTATTACAAAGACGTCCTTCCGATCGTGCAGGAAAATTGCCAGAGCTGCCATCGGGAATCCGGTACCAATATTAGTGGCCTTATCGCCCCGATGTCGTTCATGAACTACGAAGAGACTAGGCCGTGGGCTCGTTCCATCGCACGTAAAGTCGAATCGAAAGAGATGCCGCCATGGTTCGCCACTGCCCCCAAAGGCGTGTTTGAAAATGAGCGTGGCCTGACCGACGACGAAATCTCAACGATTGTTAATTGGGTCGAGGCCGGTGCACCAGCAGGCGATATGACCGACGCACCGCCGGCAAAACAGTGGGCCGAAGCATTAAATGACGGCTGGACATACGGTAAACCTGATTTCGTTATCAAAATGGACCCGTATGTAATTGAGGATGACGTCTATGACCTCAACATCGTTTTTTATAAGAAGATCACGGAAGCGGAATTGCCAAAAGATACATGGGTCCGCGGTTGGGAATTTCGCACAGGCGACAACCGCATCACGCACCACATGTGCTCGTCAACCATTCCGCCGAGCGCTCAAGTGCACGAAGACGGCACTGCTGTTGAAGGTGATGGCTCCGATGTTGAAGGCAGCACCTTACTCAGCTGTGTAGCCGAAGGTGGCGAATCGGGCATACTCCCCGAAGGGTACGGGGTATTGCTAGAAAAAGGCTCGATGCTCTCCTTTAACATGCACTACAACAAGGAGCCGGTTGCAGGATCGGCTGAAACCGTTCAGTCCGAAATTGGATTCTTTCTGTCCAAGGAACCGCCACGTTACCAGGTCAAGAACGACTCGTTGTACAACCGAGGCTTTGAAATTCCGCCGAACCACCCTAACTACCGGATAGGTTCGTCACGCGTACTTGAAAAAGACACGTTGGTTCTCAACTACTGGCCGCATGCGCACACTCGGGCCGTAGCCGCGCGCTACACGGCGTTCTACCCAGATGGCACCGAGGAGTTGTTACTCGACGTTCCCAAGTATGATCAGGGATGGCAGATCACCTACAAGTACAAAGAACCAAAGTTGTTGCCAAAAGGCACGAGAATTGATGTCGATTTCTGGTACGACAACACCGAAGCTCGAGGCGCTATCAGAAAGTTTGACCCAAACCTTTCGGTTGGCTACGGCGAACGGACAAACGATGAGATGTCGCTTGGCTTTATCGGTTATGCGGAAATAGAAGATCACGTCGGAACGACTAATAACAACAATTAGTCGAACCAACGGTTGAACGGGTATTCTTGAGGGCGGGGCCGTTTAGCTCCGCCCTCTATTTTTCTGTATGTTGATTCGAACTCTTGTCGTCGCTTTCTCGCTATATCTGACATCCGCAGTCGTCAGCGCGCAAACACCAGAGCCAAGTAAAGACGCCGACGGACTCATTCACGTCACGCTGACTCTTGACACAAAAGTTGTCAGCATCGATTTCCCACCGAACTTGGCGGATACTGAAGCATCACACCAACAGCTACTCTCTGGCGTTCCTGGGGCTAGAGCGCGTGTCGGTACGTTAACAGCACACCGCGCGCTCAGAATCGGTTCACTTTCGACGGATCCAGAAGAGCCTCCGCCACCGCGGGAAGAAGGGGAACCCGCACCAGAACTGGCAACACACGAGCTGTGGCTTCATCGGAATGTAGAAGGCTGGGAACTGGAAGCCCACCAGTCGGACAGCACGACTATCAACGTTATTCCACTTTCCCACGACGAAAGCGACTCAGGTGTTTTGCCAACCTTTTCTGCGTCGTTCCACGCCACTGCTGCCGAAGCAGGTCGCCTTAAACTACGGTGGGGGCGTCACGCGTGGACAACGGCGTTTCGCTTCGACGAACTACCACCGCCGCCAAGACAACCCAGAGTTTCAGGAAATCCAAGGGAAAACGAATACGACACGAATACCAGCGCGTTCGCTCGTCGAGTGACATTAAACGAACGAAACGAGAACGTTGTTGTTCTCCCTGACGGCAACCAGATCGTGACGCTTTATTGGAAAGACATCGATGTTGACGATGAGGATTACGGTCGCCTTCAGGATACAGAAAATGGTGCAGTCGTTTCACTCATTCACGCTCCACCTTTGCGTATCCGAAGCGATGTCAACTTGAGATTTGGAGACGTAGACGTACCAGTCGGAAACCTCGCACCCGGATTCGCCGGCTCCTATGCCCTGTGGCTCCAGAAAACCGATTCTGGTTGGCGGTTCGTTTTCAACAACGAACCGGATTCATGGGGTACGCAGCATGATCCCGAATTTGATGCAGCAGAGTTCGACGTCCACTACGCACGCACCGCGGATTCATTCAGACCTCTCGGAATCGCCCTAGTTCTGGCTTCGGAGACTACAGGTAGCATCGTTGTTCACTGGGGTCCCCACGAGTGGTCAGCACCCTTTACCGTCACTCGCTAAACTCCCAACCACCATTCGTCAACAAACCAGTTCATCGTGCCCAAGCACTCGTGGACCCAAACCAACGGAAAACGACAGACGCAGGTGGTATATTCCGTCACCGCGTTAAACATTTTTTGTAGCGAGTGCCTGAGCACGACGAAAATAGCCGCTAGCATTGATACGGCTACAAACGTCAAAAAATTTTGGCTGTGGCCCAGTCCACCGAAGGTCATCAACGTCCGCAAAGACTTTCAATGTCTTTCGTAATGTCGCTAGATCAAGAAAAACTTCCGCCTCATCTCGTGCATCCACAAGATTACGGGCCAATCGATCCGCACCTCGCACACGGACGCCCCAATCGGCGGCCTTTCTCGGTATGTCTTCGATGTGCACATACCGAGAAAGGACCGTGGCTGCCGACTTTGCACCCCAGCCTCGCACCCCTGGAAATCCGTCGGCACTATCACCAGTGAGCGCCAAATAATCAGGAATTGACTCAGGACCAACACCAAACTTTGTACGAATACCCGCAGCATCACGTACCGTCGCAGTACGCCGATCAAACTGCACAACACGACGGCCCTCGACACACTGGGCCAGGTCCTTATCTGGTGTGCAAATGAACACCTGTTCCACCCGACTGTCCGAAGCTGCCCTTCCAGCGGCCGATGCCAAAGCATCGTCAGCCTCGTACTCAACCTCTTTCCAGAGCACTAATCCAAGAGCTTCGAGTGCCTCTTCTAACGGTTGAAACTGTTGAAGAAGTTCAGGTTCAACAGCATGTCCCGTCTTGTAACCATTCCAGAGACGATTGCGAAACGATTCAACGACATGGTCAGTTGCAACGCCAATGTGGGTCACACCGTCCTCAAGCAACGACAGCATTGAGCCAACAACACCACGTACCGCACCGACCTCATTGCCCGCAACGTCCAATGCTTTGGGTACAGCAAAGTAGTGCCTGAAGAGTTCATAAGTTCCATCAACAAGAAAAACATTCATGGCAGTACAGGGTCATCAAAACAGGCGCGAGATAGACACCATACCGGCCGGCAGGTTCTTTGAGAAGAAAAAAAGGGCTGGGCTGTTGTTACAGCCCAGCCCTTCAATTTCCGGAGAAACGATGTTTACGCGACTCCCTGTTCGTCAGACACCGGATCACCACGGCCCGGACGCCTCCCCTCGCGCGGCTCAACAAAAGAACTGAGACGACGGCTCAGCGCGGGGTCACGCAATTTCCTTAACGCCGCTGCTTCGATCTGACGAATTCTCTCTCGTGTAAGTGAAAATTTTTCGCCAAGTTCAGCAAGTGTCGGCTCTGCACCATCACTAAGCCCAAACCGCATACGAATTACCTCACGCTCCTTGGGACTCAATGTCTCCAAGACCGATTCAGTTTGTCGGCGAAGGTCAAAAGCAACCGTTGCCTCAGCAGGATTAACGGCCATTGGGTCTTCAATGAAGTCACCAAATTGACTCTCGTCACTATCGCCTATGGGTGCATCGAGAGACACAACCGTCTGAGCAATTTTCCGAGCCTTACGAACAACCGACATCGGAAGATCCGCACGTTCAGATAGCTCCTGTGGTGTTGGCTCTCGACCGAGATCCCGCGTAAGCGTCTGCATTGCACGATTGAGCTTGTTGAGCGTCTCAATCATATGGACAGGAATGCGTATCGTGCGGGCCTGATCGGCGATAGCCCGAGTAATAGCCTGCCTAATCCACCAAGTTGCATAGGTCGAAAACTTAAACCCTCGCCGGTAGTCAAATTTATCCACCGCGCGCATCAATCCGATATTGCCTTCCTGTATAAGATCAAGGAACGCAAGTCCTCGGTTCACGTATTTCTTCGCAACCGACACCACGAGGCGAAGGTTTGCCTCTGTCAGTTCCTTACGCGCCTGGTCACCCTCAATGAGGCCACGGCGAATCGACCGCTGTATCGCTACCAATTGGTCCTTCGGTTCATCGATCTGTTCCTGCAACGCAACCAATTCACGCTTTGCATCCCGTAAATCCAGGCCGGCAGCAACTTTCTCCTGTCCACGGCGTCGTGCTGCCACCTGTTTATTGAGCCGCTCTACCCGACGTTCTGCACGCACCAGCGCCGACGCCGCCTCCTCAACCTTGTTAACAAGCTCATTCCGAGCGCCTAGCGAAAACTTAATTCCACGTAGCGCGTGGGACACCTCAATCCGAGCACGCATTATCCGCCAGCGTGTGCGAACCGACGGTTTCCGTCTACTCTTCCGTACCGCCGCCGCTCGCGCCTCACGCTTAGTGAAATCTTTCAACTTGCTTTCAACGCCCGCAGCCTCCTTGACCAACCGTTTAATCCGATTATTGAGCTGCCTCTCCGACAACTCGGAATCTGGCAAAATGACAATGTCTCGCAACGTGCGTTCACCTTCGTCTACCTTGCGGGCCAATTCAGGGATATACCGTGCCACAAGT
>Ga0310121_10001905_pt1 | contig 20524 bp, 21 predicted proteins | sample CB27_Tmax_986_MG_FD_203504 | JGI IMG/M metagenome (GOLD analysis project Ga0310121, IMG submission 203504) | Marine microbial communities from Western Arctic Ocean, Canada - CB27_Tmax_986 | ecosystem: Environmental > Aquatic > Marine > Oceanic | place: Canada: Western Arctic Ocean | collected...
AGATCATGTCCCTTGCTGAATGGGACGCCCTTGGGTAGACATAATGAACCTCACACAGGTGTGGTACGGGCAATCATTCCTCAACGGGCACAGCGCGTTCCATCTCAGCCGCAACCGACTCCGCAGAACGCATCCGAGTAAGGTCCAGCTCGAAATCCAGGCGATCCCGAGGTCTGAGTTTATCTCTGAACTCCTGTATCTCTCGGGATGAGAGACCAAGCGCAGCCAGAGCGGTTCCATCCAGGAGTCCACCCCCCGGTCGTGCTTCCACTCCATTGTCACCTCGGGGTTCGAGAAGCCGCGCCACAACATCTAACTCGCCCCGACTCATCGCGGCCCCGCAAAGGTCATAGTCCACCCACGCCTCGTAGGATAGAGGTGCGACGCGCTTCATCATGCCAGCTATTACTCCCGCGTATTCCCGGATTTCCCACTGAGCGTGGGCATCGGCTCTCAGGGAAAGGAAATGGAGTAGGTTGTGAAGGTCGATCTTCCAATACCACTGCGTATAAGTTGAGAGTGGAAGATCGATGCGCGCCAGCTCTCGGGTCACATCCTCCTCCAACAACCACCGGTAGGTATCTGAACTGTCCGATCGCAGTCGATCCCAGCGGTCCACCGCGTCCATCCACACGTCTCGTGGGGCGCCTTCCCCTCGACCCTGCCTGTTCGCCTGGCTCTGAAGTGCGAACTGCTCAAGCTCAGGCTTATAGAACAGTAGGGGCATGAGGGAATATCGCCCGCTATACTCGTTCACAGAGGCCGTCCTATGCCGTATCCACTGGCGAGCAATGAACATCGGCATCGCGCAGTGAAACTTGAATTCGACCATCTCCGACGGAGTCGTGTGACGATGGCGACGCAGGTAGCGGATAAGCCCCCGGGTAGCGGAACGCTTCCTCGTCCCGAAGCCGTAGCTCACCCTCGCCGCCCGCTCAACGTCTTCGTCCGACCCCATGTAGTCGACCAGCGAGACGAATCCGTAGTCCAACACGGGGAAGTAGCCACCCAGAATCTCTTCGGCGGCGGGGATCGTCGGACGTTTTGTATCCATGAACTCGTAGAAGCAGAAGATTCCGAACACAGTGGACTCGAAGCTGACGAAAGAATATTTGTCCTTTCGAAACCCCAACGAAATAGAGAGCGGATTGACGCTCATGGCAACCGGCAAAAAGTATCCATTTCCGGTGACCGGGAAGGTTGATCCTGATACATTTCTCTCGCTACTCGATGGTGTCCCTCTTCTGACTCCGAAATGAACGAGTTGCTAATCCGAGCCCTTCGGCGAGAGCCGCTCGACCGCACTCCGGTGTGGTTCATGCGGCAGGCGGGCAGGTCACTTCCACGATACGAGGAACTAAAGGGAGGACGCGACCTCCTCGAGGTCACTCGTGATCCGGAGCTGGCTGCCCAAATCACGGCCCTTCCACTCGAATACTTTCCGGTCGACGCAGCGGTTCTCTTCGCCGACATTTCTACGATCTTCCTCGGAGCCGGGATCGATGTACGGATTCAAAAAGGGGTGGGACCTGTGCTTCCCCATCCGTATGACACCTCGGGACGCATCCAGTCTTTGCAGTCGTTCGAGCCACGAGACACACTCGACTTCGTACTCGAAACCATCCGGATCCTAAAAGACAGGCTTGATGTTCCAGTGATCGGATTCGTAGGAGCTCCGTTCACGCTCATGACCTATATGGTCGAGTCCCCCCGATCTCGTGGTCGTCACGGAACGAAGACACTCATGTGGCAAGAGCCCGCACTCTGGCAGGAACTCATGTGTTACTGGTCCGAGCATCTGCTATCCTTTGCGCGAGCCCAAGCTGAGGCCGGCGCTGCAGGGATCCAGCTCTTCGATTCGTGGGCTGGGTGCCTGACCCCTGATGATTACCGTAACCATGTGCTGCCCTTCTCCCGGACGATCCTGCGGGGCCTTCAGGAGTCCGGAGTACCTTCAATCCACTTTGCAACTGGGAATCCCGCTCTTCTGCCACTCCTGGCAGAGGCAGGAGGAGACGCGATCGGACTGGACTGGAGAATCGAGATCGACGAAGCCTGGGACTTACTCGGACCGGCTGTGGCGATCCAGGGAAATTTAGACCCCGTCTCTCTTCTCGCCGGTAGCAAGATCGCGGTTTCCCGGGCTGACGACATCCTCAGGAAAGTGCGAGGCAGACCGGGCCACATCTTTAATGTGGGACACGGGATTCTTCCGGAAACAGACCCTGATGTGGTACGCGCGGTGGTCGACCATGTCCACGCCACCGACCTAGATGCCTTGAGAAAGAAGCATGAGGAAGCATGAGTGAGGAGATCCCTGTGAGAGTGGGAGTCCTTGCTCTGAACTTCGGCGAGCCGGATGACCCGAGTCCGGAGGATGTAGTCGCATTCCTCGAGCGCATCTTCTACATGAACGCGGATCTGGAAACCGTCGCCAATGATGAAGCGAGACGGCTACGAAGTCGTCAGCTCGCGGAACGCAGAGCTCCAGGTCTGATCAAGGAGTACGGCGAGATGGGCCCTTCACCGTTGAACGAACAGGCGCATCAGCAAGCTCATGAGCTCTCACAGGAGTTGGGCCGCCGTGGATACGATGCCATGGTCTACTCAGCCTTCCAGTTCACTCCCCCACTCATAAAGGACGTGGTCGAACGGGCTCAGACGGCAGGTATTAATCACCTCGTGGGCCTCCCCATTTTTCCGCTCTGTGGTCCCTCCACGAATATCGCTGCTCTCAATATGGTCCAAGCGGCGCTCAATGACCTTAAATGGAACGTCGAACTCCAGGGAATCACGGGTTGGCATCGCCACCCGCTCTATCTCCAGCTGAGGGCAGACGCGATCCGGAAATTGTCCGACAGGGATGGGATAGACCTATCAGACGGGGAAACCCGAGTCGTCTTCTCGGCCCACGGTACGCCCAAGAAGTACGTGGACCAAGGAAGCCGTTACATCGAGTACGTTGAGGAGTTCTGCGAGGACATCGCTCAGTTGCTTTCACTATCGGAATATGAGATTGGATACCAAAATCACTCCAACCGGGGGATCGAGTGGACTCTGCCGAATGTGGAGGATGTCATTCGATCCGTGCGTGCGAGGCGAGTGATCGTCGACCCCGTATCATTCATGCACGAGCAGTCAGAGACGCTAGTGGAACTGGACCGCGGACTGTGGGAGGAGGCTGAGAAGGCTGGCCTCGAATTCCATCGGGTCCCAGTCCCCCACGATGATCCGAGGTTCCCGCAAATCTTGGCTGATCTTGTCGAGTCTCAACTAACCGGCGGTCAGAGAGAAGATCAGATCAGATTCAGCCGCTGCCGCTGCAGCCCCCAGCCCAATACCTTCTGTTTGAACGCTCTGCCGCGTAACGCAGTGACACCGGCACCAACCCCGTAATAAAGTCTCAGAAGAAAAGAACGTCAGACCCCCGTTCTCTCGTGAGTGCGATGAACACCCAGGTGCTCCCCTGATAGCTGGCGACTCCTTCCCTGATCCCATGGGTTCTTAGCATCGCGTCATTAACGCGGGATGCCATCGTCCCTATGGACGTTTGTGCAGGTTGCCAGTACGCCGCAAGATTCGCGAGATCTCTCCGGACCCCGGGCACCCTTTCCTGGACCACTTCCTCAGCATCGGAAGTCGAGACTCTCTCCAGAGCGGAGATTAATTGTCGCTGAAGAAAGGAGTACGCGGAGTAGCGTGCTAGAGGATCGGGTGATCGGGCCGCTACTAGAGTCCCCAGCACGTTGGCGTCCGACTCCGAGGAGAAACCCCTCTGGTGCGCCATTTCGTGCCCTAGCTCCTTGGCCAAAAGCACTCCTGGGAGATCTCCCAAGACAAGCGCCTCCCCAGTGTAGGGGAAATAAATCCCTGACACTCCCAGGAGTTTGACGAGTGGTGTAGCAAGGATGCGTTTTGGGGAACCATGGGTACCCGATACCCTATGGGGAAGCCCCAACTCCTCGCGGACTAGACCCCACCCAATTTCCAGAGATGGAACGATGTCCGCAAGCCGACGGCCCGCGGTCGGCTCCCCAATATCGATAGATCCGTGAATCTCCTCGTAGAACTGATTCGTGAGCTCTACCGCGCGCTCCGCTAAAGCCCGGAGCTCCGGCGTCGTGACCTCCCCGGCCGGCTCAATGCCAAGGTGTGCTTCAAGTCCCAACCGAGCGTATTGGAACCCCCAGAGCACGTAGAAGAAGAAGACCAAGACTCCAATGTCCTGAGCCAACCGGAGTCCACCTCGGACGAGGACTTTCAGGGATGACACCTCACGCCTACGGATCTTGTCCATCCCAGACCAGGCCCCAGAAAGCTGTCGGAGCGAGAGCACTACCACCATGGCCTCAGCAAGTGGGAACGGCACGGCCGCAGATAGAATCGACAGGCCCCTCATGATCGCCGGAATGGGACCCATACCCACAACGATACCCGCCAACTCTGGTCTCGAGGCCAGGAACCGAAAGCAGATCCACCCGATCAGGCCCAAAGCGATACCCAGAAACCGACGGCAGAGCTGCCCCGTCGATAGGGCGATCAGGGCATCCTCCGATACCAATTTACCCACTCCCGATTCCTCTCCTCCGGCCCGCTCCAGATCGCCGACATCAGGGCTTCGATCTCTTGGATATCTCGAGGAGCGATCGAGATACGCTCGACTCCATCCACGGTGATGATGTAATCGTCTTCGATCCGGACCCCTATATCGACATACCGCTCAAACGCCGGCATGAGAGCATCCCTCATCCCTCTGTTTCGAGGCGTATCGGGCACTACTTCATCGAACAAATTCGCCCGCACATAGATTCCGGGCTCAATCGTGAACGCAACACCGGGTTCCATGACCGATGGCCATGGGTCATGGACATCAAGGCCCAAACCATGACTCAGCGCGTGCATATAATACAGGAAATACTGGGGCACCTCCCGTCCGACATCATCCTCGTAGGTAGCCGATTGAGACTCGATGAGCCCTAGGTCGGCTAGGCCACGGGCAAGGACGTCTGTGGCCACTCGAGACATCTCGCCAGCGGAAACCCCTGGTTTCGCAATCTCCTCAGCCGCAGTCTGAGCATCCCGGACCAGCTGGTAGATCTCACTCTGCTCCTCGGTGAACCGTCCATTTACCGGTACTGTCCGCGTAATATCCGCCGCGTAGCCCCCGTAGCTCCCACCAATATCCACCACAACCAAATCGCCATCCTCCATGAACCGATCGTTGGCGTTGTAGTGAAGTACTGTGGAGTTAGGACCGGACCCGACAATAGAAGCGAAAGCGGGCCGCTCAGCACCATATCGACGGAAGGTATGTTCTACGATGGCCTGGATCTCGAATTCGTTGATGCCTGGTGCCACAGCCCTCATGAATTCACGCTGAGCCTGAGAGGTGATCGTCGCTGCTCGCCGAATCAAGTCTTCTTCCTGCCCACTCTTGACACCTCGGAGCCTGTTGACTTGTGTCGACACCGGCTGAACATCAAGATCGGAGTGGTCCTCTAGGAGGGCATCCACGCGCTGTGTCACATCGTTTCGAACGGCTGAAGATGAGTCGTAGGTCCCGACGGTGTACACCCTCTCCCAGCTCCCGTTGATGAGAGAGTCAAACACCGCCTGCATTTCACCCACACTTCGCCCTTGGATACCAGTTTCCGCCTCAGTATCCGCAGGTCCGACTCGATACCCCTCCCATGTCTCCTCAGCAGGATTCCTGGGATTCACGAACAGGAATTCCTCCACTATCGAACCCCCGGTCACTAGCGTGACGAGTGACGCATTCGGTTCAAGAAAACCCGTGACATATCGAAACGGAGAGTTCTGGTAGAAATTCATGTAATCTTCCGGAGGCTGAGCGCTCCCCATGGCCAGGATCAATCCATCTCGGATCTCGGCCGCGAGATCAGCTCGCCGCTGGGCGAACTCGCTATTCAAGACCTGGGCGTTGAGCGGCCCTGTAAGGAACGGTGCAAGGATGACCCCCACCACCACAATCAGTCGATATCGGCTCACGGCCCCCCCCTCCGAATGTTCATTTTCTCTATTTCACCCCACATTATGAGGAGTGGATACACCAACTCCACAGTCACGTTCTTCAGACACAACCAATAAAAGTGAACAGTTCCAGCCAGATCCGTGCCCTCATGCTCGCGACTGTGATTCCCTTGTTCATGACATATGCGGCCCTCTTCGCACCTGAGGAAGCACGATCCGTGTCGCCCCGCCTACTCCAGAACCAGGATCTGCCTCGGGTCAATCGGAGCCGGCTGATCCGTGACTTTTCAATCCTTGCCCATGACTCTATGGAGGGCCGTCGCGCGGGCACTCCGGGCGGCGAACGAGCACGCCGCTTTCTCCTCACGGAGTTCGAGGACCGAACATTCTCCCGAGTTAGCGGTGAGAGAACACAGGAATTCCGAATCGGGAGCCTGTCGGGTGGAGAAAGGCGGGGAATAAATGTCATCGGAATGATTAAGGGCCGCGAGTTCCCGGACCAGTATCTGGTCATCTCCGCTCATTACGACCACCTCGGGGTTCTCAGTAGTGATATCTACAACGGCGCAGATGACAACGCATCGGGTACTGCCGCACTCCTCGCGATCGGCAGATTTTTTGTCGAGCACCGGCCACGGCACTCTCTTCTGTTCGTAGCATTTGACGCTGAGGAACTAGGGCTCCTCGGGGCACAGGCGTTCATTTCGGACCCCCCGGTTCCGATCAGCTCCCTTCTCTTGAACGTGAACTTGGACATGGTGAGTCGGAGCGACCGTGGAGAGCTGTACGCAGCAGGGACTTACCACTATCCGGCCCTCATCCCTCTGGTAGAAGAGGTGGCGCGACGTTCCGAGGTGTCGTTGCTCCGGGGCCATGACTCACCCGCCCTGGCTAATGGGGATGATTGGACGACTGCCTCCGATCATGGACCATTCCATGAAGCGCAGATCCCCTTCATCTACTTCGGAGTCGAGGACCACACAGGCTACCATAGGCCCTCGGATACCCTGGAGAACGTCACTCTCGACTTCTACGTAAAGGCAGTAGACACGATCCTAGACTTCATCCAAGTCGCAGATCAGGATGGAGATGCGCTGAATTAAGGCACCAAAGAGCCCGATGCCGCGCATCGACCGATCAGAGTGACATATGGCGGGTCAGACGTCCAGATTCCGCACGTAGCGTGCGTTTTCCTCAATGAACTTGCGCCGAGGCTCAACGTCCTCGCCCATCAGGCGCGAAAAGATGGCACCTGCTTCGGCCTCACCCTCCATCGTTACTTGGAAAATGGTACGGGAGGACGGGTCCATGGTAGTGTTCCACAGCTGCCCAGGGTTCATCTCACCCAGGCCTTTGTACCGCTGGATGTTCAAACCCCGTGAATCGCTTCTCTTCCCATTCGTGAGACGGCCCACAATCTCTTCTCGCTGGTCCTCCGAGTACGCGTAGTACTCTTTCTTCCCTTTCGCGACACGGTAGAGGGGCGGCTGGGCAATGTAAATGTACCCCGCCTCGATGAGTTCGCGCATCTGGCGAAAGAAGAACGTCAGTAAGAGCGTCCGGATGTGGGCGCCATCCACATCGGCATCGGTCATGATAATGATCTTGTGGTATCTGGTTCTATCTAGATCGAAATCATCCTGGATGCCCGCCCCGATCGCGGTGATCATTGCGCGGATCTCAATGTTCGAGAGTATTCGGTCGATCCTGGCCCGCTCAACATTCAGAATCTTCCCTTTGATGGGGAGAATTGCCTGGAAGGACCGGTCTCGGCCTTGTTTGGCGGACCCGCCAGCGGAATCACCCTCCACGATAAAGATCTCTGTCATCGAGGGATCGTTCAGGGAGCAGTCTGCCAACTTCCCAGGAAGTACGCCGCCCTCGAGGGCATTCTTTTTCCTGGCCAACTCCCGAGCGTTACGAGCGGCTTCCCGAGCCCGCGCGGCCTGAAGGGACTTCTCGATGATCGATTTCGCAGCCTTGGGGTTTTCATCCAGCCAAATCGCGAGGTTTTCGTTCACGGCCGTTTCCACCGCACCTCGCACCTCCGAGTTTCCCAACTTCGTCTTCGTCTGACCCTCGAACTGCGGTTCCATCACTCGGACAGAAAGGACGCACGTAAGGCCTTCACGGACGTCGTCTCCCGAAAGTGACTCATCCGCCTTCTTTAGCAAATTATTCTTTTTCGCGTAGTCATTGATAGTTCGAGTGAGCGCGGCCTTGAGCCCGGTTACATGCGTTCCCCCTTCGCGGGTGTTGATGTTATTCACGAACGTGTGGGTATTCTCGACAAACCCGATGTCGTACTGGAGCGCCAACTCAACTTCAGCTTCCGGGTTGTCCGCTTCAAAATAGAGGACCTTCTCGTGGACGGGAACGCGGCTGCCTCTGAGGTATTCTACGTACTCCGCGAGCCCACCCTCGTATTGGAATAACTCTTCTTGTGAGTCTCCGGGACGCTCGTCATGAATCGAGATTTCTAGGCCGCGGTTCAGGAACGCCAGTTCTCTCAGTCGCGATGAAAGGATTTCGAAGCTGTAGACGATTTCAGTGAAGATTTCCGTGTCAGGCTTGAAGGTAACTTGCGTCCCGCTCCCCTCCGCCGGCTCCAGCTTCTCAAGATCCCCCAACTTGTCGCCCCGAGCGAAAGACTGACGCCAGCGGTTTCCGTCCCTCCAGACCTCAACATCCAGCCTCTCGGAAAGAGCGTTTACCACACTCACGCCCACGCCGTGAAGTCCACCTGACACCTTGTAGCTGTCTTTGTCGAACTTCCCACCCGCATGAAGCCTGGTCATGGCCAGTTCCACCCCCGACACCTTCTCTGTCGGGTGAAGATCCACAGGGATACCTCTACCATCGTCTTCGACCGTTATCGAGTTATCTGGGTGGATCCAGACCTGAATCCGGGTGCAGTACCCGGCCATGGCCTCGTCGATAGAGTTGTCGACGACTTCGTAGACCAGATGGTGCAGTCCTCGCCCAGAAGTCGATCCGATGTACATGCCGGGTCGCATACGGACTGCCTCCAGCCCCTTAAGGACCTGGATCTTGCCAGAAGTATATTCGGAGTCGCGGCTGTCGGGAGAGTTATCAGTCATCATGGAGCCGGATTTTTGGGGAAACCAAGAGGAATCAAAGACACGCTAACGAGACATCTAAATTTAGCTAGATTGCGACCATACTGCCATTCCCCAGGGGGTTGGTTTGAGCCGCTCTCTTACGAGATTTGGGAGTCTCTCGAGTCAGCCTTCCATATCGCTCTTTCGCCCCCGATCCGATACACCGGTCCCACCTTCGGAAAGGGTGAACACGATCCGTTCAATCCGTCCCTCTCCCCGACCAGCGTTCAAGCGACGCAGGATATCATGACGCATCAGGTTGAGTTCGGTGAGCCATGCACTCGATACCACTTTCACGAAGAGGACACCTCTAGACACAGCGGTCGCCCAAGTCACGGCTGCAATACGCTCACCCACCACTCCTTCCCAGCGCTCAAGAGCCTCTTGCCTCTCGACCTCCACGGCCACGCCCAACTTATGAAAGACCCGAGGCAGAAGGTCGCCCACGAGATCAGGCTTGCCTTCTTGAGGTCCGGACCTTGCCGAGCTGAGTGGTTCCTTTCGAAATGGGCTCAACTTCTGATCTCTCCCCCTTCAACCGTCCACTTCTTCAATACGTCATCTCGGAACTGCACTTCCCCCTTTCTTGGCGCAGTGAGGATTACCTGCCCGGATACAAGTCGATCCAAGCTTCCCAGAACTCGCCGGGACCGCTCATCATCTAGCTCGGCGAAGACGTCGTCCAGAAGGAGAATCGGCTCGCGGCCTCTTCGAGATCGAGCGGTCTCCACCTCAAGAAGCCGCAGAGTTAGAGCTAAGGTCCGGATCTCCCCACCCGAACCGTACTCCCGGAAGTCGCGTCCACCCTCACGTCCGTCAGTAGAGAAGGTCAGATCATCGCGATGGGGTCCAATCACCGTCATACGTCGTCTGGATTCTTGAGTGCGGGAGGAAACCAATGCAGCTCGATACCCCCCCACCACCTCCTCGGCACTTTCCATGGCACCCACGCCGACTATGTTCGGTTCGTACTGCATGTAAGCAGGGGCCTCCCCCGAAACCTCACGGTAACGTTCACCAAAAACTTGCGAGAATTCTCGTACCCATTGCGCCCTCAACCAGCTAACCTCTGCACCGGACCGGATCAGGATCGTGTCCCACGCAAACGCTGATGCGGAGCCGTCAGGGTCGCGGAGGGCGGCGTTACGTTGCGAGAGCGCTTGCCGGAACGTCTGGAGAGCCTTGAGATACCCGGGCTCGTTGAGGGAGAGGACGATATCGAGGAACCGCCGTCGCTCCCCAGGCCCGTCTCTCACCAATCTAATGTCTTCGGGAGTGAAGAGAACGGTCGCCAGCAAACCGATAGCGTCCCCAAGTCTGGATACCTCATCTCCATCGAGCGTGACCTTCTTCCTTCGGGGACTTCGCTGAAACGCGGCCACAATCGTATGCATGTCACCGCTCTCATCCTCAAGCTCAGCCTCCACCCGGAAGAATTCGTGCTCAAAGCGAACGATATCCTCGTCACGCACTCCGCGAAACGATCTAAAGGTCTCTAGGTAATGGATCGCCTCAAGTAGATTGCTCTTCCCTTGAGCGTTCCGACCGATCAGGGCGACCCCCGCCTCCGGAAACTGTAGGCTGCTGTCCTCAAGGTTTCGGAAACCGCTGAGGACAAGGCGAGTCAGGCGCATCCGACCCTGACGTCACGGCCCCCGAAATTGTGCAGGACATTTCGCGAGAAAGTAACAGGCTCGCATTCCGGCAGGCAGGCATGGCCTCGACCGCGGGTCACCTGTACCTTGCTCTGCAAAGATTGAGCGGGACCGGGTGCCCAAAGGACCCGCGAACGACGAACTAGAAACAGTGTGCACAGCCTGAAGGAGTGAATCCAACCCATGCCCCGTTCCGTCAACAAGGTAATACTGATCGGCAACGTCGGATCCGATCCTGAGGTTAACAAGCTTACCTCAGGTACGATGGTGGTGAAATTGTCCTTGGCCACAAACCACAAATGGAAGGATCGCCAGACCGGAGAGCAGCAGGAGCGCGCCGAATGGCATCGCCTCACGTTCTTCGGAAAGCTAGGGGAGATCGTCGACCAATATGTCTCGAAAGGGGACCAATTATACGTCGAGGGCCGCATCCAATACTCCCAGACTCAGGGTGAGCAGGGAGGCACAAAGTATTGGACGGACATCGTCGCACAAGAGATGGTGATGCTTGGAGCGAGAGCAGGTAGTCCCCAAGAGGGGGGGAGACCATCAGGGTTCCAAGCGGGAGCAAGAAATGTTGAGAGCCCTCAGTCACAGCCTGATCTCAGCAAACCGGACGACGACCTTCCCTTCTGATCCAGCCCGGTCGCGGTATCAGTTCGCTCCCTGATTCGACATCTGCACATCTGCCTCCCAAAGGCCGATCATCTCTTGCTCGAATCCCTCAGGATTTTTCCTGTACTCATCCACCCAGTCCCAGAAATTGGGCAAGGACAAGCCTCGGGTGATCCGCTCGGTCGCCAATCGGACAATCGTGTTAAAGGAGGGTACTCCCTCGTTCTCTCCCGCAACCTCCTGAGCCAACACGTACATGTCGTCGGCAGTGAGCCGAAGAAGCACCTCGGCGACTCGTGCAGAACAGTAGTCGAGATACTTGGCCCGCAGGACTGGATCGCACTGTGCTTCGCTCCCTCCCTTCAGACCCACTTTTCCCAAATCTGTCAAACCCGCCTCCGGGATACGGTCACGGTGGCCCACTGAGACTGTCGGTCATGGATACCCGCACCAATGGTACAACCGCATGGTCGGGGGGCACTTGTTCCTAATGGTTTCCTGACCGACCGATAAACGCCAGTGCTCAGGAATTCAAATTAGTTGTACCCGTCTCGGGAAGAAACGGATCCGCAAAAGGAAAGAGCTTGATGACCGAATCCTACCAGACCACCGAGCCCCCATCAGATGCCACCTGATAGGGGTCTCCGGTCGTCTCGCGAAGATGTCGGTAGATGGAGCGCCGTGTCAAACCATATAGAACGATTCGACTGAGAAACTCCGGGTCACTCCTCTGCACCTCCTCTACCTGTTCTGCTACGTCTCGGGGAAGGCGAACTCTCAATTGGACAGAGCAGGTATCCCACATTCGCGTTTTCGTCACCTAGGCTGGAGGGTGGAGATCCAGACCCGATGATACTTGCCGTTTTCAGGTCACGCAAGGGCAGATTGCCACTTTATGCGCCGAGAACACATATATGTAAGATACTATAGCATAAGTACTTAGAAAATCTACATTTTTCAACTTCACTTGTTCCCAGCAAACCCAAATAGTCTATCTTTTCTAAATTATTTATTAACATGACCAAGATTTGCAGCAACTTTGAGACACAACTTTCTCGAAAGATACCGTTAGTCGGGACCTGACTTTTTCGGAAAAACCCGTGGCTGCCGAAATCGGTCAGTCGACGCCGGTCACCCCTGAGGATGTCCTGTCCGCGGGGATCACTGTTGCCATCCTGGGAACGTCCAGACGGTCCTTCAGGCTCCTCAGGGAGTCTCTCTCTCCGAGAGTACCCGTGAGGTCTCTGAGCGACCGGTAACGTTCCGGCTCAAACCTCGCCAGGAGATGCAGAAATCCTCTCCGCATGCGGTCGAGTAGACGTCTTGTATCTGCCAGGCTACGCGGAATGGGCATAGGAAGGTGGTATGCCTGAGCACTGACCGGGTCTTGGAGCGAGCCGCGGAGCAGCTCCCTCCCACCGAAGGCATCTAAGAGGGCTGATTCGAGATCGCGATTCGGTAGTGACCCCCCAGTGCGAGTAACAAGGGTTACGCTTTGGTAGTCCAAGTGCACCCGTGCCACCCCTCCGGAGGGAAGCAATAGCCGCACGGCCGTTCCCTCATGTAGATCTAGGTCCTGGCAGAGGTCCCGGAACCCTATACGGAGAAAGGTTGGACGAGTGAGAGGGCCAAAGCCTGCTGAGTTCAGGGCCCCAAGAGCCATGCTGAAGGTGAATCCCCGAGTGCGGCCCATATCTCCGAGGCCAGTGTCCTCCACCACCCGGTTCAAACTACGAAGTCCAGACGGGTAGAGCCATCCTAAGACGACCAAGGGCCCAGTCACATCCACTACCCGGATCTCGGCGCTTCCCAGGTCAACCACATCGGCCCGGGTGGAATCGCTCCCGTCGACAACCACAGCAAGTCCGATGTCGGCAATCCGCCCCCCGGGTAACACTCGGTCTCCATCGTCCCGATAGGGCACAACTGCCCGGTTAAGGGAAACCTGAAAGGTACCAGTCAACGACGCGTCAGTTTCAAACCCAGCACCTGCGCTCAGGCCTAAATCCATATACCTGTCTCCCTTGTAGGCCCCTGGCAGAACAAGTCTTAAGTACACGGGCGCTGCCGGTCCCAACAGTCATCTGACGGGGCAATACGCGTGCCGGAGTTGCTCTCCTCGCGCTCCCCGGATTACCTGATTCCATCGGTGGAGACCCAGCATAACAATCCGGGTCGTGGTGCGCTACTTACCCTACGGATTCCTCCCCCCCGGGACTCGGATCGAGCCTTGCTCAGCTCAAGAGCTTGGGACATCTTCCGGTCGATTGGCTCCTGTTCCCACATCTCTGGCCCACTGCCACTCCTGGCCCGGCCAGGGATCCGATCGGGAGGATGAGTGCCGCTAGACGCGCTACGACGACGGTCCGTGGGTTTCCTTAAAAGGGAAGATCAGAGTTGGGCATGTTTTCTCGTCACCTACCGTGGACGAGGGGGACGCTGGAGGGGTTACTTCTCCTTCCGCCCCCAAGAAGGAGGAACGGAACAGGATGAGATCCGGACCGCTGACATCTTCATGGAGGATTCAGAGGACCAGATCGACAAGAAGGCGAGGGGGTTGGGGCGACCTCTCTTGTCCGGCTTACTCTCCTCTGCGCTCCAAACTCGAGATCATGGGGATGCACACCCCCCCCACCTGCGAAAGTGGTTCAGGAGTTATCTCAAGACGAACTCCCGAGAGCTAGCGGGATCATGGGAAGAGGATGGCAGCGCGGCAGAGCAGCGAAGTCTTAGCGAACTCCGATCCATCTACGCCTCGTACCGGCTCGATCAGGTGGCCCACTTTATCACTTTGGTCGGGCCGGAGGATTTTCATCAATCGGTCGAAACGATCCTTGAAGGAGAGAGGTTCGATTTCGGGGCAAAGGACCGGCTTCAATTCGCAATGATGGTCATTGAGTTCATCGAATCTCACCTGCCCCTGCCACCTTTCGAAGTGTGGGTGGAGGACTACCTGACTCACCCAGAAGAATACCGCCTCTACGCTCACACCCTGCACGGGGAGGGGCGCCTCCCCTAGTTGGCTAACAACTGACTCCATTGTACGTCATGGCCCATCGGTTTAGGTTATCGGGCCGGCAAAGTATGATCGGTTCAACCGAGGAGCGTGATACTGTTGGAAGTGATCGTCCAAGAGGGAGAAAACCTCGAAAGGGCCCTCCGCAAGTTCAAGCGTAAAGTTCAGCGGTCGGGATTGTACTCAGAGCTCCGAAAGCGCCGGTTCTACGAGAAACCCAGCGCACAGAGGAAACGGAAGCGCGAAGCAGCAATCCGACGAGAGAGACGCAGGCAGAGGCGAGACCGAACACCGCGAAGCTGAAGCTGCCCTCTTTCTCCCCCCCCTGCCCGACGAACATGGTGGATAGCGTCCCCCTGCAAACACCCTGAGGGACGTTTCTTGTTTCACCCGGAACAGCCACATCCCAAGCTAGAAGCCGATCGTCACAGGATCCTTCTTGGAATAATCGCAAAAGCCAGCCCCCGATTTACGATCATAGCGCCCCACGGTAACGAGTCGCTTCAGGGGAAGAGCAGGGCAGATCACATGGTCGAGATCATTGGCGTCGAGTCCTCCCACCTCGAGCGCGGCCCGGCCCGAAGCAACTGCGAGGTCGGTTGCAGAGAACTCCATCAGGGAGCCCCCAAAACCTCCAAACGTAGTGCGCTTAGCTGACAGAAATACGACCTCGCACTCAGAAACATCAGGCCAACCACTCGACATCATACGTAGCTACGTCGCGGCTAGGGTGTGGGCGCCCCAACCCGAATCTCACCGGCTACCGGTAGTCCGCTCCCATCCACAGAAAACGGGTAAACTCCCACCGGTGCACCCTCAAACGAAAGGACGAGCCGGGCCCCCTGTTCCACCAGTGGCGGAAGCTTGTCCTGGCCAGTCTCCCTCATGAACTCGAGGGCAGAGCGGGTGAGTTCATCCTCGTCGAACCGCACTAGGTGCACATAATGATCGAGGACGACGAACTGGACGATTTCACTGGGGAAAATCTCAGTCTCTCGAGGAAGAAGCCGCGTTTGGCCACCCTGACTGCTCACATCTACTCGATGGATCATCACATGGTCGGGGATCCCTAGCTCTGCCCGGAGCTCTGGGTCAGACGGTGGGGATGGTTCCTGAAAGGCACAGGACACGGCCAGACTTCCAACCAAGCCGAGCGCAATCAACTTGGTCAGAATAGTTGGACCAGTCAGGCGCCGTCGAGCCAGCTCAGTCCTGTGTTGACACACCGCAGGCAACACAGAACCTCCACTCGCGATCCAGAACTTCCCCACAGCTTCGGCAGGGTGCTTCTAGAGTATCAATCCCGCAGTGAGGGCAAAATTTCATGGATTCACGGACCGGAAGCACCTCTTCACAACCCGGGCAAGCGGAAGTCCCTACCAGCTCTTCGACAAGAACCGCTCCGTTCTCGACAGCTTCGGCTTGACTAACCCCGGGCGGCATCTCAATCACCGAGGATACCTCCAAGGCGTCCGTTAGCCTACTCAGATCCAACCTAACCTCAGCTGCCGCAAACTCCCGGTATATTCCGACATTTGGATTCCGGCTCTTGAGCTCTTTTTGGATTCGCTTCCGAGCAGGCTCTGACTCCAGGATCAAGAAGTCACCCTCGCCTGCCAACAACCGTAAAAGGGCCTGGTCATAGTCCTCGTTCATTGTCAAAGCCAACCGATCCCTATGGGTCCGACAGGGAACCAGGGACTGATAGATTTCAGCTACCGTGAAGCTGCGCTTCAGATCGGCAGGAGCCCTTTCATGAATCGACTCGACCAAGACCCTGTAAAATCGCCCAACCAGGTCTCCGCCCTCGTCTATCGGGTGGGTCGGTGAATCTATGGCCCCGTCAGTCACTCCACATCTCCAATACCTTGATCGTCCGTGGGCTCCATCAGTCGAAGTAGGCCGAATCTAGCTGCGCTACGCAGGAACGCTTCGGGATCCGTTGAGGAAACCTCTACCTCGTATTGTTCGTGCCATCGTTCCGCCATCCTGCGCATAAACAGGGTGAGAGGCTCGTGCGTAAATCCAACGTGACCCCTAAACTGCTTGACTACCTCGTGCCAGCTTCCCCTGATGACCTGCCCCCCAGAAAGCCGCACTTGGACAACTATGTTCTCGCAGTCAGAACCTTTAGTAACTCCGAATAGTTCAAGCTGACTCTCATCGCGCACGGTCCAGGAATCGGGACTCGACAGGCTCATTTCTATTTCCGCGAGTAGCTGCTCCACTGGATCGGCCTCTACGGCTTCAAGTTGATCCAGCCGCTCACGCCAGGGAAATAGACGCGGATCTCCTTCGGCAAACCCCAACACCGACGACTTGAGTTCCAGTACCCTCCACACCGCAAGGGCGTCCCAATGCTCAGCTGGAGGAACACGTTCGAGCTCTCTCAACGACCCTTCCCAATCACCCCGATCGTAGAGCAGTTGACCCATGTACGTTCGGGCTTCATGGAGATCCGGATCGAGCCGAAGGGCCCGTCTCAAATACCGACAAGCCTCTACCTCATCCCCCAAGCGGCGGAGACAATAGCCAATCGCTGCTGCTGCGTCTGCCGAGTCAGGACGAGCTGTTGCCAGCCGGGTAAACACCTCCTTGGCCTGAGCGAACAGATCCTCTCGGTACAGAGCGCGCCCCATTGTAAGCATGAACTCGACGTCATCCGTATATCCCAGTGCCTCCACTTTTCGGAAAAACGCGATCCCATCGCGCACCTGCCCAAGCCTGACAAGCACTTGTCCCATCCCGACCATCGCGTCCTCATGCGCCGGGTCGAGGACCAATGAACGTTCGAATGCTAGGCGAGCCCAGGCAAACTCCTCCCGGGCAAGGCGAGCGTGGCCTAGACCAGCGTACAGCTCCACCGCATTTGGATAGAGAGCGAGGCCCTCTTTCAACGTCTCGAGGGCCCCGTCGAAGTCACCATCGTTGTAGAGACTGTGAGCTCGCTCGTCATACTCCTCCGAGCTCCAGAATCGGTCAGACATGCCCGGGCTCTCCCTGGCGGGAAGTGGGGGAAGGGAGCCATGCCGTCCCGACGCACCTGGAGACGCCAGAGCAGCTCTGCCCGAATCTAAATCCGAGATGCCTCGCGGACCACCCTCTCACCTACGTTCCCAAAGCACTTCCCCCCAGTACTGACCGGACAAAAAGGGAACGAAAAAAGAAGGGGCGAAGGCTGTCACCGAATATCTGGTGTCGCCTTCACCCCATAGATTTACCGCGTCCGGCCACGCGCATAGCGTTTATCGCGTGACCGACACGAACACCCGTTAGCCCGCCGAGGTGTCCTCTGCACCGGCCGTCACCGTCTCACCGTCATCGCTTTCATCATCACTCATGTCCTTGCGACGCTGGATGGCTGGTCGGCAAAACCGTAGTCCCAGGGTATGTAGCTCACGGAGATCTGCTTTCCCCAGATCAGGGAAACGCTCCGCCAGATATCCCATCGTTTCGTCCAGCCACTGCTCCTGTTCTTCGTGCCCTGCTTGAAGCACACCACATCTGTTAATGTGGCTGAAAAGTTCATCGCGCGCGCGTTTCTTCAGCTGATTCCTATCGGACATGACACTTCCATCTTATGGTTACGGTTCGGATTAATGGAGTTTGTCTGGGGCGCTCCCTCACTGATGAGACGTTACTCACCTCGCCCCCTGATACGTCGATGCGGGAAGCCCACCCGTTGACAGAGCTACCCAGGCCAGAAAAATGTACAGCAAACAAAGTAATTGAAGCGACGCCCCTGATGAAGACCATTGGCCTTCGGCCATGATCCCTACCGGGAAGATCTCGACCGAATCTATCTCCCCAGTGGAGGTGGAGGTGTTCCGACACCTCTTCACAGCACTCGCCGAGGAGATGGGGGCCGCCCTCCGCCGGGCCGCTTTCTCTCCGAACATCAAGGAACGAAGGGACTACTCCTGCGCACTATTCTCTCCCAACGGACACCCGGTCGCCCAGGGAGATCATATGCCGGTCCACCTCGGGGCGATGCCCATGAGCGTCTCGGCTGCACTCAGTGCCCTCGGCCGATTGGACCCAGGCGATGTCGCAGTACTGAACGATCCGTTCGAAGGAGGAACCCACCTTCCGGATGTCACAGTTCTGGCCCCCGTCATCAGTGATCAGACCAACCACCACTTGGGATACGTAGCTGCCAGAGCGCATCACTCCGATATCGGTGGGATGAGTCCAGGTTCGATGCCGATCTCGAGAGAGATCTATCAGGAAGGACTTCGAGTTCCCCCGGTATTGCTGCTTCGCCAGGGCCAGAAGGTCGAGGAGGTGTGGAGATTGATTCTGGCAAACGTGCGGACGCCAGACGAGCGGGAAGGCGACATGGAAGCGCAGCTCGGCGCACTCCATACCGGAACTCACCGACTCCTCGAGATTTCAAGCCGGGTGGGTGTGTCCAGATTGTTGGCAGCTCAGCGCCAACTTCTCGAGTACGGAGACCTCCTCCTCCGCAAAGGCATCCGGAAGATTCCCGACGGTACATGGCATGCCGAGGACACTCTCGAAGGAGACGGAGTGAGCGAGAAACCGATCCCGATCTGTGCGGAGATAACCGTTGACGGAGACCTGATTCGGGTTGACTTCGCGGGGACCTCACCACAGGTGGAGGGAGCCGTCAATGCCGTTGCAGCGGTCACTGTGTCGGCATGTCGCTATGTAATTCGCTGCGTTGTGGAGGATATCCTAGCCGCTTCACTCCCAGCGGGAGGAGGCTCGATGGATGCGCTTGAGGTAAAGCTTCCTCCGAGAAGCGTAGTGAATGCCGAACCGCCTGCAGCGGTCGCAGCCGGTAACGTCGAGACTAGTCAGAGGATAACCGACGTTCTTCTTCGGGCATTCGCACAGGCTCTCCCCCGTCGAATTCCCGCGCTGTCTCAGGGTACGATGAATAACACGATGATTGGTGGAATCGACCCTCGAACAGGGGAGCCGTTCAGTTACTACGAGACGATCGGCGGCGGAATGGGCGGAGGTCCTGACGGTCCTGGCCTTTCGGGCGTCCACACGCATATGTCGAACACCTTGAATACGCCAGTCGAGGCACTGGAACACGCGTATCCCTTTCGTGTCCTCCGATATTCGATCCGCCGCGGATCGGGCGGAGTCGGTAAGCATCCTGGAGGCGAGGGTCTCCGCAGGGACCTCGAACTCCTAAGCCCGGCGCAGGTCACACTCTGGAGCGAGCGTCGGCAGTCTGGCCCGTCTGGGCAAGCAGGTGGACAGGCGGGAGCCCCGGGGCAAAATCTGCTCCAACACGGAAGGAAAACTCAGGCGCTCGCAGCAAAAACCAACTTCGATGCGAAAGCAGGAGCCGTCGTAAGCGTCCAATCACCGGGAGGTGGTGGGTGGGGCCGCCCAGAGTACACCCCCCCACAACCGATCCAGAAAGGGCCGACCTAGCCATGCACGTGCAACTATCTATGCTGTGTGACAACGCGCACATACGTCCCGACGGAAAGATGGATATTCAAGGCGTATTCAGTCAACTTTCTGCACCCGGGTTCCCGGCCAAGCAGGACCGGATGATGCTCGTGACCACAATTGAGTGGGATCGGACTGACGAAGGGAGGAACAAGTTCCGGGTGGACTTGGTGACCCCGGACGGTCGTCCAGCGTTAACGGTGGACGGTCACACCGATGTCGAGAGACAACCGGTCGATCGCCCCCCCCCCAGAACCCAGCTTATTCTCCCCCTTGAAGGGGTGATCTTCCCTCAGCCGGGTCCGTACAACTTTCAGATCCGGATCAAGGGGAAGAAGCTCCGCGGACCTTCCCTTTTCTTGATCGAACAGGAGTCCGGAGGAGGATCCGAGCGTCAGGAGGATTCCTGAGAAGAAGGCCACACAGTTCGGCGCAAGCCTAACAATCCGCAGAGACTTGGCAAGACTCGGAATCGAGAGGCGCGCTCCCGCCGAAGGAAATCCGCCGTGATCGGTGCCTCTGCGATCCGCCTTGCGTAAGGGGCAACCCTGAAAAGGAGCTCCAGATTTGCACCCCAGCCATCAGCTGCCACCAGATTTCGGCCTTCATCTAGCCCCCGGAGCGCCTTCTTCAGTACGATTACCCGGTATGCCCTGAAACCCGAGAGCGGATCCTTGACTGGAGCCCCC
>Ga0310121_10001909_pt1 | contig 20504 bp, 11 predicted proteins | sample CB27_Tmax_986_MG_FD_203504 | JGI IMG/M metagenome (GOLD analysis project Ga0310121, IMG submission 203504) | Marine microbial communities from Western Arctic Ocean, Canada - CB27_Tmax_986 | ecosystem: Environmental > Aquatic > Marine > Oceanic | place: Canada: Western Arctic Ocean | collected...
TTCAATTCCTAGCCAAAGCGGCTTGGCGCGATTTATCAAATTGCCGCCGGTTGAAAAGAAGAAGATTCCCGACATCGCCAAATACGAAGCTCGACAACAGATTCCGTTTGCCCTGGAGGATGTCGTTTGGGATTACCAGCCCTTGGCGGGGACCAACGAGGACGAAGGAGGTGACCTTGATACGGAAGTTGGCTTGTTCGCGATAAAGCGAGACCAGGTCTCACAATTTTTGCAACCATTTAAAGAGGCGGGTATCGACGTCGAACTCGTACAACTGGCGCCGCTTTCGATTTACAACTATGTTTGTTTTGATCGGTTTGGCAATCTTGCCTCTGTTAACGAAGGTGATGGAAAGACGAATGATTCGATCGTTGCGATCTCCTTGGGTACAGATACCACCGATTTAGTGATCACCAACGGGAATCGTGTCTGGCAATGCAATATTCCCATTGGGGGCAACCATTTCACGAAGGCTTTGTCGAACGGGTTGGGACTCACTTTTGCTCAAGCCGAACACCTCAAACGCAATGCGGGGAAGGCCGACGATCCCAAGGCAGTCAATCAGGCAATACGGCCTGTCTTTCGCGATTTGGTTGCCGAGATCCAGCGGTCACTGGAATTCTTTTCCAGCAACAATCGCGACATTCGGTTGGGAGAGGTGATTTTACTGGGCAATGCGGTGAAACTGCCCGGTTTGCATCGCTATTTGTCCCAAAACCTCGACCAGAAGGTAACGCCGGTAGACGAGTTTGCCAACATGGTTGGGGGCAGTGTCGCTGCAACCCAACAGTTTACCGAGAATCAACTCAGCTTTCCGGTTGCCTATGGACTTTGTGTCCAGGCACTAGGGCGGGGCCAGATCAGCACCAGTCTCTCACCCCGGACTCCTAATTACCGTCTGGCGGTCAATAGCTTTGATCGCGTTTCGAGCCTGCTGGTCTCATTGTTAATCATGATTAGCGCGGCAGTCGTTGCCTTGGTGATTGTGTACTTTGCCCGGAAGTTGACCGCCGCCCAGGTTGCAATTCCGGTCAAGCCGGTCGATGTTGCCTCGCGACCAGCCGATGCCGCGCTTGGCTTGAAGCGGGACCTGGAACCACCAGGTATTGAAGACGCTCCCGAGCTTAATGAGCCAAAACTTCAGGACACGCTCGACTCAGTGGCCAACGCCATCTCGCAGCGAGTCGCGATACTCTCGGACGATAATCTGGATGCCGATTCGCAACCGGCACGCGGCAAGGGGCTTGGGGACGAGCGGATGCCCGGAATTGGTGGCGAAGGAGATATTCTCTACGAACCGCAGCGGCAGATTCGGTTCGATCCGCAATCGACCCAGGAATACGCTCGCTGGCTGGACTTTTTTGGGATCGAGATTGGGGTACTGGGGAGGGACAACCAGATTTATTACGCTTATAATTTGAGTCAAGCCAAGCCGGATGTTCGTATTGGCAAGCCAAAACAAGAAACGCGACTTTACATGAATTCGGCCAGCACTCCCCTGGCGGCGATTGATAACCACCTGGCCCAAAAAGCGGGTATTGCCCGCCATGGCCACATTGTCCTGCAGTTTTACCCACCCGAAGCGCAAGCGATTTTGTTTGGCCTGGAACAGCAGGCTGCCGGAGATCGCAAACTGGATGTCATCCGGCGGACGGTGTTTCGCGTCAACCGCAAGGGCAGGACTTTCGAGTTTAGTGTCGACGAACAAGACCTGAGATAAATTAATCCTATGGAAGCACTTTTTAATCTGATCGGATATGTCGTATACACGGCGTTGGGCATTCTGGCGTTGTGGGGAGGTTTTAACTGCGTCCTGGCGTGGCGGCGAGTCGCGAATGTGCGATTCCGTGATGAAGACGATCAAGATGAGTTTCTCGACGAACTTGATACCAGGCTTAACGCGGCCGATTTCGACGGAGTCGTTGCCCTGTGTGAAGACGACCGCCGGGCCTTACCCCAACTGGCATTATTTGCCGTTGAAATGCGAAATATCGATTTCCCGCAACTGAGACGCCGTTTGTCGGAAAGGTTTCAGCAAGATGTACTGGCCGATCTCGACCATCGGCTGACCTGGGTGACGACCGTTATCAAGACAGCCCCCATGTTAGGCCTGTTCGGCACGGTGATCGGCATGATGGGAGCTTTCGCCAACCTGAGCGAAGGAACCAAGGTCGACACTGGCATGATGGCCGAAAACATTATGTTGGCCTTGATCACCACGGCATGCGGATTAGCAATTGCGGTACCGCTGCTGATATGCAGTGCCACGATTAATTTACGAATTCGCAAGATGGAAAATCTGTTAAGCGTGGGTACGGCACACCTGCTTGACTCGATGAAAGCCCTCACGGCAACTCCCACGCGGAGGGCAGCAGGGGCATGAGTTCCGTAAGTGCTTTTGACCTCATCGACAGCAACAGTGAGGAAGACGAGGATTACGGGTCACTCGGAACCCGGCAGACCAGCGACGACACGGAGATGGACATCACACCGATGATTGATATCACCTTTCTGATGTTGATTTTTTTCCTTGTCGCCTCGACCCCCGACCAGCAGACGGCTGTCCAACTTCCCGAAGCAAATCATGGAGTGAGTGTTAGTCAACTGCATTCCATTCTCTTCACTGTCGGCGAGGGCGGTCTCGATTACGCTCCAGTGTACGCCGCTGACGGAAAGATCCCCCAGTTTCAGTTATCCGACGAACTCGGCGAGCGCAATCGACAAATCCGCGCTGCCGTCGAGAAAGGTTTTCTGGAAAACAAGTCGAATGTTGTTATTAAAGCTGACAAAACCGTCGCCTTTCGGGAAGTGGCGCGGGTCATCAAGGAAGTCTCGAAGATCGAGGGCGTGAAGATCCACCTTGCCATTCTAGAAACAAACTGAACACGAGTCGAAACCGCTATCGTCACGGGTCATATCATGTCACACGAAGACGTTCACGAATTCGAAGCGGGCTTAGAACGTCCCGCCAAGGAGGAAAACTCCAATGACGACATGGATATGACTCCCATGGTCGACATCACCTTTTTGCTGCTGATCTTCTTTATGATTACAGCAGCATTTGCCTTGCAAAAATCGATCGAGGTACCACCCATGGATAGTGACGAAGCAGCTCAAGCCATCACTGTCGAAGATCTCGAGAAAGATTCGATCACCGTGCGGATCGATGGTGAAAACATCTATTGGGTAGGAGCACCACTCTGGGCGGAGGAGCAACGGGCATACAGCGGAGAGGAAATGCGGGCACGACTTCGCGAAGCGCGCGAAGGCAAAGGTGGCAAACACGGACGTGGCCCCGCCAAAATGCTTGTCCAGGCGCACGGCGATGCAACCCATGAGCGGGTTGTCACAGCGATGGATGGTGGCTCGGCAGTCGGCATGGAAGAAATCCGACTCATGACTTACGAGGAAGGCGATTTGTGAACTACGCCCGTGTGACTCCCCGGCAAGTTCGATTCCTGCGGTCCACATCCACCCCGAAACTCACACCAGTCACCATTTCATGAACGCCCAAGAGTTTATCGCCGCGTTAGAGGAAAAAGGTGTGCTCTCTACCCGCCTTCTCGAAAAGCTGCGGGAGAAGGTCGGCGACGGGGGTAGCACCATGCCGGCAAAATCGCTTGCCAGGTTCCTGGTCCAGAAAGAACATATTTCCACAGATATCGCCGAGCAGGTTCTCAAAGAACCTCTCCAGGAAGAGTCCGAAAAAAAAACCACTGCGGGCCGCCAGCCAATCGCGACTGAATCGGTCACTGAAGTCGACTCGCCGCCAGTCGGCGACCTCTTTGCCGATCCCGACACTTTGGATGATCACGCCTCGCCTGTTGACGGCGAGCAGCTGGTCCCGGAACGGTCACCCCGCAAGAAGAACCGCAATCGTAGGCGACGCCAGAAACCTGCCCACCGCAAGAACGAATGGGATTCGCCACTATTGCTGTTTGGCGGGGGCGGGCTCATTCTGTTGGTGCTCTGCGGGATCGTTGTCTGGTACTTGCTGTTCCGGGATACGGGCGATGACCAGCTACGTCTGGCCCGGACCGCCATGAGCGACGGTTCCTATAGTCAGGCAATCTCGCACTACGAACGGTTCCTGGAGCGTTTCTCTCGCCATCCGGAGCAGAGTCCGGCCTCGGTCGAACTGGCGATGGCAAAGCTGCGGCGGGCCACCGAAGGTCGCCGTAACTACAGACTGGCCTTTGACGTGGCCGACAAGCAAATCGCGGCCGTTCAAAACGAACCGAGTTTCAACAATGCGCACGACGAGTTAGCAACGCTACTGCCTCGAATTGCCCGCGGGCTGGCAGAAAAAGCGGAAACCGAGCCCGATCCCGCTGCTGCCGACGAGCTGGTTCGCCTGTCAACTCGGGCTTTGGAGTTTTGCGTCAACCCCAAGTTGATTCCCAAGAAACTCCGCGACGTCGCCGACCTGGAGGAGATTCGGGAAACCCTGGCTCGCGTTGCGCGGCGACAAGAGTCGCTTGCCGCGGTAGAAGCCACGATCGAATCCATGCAAGAGGCAATCACGGGCGGTGATACGGTAGCCGCGTACGAAGCGCACAAACAACTTGTCAAACAACACCCGGAACGGCAGACCCATGAAAAACTGCAAGAGATGGTCACCCTGACCTCACTGACCGAACAAAACGGAATTCGCTTCGTCCGTGAAGAGACACCTGCCGAAACGACCGACCCCCCCTCTCCGATTGTTGCCGAACTTGCCTTGGCCCAACGGCGTGACCTTGGCGAGGTTCCGGCAGCGGGGAACATTTGTTTCCATGCCGACGGCGCCCTCTATGGGCTGAAAGTTTCGACCGGCGCATTGTCGTGGCGGCGATTCACAGGATTCGATCCACATCCTTATGTGATCGACGTCGGCGACGACGTCATCACCCGCGACGCCTCGACCAATGACCTCCTGCGACTTAACAGGGCAACCGGTAAATTGCAGTGGAGGCAACAATTTGACGAGCCGTTTGCCAAACCGCTGCTCCTCGGCGAAAAAGCGTTTGTCGCTATCGAGTCAGGCCGCCTGTTCATGGTCGAGCTTGCTACCGGAATGATTTCCGGCTATCTGCAATTTGCCCAGTCGCTGCACGTCCCGCCCACAGCAGACGGTGCCGGTCATCGGCTCTACCTGGTAGGCGACCATTCGAGCGTCTATTCGATCTCGTTGGATGACCATTCCTGCGTAGGTGTTTATTACTTGGGGCACTCCCCCGGCAGCGTTCGCGTCGCCCCGGTCGTGGCCTTGAACAAGCTTGCTGTTTTCGAAAACCGGGGTGTCGAAAGTTCACAATTCCACTTGCTGGCGATTGGTGAAAATGGCGGGGTTACCAAATCGTTGGAAAACAGCCGATTGACCGGACTGGTGCTCACCCAGCCACTCGTTTCTGGCCGACGAATGATTGTGCTGACCGACCGCGGGCAGATGAACGTGTATGAACTCGGTCCCCAGCAGGACGCCTCGGCGCTGAGTCAGGTCGCAACACGTGCCCCTTCGTCCAATCGCTCGGTCATTGGCTTCCCCCTGCTGACAGACCGCTTTGTCTGGGTTGCCGATACCCAACTGACCAAATACGCCATACAGCCGACCGACAACCGTTTGCCTGTCCGTGACATCGCCAAGAATTACCGCGGGGCGGTTTTTGACCATCCACTCCAAGCGAGGGACGGCACGCTCTTTCATCTTCGCCGTCCCAAAGGCCGAGCAGGAATCGCCGTAGCGGCCATGGATATTGCCACCGGCCAAACCTTTTGGGAAACCGATCTGGCCATCCCCCCAGCCGGAACTCCGATTGTCGATGAAACCACGCAAACCATCACCACGGCAAACACCAATGGGGCCGTTTTCGCGCTAGACCGGCAATCGATCCGCCAAGGTGTCGAAGACCAACCGGTCCAAATCGACAACACGCCCAAGTACCCACCCCAGCTTGCATCGGCGATTGACCTGGGGGCTGGCGGCGTTGTGTTTGGAACTGCCGCGGAAACTCCCTGGCTGGTCACGTATGACCAGGGCGGACCGCCGGCACGTTGGGTCAAGATGAGTCATCCGCTGGCAACTTCTCCAGCCCGGCTGGGGAGTGGATTCGTCGTTCCGTTAAAAATTGGCCAGGTGCTGTATTGCGACCCGGCACACGGCAACCGGGAAATAGCTGCCTTCCAACCACGCCTGCAACCTCGCCAGACGATTTCCTGGTTGCCGGTCGGTACCCCTGAAGGTCCCAGTGAGCAATGCGTGCTGTGCGACGGCACCGAAATGATCTATCAATTGCAGCTGACCGACGGAGCCCAGCCAACCCTCGAAGCCATCCAGTCGGCATCCATTGGTGCGCTGCCACTGTCGACCCGAATTGCGATCGCAGGTAATCACGCGTGGATTGGTACGAGCGACCGGCGACTGGCGGCATTCGAACTTTCCACACTGAAAGTTGCCCGGGAGGTCAAACTTTCGGGAAACATCGCCTGGGGACCCTATGCTACGGCCGACCAGTTGCTGCTCGCCACCAGTGACAATCAACTTTACTGCCTTACTGCCAACGGTGAGGTAAAATGGCAGGTACCTCTTCATGACGGAGAATTGGCTGGCCCGCCGTTGGAAACCGACCGGACCCTCCTCCTCTCGCTCAAGAAGGGGATCATCCAGGCGATCGACCTTGCCACTGGCACCATCCTGGGTGAACGTGATCTGGGCCAACCGTTAGCCACCGGCCTGGTACCGTTTGAAAAGCGGTATCTCGTCGCGGCACACGACGGAACGCTTCTTGAAGTGGAGCAACCATGAACCGTCCAATTCCAAATCGGCAACCTCTGCCTTCCTGGCAGGCAGCGCTGGGACTGCTGCTGGTATTGGCCTTCGTGCAGGTCGCTTTTGCACAGCATAAGCTGTTAGAGGGGCGGCCCTTCGACCAGATCATCCTGAACGACGACTCCGAGGTCGAAGTATTTTCCCTCGATTTTCCCGATCGACAAATGCCGAGCAGCCGCCCTTCAGGAGGTTTAACCGTCCGCCTGGTAAGTCGTCCAGGGCAGACCTACGACCTCTCCTGGGGCGACATTTCCAAGATCAAATTCTTCGAACAGCTCTTGCTTGAAGAGGCTGCCTCGCTGACCGAGCAGGGTAACTTCGACGCTGCCTATGGGTACTATGACCGTCTTGCCCAAAATTATCCCGACTACCCCGGTCTTGACGAAGCCCTGAGCCACTATCTGAAAAGCAATGCTTTAGCACTTTACAAGGAGCAGGAGTATGACCGGGCCCTGGTGGTGTTGATTTCCCTCCATGATCACCACCCGCAACATGCAGACCTGAAAGCGACCATCGACAATGTTGCGGGAAAGATAATCCAACAACGACTGAAAAATCAGGATTACAGCGGCGCCCGGGCAATACTCGATTTGCTGTCGACGAACATGCCCAACGCCTCCAGTTCCACGATAAAAACGTGGCAAGCGCGTTTTGCAAAAGCTGCCCAGCGCAAACTGCTGCAGGCGGAGCGTGACTTCCAGCAAGGGCGATATACAGAAGCCCAGCGGTCGGCCCGTCGGGCCCACACGATCTGGCCCCGGCTGGCAAAAACCGGGGAATTGCTTGAGCGGATCCAAGCGCAGCATCCCCAGATTATCGTGGGGGTCCTGGAATCAGCGCCTCCGTCCAGCGAGAATCAACTCGACAGCTGGCCTGCCCAGCGCGTCGCGCCACTCTTACATCATTCGGTCGTGGAACTCCAGGATTACGACTCGGACGGGGGAGTTTATGAATCACCCTTTGGGCGTTTGCAACTGGACACTACGGGCCGTCAACTCTCGCTCAACTTTAATACCTCCACACAACCGGGAACCGACGTTTCGGCCGTGGTCGCAGGCCATAAACTAGCCCGCTATCTGTTGGCAATGGCTGACCCCTCGAACGTCTCTTTCTCCAGCACGTTTGCAAATCTGTGTGAAGGGGTGATCGTGGACGTGCAGGGAACCGTTCGCATTGATTTCCGCCAACCGCACGTTCGTCCGGAAGCCCTCTTCCGGCACATCGTCGCACGCGAGGTGTGGAGCGAATCTCCCCCTCCCACACACGATGGCCGTACTGTTTTTACTCTCGGGGAGCGTTCCCCGGAATTCTCTCGGTTCGAACGAACTGGAGCAGAGTCCACTGTTGCTCAAGGTGAGTTGAAAGCGATTGTCGAACGGACGATGCCCAACGACAATGCGGCGATGTCAGCCCTAATTCGGGGCGACGTAATGGTACTTGACCGGGTGCCACCCTGGAGCGTGGCCCGCCTGGAATCTGTGGAGGACATTGCGTTAGGCGACTACCGCTTGCCCACCGTACACGCACTCCTGCCGAACCCGCAAAATCGGCTGCTCCAGCGACGCGAGTTTCGCCGCGCCTTATGCTACGGCATCGACCGCCAGCGGATCGTCGAACAAGTCATTACCGCTGGCAAGGAACTGCCGGGATACGAGGTTCTCAGTGGTCCGCTCCCCCCAGGCCGTTCGTTGAGCGATCCGCTCCGCTACGGCTACAACAGCCAAGTTGAACCGCGTTCTTACGAGCCTCGCCTGGCAGCGACACTGGCACTCGTTGCCGCCGACGGTGTTGCCCGCCGCCAGAAACAGGAAGCTCAGGACGATCCTGCGGCAAGCGGCAAGACTGAGCACGACGCACGAGAAGCAGACGTTGAAATTGTGATCCCAACGCTGGTGCTTGCCCACTCCTCCGACGCGTTGACGCAGACCGTGTGCAATCTGATCCAGCAACAGCTGGGTCAAATCGGGATTCCTATTAAACTGGCCGAGGTCGACCAGGAAGAACTGATGACCCACGGCAGCGACTACGACTTGCGTTACGTTGAATTAGTTATTGCCGAGCCACTGATCGACGTCCATGCGCTGCTTGGCAAGACGGGGATTGCGAGATTAGGAAGTCCCTCGATGCGATCCACACTTCGCAATCTGGATTCTGCCTCAACGTGGCGTGACGTACGCCAACAGCTCAACGAGATCCACCGAATCGCCCACAATGATCTACCTCTGATTCCACTCTGGCAAACAACCAATCATTTTGCCTACCGCACAGAACTCGAAGGCATCGGGAACGACCTGATCAACCTGTATCAAAATGTGGCAGATTGGCGGTTGGTACCAGTTCAACAACGACGCTGATTGCAATGCCTTTTCCAGAATCGAGTTCGCTGTGCAGTTTGCTTTTTTGGCGGAGGGGAACCACGCATCGCAAGTGCAAATCGCGTTGCCACACTGACGGGATGTTTCGCCCGTCGTTAGCCACTGCGGCGTTGGCCCATTCGTCATGGGGCGGGTTCGTCGTCTGCTTAACCCTTCTGCCGACTGTCATCGCTGCCGCCGTTCAAATTCGACATTGGGAACATGCCCCGTATGAACTCTCGATTCGCATCGCAATCGAGGCACCCGGTCAATTGCGCGAGAAACTTGAAATCGAACTCCCTCGTTATATTCAACAGCGGATCGACACCTCGGTAGGCCCGATCTGGTCACCAGCTATCCAACTGGCCGATCCGCCACTTCGGGCAGAAATGCTCTCGGACCTCGCCACCGTACCGCTGGATCATGTTGTCACCGACCCTGCAACAGTTGACAAGCTGCAACTGCTGACGGTCCAGGCGACTGGTGACGGATTTCATCTCGCCGCCCGCGAATACGATGGTTATGTGGGACGCTGGGGAGAAGTCGTGAACGATTCGTGCCGCCAGTATGCGGCTGTGAACGAACGGACATTCATGTTGTTATGGGAAACTTTCGCGCCGCTTGTCCGCTTGCGACTCGATCCCGAAAACGACGATCTCGTGTTGCTCGACCTGAGGGGTACCGAGGTTTTCGCAAAAGACAAATCGGCTTCACCCGTGAAACGCGGTGATGTATTTCTGCCCATTCTCCGCCGCACCACTCGGGAAGGAGAACTCATTGAAAACGGCATCCAGGCCGTACCGTGGACCTACGTTACAACTGACGGAACTCAAGGGGCAACCATTCTGGGCAACGTCTACAGTGGTACCACACGACCTCTGGGTGTCCGACGCCGTGGCCGGGTGGAACAAGTGGCGATTGCCCTGAGGGGGAAGCCTGCCGTCGCTAATTTACACCTCCACTCCCGCGATGACGCTGCCACACCTCTCGTGGGATACGAAATTTACACGCAAGATGCCGGCAGCGACAAACTCCGTTTGGTGGGCCTAACCGATGGCAACGGCTCTTTGCAGATTACCCCCGGCAATTCGCGGGTACAGCTGGTCTTTATCAAGAACGGGGGACAACTCCTGGCGCGCCTGCCAGTCGTGCCGGGTATTGATCATCACCTTGACGTCCCCCTACCCGACGACAACCCTCGTCTCAAGGCCGAAGCAACCCTCACAGCACTCCGTGAAAATCTGATCGATTTGGTGGCGCGGCGAAATATCCTAATAGCCCGAATTCACAAACAGATTGACAGCGGTAAGCTCGACGACGCAGATCGCCTGCTCGACCAACTCGAAGAACTTTCAGGCCGGGCTCAATTCAACCGCGAACTGAACAAAAAAGAACAACTCCACCACTCAACGGATCCACAGATTCAGCTACGCATCGACAAGCTCTTCTCCGAAACCCGGGCTGTGCTGGGGCATTTCCTCGATGCTCGCGAGGTCTCCGAATTGCGTGATGAACTCAACACAGCACACTCTACCAGCCGGCAGGGTTTACCCCAGCCGATACAGAACGAAGGCCAGCAGACTGGCTGCCAGCAAAGTGAAGATCACGATTCTTCCCCATGGAAAGCGAGTACGCCGCGAGTCCTCGTGAAGCTGAATTTCTGGTGCGGGATCAAGATGTTCAACCGTATCTTCGCTGCTCGAACCCATGGGCTCGGTGGGTTGCGAGATTTGACTTTGGCTGTCGGATCGTGTTGGAACGATCTCAGGAAGGTCGTCCAGATCAAAGGTCGCCGTCTCTGCCAGACTTGCTGAAATCATCTTACCAACATTTCCATCGGTACGAGGTGTACCCGAGACAGGTCGGGCAAGAGGGATCATCTCGCGCGCAAAATCATCCGTGCTCCATGGCTTAACGAGTTCGATCACACGTTCCGCGGTGGGAATCCGGCGATCGGGATCGCGCTGCATCATGCGGGCGATTACGTCGGAGAACGCTTCGGGCAAATCGGGACTAAAGAGCAGCGGATTGAGCGGCGTTTCGTTCAAATGCCTCCGCATCTTTTCTGCCGTGTTCCCGCCCGGGAAGGGAACTTTGCCCGTGACCGCATAGTAAAGCGTGCAACCAAGTGAATAGATATCACTGACGGGTCGAACCTGCTCTGGCTCGCGAATCGTCTCTGGGGCAAGATAATCGGATGTCCCCACAATCGCCCCGGGGTGACCACTCGTGACCGCGCCGACTTCATCACGCAAATACCAGGCCAGTCCCAGGTCGGTTACCTTTGTCAGTCCTTCTGGCGTCACCAACAAGTTGCCCGGCTTGATATCACGATGAACCAAACCCTCGCCATGGGCATAGTGCAAGCCGCGGGCAGCCTGGGAAATGATCGAAGCCGCAATGGAAGCTGGCAGTGGGCCGTACCGGCGCACCAAGCGACGCAAGTCGGCACCGGGAACATACTCGGCAACAAGGAAAAAGGTATCGCCGTCCTGGGCGGCGTAAGAAATCCGGACAAGATTCGGATGGTCAAGTCGAGCCTGTGCCCGAATCTCGCGTTGAAAACGTTGGATCGACTCCGGCGTGCTTTTGCTCTTGGGCAATACCTTGATTGCCTCAATCCGTCCCAGCAGTTCGTGCTCTCCCTTGAACACGTGCCCCATTCCCCCCTTGCCAATCGCATCGACAATGCGATAGGGGCCCAGGCGGAACTTGGTGCGATTTTGCTTCAGCTGATCGACCTGCCAAAAGTTGAGATAATCCAACTCGACTAACTTTTTCCCCAGTTCTTCGTCCGGAACATCGGTCATGGTGCGTGAAGAACCGTCGGGCAAGACCAGCAAATGTGAGAGGGCATCATCGAGCTGAGGCCGTGACAAAAGCCCACTCGCCACAGAGGTTCGTTGCAACACAGACACAAACTCGCAGCTCCCCAACGTGGACTTATCGCCCAGGGTGTGCGAATCGGCATTCTGGGCTCCACCGGCAAACGTCTCCTGATTCCCCAGGCTCTGCTGGGTATCGGCCGGTTTTGAAGATTCCACCTCACCCATCGAGGTGAGTCCCTGGTCGAGGCTGTCCTGGTCTTTACGAGGCATCCGGAAAAAGTCCTGGGCTAACTCAGGCGTTGGTACTCGCTTGTAAAGGCCTGGATCCGATGCGCGTTCAATTCTTGCTGCGCTCAGCACAAGTAGTCATCACGAACGCTACCGCACCCACGACAAACAAGCTCCTGCACTTCAAATGTAGACGGCAAATGGTGGCGGCGCCAAGCGGATTCTCTTCAGACTGTCATCGTGACGCGCCAGCAGTTGCACCAAGTCCAGGTCACCGCGAACTCTTGCCAAACGATAAGACAAATGAAATAACTCCTGACAGGGTGACCGTTTGAACCATTTTGTGTTTGCCCTCAACAATGCTTCTCGCCTCGTACAACGGTCCCTCTTGCCTCCCGCGTAGGGATATCCCGTGACGCGCTATTCTGGCCGTGCTACCACCTTCAAACGGTTCCACGACGGGGGAGGTTCAGCCTTGAACTCGACCACTGTTTTTTTCACCGGATGTTCAATCACAAGGCGGTACGCGTGCAAGGCGATGCTGTTGGTCCACCCGACTCGGCTTCCATATTTTCGATCGCCGAAGATCGGATACCCAATTTTGGCAAGCTGAACCCGGATCTGGTGCTTGCGACCTGTTTGCGGAAAAACCTCAAGCCAGGTTTGTCCATCTCGTCGGTTCAAAGAACGAAAACTGAGCACCGCTTCCACGGCACCAGGGGTATTTGCCGCGGTCGTGTGCATTTTTCGATGCCGCTCGTCCTTCCGCAAATAGTGGGTCAGTTTTTGCTCATCGGCTTCGACCTCACCTTCAACAACTGCCCAGTAGACCTTTTCGACCCGGTGATCACGAAACTGCTGGTTGAGCCGCCCAGCCGCTTTTGTAGTCCGCGCCATTAGTAGTACACCCGTAACTGGTGCATCCAAACGACTTACCACCCCTAAATAAACGTTTCCCTGTTTCTGATACTTCTGGCCAATATAAGCTTTGGCAACGGAAAGAACGCTGGGGCGATCGCCAGCGACCCCCATCGTGGCCAGCCCAGCCGGTTTGTTCACCGCGAGAAGATGATTATCTTCAAACAGCACGTCAAGTTGTTCGCGGGGAGGAACCATGGTTGGTTGTGGCAGGCGTTAGTTTCCAGGGCTGACTCGACGACGCAACAAGTCGATTTCCACCAGCTGCTTGAAATCTCGCTTTCCCAAGGCATTGGCAATCTGCCACCCGGGCCATACGTGGCAAAAACGGGTTGCGGTAGCTCTCGCCAAGGGCTGTCCCGCTGAAGGGACCTTGAGTCACATGGGTAGATTCAGGATAACAGACTACGCTCGCACCTCCACCCGCTAACTTGTTTATTGTGGAACGATTAACAGCATGACTGTTTCTGACTCGAACATGCCGACGCTCATTCTGGCAAGCAACTCGCCGCGCCGGCGGGAATTGATGACCGAGGCTGGTTACACATTCGCCGTGATCGCCCCAACCGACGATGCCGAATCTGCTCCCCGTCGCGGTCAAGGCCCAGCGCAACTCGTCCGTGAGTTGGCACTCTTGAAGGCGGGCAATGTTGCCCGGCAGCTCACCGAACGGCGGATTTCCGGGTGCCGCATTATCGTCGCTGCCGATACCGTCGCCGAGTGCAACGGGCAAATCCTCGGCAAGCCGATCGACCAAACACACGCCAGAGCGATGCTCCAACAACTTAGCGGGACCCGCCACTGGGTCTTTAGCGGAATATGTGTCTGGCCAATTGCAAAGCCAGGACAACCACAAGTCCCACCCGATTTACATGTCGAAAGCACCAGCTTGCAAATGGATAAGTTAACCGACCAGCAACTCCAAGAATATCTCGATAGCAACGGTTGGGTTGGCAAGGCGGGTGCCTTTGGCTATCAGGACCAACTCGGTTGGGTGCACATTGTCGAAGGAAGTGAGAGCAACGTGGTAGGACTTCCCATGGAGCGGCTCGGAGAGATGCTGGCCGCAGTCGGAATCTACCCGCAAACCCCGTAAGACGCCTGGCCATAATTGGCAACTCCTCTGACTGGGGGAGGTTTAGCTTCCAGCCGTTTTGGGAAGTTTTTGTTCCTCCGGCTAATGAGTCCTGTTGGGATCGACTCGTGCCGCCGGTTCATGCCGATGTGGTCGATACCACCGGGCCAGGCGAAACGGCGGTACGCCAACCCGCTCGGCCACCAACAGGCCCCAATTTCGCACTGTCTGGGTGAGCGGCCCTGTTTGCTCCCATCTCCGCGGACTTACGTGCAACGGGCCGGGCAACAACACGATTCTGGTCCGCCGGCGGACCTTCCGCATGAAAATCAAATCTTCCATGATGGGGACTTCGGGGAATCCCCCCAATTCAAAAAAAGTGTCGCGACGAACGAAAATGCCCTGGTCGCCGTACGGCAAGCCCCACCATCGGGCCCTGACGGCGTTGCCCTTCTCAATCCACCGGTAGATAGGCCGATGTGAGGTAATTTTCTGGCGAAAGGCACCCACACTGACTTTGGGGTCACAGGCCGTTTGTTGGAGTTGCACGGCGGCTTGGGGCTCCAGCCAGGTGTCGGCGTGAAGAAAAAGCAGCAGGTCCCCTTCGGTTTGACGTGCACCGGCGTTCTGCTGCGCTCCACGACCGGGCTCGGTCACCACGACGTGTTGGCCCTGTTGCCGGGCAATCTGGACTGTTGGGTCCGAGCTTCCGCCGTCGGCGATGACGATTTCGCAGGGGTCCAGTGCGGCGGCATGCTCGATCGCATTAGCAATCAGAGGGGCTTCATTGAGCGTCGGAATAATAACTGAAAGTTGCACCGGGGCGGTCCAATCTGGTTGGCCGGGCATATCCAGGCCTTGAGGTGGTCGCATTTTCGGGGCGAGGAGGCCTATTGTAAGAGCGGGACGCGGCGTTGTCGCCGCCAACTGTCACAACAGCACAAACACCGAGCCTGGGAAGCAACGGGGAGTGTTTTTTGACAACGATTGAGCGACTCACCCCCAAGTCGCTATAATCTCAGAGCGACCAACTCCTGAGGAAACGTCAAGAACAAAGGATTGAGCTATGGGTGTCCGCCTTCGGGTCGGCATTATCGGCCTGGGACCAGCGTGGGAATCCCGTCATTCCCCTGCCCTGCATGCGTTGGCAGATCGGTTTGAAGTCCGTGCGATTTGTGACCCGGTTGCCCGTCGGGCTGAATTTGCGGCCCGTAACTGGGGGATACGCCACGTCGACAGTTTCCGGAAGATTGTAACTGCGGCCGACGTCGATGCCGTGATGCTTCTCTCAGCCCGCTGGTACGGAGCACTTCCCATTCTGGCAGCGTGCGATGCAGGCAAAGCCGTTTACTGTGCGGCCTCACTGGAACTGACCGAAGCAGAAGCCGATATGGTTGAGGCCCGCGTCAAGGGAGCCGGGATCGCCTTTATGGCCGAGTTCCCTTGCCGGCTGGCGCCGGCCACTTTGCGGCTCAAGGAACTTATTGCCACGCGACTCGGTGAACCGCGGTTGCTATTTTGCAATCAACGCCTTGCGGCAAGTCGCAACGACGGCCGACCTCAATCGGCTACGGTGCGTCAACTTGTGGAGATGATTGACTGGTGCCGCTACGTAGTCGACGCTGAGCCGACCTCAGTCATAGGAACAGTGCACACATCGCAGGAGAATCAAGACCAGCAAGATTATTTAGTGATGACCCTTGATTTCTCAACAGGTGGAAACGTCGGCACGGGACCGATGGCACAAATCGCATGCGGCAGCTATGTTCCCAATACCTGGAGCGAGGCAACCTCGTTTCGACGGCCTGCCGATCTGCAAATCATTTGCGAGAAGGGAATTGCTTTTATCGACTTGCCCAATTCACTGGTCTGGTTTGACGGCGCCGGTCAGCACATGGAATCTCTGGAGCGCGATCGCCCGGTTGGTGAGCAACTTTTACTGCACTTCTACCGGTCGGTATCGAGTCTTGTGCTTAAGACTTCAAGTCTGGACGACGCCTACCGGGCAGTCTCGATATTGATCCACGCCCAACAGAGTTGTACAGAAGGAAAACGGATCCGCTGTGACCGTTGACACAACTTGTTGGTCACAATTAGAATTTCGGCCAAAAGGACCTTTCTTACGTGCTGTTGGGCCCAGCCGTAATCGAGGATCCCGAGTTGAGGTGTTTCGTCTACCAGCGCATAGGGTCCGTCAGCAAATCGACAATGGTCGAAACGATCAGCACCTCTACCTGTTCCCCAGTGTTTGTTAAGGAACCGCACCTGAACAAGGCCTGATCATCGCTTTCGGGTTCTTCCGTTGTCGCCGTTAAAATGTATTGAAACTCTATGTCTACAACCGCACAAAGCACTATGTCTACAACCACACAAAGCATCGAGCAACTGGCCATCAACACCATCCGCACCCTTGCGATGGATGCGGTCCAAGCAGCTAATTCGGGGCATCCCGGTACACCCATGGCCTTGGCGCCGGTAGCCCACCAGTTGTGGACTGGACATCTCCGTTACGATCCCAGTTGCCCGCATTGGCCCAATCGAGATCGCTTCGTACTTTCGTGCGGCCATGCTTCGATGTTGCTCTATGCGTTGATTCATCTGGCCGGCATCCCGGAAGTCGATGCCCACGGCAACCCAACAGGCCACCCCTCACTTTCGCTCGAAGACCTGGCGAACTTTCGCCAGTGGAAAAGTCGCACACCAGGGCACCCGGAATTTGGTCATACCACGGGTGTTGAAACTACGACGGGTCCACTCGGACAAGGATGTGGCAACAGCGTTGGCATGGCCATCGCGCGTCAATGGCTCGCCAGCCGCTACAACCGCCCGAATTTCGAGCTTTTTAACTTCAACGTGTGGGTCCAGTGCAGCGATGGTGATTTGATGGAAGGCCTCTCCTGTGAAGCTGCCTCGCTGGCGGGCCACCTTAAGCTTTCCAACCTCTGCTGGATTTATGACAGCAATCGAATCACGATCGAAGGTAAAACCGATCTTGCCTTTAGTGAAGACGTAGCAACCCGCTTTCGCGGATTAGGTTGGAATGTGCTGCAGGTCGACGACGCCAACGATGCCGAGGCCCTCAGCACCGCTTTCCGGGCGTTCCTCGATCAAAACGACGCCCCCACCATCATCATTGTCCACAGCACGATCGCCTGGGGAGCACCCCATGCAGCCAATACCTCTGCAGCCCATGGTGCGCCGCTGGGTGAAGAGGAAATTGCACTCGCCAAGGCAGCCTACGAGTGGCCTTACGACAAATTCACCGTACCGCCTGGCGTCCACGAACACTTCACCAACACGCTCGGTGCCCGAGGGTCGGCAGCCCGAACCGCCTGGCAAGCACTCTTCGCAAAATACGAGACAGAATACCCTCAACTCGCCCAGGAAATTTCACAGATTCAAACCAGGGAATTGCCAGACGGGTGGGATGCAGACTTGCCGGAATACGAAGCCGACCCGAAAGGAACTGCCACACGCGCTTCGGGCGGAAAGGCACTCAACGCTTTGGCATCCCGGGTGCCATGGCTGCTGGGGGGGGCAGCCGACCTGGCCCCTTCGACCAAGACCCTCCTTGCCGGTGAAGAGAGCTTTGGCCCGGAAAATTATGCTGCCCGGAATTTTCACTTCGGAATCCGCGAACACGCGATGGCTGCTGCAGTCAACGGCATGGTACTCTGCGGACTCCGCGCCTACGGGTCTACTTTTTTCATCTTCAGCGACTACTTGCGTCCGTCGCTGAGACTGAGTGCGTTGATGAACCTGCCGAGTATTATTGTCTTCACGCATGATTCCATCGGCGTTGGTGAAGACGGTCCAACACATCAACCGGTTGAACAGCTGGCTGCCTGCCGAGCCATCCCCAACTTGGTAGTGCTGCGCCCCGGCGATGCCAACGAAGCTTCCGAGGCATGGCGGGCTGCCCTTTCTCAGACGAATCGACCCGTGGCCCTGGTGCTCACCCGCCAGAACCTGCCCACCCTCTGCCGAAATAAATACAGAGCGGCAAGCGGAGTCAGGCATGGTGGATATATCGTGGCCGATTCGGATGCCCAGCTACCTGATATCGTCCTGATTGCGACTGGCAGTGAACTCTCGCTGGCTATTGAAGCCCACGAACAGCTGGTGGCCGACGGTGTGCTCAGTCGTGTCGTCAGTATGCCTTCGTTCGAATTGTTTGACGAGCAATCTCCCGAGTACCGCGAAGAGGTGCTTCCTTCCAGCGTAACCGCCCGCATCGGAATCGAAGCTGGCGTTGCCCAAGGTTGGGGCAAATACCTTGGCTTACAAGGCGAATTCGTTGGCATCGATACCTTTGGCGCCTCGGCACCTTACACGGAAATCTACCGCCACCGAGGGCTCACCACCGAAACAGTCGTTGCCAAAGCGAAGGACATGCTGACGACTTGACACATGGGTCCGATCGTAGCCCGCCAAAAGTGGCCCTGACGGAAACAGACGACGCCCAGGTGGGAGCAACCCACCCGTGGTGAGAAAGCTGGCTCGCGGTGATGCGACGCCCCCGCCCCGAGCTGCCAACCACAGCCCCGAGCTGCCAACCACACCTCAACCCGTTTGCAGTCAGGCAACGCTCCGGGGTGGCCTCGGGAAGGTCAGCCCAGATAGCTGCCGCTACGCTGCCCAGTGAGTTTCTTCTTCCTCGGGTTCTTCCTCAGCATCAAGGGCAGCCAGATACTCCGGCGCAAAGAACCGGCCCGCAATGAAACGGACGGGCACCAGGATCGCAATGAAGAGCGGAAAGACAATTCCCAACAGGCTCGTTTTGACAATCCACAGGACTCCCAGGCAGACGAGTTGTAACGCGGTAAATTTGTGGATCGTCCATAGCGGTACCCGCCGGATATAGTGGGTCGAGGGATACAGCGACGGGTCACGCAACCAGAGGCTAAGTCGGTCAAAAAACTGGTTACCCGACATCGAAACAACCCCCATGAACAAAAACAGTCCCCACAGTACAGCCATCGGGATCAACTTCAAAAAACCGAGCAGCAGTAACGACAAACCAATCAGCAAATGGATTGCCAACCCGGTAATGCGGTTTTCCCGCACATGGATAATGCGGTCTCGGGTTTCTCCACCTGGTGAGACCACTTCCTCGCTGGTTGCCAGACTTCGCACATGGTTAATCGAACGTACGGTCGCAGCTACGAGCCAGGGCAAGCCGAATAGCGAACACACCCCGATCAACAAACCAACCAAACCGAGGTCAAGATGGTAGGCTGCTCCCTTGCACAGCCGGTGGTCGGCACTGTTGACCAAACGAGCCGTGATGTTCTGGTCAAGGAAGACAAGAACGGCGACGAGGATCGCTGGCCCTATCGCGGCAAACTTGACCCAGTTGGGCAACGCAGGATCCCAGGGGTCGGCAAACCATGGTCGCCCCGTTGTCGTGCCGAAGCTCTCAGGGGCTGGCAAGACGGCCAGGTCCACTTCGCGCAGCCAGACTGCCAGGAGGGTCATCGCGCCAATTGCGATGGCCGGTCCGAAATCGGACAGGAATTCGCGCATTTGGGGCAACAGATACGCGCTTCGGCGAAATCGCGAGAGTGCCATGGCGATGTAAAAGGTTCCCAAAGCCAGCAAGAGTGAAAGCAGGGCAGTCGCGTGTTCACCCTGCTCGTCAAGATCTTCAAAGACGTGCCGAAGCGACTTGACCGCTTCGTAGATGAAGATTACCGAGATGAGTGCGGAAAAAATCTCATCGGTAAAACGGGTAAAGTAGCGCATCAGGCATCCGGCATCGGTAATGGCCATTATGACCAGCAGCACCATCGACCAGCCCCCGACCCACACATAGGTCGGCAAAAACGGTATCTGCAGATCGCCACACATGCGAAACAGGATCGCGGTAAAGACGAGCAACGGCCCGGTTCCACCCAGGATGATGAGCGGCTGACCAGAAAAGATCGCGTAGAGAACGCCGCAAACCGCTGAGGCCAGGATCATTTCAATGGCACCAATTTGGCCATTCGTCTGAATCGCCATCACCCCACCAAACGTGATAGCCGGCGCAAGGCAGGCGAAAAACAGGAACAATGTCGAACTGACTACCTTGAAATGCAGTCCCTCGCGAAAATCATCTCTGTAATGTGGCCAGCGACGACGGAAATCCTGGACCACCCCACCAAAGAGGCGGCCGGTATAAGCCAGCGATTCATCTTCAACCGTTCTTGCTGGTTTGACTTCTGGAGAGGTCCGTTGCAGATAGGCGTCCAAGGCGAGACCGAGTCTCGTATTGCTTTGCGCCGTGGCCGCATCGTACCGAAACTGTTCAT
>Ga0310121_10001910_pt1 | contig 20488 bp, 14 predicted proteins | sample CB27_Tmax_986_MG_FD_203504 | JGI IMG/M metagenome (GOLD analysis project Ga0310121, IMG submission 203504) | Marine microbial communities from Western Arctic Ocean, Canada - CB27_Tmax_986 | ecosystem: Environmental > Aquatic > Marine > Oceanic | place: Canada: Western Arctic Ocean | collected...
TAGGCGGTAATGATTGCCATACTGGTAGACCAGGAGATGACCGACCGGGGCATCAGGAACGAAGGTACTCAAAGGGAGGTTTGACAGGGACATATGCACGGGAATTAACTCTCCCTGGTATCTTAGAGGCTTTGAAAAAGAAAAGGGTTTACGCGACTACCGGAGCAAAAATAAGAGCATATCTACATGTAGACGACCATTTCATAGGGTCCAAATACCTTGCAGAGAAACCTCCCAAAATAAATTTAAAAGCCGTAGGCACAGGACCACTGGAAAGAATAGATCTTTTTAGAGGGACAGAGCTTATTCACACCTCTGACTTAAGAGACTCATTCAAAGAAAACTCTGTCAGAATACTTTGGTCAGGAGCGAGCAGGAGATGGAGTTATTCTGGAGTGGTCTGGAAAGGAATCATTAAGTTTAACAACACGAGATTAAAAAATCTCGAGAGAATTAGATTTGACAGTCCCAGATCACATTTCCGGTTTAATGGCGACAATGAAATACATTTCGAATCTTGGACTTGTGGATATCCCTCAGGTTTCATCCTGGATTTTGAACCAGATACGGACCCTCAAATTGATCTCAGCTTAGACTCACATTTGATTAGCAGTGAAAGGAGATTTGGAGAAGACGTCCAACTCAACCAAACAACTGAGTCGGTGATCCCGAGAAATGGATTCCCTGCTGAAGTCAAAATGACATTAGCTCATGGAGATTCAACGAGAATTGAAACCACCATGGCTGAAATTCAAAGAGAGCCAATTAGTCTTCCATTAGGAGGTCTGAACCGGAACATAATCCTGGAGAAAACCCCGAATGAAAGTCCTACTTGGGCAGAGGTCTCCTTCACAGATAACGAAATGAAGCCAGGAACAAATCAATATTGGGCCAAAATCACTCAACAGGACATGGAAATGGCTTGGATTAGTCCTGTATTTGCAGATTATTATCCCGATTCTACCGAGATAGAATGACAGTCATCCATCTTTTTGGTTTTCTTGGTCGCTTGTTCTCTTCACATGATATGGACCCTTATATAAAGGTCCATATGGGCTAACGTTTGTAATTTACTATACGATATACTTTTACCCTGGTATGATCGGAAGTGTCAGACGTGAAGAATAACCCTGATCGTGGTAGACTGTCTGCCTTGCCACACGTAGTTCAGAGTCGGACCAGAAATCCTTCCCAGTGTTGTGATTCCGATCGAAATTGGGAAAATCAGAACTCGCTACGTCGAGTCGGATTCGATGCCCTACACCAAAACATATGCCCGTCGGCATCATGTTTATAATGTACTCATATGGCCTCCCTGGCTCGATAAGCGTCGGCGTATCATAACCATTACGATACCTGGCCCGTATAATACCGTAACATAAATTCACCGCTAACCCATCAGGGTGTACGTCTATCAACTTAGCAGTGAAATCTGTATCAGGTGCGCTTGAAGCAGCCCATAACTTAAGTGTTACCGGTCCAATGACCTCTATCTCCTCTTCCAGAGGCGGTGTCTGATAAACTAAAATGTCCTGTCTTCCGTTAAGAGGGGCCTGGTCCCGTGGCGCTGCCTGAGAAGTAATGTCCATCATACTCATGACTGGGTCACGTGGGTCATAATTGTACTCGTCCGGTCTCTCTCCTTTCGGTTCAGTTGTGGACAACGAACCATCGCCTAATACAGTATTGGCTGAACCATCACTGTGAAGAAAGAAATCAGTGTACAGGGTGCGAGCCAACGGCCACTCATGTTCGAATCTCCATCTGTTCTCACCCATGACAAATAACTTTACCGGAGGCTGGGAAGCAATACCTGTGTCTATACCTTTATAATGATAATCGTACCAACGAGTAATCTCGTCCGGATATGTCGTATCAGCGGACGGACCAAAATCAAGAGGACCCTGATTACGAGTTAGGTTTTGGGCATTGTGGCCCCAAGGTCCTATGATTATCCTATGATCCTTACGGAACTTTTCTGGGCCACTCTTAACCATTCCCTCAAAATTAGAGATGGTGTCTACCAGTCGATCCCACCAGCCAGTAAGTACATAGGTTGGAGAGTTAACCTGATTATGTATCTCTCTGAACGCCCAAAATTCCTTGTCCTGCTCCCTAAGATACTTCTTAAGCATCGGTGACATAGTGGAGAATACGTAATCGGGTATGTCATCTAAAGGCAGATACCATATCCACTTGCCCCTCTCTACCTCATACCATCGCCTCTCAGCCTCATCAGAAGTATAAGGGCCCACCAACTCTCCGACTCTACGACGCGCGTCAGCTGCATTCTGATACGTCCATTGGAGACGTCTACCCGTCTCAAATACACCAAAGTTTAGCCTGAGTAAACTTGCACCCATACCACTGGCAAAAACGGCCTTCAGTGGTGATGGGCTAGTAGAGGCGAGTCGCCATATACACCACGAAGCGTATGAATGTCCCCAAGTCCCCACTTGGCCATCACTATTAGGCAAAGAAGCCGCCCAATTTACAGCATCGTAACCATCTTCGGCATCATAGGTCTCTGAATTGTCTTGAAACTGCCAAAAGAACTCTCCGTCTGAGGCATAACGTCCTCGTATGTCCTGAGCCGCAACAATGTAACCACGTGATGCTAACTCAGTTGCGACTTCGATATAAGTGTCTTTACTCTTGTCGTAGGGGGTACGACATAGCAACACAGGAAATCGACCTGATCGCGAGGGACGATATATGTCGGCCCTCAATACCGTGCCATCACGAGTCTCCATAGGCACATTCTCTTCGGTTGCCACAGACATCCCACTATCCGGCCTCGTACCCATGATTACTCCTTACTCCTAAATTTACGAAGAGCGGTTTTAGCAGCCCCGGCTTCTTAGTTTAACGAGTTATGAAGTTAACACTCAAAACCCTTCATGTCACGCTGTAATCTACGAAACTGTGGTACAAATGCCAATAAACAGGTTGAAGCGAGGGGAGATCATATAGTAGGTAAGGGCTCTTAACCCCTATATAGGCGTATATAAGTGGTGGTCGGGGTGGGCAGGATCGAACTGCCGACCTCCTGTTCCCAAAACAGGCGCGCTTCCGCTGCGCTACACCCCGCAATTGTGTTTGGACAAAAGCAAACAAATCTGCGTAAGGCCTTTTGGCCTCTATCATATTAGAGGTCAATCTTCTTTCCAAAAACGTTCCTCTTTAACGGTCCAACCTTTTGGTATCATGCGTGCCTTGACATCTTCTATCATCCCTGGGTGACCGCAAGCGTAAACTAAGGTATCTGAACTTGTGAGTTCAAATGTTTCGATGTGCTTTTCTATTATCGTATTTACTCTTCCTGTTTCACCATCCCAGTTTTTGTTACGTTCTTCTGTAGGTCGGCTAATTGTAGGAATGAAAGTAACCATACCTGGGTGATTGCTTTCCATTTGTCTTAGTTCTGCGTCGTAAGAAAATTCGTCTTCATAACTGGCACCCATTAAAAAGTAAAACTTATGACCAGTACGATTATCGTTAATATAGTCTCTCAAATAGCTTATGTAAGGGACTACCCCAGTTACTGTAGAAATTAGAAGATGATTTGTGAAACCTGGATCAAAGGTGAATATCCCTTTAGCTCGTGGACGAATCGACACTTTATCTCCTGGATTCAGTTTGTAGAGTTCTGGTGTTAGCATTCCTCCCTCATCTTTTGGAACAAGTTCAACAAATAGTTCCAAAGAATCTTCATAAGGGGCCGATACTATGGAGTAAGCTCGTTCAATACCCTCCACTCCAATGGTACAGTATTGACCTGGTTTGAATGAATAGTTTTCAGGCTTTTCAATCCATATCAACCAAATGTCAGGGGTGATATCCTTTCTTTTAAGGATCCTACTTTCCTCTAATTTAATTACTCGTCTTTTTCTTGTACTTGTCAAAGATAATATCCTCCTAGGCTAAACACGTGGGGTTCCTGTTTTTCTGGAAACGCTAGTACTATCTGATTCCCATATTTCAATCAGCTGCTACCGTTAATGTATTCTTCTCTATACGAGCGGGGAGAATGGGTAAACCAGGGATTCTAAGCATTATGTCTGGATCTTTGCTTTTCTCAATCTCGACTATTAATTGGCCGAATAAGGTTGTCACAGATAATAGTCCTTTCTGTGGACATGTCGTTTGAATCATTCCCTTAATTTGTCCTTGAGGAAAGATCACATTAGCATAATCACCGTTGGACATACCTAAATCAAGAGCGTCTTCCTCATGCATTTCAATTATGTCATTTCTAGATATTTCATAACGTCCGTCTACAGAACGGATGCCTGCTTCACGGTTTGGTTGATGAAGAACTCGGCCTAGAGCTAAAAGGAATGGGAATTCGGTATTTTCATGTTTTGGTGGCATAGTGATCGCCATCGGTGTGAGAACTGCTTTTTGAGACTGGAGATTCTCTGTATAAAGGCGGGTGGTGTCCATCATATCTAGTGCACGGCAAGGCCACTGTAGACCGTTGGATGATTCTATCCTCTTGTAGGTTATCCCTCCATAAATATCAACTGTTTTAGAAATTTCTTTAAAAATTGATTCGGCGTCATGGTATTCGAATCCGGCTTCGTCCATTCTTTTGGCGATTCGGGAAATTGTACGCCAGTCCTCCTCCTCCTCCTGTTTGAATCCTATAGCCGGATTTAGCATTTGAACTCTTCTCTCTATATTGGTGTATGTCCCTTCTTTTTGCGCGAATGTTGCCGACGGAAAAACTACATCCGCCAATTGCGTTATAGGATTCGAAAAACTAGAGTGAACTATTAGTAACTCTAGTTTAGATAGGGCATCCTTGAAATCATCAAGTTCACCGTTGGTGAAGTTGGGACTATCTCCAATAATTTGAAGAGCCTTTATGCGATTCTCGTGTATCGCTTGTGTTATTTCTTTGAGAGATAGACCTGCTTCACTTGGAAATTCTGTTTCCCAGATTTCCTCAAAGGTTCTTCGGTTTGTTTCATCTTTGAGAAGGTTATAGCCGGGCAAGTAATGGGGGGAACATCCGACATCTTTTGCACCTTGCTCATTAGTTCCAGTAAACAGGGGGAATAAACCACTAAATGGCTTACCTATATTTCCCGTTACTAATGCAAGATTAACCAGAGCTTCGATACATGATCGTTTGAAATCTATATCAATAGTCTCAAGGGCATACAAAATCGAAGATGGTCCTTGCCTAGAGATGATGCGTGCAGCCTTTTGTATTTGGTTTATTTGCACTCCGGTAGTGCGCTCAATTTTCACAAGATCAAAGGACCATAAACTCTTTTTTAGTTCATCTAAATTAATACAAGATTCGCGGAGGTAGTCGTGATCATCTAGAGATTCGTCTAATATGACTCTTAGCATTCCTCCTATAAGTTGAAATTCTGTGTTCGGGTGAGGACGGAGCCAGATATCTGCAAACCTGGTTAATTCAGTTTCTCTTTGATCGATAACGACCAGCGAGGCACCTTCTTTTATAGCTTTCTTTATTGGTACAGCTATCACATTTTGTTCTTCGGTGACATTACTCGATACAACTAAGAAGCTGTTGGATTTCTCCAGGTCCCATATTGGATTTGTAGCTGCTGGGTACCCAAGAAGGTCACCCAGGGTATCCGTGAGTTCGGGACGTATATTTGAAGACACATCGATATTGTTACTATACATAACCGTGCGAGCGAATTTTTGAGCCACGTAATTGTCTTCGTTTGTACCTCTGGATGATGCAATAAGTGCGAATTGATTTCCCTTATGTTCTGACAGCTGGCTGGCCGCGATGTCGAGAGCGTCCTTCCAAGTGGTTTCTACTTGAATCCCGTTCCGTTTTATCATAGGTTTAACAAGCTGTTTACGACTGTTCACAAAGTCTAAACCAAACTTGCCTTTGAAGCATACTTGACCTCGATTGGCTGGAGCATGGATATCTGTAGTTGGTCGAATAACCTGATTGCGTTTGTCAACTTCTAAATTGATTTTACATCCTACGGGACAATGGGGGCATATTGATGAAATGGTTTTGGTTGCTTTCGCCCATTTATGTTTTCGTTCCATTAAAGCCCCTGTAGGACACACATCGATACATGCACCACAGAACTCACAACCAGACTCCAATAACGAAACACCATTAGAGGTTCCTATAAGACCTTTGCCAGATCGGTCATTCAGGGAAAGGGCATCATCTCCTCTGATTTCATCGCATACTCTAACGCAGCGCGCGCATACTATACATAAATTTAGATCCATCTCCCAGAATGGGTCGGCTACATTTTGAGGGAGATGGCGATTGTTATAAGTTAGGGGAGTCTCCATATCCATTTCTAGATGACGTACTGTGTCCTTTAATTCGCATCTTTCGTTTTTAGGGCAAGTAACACATCTATCGTTTACGGAAACATGTCTGAGGCATATATCAGTAGGCCCACAAAGATCAATGCGGTGACATGTCAAGCAACCATGTGGGTGTTCAGACAATAGAAGTTCCATTATGCCTTTACGCATATCAACGATATTAGAATTATTGGTATAGACTTTCATTCCATCTGCGACTGGCGTAGTGCATGATGCAGGGGTGCCGGGTACAGGTCTGTAACCCCCGTCGGGAGTTCTGGTTTCCGCTTGGATAAGACACATTCGACACGCCCCGTACGATTTCATCCCTGGGTAGTAACAGAGATTCGGCAGATATATTCCGGCGTCAAGTGCAGCTTGGAGAACGTTATTACCGGGACTTGTCTCAACTTCAATGCCGTCAATAGTGATGGTGATTTTATTTACCATGTATAGCTCCAGAAGGGGCAAAATCTAATGCGTATGGGCGGGTGTTCTTAGGAGAGATCATAGGACCTAGGCAACTCCCCGTTGGACATCGTTTCTCCTCCATATGCATTATAAAGTCATCTTCGAAGTGCTGGAAAGCTGATCGAATGGGACCAAACCCCAATTGGCCGTGTCCGCACAGCGACCCTGCTTCCATAGTTTTACCTATGCTTCTCATTAATTCGAGATCTTCTGGTCTACTTTGGAATTTGGCTATTCTTTCTATAATCTCAAGTAAATGCTCCATACCTAAACGACATGGAAAGCATTTACCACACGACTCATACTGGCAGAAAGCTACCAAAACTCTTGTAAGATCCACGGCACAGGTATCTTCATCTGCTACTATAATTCCACCAGATCCAAATATCGCACCAGCGTCCCTCATTTCATCGAAATCTATGTGAATATCCATACTGGCTGAGCTCAAGACTCCTCCCAGAGGACCTCCTGTTTGTAGAAGTTTTAACTTTTTACCATTTGGCACTCCACCACCAATGTCATTTATTACTTGACTTAGGGTGAGACCCATGGGTATCTCGTATAGTCCGGGATATTTTATCTTTCCGTTAAGGCATACGATAGCGGTTCCGGTGCTTTTATTAACACCTATGGACGAGAACCAAGCTGCTCCTTTAGATATTATTTCAGGTGCGTAAGACAAACTTTTTACATTGTTGATGGTACTGGGTTTGCCCCAAACTCCCGATGCTGCAGGAAAGGGAGGTCGTGGTCTAGGCATCGCCCGTTTTCCCTCTAAGGAATCCATCAACGCTGTTTCTTCTCCCGACACGTATGATTCTCCAGTTAAGGCAACTTCGATATCGAAGGAGAATCCTGAGCCCAGGATGTTTTTCCCTAAGAGACCTATCTTATATGACTCCTTTATTGCGTTCTCAGTCCTATTGATAGGTCCATCATGACCATGGCGTATAAACACGAAACCTTTTGTAGCAGCAGTAGCATATCCTGCTATAGTCATGCCTTCTAATAGAGTATATGGATCGCTTTCTAAAATACCTTTGTCGTTATATGCGCCTGGATCCCCTTCTTCACAATTACAGAGGATAAATTTAGGTGGTCCCGGCGAGCGTACCATGAAGCTCCACTTTATTCCTGTAGGGAAGGCTGCACCTCCCCGACCTCTGAGCCCTGAATCGATCACCTCTTTAATGACGTCCTCAGGTTTCATCGCAAAGAGACTTTTGTTTAGGCCGTCATAGCCACCGTTAGCTATGTATTGATATATATCGTTTGGGGCAATATGTCCTGCGTTACGTAAGGCTATACGTTGTTGGAATTTGATACCTGGCAGGACGTTGATATTGGGAACACCAGGTATTGGTTTTTGACCCATATACCCCAGGACGTTTTGCCTTGGTACCTGGTTTTGCAGAACATAGGTATCCAACAAATTTGGAACATCTTCAGCATCAACATTGTGTAAGAATAGTCGGGATTCACCGGGTAACATAATATCCACAAGAGGTTCTGCGTAGCATATGCCTAAACATCCGACATCATCGATATTGATGTCGATATTGTGTTCGATCACATATGATTTAATAGCTTCCAATACTTTTAAAGAACCTGAGGCGGTTCCGCACATGGCAGTTCCCACCCTTATCCAAGGTTTACTACCATGTGTAAGATTAAGCCAATGTTCTTCCGCTTCCGTCTTTAATTTATCGTATACGAGCATACTTCATTCTGATCATATCTGTGAATGTGTCGGATGTAGGTGTTGGTGGCTATAACTAATTGTATCAATGTTCTGACCCACGTAGCCGAGAAATCTCGGATCTTGCCGAAGCTATGGTAGACCTTCCGATTAGTTGATGGTCTACGCTGATCACGGGTGCCTGAGCACATGCACCCAAACAAGTATTATATTTCAGAGTTATCTGTTTGTCTTCAGTATCTCCTTCTCCAGAAAGACCTAGATCATCAAGTAGAGCTTTCAATATATATGAAGATCCCTCCAGATGACATGTGGGTCCCCAGCAAACTTCCACTATATTCTTGCCCGGGGGATGGAATCTAAAATTTGTGTAAAAAGATGCGACTCCCCAGACATCATTTATACTGGTGTCCATTGCTAGGGCCACTTCCTCCAGAGCGATGGTGGGAATATATCCCAATTCATCCTGTACAGCAAGTAGGGATGAAATAGTGTTCGGTGTGGACCGACGTTGGGAGGCGATAGCCCTCCTCGTAATGTCTCTTATATCTTGATCCTGGGTGGTCACGCCAGCCCTCCCGGCTTCTTGGTCACTTACCACAATAATAGCACAAAGAATTAACTACAACAACGATCTCCCCACACCACACTTTAATGGCTGGCAGCCTGACATTTATATAGCTGTTATAGATGATATGTTAAGTAGTTTAAATCATCGAAGTTTCTTAATCTCGCTTAGATGGTTGATTTAACTTCTGGAGCTGTAATCTCCTATGACCATTTCAGCAACTTGCCTACCCATCTTAACACTATAATTCGTTCCTCGATCCTCTGGATATATTTGAGTAGTGTTGGCCAAGTATATTCCTCTAAAAGGAGTTCTATGATCAGGTATTTTCGCTGAATAATTAACTGGTATGACTGGCTGAGCAGCTCTTACTTTATGATGATAACTGGTTAGGATCCAAGATTCATCGAAATCTATATTGATTTTGCGTAGATGTGGTAAATACTCTCTAATAAGTTCTTCTTGAGTAAAGTTGTAGAGTGGACTGTCAGGGGTAAGGTAATTGGATAAATATACGATGCTTTTCCCACCATAATGGTCGGCATTAATAAGATTTGTGTGCTCTATAACAGCCACAAAAGGGATGGAATCGTCTGCTACATTCAACCAGTATACGTGAGATAGTGGGCGGTCAAGGACGAGAACTATCAAGACCGCTGCTAGATAATCGACGTTGTTTAATTTCGCGAGGTAGTCTTTAGGCAGTGTCGGAACAAGGTTTGGAAAAATGTAGGAAGGAGTGGTGGCTATGACAGCATCGAATGACTCTATGATTGGCTCTCTGTCTATTGGCGAAACTTCCAGGCCAACGAAATTGTCGTTTTCAACAATAATACGCTTAACTGCTGATTTGAGATGAACTGCACCGTTATTTTCTTCTATTAGCTTCACTAAAACATCGAAAACTTCACCGAAGCTACCAATTGGGTATCCAAGTTTTTCTTTGATCATGCCTTTACCCCTCGAGGCGACTCTTGTCTGAATTTTGCTCCAGATCCATGCAAGTGTGACCTGGTTGTAGTACTCATCACCGAATTTTCCACGAAGCATAGGACCCCAAAAATTATCGTAAGCTTGTCTGCCTGCATATTTCCTGAGCCATTTAGAAGCTGTTATTTTTTCTAGAGATCGCCAGTTTGACCGTTTCTGTAGATAGAGAGTTACCAGGCCAAGTCTTACACGATTCATCAGGCTTAAAGGGGTGAATTTAAGCAAATCTAGAGGAGTCACGAAATTGTATATCTTACCATCATGAAAAGTGCCTACAGTGGAATCAATCCACCTGATTTGGTGGCCTAAGCCTATCTCTTTTACGAGCGTTATTATATCTGTGTCATTAGTAAACCAGTGGTGATATCCTCTTTCTAAACGTTCTCCTCCCACATCAAAAGTGGATGCCTGTCCTCCAATAAATGGGGCTTGTTCGTAAACGATAGCCTGATGTCCGTGTTTACCTAGTTCGTACGCGGCAGCCAAACCCGCTGCTCCGGCTCCGACAATAGCAACTTTCAAAACTTTTACCTTCTCTCTATTATTGAGTTTATATTTCAAAGACTCTCATTCCGATCAGGTTCTTACGAGCCTGCGTATAGATAAATGTTCCTTCCACAGAAATGCTTGCCCGAGAATTATCATTGGTATTAGCAATGAGGCATGAACTACGGTGACAAATCCAGCAGCTATCGATCTGTCGATAGCTGCTAAGGGCAAAAGCACCAAAGTTTCTCTACCAACAATTTCAAATAAACCGATGCCACCAGGAGCCGCGGGAATGGAACTCCCTATGTTAGCGGTTGCAGTTACCAGCATCATCACAATAATCAGATTACCCAGATTTCCGTAGATGGTAATCAGGTCAAATGAGTATCCAACTAATACAAAAAGACCGACTTCAAAAAGCCACACAGGTAATGATACTAGGAACAGTAGCGCTAGGGTTTTCGGACTTCTTAATGGCTTGATGCCTTGTATAAAGCTTTCCATTAGTTTAATTGCGGTAGACTTGAATTTCGGCGGAAAGTATTTTGTTATCACAGACGATAAACTATTCGTGCTTTTAAATGAATATGAACAGATAGTTAGCAATGCGAACGTTATCAAGAAGGGTAATGTGAATACTACAATGAGTAGCCAGGTGGCAACACCTGATTTTTCTCCGAATGCGTGTGCCAATTCTCCCAGAGGAATTAAAATAGACGAAACGGCAATAAAAAAGAGTAATGTTAATGCGTCAAGGATGCGTTCGATGAAAATGCTGGTCAGGGCAGACGTTTTGCTAACACTTTCCCGAGTACTTATATGATAACTTCTTACCAGTTCTCCTAAACGCATGGGTAAAATATTGTTAGCCATGTAACCTACAACGACTACTGGATATAATCGCCAAATACTTATTGGTTTAATATGGTGCAGGAGAAGTTGCCAGCGTAAAGTGCGGAAAAGAACGGCAATAATATATAGACTGATCCCTGGCAATAAAAACCAGTAATTAGCTTTCAGTAGCGCATCAAACATTCTGTTGATATCTACGGTTAAAACAAATAAGGTAATCAGAATTAGGGTTAGGGCAACCCCTCCCCAGAATTTCAAAAGACCGTTCAAATATATTGACCTCCACATATAACTTCATATAAAAGAGACTTGAGTGCCGTCAATCGGGCTACTCTTTCAGCTTAGAGGATAATATTCGTGTGACCTTTCTTAAGTCCCAAAGTCGTAATCTTAACAAACCTTTTAAGTCTTCGTAAGCTGTCTTGAATATCTTTACACGGGTATCTGGATCATCGGTCCAGGTCACAGGAATTTCCTTGATTTTATATCCATTTTTCTCAGATAGTATGAGGAGCTCTGTGTCGAAAAACCAGCCATTATCTTGTATGTGAGGGATGATATCATTAACAACTTTTCTACTTATCGCTTTGAAGCCGCATTGTGCGTCTTTGAAACCAGTGAAGAACAGTATACGAAATAAGAGACTATAACTTCTAGATAAAAACTCTCTTTTTGGAGAACGATTGACGACGATTGAGTCTTTCATCAGGCGAGATCCTACAGCTACTTCGTAGCCTTCCAGACTTATAGCGTCGACTAGCTTGGGTAACGCCTGTAAATCAGTAGATAAGTCGACGTCCATATAACTCACAATATGTGCCTCACTTTTTGTCCAGGCAGCTTTTAGCGCTCGGCCACGGCCTCTTTGTGTTAAGTGGATGTATGTTACGTTAGGATATTGTTCTGAAAGCTTGATGGCTATATCAAGTGTCGAGTCATGAGATCCGTTATCCGCTATTAATATATTTATCTTGTAAGTGTTTGATCGGGAGGAGAAGAAGTTGTTTATATTGCGGATACACTGAGCCAACGCATCTTCTTCATTTAGCACTGGAATCACTATGTCTACAGATAGAGTCATAATACTATTTAGAATTCTCCAAAGTTACGAAATAATCGCATGGTAGTTCTTTAGCGCAGAACAAGTAAGCATCTTCACTTCCGATTCGATTTCTCATGCCCTGGCGATTTAAGAAATAATTCATAGCAGTACGCCATGAGTCTCTGACTAAAAATGAACCTAGGAATTTACCCAAAGTGAGATTCCTATATGCTTCCTCCGGGAACCACCATCTATGTTTTATCCGGATTCCTTCTTCATATTTATCTGACAGTAGGTGCTTGACGTCATCATAAAATTTATAATGTATTAAAATCAGTGGTACTTCGGGCTCTTTTTCCAGCGGTGTATCTTCGTACGAAGGATAAACAACATTAGGGTAGTCTCTCAAATACCAAGCCCAGGGCCAAGTGAAACCGCTGGTTTGGTCTATATGAAGTGATAGCTGCTTTCCCAGCTTCATATCCTCCGCTATATTTTCTATGCTCTGGACTAAATTTGGTACGTCGGGTGAAGTCTGGGTATATATAATCATTTCTACAGGAACATCACCATTCTTGAAACTAGCAGTTATGCTAGTTCGTATACTTAATAAAAGAAGTATAACAGTAATGGAAATTATAGATAAATACAGTAAATTAGCAGACCCAAAGCGAATAATATAATAGTATGCTAAACCAATAATAGCTAAAATTGATAAAACCAGCAATATAAGAATTAATAAATCGATCATGCTGTACGTATCGAACTCGAAAAAGGTTAGCTTCCATACAAGTAACAGCAATACAGCGATACCAGGGATAATTATTGCAGAGTCTCTTTTAATCGAGCACTTGATCCGAATTTCTCGCATGATTTCGCCGAGGAATTTCCCTGTAATTACTATTAAGGGTAAGGTAATATTAACTAGTAGCCAAGGCATCTTCTCACTGGCAATGGTGTATAGTATGAAAGTTCCTAGGCACCAATATACGAGAAAATAACTAAATAGGCTATTTCGTTTTATGTAATAAATGCATGCGATTGTCCCTATCAATAAGGGTAGATATTCGTATATTGACGTGAGTATCGCATAATAGTATAAAGGTTGCTCACCACGAGCTTCTCCTTGCTGTACAATCCAATACGCCAGACCTTGCCATACACCTGATCCAGCACCTGCCATGTGAGAGAATAAGGTCGTGTAAAGTGACAGCCAAATTAAATAAAAAATAATTGAGCTACGCCACCATATAGACCAATTCCATAGGTACCCCAGATATGCTGAGGAAACTAGAAGACCGAGGACCAATATGGTTGCCAAAATGGTTCCTATGCCACTTGGTGCGCCAATAGGGCTTGTTGTTCCAGGGTTTGCCAGCGTTATATTAGCCCAATCAAGAAGGGGAGTGTATTGAAAAACACTGAATAAAGCTGACCATTGAGGTAGAGTTAATGTGATTAGTAGCAATAAAAATGAAGTCTCTCTTGAGATAGATCGTAATTCTACGCTTTGCCGTACGTTTGACCATATGTTCCTGGCTAGATGTTCAAATGCTTTTGGTGGCGACATGCCTTGAACATGTATTTTGCCTATTACAGCGCTCCAGTTTCGTTGTATATTTACCAAAACAAGGAATAGACCCAGTAATCCCGTGACCAGATATGATGTTTCTTTTGTGGCAAATGATAGTGCAGTTAGAGCTGCAGCAACGTAAAGATATCTATTTTTCCCCTCATCTATATAACGCCACAAGCAGGTTACCAAACCTAGAGTCCACACTGCCATAATGATATCGTTACGAGCGAAGCGACTGAAGTACAGCATACTAGGAGAAACGGTAAGAAGTAGGGAGGTTATTATAGCGCCCATATTTCCCAGTCGGTTACGAAAGAGCACTGGCATTACAACAAGAGCCACACCCATGATCACGTACAGCAATCTTGCTGTGTAGTCATTATCTCCTAAGAGGAAAAACAATGCAGCATTTGCTTCGAATTGGAATGGTCCGTGTAACATGGGATTATGTTGTAATCCTCTGCCTGAGTATAGTTCCCAGGAAAAGTATGCATGAAGACTTTCGTCATGGTGGAAAGCTCTAGATCCTAAATCCCAAAGGCGCATGCTAAAAGCTACGGAGATCAATAATGCATAGGATATATATTCCCATAATTGAACAGGGTTCGTTGGCGATGTGTTAATTTCATGGGTAGGGTGAGATTTTCCTCGCTCCCATAATTTGACAACTGAATCTCTCACTTCTACCATTCTTTGACTGGTCAATTTTTGCCTAAACTCCATCTATCTTACTCAGTGAGGGATAAAAAGCCATATATCAAATAATTGCAAACGGCGAGATTACCGTTTGCTTTCATAAATCTTGACTTCATTTCTGTTAAAAATTTCATCCATAAAGGTTGGAAATTTCTTAAAGCCCGAGATATCATAAACTTCTTTTTCTCTAGGCCCTATGTAAACGTAGTTTATATCATATTTCGATAGAATTTCTTTCGCCTCTGCTATGTTCAGCGTCTCGTAAATACGCGTGATATCAAATTCCCTTCTCTTAAAACTTTCCGAATTACCGCGCCATTGCAGTTGATGACCATGCCAGTTGAATACTGAGGGTATCCCTGTACTCCTAGATATCAATCCGTAGTCGAACCATTCTCCGACTGCTTCGATCATAGTAGATTCACTATTTGCGTGCCCTTTCAGAAAAGTGATTGCTTCGTATTCCGCGTCAGATCTTTTTGCCAGAAAATCTAATCCATCTAGAGTAGGGTCATTTGAAAACCCTTCTGATTTAGTGACAATCGCAGCTGGTGCGTAATAGAGTGTTGCTACCCATACGACAACAAAGACTACGCCCCATATCTTGGCGAGTGACAGTTTCCATCCACTTGCCGAGTTTCTAATAGACCTCCAGTAATATAAAGCGAATCCTGAGGCGATCGCAAGGAGTATCCAGGCTTGGAAATATAGTTTAAAAACCGTGTTCATTCTTGTGTTGAAGGAATCCCTGACGAACATTAAGTCTGATCCCATTATTAATAGAAGACCCATAGCTGATAATATAACGGCGAACAGCTTTGATTCAGAATCTTTTTCTCTCGCGAGCCAGAGCACATTGAAAACAGCTATGGTTATCAGTATTGCGAAGGGGAAAACCAATGATAATCTTATTATTAAATCTGTAATGTTGCCGGTGTTAACGATTAAGTGGAGCAGGGCCCAAATTAAATATGGTATGAAGCCTATCGCTAGTCCAATCATAGAAGTGCGACGCCAGTCTTTCCTCAACGTTGTTTCGCAGAATACACCTATCAAGAATGGAGTAATTGTGATCATAAACAACCCCCATACGATGAAAGTATGCACCGGACGTGTGGGCACAGTTACAGGTAGAATGCCTGAAACACTTCCTCTAAATGTGAGAAAATATGGCACATAAAGCAAGATTGAAAGTGTTAATAAAGCTACACTTATAGGGACAGCCTCTCTGACGATTGTGCGTATCCTTCCATCACTATACTGATATGATTTTACAGCAGCCAGTCCCAAGAATAGTGACCAAAATGTTGGGAGATCCCAAAGATTAGTGAAAGCAAGACCACCCAATGACAATCCCATTAGCAATATGAAGATATACTCTTTAGTTTTCAGGACGTTGGGTGGGTGAGACGTTGATAGAAACCAATGCCAGCATAATGAAATGAATAAAATGATGAAGGGTAGAGACATTAAATGAGGATGAAGGTCTCCAAGTAGGAAACTGAAAAAGGGAAATTCCTGTATGGTAAAATCAATGGCTTCCAACCCTTCAAAACTATTGATAACTCTGCTTGATCTGAACCACCACCAGAATTCTTGGGGTAGCCATCCTTGTGTGACTTCACTGATAGGCACCTCCATTCCTTTAATGTGTATCCACCCCCAGTAATTAGAAGATCCTATACCGTTCGTTCTCATCAATTCTAATATGCCTTCTAAATTTCCAGTGACTGAAACCAGCAAAGTGGCCGTTAGACCGCATATTATGGAGATCTGTTTGAAATTCTTCTCCGAGCTAGTTAAATTGTAAACTAAACCGAATACACCTGTAGCTAGTAGAGCTGGAATAAGAGAAAGGGACAGATTGTAGGAAATGTTGGATGTTATGCCAGTTATTTCGCTTATAACACCCATCATCCAATATCCAAAATAGTAATAACTAATAGGATGCCCTGCTAACCAAGGATCTTCTGGAAAACCTATGTCAGAATGAATTGATGCGTTAAGAAAAGCGAAGTCCATGGGCTGTTCAGTATGATTTATCGACGGATCATATGATCTGTAAACTGTCCAAGCTACTATCACAAGCAAGAACAGGATTTCTGACAGGATGATAATTTTACGTTGAGAAACAAAGAAATTTAGCAATCTTTGTTTATGCTTTAACACGTACCAGATGGAGAGGCTCAACATTATAAGTGCTAGGATGACTAGAGAAAGTCGCACACTAGGCAAGACGTGTAGCACACTCAGGATCCAAGAAGTGTAACCGATCACAACGATTCCCAAGGTTTTACTAATAGTGTATCCGCGATCGGTCAATTTGGGAAAAAGAGCAAAACATAATGGGAAAGAGGCAAGCCCTATCACTTCTATGATAAATATCCAGTAGATAGATTCAAGCATTTTACTATTATATACGCTCTAGGGTACTGGTTGTTTTCAAAAGTACTTACAAAAAAATATCTTATTGAAACTAAGATACACTGAATTGGGCGAGAATGTGTCTGCATTCAATTTTCAAAGATCTCCATTCTTTATCTCGCTGATAGGGGAGACCATTGATTGGTAAACTTATGAACAGTGGAGCACTAAGTTTTATCTGATAAAAGGCCATCTACAAAGCTTTCAGGGTCGAAGACAGCAACATCTCCTGACTTTTCCCCTGTACCCACGTATAAAACCGGGAGGTTTAAGTCTCCTGCAATCGATAAAACTATTCCACCTTTCGCTGACCCATCCATTTTGGCGAGAAAGACTCCATCACAGTCAATAGCGTCTACGAAAGCTCTTGACTGATACAAACCGTTTTGACCCGTGGTGGCGTCTAAGGTAAGTAGGGTCGTCAGTGCAGTTGATCCTCTGGATGTGAGGACCCGTTTGATTTTCCCTAATTCCTCCATTAAGTTTGATTTTGTGTGAAGCCGCCCTGCCGTGTCTATAATTACCACATCTGCGTTTCGGGCGCTAGCTGCTTGATAAGCATCAAAAGCTACCGCTCCAGGATCAGATCCGTGATTGTGTGCAATAACATCTACCCCTAGCGTTTGTCCCCAGATCTCCAGTTGTTCAATAGCACCTGCTCTGAATGTGTCGGCGGCGCCTAGTAGAACAGATTTGCCCTCATCTTTAAAGAGTTTTGCAAGCTTAGCGACGCTCGTTGTTTTTCCAACCCCGTTTGTTCCTACCATCAAGAAGACGAAGGGAATGTCATTATCTCTTCTTGATTGGTCAGTATCTGGTCGAATCTCAAGTATTTTTTTCATCTCTCGCTTCAGTAATCCCAAAGCATCGTCTGAAGTATTCTTATTGTTCTGCTCTATAAGACCTCGGAGTTGGCCCAGCAATTTCTGGGTAGTGGACATACCAACATCTGCCGATATAAGTATCTCTTCCAATTGACCACCTAATTCCTCATCGAATGTGGACGTGTGGAGAATTTGTACAACGTTACTGAACCAAGAACGTCGCGTTTTCGTAAGAGCCTGATTTGTTCTTTCTATATCCGCGCTACGAGGTTGTGACAGTCCAAACACAGGTTATCCTTAATCATTGTCTAATACCAATCAATTTAGCTGTTACTAGTTGCCTATAGTCATAATAAGGTCTATTGGAACAAGTCACCAGAGTGATTCTAGAGTCGTTGGTGTCATACAGCTCCAATTCATTTTCGTGCACGACTTTTGATGAGATCGCTTGATAGAGATATTCTATCGCTCTAGTCTGCACAATTATATAAACTGGGTCTCCATTGGTGAGGTGATTGGCGAGTTTTGGGAGATCTTTGAAAACGTTTCCTTCTCCCCTTATCGGGCTTTCCAAGTGACCAAAAAACCAACCATTACCTAACTGGCCAGGGAGGGAACTGTTTATTATATGTCCCACTCCATGTTTCGGCGTTTCGTAAGACTTACTATTACCAAGATCGATAATACTTAATTCCTCAATGGGAGATGTTAAATTAATTACGGGTATGCGTAGGTGCACTCCCCTATCATTAATTCCATTATTTTCAGTAATTGTAGTATTTGAGGCATCAATAAATCCCATAATAACTTCTTGGTCTAAGTCTTCGTCGTACACAAATTCATCTGTACCGGCCCATAGTGGTTGCCCCCAATATTTAGAATGAGTGCGGATCCCAGGATAAGTAGATTGGTAGTTTGACAAATCGAATCCGAAACGTTGATAGTTAGTTCCCAATGAAGCATTGTGACTATTGTTGGTATCTGGGAGTGTAGTTGATTTCACGTACTGGGATGTATCTACTCGGGTCCATTCGCCTTTTATAGGATTTACCTGATCAAATTCTTTGGGTATTGAAAGAGGCGCAGAGTAGGCAGCATTGAGTTTTTCGAGACGAGTGTAATTATAGAAGCCATACAGGTGGAAAGCGACCACGCTCATCATTAGGAGTAGGCCCAATGTAACTAGTGTAAATCCTACTTTTCTGATGGTATGTTTCTGATGTGCTAGTTTCATAACTGGATCCTAAGGCCGGATTGAAACGATCGTTGTCATTGTATAGATCCAGCTGTATAGTGCCTATTCTATCAATGTGTTTTAGCAGCGCCATATGCAAAGGTTCTAGTTAGCACTGGGAAGCAATCGGAAATGACTGAGATGTAGGCAGGGCCTTGCAGCGCGCGCCATAGCTTTTACCAATCCTTCATCAAATTACTTAATGAAGGATTACTTGTTATCCTCTCATACGAGGGGTGTGAGAGGCACCGCTTTGAACTGGCTCGTTCAGATACACATCCCCGTTGCGTATTTTGAGATTGAATCCGCAATCAGGGCTACTACAGACCCAGGCTTTGTAATGGATAGGGGCACCTTGGCTACCAAAGTCGGAGAGGGGTAGCAGGCTACCATTTTGGCAACTACGACATTCTGGCCAGCTGTTCTCGTCCACTGTTTTCCTCCTGATTTGCCCTGGGTATAAAAGCGACTCAAGTGTATCATCGTTATTGAGAATTTAACAGCCCTAAAGATATTCGTTGTTTGGACTTAACTTAATTGCAGCTATATTATGGTAAATGGCTCCTTGAGGGTGAAGTGTACTCCTAAATAAACATATTTCTTTGACTTCTATCCTTACCTTGTCCTTCAGTTGATCAGACAATAAGTCTAATAACATTACCAAACTGTTAGATGATGGCGTTTCATACTTGAGCCTAGCCAACGTTAAATGAGGTTTGTATTCTTGTCTGTCTGAGGGATATCCGAGATTTATTAAAGCTCGTTCCAGTTTATATTGTAATGTTGTTAATGCTTTAAGATCACCTCCAATTTCTGCATATATTATCCGAGAATTGGGTGAATTGGATAATGTTCTGGGCTGTCCAATTTCTAAATTAAAGTAAGGCGAAGTGCGGGCTATTTTTCTTGTCGATGCTAGCACTTTTTCTATTGTTCGACTATCGGTTTTACCGAGATATTTTAACGTTATATGTATGTTTTCAGGCTTTGTTGCTTTCAAGTAGGGAATGTTGGCGGACGAAAAACCTCTTTTCTGATATCAGAAAAGAGGTTTTTCGTCTGTACTGGCATCTTAATGCCTAAGAATAAACGCAGGTACTTTTCCATCGCCCACCGGTCTTTGATGTACTAATTGAAAGAGATTAGTACATCAAATGTCGTAAAAATGAGTTATCGCTGTGGCTAAATAGTCACAACCAGAAGCATCATGTAGTAATATAATCTATATAGACGAGGAACTAAAAGCTATGTTTAGTCTGGATGCGTTTGCTCGTCGTCGTTATTTCATTAGGTAGG
>Ga0310121_10001911_pt1 | contig 20486 bp, 20 predicted proteins | sample CB27_Tmax_986_MG_FD_203504 | JGI IMG/M metagenome (GOLD analysis project Ga0310121, IMG submission 203504) | Marine microbial communities from Western Arctic Ocean, Canada - CB27_Tmax_986 | ecosystem: Environmental > Aquatic > Marine > Oceanic | place: Canada: Western Arctic Ocean | collected...
TAGTGCTCTTTCAATAAGAGTAGCTGGCTCTGTCCATCCCATATACTGTAGCATCATGACACCAGACAAAATCACTGAAGAGGGATTAACCTTATCTAGTCCAGCATATTTTGGAGCCGTCCCATGGGTTGCTTCAAAGATAGCATGACCAGAACTATAATTAATATTTGCTCCAGGAGAAATTCCTATACCACCAACCGCTGCCGCTGCAGAATCTGATAAATAATCACCGTTTAAATTCATCGTGGCTATTACATCATATTCATCAGGTCTTAATAGAATTTGCTGAAGAAATGCATCGGCAATCACATCCTTAATAATAATCTTTCCTTCTGATTCAGCTTTAGCTTGAGCGGCATTAGCAGCATGGGCATCTTTCTTGTCTTTAATTCTGTCATATTCCATCCATGTAAATACCTTATCAGCATAGTTAGCTTCAGCATGTTCATAAGTCCATTTTTTAAAGTACCCTTCTGTGAACTTCATAATATTGCCTTTGTGAACTATCGTAACTGATCTTCTATTATGCTCAATAGCATACTTCAAGGCAGAATCAAATAGTCTTATTGAACCTTCTTTTGATATAGGTTTAATCCCAATAGAACTTGAGTCTGGAAATCTAATCTTGTGTCCTTCACCCAATTCATTTAATAAATCAATAACTTGTTTTGCTCCATCAGAATCTTTTGGAAATTCTATTCCACTGTATACGTCTTCTGTATTCTCTCTAAACAACACAAAATTAACCCTATGAGGGTCCACAATTGCTGCAGGAGCGCCTCGAAACCATCTTACCGGACGTACACAAGCATATAGATCTAATTCTTTCCTTAATCTTACATTTAATGAGCGCATTCCACCCCCAACAGGAGTAGTCAGCGGACCTTTGATTCCTACGTAATGAGATTTAAGAATATCTAATGTTTCAGATGGGAGCCATTCCCCTGTTTTATTAAACGCTTTTTCTCCGCATAAAACTTCTAACCATTCAATTTTTTTTGAATCTTGATAGCAATGCTCAACTGCAGCATCAATTACTTTTTGTGCAGCATTCCAAATATCTGGTCCAATACCATCTCCCTCTATAAATGGAATAATCGGATTATCACTTACAATCAATTTATTATCTTTATAAGTTATTTTATCAGCCATTGTTCTCTTTCATTTTTTCTATCAATCTATTTTCAACGCTTTTTGGTACAAACTTAGATAAATCGGTATTGTATTTAGCTAATTCTCTAATAATGCTAGAGTTCAAATGAAGGAATTTCTCATTTGATACCATTAAAATAGTAGAGATATCAGGATTAATGCCATAATTTACCATCGCCATTTGAAATTCTAATTCAAAATCACTCACATGTCTCAACCCTCTAATAATAGCCACAGCATTATGTTCTTTTGCAAATCTTATTACTAAATTGTTTGGATTAGAATGCACATAAACATTTTCAATATCATGAACACATTCTTCTATTATATCCATTCTTTCTTCATGAGAAAATAATGGATTTTTATGCAAATTATCTGAGATGCAAATATGCACTTCATCAAACAGCTTTGCTGCTCTTTTTGTGATATCAAGATGTCCATAGTGAAGTGGATCAAAAGTACCTGGATATATTATTCTTTTCATGCTTCCCAATATAGTAGTTGTGTGTCCCCAAATTTACCCATTTTATAATATCCTGCAAGCGATTCATTTTTACTGCATTCAAGGACAAAAATTCCTCCAGGATTTAGTTTTTTACAAGCCAAATCAATAAGTGTGGGTAGATTAGCTAGTCCATATGGTGGATCAGCAAAGATAACATCGTATTTATCGCATTTTTTAAGAAATCTTAATGAATCTCTCACCAGAAAATTAAAGCGGTTATAATTGATTGATTCTGCGCTCTTCCTAATTTGACTCATATGCTGTTTATTCATTTCTATAAAAGTAACAGTATTTGCTCCCCTACTACTCGCTTCAAAACCAACGATGCCAGATCCTGCATATAAATCTAAAAAATCTTTATTCTCAAGAGATCTTAGTGCATCAAAAAGACTTTTTCTAACAATAGATGTAGTTGGTCTATATAAAAACCGAGGATTTATGATAATTGATTGATTCTTAAATGTACCAGCTAATATTTTCATGACCTCAAAGCTGTAATATATAAATGAACTGAATTATCGGTCTTGGTATATAAGATCTTTCTTAGGATTAAATTATTATACTGCTTTACATTTTGAAGAATTTTTATTGATGTATCTATGTTTTCGCATCTAATAACGATATTATCAGATATTTTATCAAAAAATGAACCATCAGTTCGTTCAAATTGACTAGCATTATCTATGCTAGAAATTAAGCTTAATAAATCATATACCAATATAGAGCTTTCTATCGATGGGACTGTAGATAATTTGACAGTATATGCGCCACTTATACCATCGTTAGAATTAGTATTGATATTAATTCGACTATCAACAATAACTATGCTTTGAATTTTATCCATATTGTCAGAATTGGTAATCATTTCAAATTCATTAATAGCGGCATATGAGCTAGTATGATATTTTTGTACCTGATTGACAGGGAGTTTAGTTTGTATATCTTTAATTTCCCGTATATTTAATGGAGTTTCATTATATATAAAATCAAAGTCACTTATTGCTGCTAAAGTAAAGATTAGTAATCCTAAGGTTAATAATCCTGCGACAATATTTTGTAAATATTTAAAGAAATTAAAATGATCACTTTTATCAAGAACAATTCTTGCCTTGCTATAATTTTGATCATCTAAAATTTGCACCCCAAAAGGTTTAACAAAATTCAATATAGGTGATGAATCTTTTATGATTTTTGCAAAAAATTCTACAATCTTTACATTGTTAAACATAATATGTTTGAGATTGGTATTTTTAAAATCTCTCTCTTTAAACTTAGCCATATCAGCTAATCCTACAATTCTTCTAAATCCTTTATCTTTTCCAGAAAAACTTCCATTATAGAAAGAAAATCCTTTTTTTGAGTAATTAAAAATTGAATATATGCGCGATGACTTAGTAACGGCATATTGAGTACTTTTAGTCCCTGAAAGAACAATACTAGATATTGGAACAAGAAACTTAATATCTACTCCAGAATTATTAAAATTTAACTTAATCTTCTCTCTTAAATAATGATTCATTTCTGCTGTATGAAATATATTTTTTGAAGATTTCTTACTCTCCGATATTGAAAAATAATTTCTAAACAACTCTTTCCACTTACCTTGCAATTCTTGCTTAATTTTCTGAGATAAATTTGACTGATTTTTTTTAGATATAACACTTAAAGAATGAAATAATATTAAGTCATCTATAGCAATAGCTGCTTTTTTATTTTCTAAATCTATTTTTTCGCCTAATTCATCAAGTGCTTGTGAAATCACACTACTTAATAGTTTAGAATTATTATCTATTGATATAAGATTATGATGAAATTTTACTTTGAACTCTAAGTGTGCTGAATCAGTTTCAGAGCTTTTTTTAAATACAGAAAGAGTATCGCTATGTATTATAAAGTATAGCAATCAATTAATTATCCCAACTTCTAGTTCCGTCTATGATATACCCATGACTTCTAGTCTTTAGAGAAAAGAATCCATATCTATTATCTCTATAAGAACGAATTGGGCTTGACACTCTAACAGAGTTTGCTTCTTCGTTTATTTCGATAATATAAGGATCTCCTGTCAAAGGACATACAAGCTGAGATGCATCTGGAAGAAAGACAAAGTTATAAGGGCTAGTTTCTTTTCTAAATCTTCTATCAAAATATGATATAGTTTCTACGCGCTCAAAGGTTGCTTCTTTAACAACGCTTAAGAATAATGGATCTTCTTGTATTTCAAAAAGATTTCTTTTCTGAACATACAAAGTATCTTCTAATCCAGTATCTTCAGAAAGCATTACTACAGTCACTGTTGTATCTACAATCGTTTCTTTTGCAACTCTTCTCTGTCCAAAAGTTGTATCATATTCTACGTCAAAACCCCTAGGAACATTAACAAGAAATTCTTCGCCATTTAATTTTACTGATTGATCTCCTAGAAATGTGGAATCTGCCATCACTGAATCTCTGACAGCATTGACAAGCGTTACAGCTTTTAAGCCATCTTCTTCATATTTTCCTATCAAAATATTATGAAAGTTTTCAACATTATATAACGCTTGCATGCGAGATCTACTTTCATTCTTATACATATCTTCTTCTTCCCATATCATACTAGGAACATAGATTACAAGCAAGGTAAGTAGGAACACAAAGAAAGTAATTATTTCTAAGTAATCATTAAAAAATTTTTGTTTGGCTTTATTCATTTTAGGCTCCACAGAATTTACAATAAATCAAGAACATAGCAAGATATTAATCCTCAAATTTTTCAAATTTAATGTCTTTATCTTTTTCTATTTCATAATACTCTTTAATAATTCTTTTTTCATCTTTAGAAAGGCTTTTAGGCACTTCTACTTGAATCTTAACAAGTTGATCTCCTCGACTTGTTTTTCCAAGCTTAGGAAATCCTTTACCTTTAATTCTTAAAATCTGACCAGGTTGAAGCCCTGAAGGAATTTTTAAGCTAGCATGGCCATTAATTGTTGGAATATCAATCTTATCTCCAAAAACAATCTGAGAATAACCAATTTTTACCTGCAATAAAACATCGTTTCCATATCTTGAGAAATACTCATGCTCTTCTTCTTCAAAAAAAACATATAAATCGCCGGCATTACGATTAACATCTTCATGTCCTTGTGAGTCTAAAGTCATATAATTGCCATTTTCCACTCCGACTGGAATTTTAATTTTGATTGTTTCTTCCTTTTTAATCATACCATTTTTATCTGCACCTGATGGAATTTTCTCAACAGTCTTTCCATATCCTTTACATTGGGGACAAACTGATGTAGATCTCATTTGACCTAAAAATGAATTGGTAACTCTTGTTACTTGCCCTACACCATTACACACGGTACAATTAGAGAAAGTTGCCCCATCTGCCAACTTCAGTCTTCTTAGTTTAATTTTCTTTTCACCACCATTAACAATTTCAGCATATGAAACTTCAATCTTAACCTTAACATCACCACCACTTCTTGGCTTAGATGAAGATCTTCCTCCAGAAAAAAATGATTCGAATGGATTCTTTCCTCCAAAAATATCTCCAAACTGATTAAAAATATCATCCATGTTCATTGAATTAAATCCTGATTGTCCTCCACCCATTCCATTAAATGCAGAATGACCAAATTGATCATATTGCTGTCTTTTTGACGTATCACTTAATATTGAATATGCTTCAGCGGCTTCCTTAAACTTCTTTTCAGCATCTTTATTATCAGGATTTTTGTCTGGATGATACTTCATAGCAATCTTGCGATATGCACGCTTTATATCGTTCTCAGCAGAGCCTTTCGATACACCTAATATATCATAGAAATCTTTCATTTTTTATTTACTACCACTTTTGCATGCCTAACAATCAAATCTTTATATTTAAATCCTAATTCATAAACCTCTACTATCTCATCATCTTTTTTATCTTCTAAATTAGTAGTAGTAAGCGCTTCATGTAATTCTGGATTAAAAATATCCCCTGTTTTTCCAAATTCTTTGATTTCTTTACCATTCATCTTCTTTAAGAAATCTTCTCTAATTAACAATAATGCTTTCTTGGTATTTTTGTCCTTATAAGATTCAATCCCTCTATTGATATTGTCTAATATAGATAAAAAATCAAGAATGAAATTTCTACCATCATACTTAAAAAGTGCAGATATTTCAGATTCTTTTCTTTTTCTAAAATTATCAAATTCTGCTTTCAGTCTAAGCTGTTTATCCTCAAGAGATTTAATGACATCTTCTAAATCTTTTTTTGTCATTCTCTTCTTTGAAGCAGCTTTTACGCGAGCAGAAGAACTATCTGATCCATTTTTTACTTTTTTGTTCATAATAATATTCCCTTCATTGCTTTATTGGATGCATAAATACCTATTACTAAAGATAAACCAATCATCCAAGCCCATAAAAAATTATCAATTTGTATATTCAAATTGAAGTAGGAATTTATTACAATGAAACTATAATTCACTAATAAAAATGCAATAAGTGCTCCTATGATAGATTGCAATATTGATTCAATAAAAAAAGGTATCTTAATAAACATATTTGATGCACCATTGTATTGTAGTATTTCAATAAAATCACTTCGATTTGACATAGAAAGTTTGACCGTATTTGATATCATTTGAATTGAAATAAAAACAATTGCAATTACGAGTATCAGAAAAAAGAAAATAAAAAGATTAATTTTATCCTCAATATTATCAATATAAACACCTCTATACTCTATGCTATCTACAAAATCATACTTTTCTATTTCACTAATTAATAATTCTATCTTATTCAAATCAAAGTTGCTTTTTTCTAGTGAAACTTTTAACGACATTGGAAGAGGATTGTATCCCAACATATCTACAACATCTTCTCCAAACTCTTCTAAAAAAATATCTGCAGATTTATCTTTATCAATCAATACAATAGAAGATATAACAGGATTTGACTCTAACTGTTTAATTACAGCATTAGATTGATCTAAATCTACCTTCTCTTGTAAAAAAACCTCAAAAGTATACTTTGAACGAAAAAAATTAATAAGACTGTCTGTATTAAATCCAGCAATAAAGAAAGTTCCAAGAATGGTAAAATTGATTAAAATTGTTATTATACATAAAAAATTGGTCAATTTATTTCTCAAAAAACTCTTTAATCCTTCGGTAAAAAGAAAGGCTATTTTATCAATCATTCACTCACCATTCTTCCTTGGTCTAGCTCTATAACCCTATAAGACTTCTCCGCTATTAATTTATAATTATGTGTAGCCATTATTACACATGTACCTTCTTTATTAATTTGCTCTAGTATTTTTAAAATTCTATGCCCGGTTGTTGGATCAAGATTTCCAGTAGGTTCATCTGCTAATATTATATCTGGATTCTTTACAATTGCACGTGCCATACACACTCTTTGCTGTTCTCCTCCAGACAATTGATTAGGAAATTTCTTAGAATAACGAGATAGATCTGTTAGTTCTAAAGCTTCGTTTACAAGATTTGATATCTTTTTTCTTCCGAAACCATTGATATGCAAAGGCAGTGCTATATTCTCATAGACTGTCCTTTGTTTCAGCAATTTATAGTCTTGAAAAATAACTCCAATTTTTTTTCTTACTCTATGAATATCCCTATTCTTTATCTTCGAAGAAGAGTATCCTAATACATTTACTGTTCCCTTATCAGGGAAAAGATCAAAATATAAAAGTTTTAATAGGGTGCTTTTTCCAGATCCTGTAGGGCCAACTAAAAAACAAAACTCATCATCTTGAATATTTAAGTCAACGTTATAAATTCCAGATTTTGAGGAGTAATTATATGTAATATTTTTAAACTCAACCATAGAATTGAAAGTAAAGAAATAAGACATATATTAATACCAATAAAAAACCAGATAGCTTATTCAGTCCTTTATAAAAGAAACTTAAGAATGCTAGCAAAAAGAGTAATCCAACCCCAAAGAACAATTCAAAAGAAACATCGCTCACTGTTAATGGATTTATTAAACCTATTACACCTAAAACAAATAATATATTGAAAATATTCGATCCAATGATATTTCCTAGGGATATACCCACCTCTTTCTTCGAAAGTGCTATTATGGTCACAAATAACTCAGGCAGGGACGTTCCTATGGCAACAACGGTCATACCAATTGCTTTTTCAGAAAATCCAAACTCACGCACTAACGGTGCTGCTCCATTTGAAATAAAAAGTTCAGAACTAGCATATAAGATTATTGATCCAGCAACCAATCTACTAAATGATTTTTTCCAACAAACTTCTTCTTCATTTTCAAGCTCATTATCACAAGAAGTGATATTTGGTCTTAAAAAACTCGCAATAATATAAATGGTAAATAAAAATAGAAGCATTTGAGAATCAACAAAACCAATGTGATTATCTGATATGACATAGTAAAGAACTCCACAAGCTAACAGATTATAGATAAATGCAGATATCACATTTTTATATTCAAAATGCATTTTATAGAACAATGCAGGTAATCCTAGAGCTAATCCAATATTTGCAACGTTTGACCCTAATACATTACCAATAACAAAGTCATTATGTCCCTCTAGAGAAGAAATAATACCAACTACTAGCTCGGGAAATGATGTTCCTATAGAAACAACTGTTAATCCAATTACAATATCAGAAATTTTGAATCTCTTTGCGATATCTTTTGCACCATCTATTAACCACTCTGAACCATAGAATAGACCTATAGATCCTATTATAAGAAATAATATGCTAGATAACATTAATACAATCCATTCTTATTGATATATTCCCATACTTCTTTTGGTACCATATATCTGATTGTTTTTCCATTTCTCCAACGTGCTCTTATATTTGTAGAGGAAATTTCAAATTGAGGAATGTTGGCAAAATGCACTTCATCTAATACCCATTGAGGTATATCGCTAGGAGTAAATCCTGGTCTAATCGCAACAATAATATTACATAAACTCATGATTTTTTTAGGATCTTTCCAATTATGGAACTCTCCCAAAGTATCACTCCCCATTAAAAAATATAAATCTTTCTTATCTAGATTAAGGGTATTAGCAAACTCAACAATAGTGTTAATAGTATAACTAACATCGCCCTTATTGATTTCAAAATCAGATATTTCAAAATTTTCATTACTAGTAAGTGCCATATTCAACATATCTAACCTTTTCTTTGATGAGGATATAATTTGACCCTTCTTTGCAGGTGAAATGTTTGCAGGTACAAATATCAATCTTTCAAAATTTTCAGATTCAATAATAGTCTGAGCGATTAGCAGATGTCCAATATGAGGAGGATCGAAAGTGCCGCCAAATATACAGGTTTTCATAATCTACCTACCTTAAGAGTTGTTATTTAAGATGTCAGAAGCTATTTTTTTAAAACTATCATTAACTAGCGATTCATCACTTTTATTCAAGCTGTCTAAAAACTCTTCAGCCTCTTCATTTTTATCCAAAAGAACCAAGCAACGTATTACCTCTAGATTTGCATCTCTATAATATGTTGTATCATAGTAGTCTTTAATCACAATTTTATAAGCAACAATTGCTGAATCGTAAGCTTTCAACTTAAAGTACAGCTCTCCTGTTTCCATATTCTTTTGAGCCAACCTCAATCTAAGCTCTTTAATAAGGTTATCAGCACCCACAGAATGGTTAGATGAAGGATAGTCGTCCAAGAACTGTTGTATCTCGATTATAGCTTTCCTACTAGATTCTTGATCATGATAATAGTTTGGAGATAATGCCATTAAAGTTTCACATATTCTCCATCGAGTTTTCTCGATATAAGGACTGAATCCCATTCTTGATACTAACTTCTCATATTCAATTAAAGCTAGATCATACTCTTCATCAAGAAAATAAGACTCCGCTAAAAAAAATAACGCATCATCTCCTAAATCGGTATGAGAACCTCTATCAACAATAATATCAAATTGTTGTGCTGCTTTTGCGTATTTCTCATCTTCAAAAAATACCAATCCATCTTCAAATCTGGTTTTATAAGGAATATTATCGTCGAAAGGATTTGCCCAGCCACAGCCGGCTATAAAAAAAATAATTGAAAAAAATATGAGTTTCATATTAGGTATTATTTTATATCTTGGTTCAGATTTAGAAAGAACCACTTAAAGAGAATCTCACCATATTTGAATGTGGATCAAGCTCTCCGCCCATGATATAACTTACATCAAATCCGAATGCATCTAAACGAGCACCTAAACCAAGAGTTGTGTAGCTTAAATCACCAGATGGATCATTCATAATGCCTGCTCTTAATGCAAAATCTTCTACAAGATAATATTCTACTCCAAGGTTAGTAACCATTGATTGATCATTTATTTCATAATTTAAATCAAATGCTAAATTTACTTTATTTTCAAAAGTTAAATAGCCTAAACCTAAGCCAAGTTTAGTAGGTAGTGGATCTTCTTCTCCATCTCCAAAACTAACACCTGGACCTACATTTGTTAATACAGCACCCATTGTTAAATTAGGATTGTTCATTGCATTATGTTTAAAATAACCAACATCAAAAGCAACGCTACCACTAGAAGCATCAAGACTACTTATAACAGCAAGTTCTTGATAGAAATATTTTCCATTTACACCCCAAGATGAATCTTCATCAATTTTTTTAGCATAAGATAAATTTAATGCATACATATAGCTAGAAAATGAACCTAACTCAGCTCCATTCTCATCTGTACTAATCTGATCTCCAAGGTTTAAATAAGTAAAATGACCGCCAATTGCTCCATCTTCTCTAAACGGTGTAGCAAACGTAATGAAGTCATATGTCATATCGTCTACTAAATTTGGAAGATAACTGGTATGCATAAAAGAAGCTTCAGTATTAGAAAGATTAGATAAACCAGCTGGATTATAATATGTTGCATAAGCATCATTTGCCACTCCAATTTGTGCCTCTCCCATACCATTAGCTCTCGCACCTGGATTTATGGATAAAAATAATGACCCTGCTTGGCCTTGAGCCATAACAAGTTGCGATAGTAAGATAACGATTGTAATTAGATTTTTGTATTTCATAATAGACAAAGATAAATAAAAATCAGTAAAAGAACAAAGGAATATATGTTATAATTAAGACCCCTGCTAACCTTATAAAGAAATAAGGCATTGTAGCTGTATAAATTGTTGGCATATCTTTTTTAAAACGATATGAAGCTAGAAAGAGATTCATACCTACCGGAGGCGTAATATAACCTAGCTCTAGATTAGCAATAAAAATAATTCCTAAATGTATTGGATCGATACCAAAATGCATTGCTAGAGGAGCAATTAGAGGAACTATAACAATAATAGCTGAAAAAATATCCATAATACATCCAGCAATTAGTAATAAAATATTTAAAGCCAATAGAAATACTATAGGAGAATCAATAGATGTTTTTACAAATTGTAAAATTTTTAGAGGAACTTGAGCGTCTACAAGATATCCGGTAAATCCCATAGCAAAACCAAGAATAATTAATACTCCCCCTACCAATGTTGCGCAGTCAATAATAATTTTAGGAATATCTTTAAATTGTATGTCTCTATAGATATAAATCTCAACAAATAAAACATACCACACTAATAAGGCTGCACATTCAACTAAAGTTGCTAATCCGCTAAATAAGCCATAAATAATGAATATTGGGATAGCTATCTCCCATTTTGCATTAAGAAAAGATTGTTTTAAATCTTGAATATTAAATTGAACTTTCTTTTGCGTCTCTGGTTTATGGTATATTCCGTAACAAACAATAATAAATAACAAAAATAGACCAGGAATAAGTCCACTCTTAAATAATTCAATCGGATTGATTCCAGCTGTAACAGAGTAAATAATTGCAGGTAAACTTGGTGGAAATAACAATCCAAGCGATCCAGCGGTTGTAACTAATCCTAAAGAAAAAATTTCAGAATAGCCATCCTCAATTAATATAGGATATAGAATGGCTCCTAAAGCTAAAATTGTCACACCAGATCCACCCGTAAGTGCTGTAAAGAAAGCACACAACAAAACCACAATTAATACCGTTGAACCAGGAAGCCATCCCAGCGATGCTTTAAAAAAACTGAGAAGTCGCTTAGAAATATTACTTTCAGCGAGTATATATCCAGCTAATGTAAAAATAGGAATAGCTGCTAATGTAGGAGAAACTACAATTCGATATGCGCTGTCACTAATAGTCGACATTAAATCAAAGTTTGTAGCCCAATCAGTAGGCTCTGATAAAAAGAAAAGTATTGAAAGAGCAGCTAAAACAATAAAAATAGGTAAACCAAATGCTACCAATGTAAGGGTAGCCAAAACTTTAAGTGTTAAAAAAATTTCATTAGAAAATGGAAATTGCCAATAATAAAGAATTATAGTAATCAAAAAAGAAAAAAAGACTAACAAGAGACGATAGTTTAATCTGCTGCTACTTGTCATTATCATGTGATACCAGATTAACAATAATCCAACTGGAATAATACTTTGAGCAAACCATACTGTTATAAATGGAGCAATAAATTCTGGATATTCTATCCCGATCTGTATCATTTTTAAATAAGAGACTGCAAGCAGAAAAACTATTCCAACTGAAGCAGAGTGAACTAAAAAATGACCGATATTGAATTCAGAAGACTGCTTAAATACTGGCTCTCTAACAACCGCTAACAGTCTATTAGATCTTGCAGCTAATACTGCCCCAATAAAAGCAATCCACAGAGTCATATGTTGAACAATTTCCTGAGAAGCAGGAATCGAAAATAAATCTATAAATCTAGATAAAATCTGAAAAACAGGAAAAGAAACAATAATAGCAAAACATACATAACAAAGAAAATTCTCTGCTTTACTAAGTAAGCTATTATTCATCAATAGCTGAAGTAACTTTATTATAAATTTCTTGAGATAAAAAAGTATCAATGACGTCTGGAGTGATTTCCTTTTTAAAGGACTCCCAAACTTCCAATTCTTGATCGGTTGGAGTTTTAATTTTCATACCATATTCCTGCATTGCATCAATGGCCTTAACTTCCATTTCTCTTCCATTTTTTTGATACTTTTTTCCAATATCTTCTGCTACAACCATCATCGCTTTCTGATGCTCAGGTTTTATGCTTGACCAAACTTCATCTTTAATTATTACAGCGCCGATAAAAGTGGCCCACTTTAAATCTAGCATATTTGGCGTTAATGCAGACCAACCAGAGCTGGCAGATAAAATAGGTACAGTTTGCATTGCATTAATCATACCAGTTTGCAATCCTGTAAGAATATCAGTTTCTGCCATAGGTATAGCATTAAACCCAAATTTTTTAAATAATTCTACTGTAACATAGTCACCTGCTGATGTAAAAATCTTTGCATCTTTTAAATCTTGAGGTACTGCAATTTCATCTGCAGAGAACCAATATACCCACCCAATATCTACTAAAAATAATAACTTAAATCCATTATCAGATAATTCACTATTAATATCATCAAACATAGCGTCTTTCACTCTATCCACTTCATCATAATCTTTAAAACCCATAGGCAATGTAAATGCTTGAATACTATCTGTTAAACGAGCTAAACCAATCGAAGACATAGCAGATCCTTGAATTTGACCGATACGCATTTTACGAATTGTATCTATTTCTCCGCCTACAACGCCATTAGGATAAATACGTAGTTGCACCTGACCATTTGTTTCCTCTTGCCATCTTTGACCCATTTCTAAAAGAAGATTATAATATTCTGTTCCTTCGGGAGCTACGGTTGCAAGCTTAATAATAATTGGCTTTGATAGTAAAATTCCAGACAGAAAAACTACTACAATAATATTTTTTAGGAAGTTCATTATATAAATTTACATATAAAAAAGGTCATCAACTCTAGTTAACAACCATGTTGCTCTTAACTTAGATAGGGTATTCGCCTGTTTCATATCTTTATCTTTACTAATATCAATTGTTAGAGCTTTCTCAATTAACTCTAAAAAATATGCTTTGTCTTGCTTAGAAACAGCAAAACTTTCAGCTAATGTAACATAGATGCCAATATTATATCCCTTTGCTGCACGATCAGCTAATTCAAAATACTCCAACGCTTTTCTTTCGGAGTCTTTGTCTCCACTCAAATCATTGAGATATATGCTCATCATTGCAGCATATAACGATCCTTTCTCCCAACCTGGATCAATGGCAATGGCATTCTCAAGCAACCATCTAATATTATTCAAATCAATTAGATATTTTGGATCTCCTTGACTAGCCTGTATTGATCCTGCCATCGAACCGCTAAGCCAATATAGATAAGGAACATCATCGACATGAAAATCTACTGCGGCTTTTGTCCTCATCTTTGATTCAAAGTCGACATGTCTTAGAGATAGTGCTTGTATCATATAGTTTTTTGAGGTTAGAAATAAATCTAATGACTCACTATAATACTCTCTTGCTGTATAGTAATCTGCATACATCAGCCTATCTGCCTTTTCCATGAGAATACCATAAGAATATTGCGTTAAACTTTTAGAGGCATTTAAATAGACTTCTGAATTGAATGCATCATTTCTAATCTTCTTTTCATGAGATTTGAATGAAATTGGTATAGCATACTCTGCTATACTAGCTCCAAACATTAAATCTCGATTTGATGAGCAAGAATTACAAAATAAGCCTATAAAAATAGCTAAGTATATATTTCTTTTTTTAATATTAATCATAAATTGGAAATGATTTACACAATTCTTGTACTTCTGATTTTACAGAGCTAATAGTAGACTGATTTTCACTATTCATAATAACTCTATCAATTAATTCTACTATAATCTTTACTTCACCTGTATTCATACCTCTAGTAGTCAATGCTGGCGATCCCACTCTTATTCCGCTCGTAACAAACGGACTTTTAGGATCAAAAGGAACCATATTTTTATTTACCGTAATACCAGCTTCATCTAAAGCATGTTCAGCTTGCTTTCCAGATACAGATTTGTTTTGTAGGTCTAATAATACTAAGTGTGTATCTGTACCGCCTGATATAAGATTATATCCTCTCTTTGTAAACTCTTCTGCAAAACATTGAGCATTTTCAAGAACTTGTTTTATATATACTTTAAATTCAGGAGATAAGGCTTCTTTAAACGCTACTGCTTTCCCAGCAATAATATGCATCAATGGACCTCCCTGGATTCCTGGCATTACTGCACTATCTAAAATTTCAGACATCATTTTTGTTCTTCCTGATTTTGGTGCTACAATACCGTATGGATTTTCAAAATCCTTTCCCATCAATATAATCCCACCTCTTGGACCTCTGAGTGTTTTATGCGTGCTGGTAGAAACTACATGACAGTGTGGAAATGGAGAAGGATGCATTTCAGCCACAATTAAACCTGAGTTATGACAAATATCTCCATGCAAGAAGGCTCCAACTTCATCTGCAATTTCTCTGAATCTTTCAAATTCTACTGTTCTTGGATAAGCGCTAGCTCCACAAATTATTATTTTAGGCTTATGCTCTCTTGCTTTTTTTAGCAAATCATCAAAATCAATTAAACCGTCATCTTTCTTAACCTGGAATGTTACTGCATTGTATAATTTTCCAGAAAAACTTACTTTAGATCCGTGGGTTAAATGTCCTCCATGGCTTAAATCAAGACCCATGATACAGTCTCCAGGGTTGAGCATTGCCAAAAACACACCCATATTCGCAGAAGAACCTGAATGCGGTTGTACATTAGCATATTCAGCTTTAAAGAGCTCTTTAGCGCGATGAATGGCTAAGTTTTCTGCTTCATCAACATGAATACATCCACCATAATATCTCTTTCCAGGATAGCCCTCTGCATATTTGTTTGTTAAAACGGAACCTGCAGCTTCTAATACTGCTTTGCTTGTAAAATTTTCCGAAGCAATTAATTCAAGGAAATTTGTTTGACGATCAAATTCAGAATTAATGATTTTAAAAATTTCATTATCTTCTTTCTTCAATTGGGACATAAATCTACCAATCGCTTTGTTTTGTAAGAGACTCGCTCACCCATTCATAACATCTACCAGCTGGAGATACTCTTCCGGTAGCTTGAATATCTTTATCAAGCATAAACCAATCTGCGCGCCCAAATAAAACATCATTTTCTTCGTCTTCGAGCCATCTTTTTTGCTTAAAATATTTAGAATTACCCTTTTTTTCTGCCTGAACAAAATAATTGTATGCTAACGATGCAACAGCCTTATCAGATCGTGAAAAATTGTCACCTCTACATATATTCATAGCCTTATAATATAAATTACCCATATGAGATAGGGATTCAGCATTATTCTTTGATATTCTCAATGCTTTTGATCCCCATTCATAAGCTTCATCAAACTCATCTAATTCCATATGATTTTCAGAAATCTTTATTGCCACTCTATAATTATTACGGTCTAAATCAAACAAATCCTCTAAAACTTTAACAGCTTCATCGAAATCAGAATTTTCATTGTATGCATTACCCAAAGTAAGATAAACCATATTATTAGTTTCATTATAGCTTAAAGTACCCTCTAATGCATCGATAGCATCATCAACATCTCCATTATCCATCAATTTTTGCGCATACTCTATAGCATAAGAAGCATTTTCTGGATTGTCTTCAAATCTTGCTTTAAAAATTTCAAGAGGGTCTTCTCCGGAATTTTCATACACCCTAGCTAACTCAGATTGAATAGCAGAATTATTTGGATCAAAAGATAAAATCTTTTTTAGAACTGACACTTGTTCATCTGTTCTTCCTTGATCTCCGTATGCAGATGCCAAATCTCGCAATGTATCTGTATCTTTAATATCAGAATCTAATAGCCTTTCATACTCAATTATCATTTCATCAGTTTTGCCTTGTTTCTTAAACGAATATGCCAACCTTTTCATCAAGTCTGTATTATCTGGTAATTCTTCTAAACCTTCTACTAAAACTTTTTCAGATTCATCAAATTTTCCTAGGTACTCTAACGCAATCGCCCAATATAAATAAACATCATTTGGATTGACCCAGTCTGGGTCCCATTGATCACATCTTAAGCTCATCATTTCTGAATAAGCATTTGCACTTAATTCCCAATTGCTACTTCTATAGTATTCAGCAGAACTACTGGATAATTGAGGACATCTGTCCTCTCTTTCATCTTCAATAGAGTACGGATACCAGCCATCATTATAAATCAATCTAGTAGCTGCTCTACAATCCATTACTTTAATTTCGATATCATTTGTAATTCTTAGCTGTTCTCCTTTTCTACATTGAGCATCAAGGGATGCGGAGAATAAAATACTTAAACCAATTATAGCCCATAAATAATTTCTCATTTTGTCACCTAATTATTATATTTTTCTTCTTTTAACGAACCATAAATCTCCAATACTTACTCCTACATTGAATGATTGTACAGTTTCACTTCCTACATTATAAATATTATCTCTATTTATTAAATTATAGCCAATATCAATTTGGTTCCTCATTAAACCAAATTCAATGCCTACTCCTAAACCTAAACCAACCTCTTTAACATTCTCAAGATTTTCAATATCATAATCACTAAACGATAATCCCGCTCTAAAATGAAACTTTTCTCTTGAATAAGGCTTTGCAAACTTCAGAAATCCAATATTAATTTTACTCTTCCCTTTAATGTATCCCGGGTAAAGTGAGCTAGATAAAGCATTTTTTCCATTATTATTCCATGATTGTATCTCTAGTTGAGCATGATATCTTTCAGCAAATTCATAATCAACACCTGCTTTAAAATCGCTTATTGATATTTCATTTTTAAATATAGCATTGGTTGGCATTAATGCGGCAGCAACATTCGGATAATCTTGTGAATCGTGATAGTTATTTGAGTTTAAATCTAAAAATGCTTGATAAGACTCATTTTCCACATCAATATCATTTAATGAAAAATTATAATTTAAAGATAAAACTAAGGGACTGTCATTGAATGAAAATCGTCTTGTAGTATAGTAAAATTCGATTAATGAACCTGAAAAATAATCTCTAGATTGCAATAAATGGTCGTTAGAATCAATAATAAGATTTTGTGATGACCTAGATGATCCAAATACAACATCTACACCCAATCCAATATCATCCGTATCTGTAAGCTTGTAACCGACAGCAAATTGAGCCATTGAAGAACCTCCACCCGTTTTATTGGATCGAGAATAATATAATGTATCAGATCCAGCAAATATAAATTCATTAAATGTGCTGTCTACGACAGTTATCTCTCTGGAAAATAATGGCTTAAATGTTAATCCAAATGAAATTTTTTGCTTAGATGGGATAATTAATTTTGCTGACGCTAATCCAGAATTTTTGCTAGAACTAGAACCAAATTTATTACTTTGACTTTCAAAAGAGGTGTTCAGATATGTAAATGGTAATTTATGCCATGTTGATGGATTAGATAATGAAACATCATTCTTAAAACTAGGCAATAATCCTACTGATCCTGAACCTAATATAGCTGCTTCATCGTTCTGAGAAAACATCCCATAGCCATAGCCGCTCATTGTCGATTGACTGAATAGCACACTTAAAAATAATAATAAAACAAAATTACGGTTTAACATATAATACCTCTACAGACTCTGTATCCAATCTGATTTTATCAAATGGGCTGTTTACTGGACCGCTATAAAGCATTAAACCATGGTTATTAATGACATCATTTTTATAAGACTGAAGAAAAGCTTGAATAGGAATTTCTATCTTTCCATCTTCCACCTTCCTAGATATAATAAAGTTTTGATCTGATACATAAGCTGAATCACTAAGAGATTCGTCGTCAGATAAAAATGTAGTAAAATCCCAATTTTCTACAGAATCTGAAAGCGCTGCAACTACAACATAAAACTCATCACCTTCTTCGAGATTTGAAGACTCTATATTAAGTACGAGATTCGCATTTTTTACGATTGAATTTCTTTCTAGTTCATTAATGATATCCAAATCATATCGTAAAACTGACCGAAGCCCTGATCCGGAATTAAGTGTCACATAATTTTTATCTTCTTCCTCTACTATCAAAGGAGAAAAAATACTAAGGCCTTTGTCTCCAAAGAAAAGAATTGAAGTATCTATGATAGTTGTATCATTCACTGTCGCCTTATACCACACCCTCATTCTTGGTTGACGACTACTCTCATCACTTTCAATTGTAAATAACTCATCTAAAGGTTCATCATTTTTTAACATAAGAGTTCTTGCTGGATATGTAAATGTATCAAAATAAAACTCTTTCAATAATTCAAGGTTATCATCTTTAAATAAGAAATCTAGAGTGTCATATCCTGAACTGTCAGGCTCAATATTAACTAATGGAATTTGATGCAATAATGTGGCATTATTTTCAAAATCTATATAATTATCTAATGAATAATAGTTAGTAGAATCTTCAGAAAAAATACTATCTTCAGTTGCTACAATTGAATACAAAGATAAATTTGATGTTGCATTCAACGAATCCCCAGTTTGCATGTATACCAGTGCACTATCAACTTGTATTGAATCTGCTAATAAATCAAACAATGCAGTTGGAGGCAATGAACCTGAAAACAAAGTAAGGCTAAATAAAGTAAATAGATTCTCTGAACCTTTTACATCTCCAAAGTAAAATTTACCTCCTCCTCCTCCTGAAGTTGGATTAATCTGAAATACTTTATTTTGATCTAAAGGAAGTGTTAGCGTGTTAATAGTATAATTTGGATTTTCTATCTCGCTATAAACAATAGTTTCTTCTGAGCATGCATTAAAAGACAAGAATATAACACTTGTGATTAATACCCATTTTGTAGAAAAATAATTATGCATTCTTTATATTTTTTTTATTCCTAGTTCAATAGCCTCTAATAACGGAGAATAATCTGTATTTTCTCCATAATCAAGATCTACAACGGAACAATTCTTAGCATCTTTAAAAACTTTTAATTTCATCAGCTTAGATGATACCTTTTCAGCACCATTAACAATGATAGTTTTATCTGCATACATACATCCAATCTGATTTAGATTTAACGACTTTAATGGCGAAAAAGTTTCCTTTTTAAATCCAAGATTATTGGGGTCAAAAATAACGTCCCGGTTTAAAGAGCTTGCTAGATATACAGTCTTTATTTTGGATAAATCTTTATCTTTTTTTGCTAACGTCTTTACTAGCATAGGTATTAAGGCAGATGTCCAACCACTACAAATAATAACATTAGGATACCAAAACAAGTTAGGAAGCATCTTAATTGCTGCTAAAGAATAAAAAGTAAATCTCTTATCATTGTCAGTTAAAAATCTACCATTTTTTGCCTTATAAAGAAGGTTGTTCAATTCTCCAAAGATATCTTCTTGCTCTAAGAAGTAAACTTGTAATCTTGATTTTGGTAGAAATGCACTCTTAGCTGAACATGCATAATCGACATCATCGAAATCAAATAAAATTTCCTTTAAACGAATAACTTCTCTTAATATATATTTTCTCTCACTAATAAAACCATACTTTGGCATTAAACATCTAACATCGTTGCCTTTTTCTTGTAAACCTAAGGGAACTTTAACAGAAAGATCGGATAAAGGTGAAACCGATGCAAAGGGATCCATTTCACTAGTTATATAAAAGAGTTTTTTTGTCATGATAAATGAGTAGCAAGAAATTAGCGATAGACAGTCAGAATTTCAACTCCCAATAATAATTAATTTTTTGAAAAACTGACTACTAAACCTATCATAATGAAACAAGACAATAAAAAAGAACCTCCAGCAGAAATAAATGGCATTGGAAGACCTTTAACTGGCATCAAACCTA
>Ga0310121_10001912_pt1 | contig 20479 bp, 15 predicted proteins | sample CB27_Tmax_986_MG_FD_203504 | JGI IMG/M metagenome (GOLD analysis project Ga0310121, IMG submission 203504) | Marine microbial communities from Western Arctic Ocean, Canada - CB27_Tmax_986 | ecosystem: Environmental > Aquatic > Marine > Oceanic | place: Canada: Western Arctic Ocean | collected...
CCCCTTCCAATGTTCGGGCGGCTACATGTCAAAACAGGTAATTACATGGCAAACTCCTTTCAGTTTGCAAGTTGTGCCAAGCTTCGCTTGGCGTACCAGAAGAAAACAAAGGCAACGAAGAGATATCATGCGTTGTGTTGCCCTTTCTTCGCTTCCCTCGTCCCCTCTGTAAAAAAAAAATCTACGCAGCCTGAGCAGATTTTCTTACAGGGGATCCCTTGGAAAACGGAAATTTTAAGTAGAGAGCATATTCGGGCCATGTTCTCTTCGAAGAATTGGTTTCTCACGGAGCCACGGAGACACACCAGATGAAGGACGACATCACCCGAACCATTCGTGGAAGCTCGAATTCGATCTCTGTGTCTCCGTGCCTTTGTGAGAAAAAAGAACTCCTCATTTAACTCAAAGGATTTACGTTTACAGACTCCGATAATTTTGCGCACCTTGCGCAAACTCTGAACGTTTGCAGTGCGGGGGTGCGCAGAGAATAAAGGAGCTTTCAAATAGACGCGATTCCTAGCTATCCCGGCGCGCCGGGAACTAGGTGTAGATACCGTCACGGATAACGGTAAGTTGCGCTAAAGTGACGAGTTGCGCCGGCTCACGACAACAGTGTTCACGACAACACTGCTTACTACATCCGATCGACTGTTTGGATGCCAAGCAATTCCAACCCACGCGCCAACGTCCGCGCCGTCAGGTCGCATAACATCAACCGGCTGGTGCGCAAGGCATCATCGTCGGCTTTGAGCACCGGGCAATTCTCGAAAAAGCTCGAATATTTGCTCGCCAGGTCGAACAAATACGCCGTCAGGTGATTTGGCCGATAGTCCGATGCAACGCGGCTGAGCGCCTCGCTAAACTGCAAAAGCGCCAACGCCAACGCTCGTTCTTGCGGCTGCTCCAGTCGAATCGACGCGGCAGATGAGCGCAGCTGCTCGCGGTCGACATTGCCTTTGGCAAAAATGCTCCGTACCCGGGCGTAGCTGTACTGCATGTAGGTGGCTGTATTGCCATTCATGGCGAGCATTTTGTCGTAGCTAAAGACGTAGTCGCTGGTGCGATTGTGCGCCAGATCGGCATATTTGATCGCTCCAATACCGATCCGCTCGGCGACTTGCTGACGTTCGCTGGCCGAGAGCAAGGGCCCATTGTGTGTGCCTTGGCGCGCGTCATCGTTTTCGCTGACGATCTTGCGCGCCCGCTCTACTGCTTCGTCGAGCAAACCGGCCAAGCCAACCGCACTGCCAGAACGGGTTTTGTACGGCTTGCCATCTTCGCCCAGCACCGTGCCAAAGCTCACGTGCTGCAGCTCAATATCTTGCAGCCCCCAAAGTCGGGCGGTGGCAAAAAGTTGCTCGAAGTGCAATGACTGTCGGTGATCGACGACGTAGATAATCGCGTCAGGCGACCATTTTTCCCAGCGATACTGCACGGTTGCCAAGTCGGTCGTCGCATAAAGAAACGCTCCATCTTGCTTCTGCACAATAAACGGTGCCTTGTACCCCTCTAAAAAAACGCACTTCGCACCGTCACTCTCTTTCACGAGCCCGCGGCGGGCCAGATCGTCCACCACTTTGGCGAGCCGATCGTGATAAAAACTCTCGCCCAGCGTATAGTCAAACGCTACGCCCAGTCGCTTATAGGTTTGGTCGATCTCCGCCAAGCAGGCCGGCAGAAAGCGGTCCCAGAGTGCCAGGTTCGCTTCGTCACCAGCATGCAGCGCCGCGGTTTCCACAAGCACTGCCGAACCGATGTGGGAGTGAGCAGCAGCGAGCTTTGCTAACTCGGGATCGTCATCGATCGCAGCGACACGGTTGCGTAGGCTGTCGAGCGTTTTTCGCAGATCGGACAGCTGCCCTTCGGTCTGCCGTAGTTTTTTCTCGGCCTTCTTCCGCTGTTTGTCGTTTTCCAACTCTGTGGCGTCGTGCATCTCTTCTACGCAGGCCGCGGATTCGAGAATTTGATGCTCGACGGCAGGGATCTTTTGTTGGCGCGTGTCGTGATAATCGACCAACTGACTGACAAGCTTGTAGAGTCGACTCAGCTCAGGGACAGCCGCCTCGGCAAGCGCTGCTTCGTCTGCAAAATGCTTGTAGCCATAGATGATCATGCCAAACTGGGTGCCCCAGTCGCCGATGTGATTATCGCTAATCACCCGATGGCCCAATTGTCTGAGCACGCGGCAGAGAGCAGCGCCGATTACCGTCGAGCGAATGTGCCCAACATGCATCGGCTTGGCAACGTTGGGCGAAGAATAGTCGAGGACATAGGTCCGCGGCGCGGCGACCGGCTTGATGCCCAACTCGCTAGCATCGTCCACCATCGCCTGCAACTGCTCAGTCAGCCAGGCGTCGCGAATCCGCAAGTTGATAAACCCAGGCCCAGCTATCTCCGGCGGCTGGCAGATTTCGCCGAACTTGGATTGGCTCGTTTCGGATAATTGACCCGTTTCGGATAAATGACCCGTTTCGGATAAATGACTCAGAGGCGAATCGTCAACTTCAGCACCATCAATGAGTCTTTCAACCAACTGCTGGGCAATCTCGCGTGGCGGTTGCTTGAGTCGCTTGCCGAGCGGCATTGCACAATTCGCCTGATAATCGCCAAACTTTGCGTCCTGGCTGGGGAGCACCATCTCGGCAAGCGCAGCAGTGCCGGGTTCGAGGGCTTCCAAAGCAACCGCAAAGTGTTGGCGTAGTTCGGCGAGTATGTTCATGCGTAGATCAAGAAAGAAAAGTTTTACGCAAAGGCGCTCAGGCGCAACGCGAGTTTTCCTTTGCCCGTGCGCAGCTTAGCGTGAGTCATTCGCCTGCCTCAGACGACTGGTCGCTTGGCGGCTCGGCTTGCCAAGGCAAGGAGACGCGCCTGGCTTGGTTCCAAAGTTGCTCCAAAGCATAAAATTCACGCATTTCTTCGTCGAAGAGGTGGATCACGACAGTCCCATAATCGAGCAAGATCCAACGGCTTTCACGGTAGCCCTCGATGCCCATCCGCTCGTCGCCCAGTTCCTTTTCCAGGCAGTGATCAATCTCTTCGCTGATTGCGTGCAGTTGCCGACGGCTGTTACCGGTGATGAGCACGAAATAATCAAACACCGGCGTGATCTCGCGCAGGTCGAGAAGTACGATATCTAGGCCGCGGTTGTCTTCGGCGGTCCGCGCGGCGGCCAGCGCGAGCTGCAAGCTTCGCTCGGAGGCCGGGTTAGCACGGTGGCGATCGCCGTCAGCACTGCTATCGTCGGTGGTGATCTTCTGGTCGGTAATTGCGGTACTCACAGTTGCTTTGAACGCTGGAGAGGTTGCGACGGAAAGCGGCCCATTCTACCGCCTCTCCGGCGGAGGCGAAAGACAGCGGTTTTTTCGATCGGGAAGTGAGAAACCGTCGTGGACGCCGACAGTGGTTGACGGGGGTGACTGTTCGGCCAGAGATTGTCGGCTAAAATGGGCCGTTTTCTCACCTCCCCCCGCAACGGAAACAACCGATGAGCGATTGGATCAGCCCTGGCAGCAAAGCGCCCGCTTTTACTCTGGTAGCCGACGATGGTACCAAGGTTCGCCTAGCCGAACTAACAGGCAACACCGTGGTGCTCTACTTCTACCCCAAGGACGACACTCCTGGCTGCACACGGGAAGCCTGTGCCTTTCGCGATCAGCAAGCGGCACTCAATAAACTAGGTGCCAAGGTCTTCGGCATCAGCCCCGACGACGTCGCTAGCCACGAGAAATTCCGTGACAAATACCGCCTCAACTTTCCGCTGCTTGCCGACCCCGATCACAAGATGGCGGAGAAATACGGTGCCTGGCGCGAGAAAAACATGTACGGAAAAAAATCGCTCGGCATCCAGCGCTGCACGTACATCATTGACGCCAGTGGCAAGGTCGCGAAACTCTGGAAACGTGTTAAAGTCGACGGCCACGACGAGCAGGTGTTGGCCGCGATAGCGGGGCTGTAGAGCCGGTGATCTCTCTTGGTCCATCACATGATGCACGGCGATACCAACCCACTGCTCGATTGAACAGGCTAGATATACCACATCGGCCCAGTTTCGATTGGCGCGCGGGCTACCAGGTCAGCCAGCGTAATCCCGGCGAGATGCTTGCGGCGAGCCGTCGAGAGTTCGTGGCACACGTCGAGCAGCAGGGGAGCCAGCGGCGAAGTCGCTGAGGCACAAGTCGTTGGCTCGGAGTTGCCTTCGACCACGTCCATCACGTCAGCGAGCGTCACCTGCTGCGGTGCACGTGTCAGCCGGTAGCCGCCAGCGGCGCCACGGGTACTGGCGACCAAGCCAGCACGCTTCAGGTCTTGCAAGATCTGCACCAAAAACGGCGACGGAATCCCATGCTCCTCGGCAATCCGGCGCACCTGGACTGGTTGCCGATTGCCGAACTGCCGGCACAGCTCGAGCATGGCCAAGCAAGCATATTCGGTTTTCGCTGTGAGGTTCATGAGGGGAAGGCAGGAGGCCGGAGGTAGCAGGTAGGAGGCAGAGTTAAACGGTGATTTACTCCGCCTTATTTCCACATCGCTGCTGCCTTGTACTAGATGCCGCTACCGTCGCTTTCTTGGATCGTATGCAGACCGCACTCGGTTTTTTGTGCGTAACTGCTCCAACGGCCTGAGCGGTCGTCGGTTTCGCCCTCTTGCAAGGCTCGCGTGCAGGGCCAGCAGCCGATGCTGGGGTAACCTTGGTCGTGCAGGGGATTGTACGGCACATCATCGTCTAGCACGCGTTTCCAAACGTCTTGCTTGGTCCAGTTTGCCAGCGGGCTAATTTTTACCATGTTGAATTTCTTGTCCCAACCCACGATCGCCGCTTGCGCGCGGTCTTCGCTCTGATCACGACGAATGCCGCTCATCCAGGCAGTCCTGCCCACGACTCCCTGTTGCAGCAACTTGATCTTTCGATCGAAGCAGCATTGCGTCGGGTTGGCTTTGTAGAGCGGCCCGCCATGCTTCGCTTCGTATTCTGGCACCGTCAGCTCCGGCTGCAGCATGTCGACCTCGATGCCGTACTTTTCTGCAATGCGATCCCTCAGGTCGAGCGTCTGTTGAAATTGATAACCGGTGTCGAGGTTGAAGACGTAGGTCTCAGGTGCAATGGCTGCGAGCATCGACAGGATGACACAACCCTCAGGGCCAAAAGCCGTGGCCATTGTCAAACCCATGCCGTAGCGCTGGTGCGCCCAAAAGATGATCTCTGAGGGCGTGGCCGCCTCGAGCCGGGCACTCTGCTCTGCGAGTTCGGCAATGAACTCGGCGGTTGGCTCCTGCGGGCCTTGCCGATCGGCTGGGGTGGTGATTCGCCCCATCGGCGTTGCCGCAGCCGGGGCTGCCGATCGATTCGTCGCTGTTTGCGTCATGATAGAACCTCAATTTCCGAAGTCAGGCCAAACGCCCAAGTAAACAATCATATGTAAATAAGTCATAATAGTCAACAATAAATCGCCGCAGCTCGTATCGTCTCAAAATAGATGGAAAATAGAGTTGTTTTCCTTGTTTCTCCGACTCCTTCTGCTAGCTGAATTCCCACCGAAGCCGCTGCATTCTGCCAGCGAGAATCCAAAATCGACGCAAAGTCTGTGTCAATATATGTCGATTATTAGGGATGTATGGCCACAATAAGCGTCTCGGTCGGCCTGGAATGCGGCAAACATAGTGAGGGAACGATGAGGGCAACTCGAATAAATGCGGCGCTCGGGATTTTGGGATGCTGGCTCTTGTTAGCGGGCCAAGGGGCTCAGGGACAAGTCTTGCAGTCGGGGGTCAGCAATCAAGCCGCTCGCGATCTTTCCACGCCAGCCCTCAAGTATTTTGGACGTGGCATGCCTGCGCCTGCCACGCGGCCCCAGCAAAGCTGGCAGGCGCCGTCGAGGCCTCCCTTCCAGCTAGCCGGTGGCAAACCTTTTCAAAATATTAGTCGTCCACCGACCATCAGTCCCTACAACAGCCTCGACGCGATCGAGAGCAGCGTCAGCTTGCCCAACTACTACTCACGCGTCTTGCCTCAGATCAAGCAGCAGCAAGCTAGACAGGCGCAGTCGTTGCAGTTGCGCCGCTTGCAGCAACAGGTCCGCTTGGCGAACGCGCCGGCAGCGATTTCCAATAATCGCAGTGGCAGCGTGCCCACGACAGGCTACCGCTCGCAGTTCCTCAACGTGGGCGGCTATTTTCCGACTGTCCAGCGGTAGCTGCTTCGTTGCATAGCGGTTCGATGGTAGATTGACAGCATGCCTTTGCCGTCAACACGCCCCAGGGAGAATACGCCATGTCCGCTGTGCGCAATCATCGCCGCTCATTACCGATCGCCAGTTGCAGCTTGGCCCTGTTCGCCGGACTGCTCGTTCTCACGTCGCGCGCCGAGCCGCCCACGCCTTCAGCTCTGCCTACCCAACAAGCCGAACGATTCGCCAAGTTGGAAAAAGCACTCACGAGCGCCGCACTGGTGGGACATTCGACGACGACTGGCGGCGACGATACGAAGCTCGAGCCGGAGCGCTACGAACTCAAAAGCGTCAAGCACGTTGGCAAAGATCAATGGTTGTTCACCGCCCGCATTCGCTACGGTGACCATGACGTCACCGTGCCGCTAACGCTGCCCGTCCGCTGGGCCGGCGACACACCAGTCATCACCGTCGATAACATGGGCATCCCCGGCTTAGGCACATACACGGCCCGTGTGATGATTTACGCCGACCACTACGCTGGGTTTTGGAGCGGTGGCGACCACGGTGGGCATCTGTTTGGTGTGATCGAGAGGCCCGAGAACGACAAACCCGAGGCGAAATGACTACCGCAACGCAAACTTAGACACCAATGCGACCGCCGCAGTCTCGATTCTGAGAATCCTCGCGCCGAGCCCAACCATTTGCCAACCGGCGTCCACCGCTTGAGAGACTTCTTCGTCGGTAAAACCCCCTTCCGGGCCGACGGTAATAAGCAGTTCGTCGCCGTCGGCGGTCTGGCAATCAAATTCGGCCAGCGGTTGGCCGCCAGGATGGGCAAGCAAGCGTCGCGCCGAGGTTGTCTCCGCCAAGAATGTCTGCCAGCTGATTGGGTTAGCTATTTTCAACAGTCTATTTCTGCCGCATTGTTTACTAGCTTCGATGACGTAACGGGCGAGTTTTACGCCAGGTTCACTCTTGCCGACATTGCGGGCAGTTCGTAGCGGCAGGAAGCGGCTCACGCCCAGTTCGACCGATTTTTCGATGAGCCACCTTTGTCGATCACCTTTGGGAAGCGGAACCGCTAGCGTCAATTGAAACGGCAGCTCGCGCTCAATGGGCTGCCGGTCACCGACGGCGAGTTCGACCGTCTCACGCTGGCAGCGAACCACCTCAGCAGAATATTCGCCGCCTTGCCCATCGAACACCACTAGCTCGAAGCCTGGCTTGGCCCGCATGACGTGTAGCAGATGGTGCGCCTCATTACCTTCAAGGGTGGTGGTGGAGTCATTGATCGAATTGGAAGCGTAGTAGCGATCGGGCATAAGAGAACTGGTAGCTGCGCCAGCAATAGGTTGTGTCAATGCAGTGAGTGTGAATGAAATCTACCGCTCGGAACGCCAAAATCGTCACGGCACTGCCAAATTGTATCACTATTTTTACAGGGCAGTCTTGGCGTTTTTTACTTTATCCTGAGAGCGCGCCAAAGTTCTCGAGGGCAGATTACCGATTCTTCATACAGCCATACAGCATTGTGACCCGTCCGTTGTCGCCACTCAAGAGACGCCGCCGATGTATAAAACCCATTGGGGTCTGGAAAAGCCACCGTTTCCCAGCGGACTCGATTCTCAACTCTTCTATGAGGGGATCGGCCAACGCGAATCGCTGGCACGGCTGCGATTTTTGCTAGCGCATCGGCGGCGATTTGGCCTGGTGCTCGGCAGCCCCGGGCTGGGCAAATCACTGTTACTGAGTGTTTTTTCCGATCAGTGTCGTCTGGCCGGCCACGCCGCCGCCCAAATCGACTTATTGGGGCTTTCGTCTCGCGAATTCTATTTGCAGCTCGGCAGCAAGCTGCAAGCTACCGTTCGGGCCGAGGATGATCTGATTCGGTTGTTTCGCCAGCTGACCGATCGGCTGCAAAGCAGTCGCCTGCAAGGTAAGCAAACGGTGTTGCTGTTGGACGACCTCGATCAAGTTGGCCCCGACCTAATCAATCATGTCCTGCGACTGACGAGAACTGCCGCCTCCCAAGAGGGTTGGCTCACGATAGTGGCGTCTGCAAATCGACTGCAGCTTAACCGTTTGGGCAAAGAGTTGCTGGATCTGGTCGACCTCAGCATCGACCTGCAGCCGTGGGACGAACTCGACACAATCGGCTATTTGCAATTGGCCCTGTTCGAAGCAGGTTCGGAGCGACCCTTGTTTGATGACGAGGCGATGTCGGAAATTCATCGTCTTTCAGCGGGAGTACCTCGCAGGGTGAATCGCATCGCCGATTTCGCCTTGCTGGCGGGTTCAAGCAACTCACAAGAAATGATCGATTCGTCGACCATCCAGGCCGCTTGCGAAGCAGTCAGTCTGCCGACTCCCCTGTAGTCCCATTGGCAACGGTAGCCCCATTGGCAACGGTAGCGTCGACGCCGATCGACTGCTTCAAGTCTGTCATCGAACTACGGAGCACCGTCACTTGCCTCTCCAGGGCTTCTTGGTCGATGCGAACGCGTTCAAGAATTTTTTCGCTCGAAGACTTGATCGTCTGTGCTGAGTTGCGAATCTGATCGAGATTTTTGACGCGTTTCTCAATGTCGAGAACCGATTTGTCGATCGGTGTGAAATCGATCTGGCGCGCTTCACGAGCGTGTTGCGTACGGACACACAACGCCCGCGCAATTTCTAAGGCGGCCTGAAAGTAAGGGTCGGTCGTCAAATCTTCAGCATCCCAGACTAAAAACAAATCGTTGCCGTGGCGAGTCATTGGCTCGAGATCTACCGGCGCTAACCGGCGAGAGAAAACGAACAGCCCAATTTGCGCGTCACGGTTCTTTCGTGCTTGCTCAATTTCGATGCGGGCGTCGGCTAGTGAGTAGCCTGCCTTCTGCTTAGCCTCGACCACGATCCTTGCACCTGCAGCAGCATTCTCAGAGCCGAGCTCGATTACTGCGTCTCCTACCTTACAGTTTTTGATCAGACCGGGTCGCTCGCCAGTCGCTTCTGGTAGGTCACCGCGACGATGTGCTTGATGGGCCAGGAATTCGAAGACGGCGGTTTCGAAGGTCGCTCCATGCCGCGTAGAACGAGCTTCCTCTTCGCGTTTGGTGACGAGTTTTCCGAGCGCGACTTTCACTTCTTCCTGGAAGTCGGCATTCGTCCTAACATGTGCCGAGAGAATCATCGTCAGCTCTTCTTTCAACTTGTGCAGTGCCGACTGCTTATTGTCGAGCGAAAACTCTTGCGTGATTTTCTTCTGGGCGTTGTCGACGTTGGCAACCAACCTGCTCAAGGCAGAGTTCTCTTCGTCAAGAGAAAACTCTTTGACCACTTCGTCGATTTTACCTTGCATATGTTTGGTGAAATCGCCATGTTTCGTGGTGATTTCTTGGACTAAACGGCGCAGCGATCCGTCGGGATTGTCGAGTGAAAACTCTTTGAGTAGATGGTCTCGCTGTTGGGTAAGCTGACCTTCAATGTTGCCGCGGAGCACAGCGATCAGGCCTTGCGATTGGTCAGGGCTGAGCATCTTCATCAACGGGCTGTTATCGCCGATTTGAGACATAAGTGTCTTCGCGATGACCGATTCTTCGCCATCGACAAACGGACGTAGCAGCCGGGCGAGTTCGCCGTCGTCAGCCGTCAATCGCCGGATGCGTTGGCTGAATTGGCCATTCTCGGGGTCCAAATAAGCTTGGAACGAACTGGTAAGTTTTTCCTGTGCCTGGCGGGCATGATCATCGAGTTGATGGCGAAGAGTCTCGACTAGCCGGGTCGTCTCGCGCTGAATGAAATCAGCATCCCACGCGCCGGCCGCATGGCGCAAGGCCAAGACGCCAATCTTCAGCGCTTCTAGCGCATACTCGTCGCGTAGGGGTCCTTCGTCATGCTGGACCAGGGCCCGCAGGGTGTCGCGGTCTTCGACCGTCAATTCTAATGCTATCGCATCGGGCAAATCGCTGGGCGACGACCATCCGTGGGTTTCCTGAAAAGTGCTCGACATGCGGGGGGTCCTTCGTGCGCAATTGGACAGACTCAAGAAGTCGTGGACAAGTGTCTACTGCTTTGGGCAGTATGACCGATCGTGGCGAGGTGAGCAACCGCGGTGCGTTTAAGGCGATAAGATCAGTTGCGGCGAGGCGCTTTCAAGGTGCTAATCTCGCAGATTAGGATGCAGATGAAGATGAAGGATTGCTTCCCGCCGCACGACTTCCAAGCAGGTCGGTTCCTGCACCCGAGTAGACCGACTTACGTCGTCTCTTCCAGCTGCTTCAACAGCTCCTGCCATGACAGCTTGACTTGGCCGATGTGGTGAGCCAGTCGATCGGAGGAGGGTTGATGACTGAAACGCGAGCGAGCAGTGGTCACTTCGTCTTCGAGCGCAGCGAGCCAGTCGGGCAGATCGAGGCCGACACCGGACGGTTCACCGGTGAGGCTGGAGATTTCCCGATCGAGCGTCGCAAACGCCTCGGCGCGATTGTCACCTGTTGCTGTCAATGCGGGTTCGACCAGCGCCTTGACGCGATCGATCAACAGTGGGCGGACAAAACGTTCGCTGATGCGATCAGCAATCGTGGCCAATCGCATGCCATGTTTTTGAAAGAGCAGTTCTAATTGGGCCTGATGGCCATCCGCAGCATCAGCCGTGCGTTCGGAAAACGCCTGACACCACATTTCGGCGGCCAGCGCACGGCGGTGACGAACGAGAATTTCGTGGGCCCATACCACAGGTTTGAGATTCCAGGCGACGCGGTCATAGGCGGCGCGAAGTCGCAGGAAATCGATGAGCGTATATACCAGTTCCCCACGATCAGATTGCGTGGTGGTGGTGTTGTAGTCGCGATAGGCCCGATAATTCTCGACGACCGATTCCAGGGCGAGCGTCAAAATCTCCACGGCTTCTTTCCGCGGCCAGCTCTTGTCGAGTTCTTCTAACAGCAACACCTCTTCGGCAATCGCGGGGTCTTCTTCGAGGCTCTCCAGCCAAGTGTCGACTCCTTGATGCAAAATGCCGCGGAGGTTGCCGAGGCTCATGAATTTTTGATTGAACAAGTCGCCGCCAAAGCGTTCGATGAATTCGACGAAACGGTTCCAACTGACCGATTCGGACAACCGCTCGACGACGTTGAGTCGTAACGTTCGGCTGTGCTTGAGCCAGCGGTCAAGTTGTCGTTCGGTCAGTTGCTGGAGTACGTCGACAAGTATGTGATCGACCGGTGGCGATTGAGGGTCGCTCTTCCCTTCTTCCCACGATTCGGCCGAGGCGACCATCGAACGGACGATAGCTTGATAGCCGTTTTCGAAAAGCCGATCGAATTCAGTGACAGCTCCTTGCCCGACAGGATGGTCGGTTTCCATTTCTTGGGCTAGGTCGAGTAGCTGACACGTTTCGCGAATCAGGCCCAACTGCGGCAGCCACCCCAAGAGATCGTGGATCAACTTTTGCAGACCACGGGTCGTAACGATCTGCCGCGGCTCGCCGCCACGTGAATGCGACACGTAGAGCAAGGGACGTGGCTCAAGCGATTGGATCATTTCGTCCCAGTGGCTACGCACACCAACGACATCGCCAGCCAATATCGCGCGGAGGACTTTGATCGAACAGAGGTCCAACGGTTCGCTAAAGGCTTCGACGTTGTCACGAGTCGATTCGCAGCCCGCGGCGGCGAGCAGCCTGGCGGCGTCGGCAGTTTCGACACACGTGGTGATGATCTTTTGCACGAGCGCCTCTTTGGTCGTGCGGAGCCGATCGTATTCCACAAGTGAATCGTGGTTGCCACTTGGCAAAGCGAAATCGAAGCTGTGTACCGTCTCCAACAAATCGATGAGCTGGCCGTAATTGGTTCCCGCTTGAGCAAGCCATTGCTGAAATACTGCTGCCCGCTTGTCGTCTCGTTCTTCGGCAGTGCCCCAAACGATGACTGCGTGTTTCCAAAGATTTCCTACGGTCGTCAGAAAATCAAGACGCTGCTCCAATCGTTGGACTTCGTATTCCCACTCGGTGTATTCCCAATCAATGGAATCGTCGGCGAGGTCCCCTTCGTTTCCGTCATCGGTGCTGTCCTGATAGATCATTTTCTCGTAGGCCGCATCAAATAATTCGCCCGATTCTTCCTCATCTTCTTCCTCGTAATCCTCGCTCTCATCTTCGTCGTCTTCGAAGTAGACCGCGCCGTCAATGTCGTCGAGCACCTCGTCGAACATACTGTCGAGCGGCTCGTCTAGCGATAGCGAGGGGACTTGCCAAAACTCCTCGGCATTGGCTTCCAAATAGGCGAAAAACTTCTCGGCCTGTGACCATTGATCGACGTTGGACTCTTGCTGCTTGGTTTCGACAGCCGCTAGCCAATGAAACGCTAAGCGGTGGAACGAGCTGTCACCTTCCTCAAGCGGTGTGCGATCTTTTTGGCTGACCCACTGCATCATCAGAGCCATAGCAGCAACTGTATCGCCATGATCAAGTAGCGCTTCGATCACCAATTGAAATGCTTTGGAAGAATCGAATTGGTCGACAAACATACGCCAGAAGGCGATGTCGCCCGCTGCAGCGCCAGCTTTGTGCCAAGCGTTCAGCGCACCTGCCACCAGATTGGCGGAGACTTCGATCTCTTTGGCAACCAACCGTTTGACATCTTCCACCGACGACGTAGCGTAGCGGTCCCACCACAAAGAGAGTCGCGTCAGCATCGCCGAGAACTGTTTTTCTAATTCGCTATTGTCGACGGCGGCCGCTTCACTCCACGCCCGCGCGGTGAGGTCGAACACTTGCTCGACTAGCTCAATCAGCTCGTCCACGCGCCAATCATGAACCGTGTTTTCCAGCGCCGGGAACAAGCTAAAGTTGCCGGCAAAGCCGACGATATTCCAAGGGTCAACCAAAGCGCCACATTCGATGGCCCGGTGGACCAGCTTTTCGCAAACTTTTAGATTCTCGAGCACCGGCTCCAACTTATCTTGGTCGATCGCGTCGTGCCCCGCCGTAAGTCGGCAATGAATCTCGCTGACCATCCGCGCTGAAGGGACTCGCACCAGGTCGGCCTGCTGTTGAGCCGCCTCGGGATAGCCAAGCCTGGCGTAGAGATGAGCGAGATGTACTCGCTGCAGTTGTAACGCCCGTCGCCGCGCCAATTCACGGTTGAGATGCTGCCGAGAACCGCCGAACGGTTGGCGACAGAGCTCAGTCTCTTCGACCAAATGTTGGCCGTAGGAACCTTCAGCAAGTGAAACCTGTTGTTGGTAAAAATCGTCGCGATACGCCGCGATGTGCGGCAGCAACGTCGACAAAGTCACGGTTGAATCGTGTCGGCCTGGCCCATCGCCGCTGGTACCTGAGGCCATCAGTATTGTGCCCGCCAAGACGGTCGCTGCCTCGCGGCATCGGTCTTCGTCGATCGCCTCTGTTAAGGTCGTTTCGTCTGACGGTTGATCACCGTGGCAACGGGACAACAGGGCGTCAAGCGTAATTTGCTGCAGAACAAACCGCGTGTAGTAGCCCGAATTGGAAATCTGATGCGGGTCCCACTGGCCAAAATGGTGGTTGGGCCGCCGATTGACCGGATGATCAAAATCGTAAGCTCGTGGATCAAGCGCAATTTCTTCGAGGTGATCGAGGTCGAACCATGCACGTGCGCGGATCTCTTCGTCTGTGGACTTCAAGATATCAAGCGCCTGTTGAACAATTTTTTCGTAACGCCCAACTGCAACATCAGCACCGCGGATGTAGAGTGGGATCGGCCGCAAAAACTCGTGGGGGTACGGCTCACATGCATTACCTGAGGACAAGGTGGCCACCGGGCGAAAGCCGACAAAGTCGCAGAGCCGCGCCAGCGCTCCGTCGACGATTCGGTCTGCCTCTTGCCACGGCGGGCCCTGCATCAGTAACGCTTCGCACGCACGGCCAATGAAAAACGGTCGCCACAAATCGGAAGGTCGTTGATGAAACAGCAGATCGCTATGAAACTCGCGATAGGAGGGCAAAAGTTTATGTTCCAGCAATTCGATCATCGCGGTTGCCTGCGATGCATCGGCGAAGGCACCGCCAGCAGCTTGGAGGCGGTCAGTTGTTTGCCGCAACCACGCGCCTAGTGTCGAAAGACTATTTTCAGGCGATTGACGAGATTCCAGCGAGCCGAAGAGTCGATTGATATTCTGCAAGAAGTTAGGATCGGACGTGCCGGAAGAGAAATTGAGGTAGCCGACTACCTCTTCCAAGAGGGCCGTATCATTTGCGTCAGGTTGAAGAATATTTGCTGGCACAGATCGTCTTCCTGAGGATTCCAAAACAAAGCTGCTGTCTGCTCGGCAAAGGGAGGTGGAAGGTAATGAACTCAACAATTCAACAGCTGCTGACACCTCCCCGAAACGCGTGTTTATGGTAAAGGACGCCCCGCCTGCCGGTCTAGGGTCTCAATTTGGGCCGGTCTCTGGCCAACAGCAAACTACCATTGATCATCACGACTCTGCTACGAGTCCTCAAGTAGCTTGCTTGTGCGGGGGTCGGCCTGCGCGATTCAATCCTCGGCGTAATTCTCTGCGGAAAAGGCCGTAAATGCTTGGTCGAAGCGTTTCCGTTGATTAAGATAGATCACGTGATGATCGACGCTCAGGGTGCTATCAAAGTTCGCTGAAATACAGAAAAACGCTACGGAAAGAGAATGTCATGCACACAAAGCTCTCCCAGCCAAGCCGCCGTCACCAGCTCCTCGGGTGTGCTGTGCTAGCTCTACTGGTCGCGATGCCTTCGGCAAGTTTCGCCAAGCAGCTCGTTTCTAGCGACGCTGCGGCACGATCGGGTTTGGAGCGCGCATGGTTTGCCCAGATTCGAGTTGACCCTGCCCAGCACAACGTGGTGGATTGGCTGCTCGACAAGGATCAGCTCTTTGCACTGACCAGTGCCGGAACAATACATTCGATCGACGCCGAGACCGGAAAAACGCTCTGGACCACCGAAATCGGCGTCGGCCATACTGCTGCCGCAGGTATGGCAGTGAACAAGGAATACATCGCCTTACTTGGTGCAGGGCGGCTTTATGTCTTAGATCGGACCGACGGCCATCACCTTTGGTCGCGACGGGTCGGCGGAGCAGCGAGTGCTGCACCTGCCCTGAGCACGACTTACGCCTTTGTTGTGTTGCTTAATGGTCGCGTCGAGGGTTATCGCCTCGACGACCCCTTAGCCGCGGTTTGGCAGTATCAGTCCCATGGCCGCACTTTTGCAAGTCCAACAGCCACCGGCAAGGTCGTAAGCTGGCCCACCGATCGGGGCATGCTTTACGTCGGAATGGCGGAGAGTCCTCGCGTCTTGTTCCGTTTGGAGACCAATGACGATATCGTCGCTGCACCCGCCGAGCAAGAGCCGTATTTGTATGTCGCTTCGCTCGACGGCTATCTCTATTGCTTCCAAGAACTAACCGGCAGCGAAGAATGGCGCTACGCGACAGGTTTTGCGATTACGAGTCAGCCTGCCATCGTCGGTGGGCAAGCTTTCGTCGCGTCCGAAGGGCCGTCGCTCCATGCAGTTGATGCTCTAACGGGCCAGCCACTTTGGCGCCTGGACGGAGCCAAACAGTTCGTTGCGCTTGGCAAACAGCACACCTACAGCATGGATCGCTACGGCACGCTGATCGTGCTCGACAACGAGTCGGGCGGCATCGTCGGACGTCTCGCTACGGGCGAAAGCAACTCCGCCCTGGTCAATGACCAATCTGATCGCATTTTCCTCACCAACGATCGTGGGCTCGTGCAGTGCTTGCATGAAATTGGGGCCGACGAGCCATCCTGGCACCGCGGATCGCCGGAAGCTGGCGAAAAGGCAGCATCAGCCGAGGAAGCATCAGCCGAGGACGGGGCTGAGAATTTCGCTGAGGAAGTCTCCGAAGGTTCGGGCACGAGCGGCCTTGAATCTGCAGGGGGAGAGATTGATGATTTGCCTGCCAGCCCGTTCGAAGGCGACGACCCGGCCGCAGGCGACGATTTTTTTTGATCGAAGCGCAATCGAACGGGGCTACTTCCACTTTTCCTGCCCGGTGAGTGCCAACACGGCGGTCCAGAGTTCGCCTTCCGTTGAGAGTTGTTTCTTCACGCCAGTCGATACTTCGAGCGGGACGTGGACCAAGTGGTTATGCCAAAGACCGATCAGCAGATCCGTCTTACCGGCCATGCCGGCGTGGACGGCGCTACGGGCTAGCTGCTCGCACAGTAGGCTGTCGGCAGCGTTGGCTGGGACGCTACGGATGTGATAGCTGGGGTCCATGTATTTGACTTTCGCCGGCATCTTCGCGGCGGCGAAGTGCTCGACGATCTTTTTCTTGAGAAACGAGCCGATGTCGGCAAGCTTGGGATTACCAGACGCGTCGCGGTTGTCGGGGTCGCGGGACAACAATTCTTGGCCCGCTCCTTCCGCGACAACGACGACCGCATGTTGCCGAGCTGTGAGTCTCCGCTCCAGCGCGCTCAAAAAACCACTGGGACCGTCGAGTTTAAAGGGAACTTCCGGGATCAAAGTAAAATTCGCTTCACCGCTAGCAAGTGTCGCAGCAGCAGCGATAAAGCCGGCCTGACGGCCCATAAGTTTTACTAGTCCGATCCCATTGAGTACTCCTTTTGCCTCAACATGCGCCCGGTCGATCACTTTCTCCGCTTCCGCGACAGCCGAGTAGAATCCAAACGTACGGAAACAGAACTTGATGTCGTTGTCGATCGTTTTGGGAATGCCGACAATCGCGATCGGCAACTTTCGACGAGCGATCTCAGCCGCCATTTTGTGCGCTCCCCGCTGTGTGCCGTCGCCACCAATGCAAAAGAGCAGGTCGATTTCATTGTCGACAAGATAATTGACCGTCGTCTGTGGATCTTGATGACCGCGCGACGAGCCGAGCACCGTACCGCCTTGATGATGAATGCCCTCGACTCGAACGGTGGTTAGCTCAATCGGCGGATGCCCCTCAGCGGCATTCAACCCCTGATAACCGTACCGGATACCCAAGATGCTGGTGAGACCGTAATTATAGTGCAGTTCAAAAACCAGGCTGCGAATGACATTGTTGATGCCCGGACAGAGCCCTCCACAGGTAACGATCGCCGCTCGCGATTTTGTGGGATCAAAAAAAATATCCTCCCGCGCGCCGGCCCGCTGAAACGAGAGCATGTTGATCTCTTCGCCGCGTCGAAACCGTGGCTCGTAGAGCACACGCATGTCGTCCGGCACAAAAGTCCCAACACCCTCGCCAATCTGTAAAGAACGAGCCAGTGGCGATTTGTGTCGGCACTCACCTAGTGTCGACACTTCGAGTTGTTCGGGCTGAAACGCGGGGCGCTGGACCATGTCGCAGTCTGCCTTAACTAGTTATTCTTTCGAGCGGTTGTCAACCGCGAATGGAATGGCACAATCCCTTGACAGCTTAACGCGATTGCTGCTGGTTGCGAAAGGTTGGTGGAATTGCTGTCGACCTACAACCACCCCTGCTCACGATACCACTGAGCCGTTTCCGCAAAACGTTGCTCTAGCGGAGCGGCGGGCTGATAGTCGAGTTCGCGGCGGATTTTTTCGTCGCTGCACTCCCAAGCGGGGGCAACCGCCTCGCGAACTTTGTCGAGATTGAGTACCGCGGGCCGGCCGCGAAGACGGCCGAAGACCTCCCCCAATCCACCAGCTAGCCAGAACAATGCTTTGGGCAGCGGCAACGCGATGCCAGCGCAGCCGAGAGATTGGGCGGCTAGTTGACCAAGTTCACCGTAGGCAATCGTCCGCTCCGCAGCGACGTGATAGGTTCCGGCGTACGTGGCTGGCGCACCGTTTTTCGAGGCGCCGGCGTTAGCGGCGGCAACACGTGTGCCCTGCTCAGCGATGCGCATCATGGCGTCGCACAGATCAGCGACGTGGACGAGCGACACAGGAAAACTGCGAAATCCGGGAATCGCATGCACGCGCAAGAGTTGAATTCCCCGAAAAATCGCCAAGCTGGCTTTGTCGGCTGGGCCGAAAATGATCGGCGGTCGAACGATCGAAACCGGGACCTCCTCCGCAAATTGCGCCGCTGCGCGCTCGGCGGCCAGCTTGCTTGCGCCGTAGGCGGAGATCGGGCGATCGTTATCCGTTTCTCGGCTTGGCGCACCTGGCTGGCTCGGCCCACCAGCCGCCAGCGAGCTGACCAAGATCACGACGGGCGGTTGCGACTGTGCGGCCGCCGCTGCGACAACGTTGCGAGTACCTTCGACGTTGTCGGTGGTAAATTGATCGTCGCGCAAAGCACGCACACGTCCCGCAACGTGAAAGATCACATCAAAGTGACCCGCTTGTCGCGCGATGCTCCTGAGATCAGCCAAGGTGCCCTTGTAGAGCGGAGCTCCCAGCTGCTGCAGGGGAGCTGCACGAGCAAGATCTCGGACCAGGCAACTGACTTCCCAGCCGTGCTGCAATAGATGGGCGACGAGGTTTGAGCCCACAAACCCTGTGGCACCAGTGACTAAAGCTGAAGACCCTTTAGATAAAGACATAGCACAGCCAACTCAACGACGGAGACAACAACGAATCCGGCGTTTACCTCCCCAACGGCAAACGTCGCTTGCTCAAGCATTGGCAGAAATACCAAAGGTCGTCAAGGGTTTTTATCTTGCGCTGGGGACTTGATAGGCCTTGCGTCAACAGAAGAGTCGGACGATGACCAGCGCGGATCTGACCGATGACCACAATCAAGAAGGAGAGCGGCTTCTCTAAATTTCATCTGCGAAGATCAACTCGACCCGCGCTGATCCGCGTCCTATTCTTTTTTTAGGTGCTCTCCTTTGCTTGACCGTGGCTCATTCTGCCGACTACAGTAGCGGTTCTACTAACTATCCTCCCTGCACCGCCAGCACCCACCATGCCCCATTTGGAAGTGATTCCCGTCGCTACACGCGGAGAGCGGAAACTCTTTTTCAACCTGCCTTGGGACCTCTATCGGGGCGACCCAAACTGGGTACCGCCGATTCGAATCGTGCAGAAAGAGTTGCTCAACTATCGTCGCCACCCGTTCTACGACGATGCCGAGATCCAGACATTTGTCGCATTGCGCGATGGCCAGCTGTGCGGCCGCATCGCGGCGCTGGTGAACAATGCCCACAACCGGCAATACAACGAACAACGTGGCTTCTTCGGATTTTTTGAATCGACGGAGGACGAAGAGGTCTCGGGAGCGCTGTTCGACGCCGCACGGGCTTGGTTTTCCGAGCGTGGCATCGAAGCGATCCGCGGCCCCGTGAATCCTTCGCTCAACTACGAATGCGGTTTACTAATCGACGGGTTTGACGAGCCGCCGTGGTTCATGATGACCTACAACAAACCGTATTATCGTCACCTGATCGATCAGTATGGTTTTCGAACTGCTCAGAATCTTTATGCTTTCTGGGGTCACATCGACATGCTCGATGAAATCTCCAAACGGCTTTATTCGATCAGCCACGGTATTCTCGAACGATTCGATCTGAAATGCCGTATGATCGACGTCAAACGTTTTGACGAAGAGATAAGGACGTTTCTGAACATCTACAACAAGTCGCTAGTCTCGACCTGGGGCTTCGTCCCGATGTCGGACGGGGAAGTGAAAAAGCAAGCGGCCGGCTTAAAGCGGATGATCGTCCCCGAACTAACCACGATGGCAGAGATCGATGGCAAACCTATTGGCACGATGTTTGGCTTGCTCGATTTTAACCCGCGGATCAAAGAAATGGACGGCAAATTGTTTCCGTTTGGTTTTCTGAAGCTACTGCGGAAACGCAAAGAACTGAAAAAGGTGCGGTTGATCAGCACCAATGTTTTGCCGGAGTATCAAAGCTGGGGCATCGGTATCGCGCTCGTCTCGCGACTTGTGCCCGACGCCCTCAAGTGGGGTATCGAAGAGGCGGAGTTTTCTTGGGTCTTGGAAAGTAACGATCTGTCGTACAAGACGCTTAAAAAAGGCGGCGCCAAGATTACCAAAAAGTACCGCATCTACGACTACGGCCCGCCAGATACGACCGCAAACGCGAAGTTCATGAAGGATCACTAAAACCTATAACGAAAAATGCACCAGACTGCGTTGATACCGTCGCGAAGACCGATTTTCTTGCCTTCGTCGTAGCCGCGACAGTTGTAAGAGATCGGGACTTCGAGAATTTTTTTACCGAGGCGTGATAGTCGCGCGGTGATCTCAGGCTCGAAGCCGAAACGGTTTTGCTCGAAAGGAATCGCCTGCAGGACTTCACGACGGAATAATTTGTAGCACGTTTCCATGTCGGTTAGGCGCTGGCCAGTCATACGATTCGACAAAGTTGTCAGCAACCAATTGCCGAGGCGATGCAGTCGCGAG
>Ga0310121_10001913_pt1 | contig 20478 bp, 18 predicted proteins | sample CB27_Tmax_986_MG_FD_203504 | JGI IMG/M metagenome (GOLD analysis project Ga0310121, IMG submission 203504) | Marine microbial communities from Western Arctic Ocean, Canada - CB27_Tmax_986 | ecosystem: Environmental > Aquatic > Marine > Oceanic | place: Canada: Western Arctic Ocean | collected...
GGTACGCCGACGGGTATGTTTCCTGAAACGCCCGCCTGACTGGCGGGTCTGTTCAAAATTTTGGCCACTCCACCGTTTTCCAACACCGATTGCATGGGAAGCCCATTTGGGACATCGCCGGGGAGGGGTATCTCGAGCACCGGTTGCGCTAAATCAGCTTCTTCGCCTTGAAACTGGACAGGTAGGACCCCCCCATCGTCGTAGCGACCCGCGGTCATTTCCAAATCCTTGTTACCCATTCGCAGGACCGCCAAGATCGAGCCGCGGCGGTCGGCTTCGGCAATCGGGTCTACACCCGGGTCCAGCCGCGTACTGACCAAAGTTTCAACCCCGGACAGGGCAAGTTCCTGGAATTCAGGATCGGGCAGATAAATGACCTTGGTTACAAAATTGCCGCTGAGCACCTGGTCAAAATCTTCTTCGGTGAATTGAACAGGAACGGGAGCATGGGCGAGATAGGCATCGGTGCGGGGTGTCACTGGAGCAATCTCAAGGGTCGGATAAATGACCGCGCCAGGTCGTCCCGGAATATTGGAAACCTTCAACCGGTAAATGGCACCTTGCGTGAAGTTCTGCCGACCGGGAATGATCAACGGAACCGAGTCAAAGGTGTGACTGCCACTGACATCCCATTGGACCCGAAGGCCGTCCTCTCCAAGGAAAGCGATTTGCGAAGTATCCCCACCGCCAGGCCGCCCACGCCCGGCAGCGTAACCGGCCCCGTCAAAGCCGCCACCCGGACCGCCAGGGGAACACTGGTAGTTACATTGACAAACGCCACCACCCATCGGGCCACGACTCATTGGGCCACCACCCATCGGGCCACCACTCATTGGGCCACGACTCATTGGGCCACCACTCATTGGGCCACCACTCATTGGGCCACCACTCATTGGGCCACCACTCATTGGGCCACCACTCATTGGGCCACCACTCATTGGGCCACGACTCATTGGGCCACCACTCATTGGGCCACGACTCATTGGGCCACCACTCATTGGGCCACAACCATTCATCATTGCGCCGCCACCGCCGACCATTCCGGTCGGAACCGGAATAACACCTGGCCCTGGGCCACCGACTCCGGGTCCGGGCTGCATCAGCCGCGAGGAGGGCGGCAGGTTATAAGCAAGTCGTCCCTGACAGCCGACCGCCACAAGTATGACAGCAACAGAAAGGCTCAAGATGGAAAACTGAATGCGCATTCTCTCACCTCTCCAAATGGATTGGCATGGGTGCGAATCGACCAGCCCTTTAAGCAGGCAGCAGCCCAATCCGCTAGCAATAGTGAATCGAAAAGGTTCAACGAAGTGCCGTGGACGGTTGACCAACGGGGCAACTACAATCTGCGGCGCGCGTGATTCCTACGCCAACATGGCACCTTGTCTCCACGATTTAATTGGTCGGGTCAGCCGCACTTGAATCTTTGGTAAAACCGTCAAGAACCCCCTATGAAGAAAAATCACCGCTGTTTGACATTTTGTTTGCTGGCTTCGCTACAGGTGTGTAATTCGCTCTCTGCCCAGCCGACTGGGCCAAACGGACTCTTCGATTCGGCTGATTTCCCTCCCGGCGGGGCGCTAGCAGACATGGGTGATCAACTGCTGCTTCACATCGTTCAACAACTCGAAAATCGTCCCAATATCTCGGCCAACGTGCAGCAGCGGGCTTCTCTGGATGGTTGGTTGCTGGAAGGTGGTGGCCGCTATTTGCAGCAAATCGACGTCGGGCGACAAAAGATTCGTGTCCGTTTTGACCTGCGGGGACAAATCGAAGGGGTCCAGGTCCGCCTGTTGCAGGTCTCTGACGGCGACCGCTTGTGGACGGACCAACGTACGCCTCAGGGACAGCATGTCACGAGTGTCGACCTCCGCCGCCTACGTCGTAACCTGCAACTCGCTTTTGCCGAACTGCCAGCAGGGGAAGCACGAGGCTTGCCGTTGCAGTTAGAACTCTCGGTCGAACAGGGGGGTCTACCTGCCCTGATTGCCGGATTGCGCGAGAACTTCTCTTTTTCACCACCGGTTTCCTTGTGGCTCGGTCAAACTAAGGTTGAGGGTACCCTTGGGGTCTGGAAAGTCGAAAAACTGGACCATTACTTCCCACCCTCGGAAAATGAAGAATCCACAGCCCCTGCGAACACCACAGCACAGGTCCCCTCCCACCTTCCCACAAGCGTTTTGTTGGTTGTCGGCGCAGCGGACCGATTTCCCTATATCATCGAGTTTCGGCGTGGGGATGCCTCGGGCAAGTTTGTGGGGAACGGACAAACCGCGTTCCAGTTACAGTCTGATCCACTCATGTTGTTGAGATTTTATGAGCGGGACTTCGATACGGTCATCAATCCTGAACAATTCGAGTATGCACAGGGAGTGGATGTCGAAACCATCGACCTGACCGCTGAGCGGCTGGAACGACTGCATCGATTGCAGCAAAACAACGTGGCCAACTCATCACCAGCGCCAACCGCACCTACGACTGGTACACGAAGGTAATTCTCGGTAGGTTGAAGACCTGCGGGAAGATCTTCTGAACCTGCTCGAACGCCCGCCGTTTTCAATTCGGCACCACGACCATGACCCGAATTCTCCTCACGTTAGGGTTGCTGTCACTGTTTGTGATGGGTGCTGCCCTCTGCCTGGGGCTTGCCATTGGAAACCTGTATGCAGAACCGTCCCTGCAGACACTCCGTTTGGCAACGGTCCACCGCTTGTCGGGGACGGCAGCCGCCCTGGTTGTCGTCTTCGTCGAATGCATCGTCGTCACCTATTTCATCGGGACAAGCCGCTGGTGCCGCGAAGTCGTGGAAACCTACCGACTTGACCCGGCACCTGCCGAAGCCAGCCAAAGACTTAAACGTCGAGCATTTCCTTTGGCACTAGCTGGCATGCTCGTTGTAGTCGCCGTTAGCGCTCTGGGAGCTGCTAGCGATCCGGCGACGGGCCGACCGGGTACCCACGGCTGGGCAACCATCCACCTGGTGGCTGCCGTGGCCGGATTTGTATTTATCGCCTGGACCTATTACATGGCGTGGAATTATGTCGCCTCGAATCACACCATCATCGAGCAGATCGTGGCTGAAGTTGCCCGTGTCCGTCGGGAGCGGGGGCTTGATTCGGGCAAAAACTCGTAACGACTGCCAGCGCGCGTACTCTCTCTTCGGCCTCGGTTCTGAAGACCTGAACCTCGACACCCAGCACCTGGAAAACTTCCGGATGGCGGATCCGTTTTGCTGCCTCTGCTGGGGATCCGTTTTGCTGCCTCTGCTGGCATGGGTAGCCTGAAAAATTGTAGCAGTCACGTCTACTCTGACGGTCAAAGCTACCTTGCTGATTAAAGCAAGCTAACCGCTTCACCGGGAAAAACGAGATGTGTGGATATCGGTACCCGATCCACATTCAATGGTTGTGCTCTTTGCGACTGAAGGGCAAACGGCGTGAACCCTGACGAAAAACTGCCTCCAAATCCCAAGGACCTGCACAATGAAAACTGCTAGTCACTCTAGAACTGTAATACTGACCGTTATCGTGGGTACGGTGGTCTTCGCATCGAGTAATCTTTCCGTTTCTCCTGCAGACGAACCATCGAACAGCGACTCAACGAAGCAGATGCACGTGGTTCCAGCGCCAACCGACCTGCAACCCATTGCGACCGAAGTAGCCAGTTCCGGTGTCCAATTTCCCAGGTCAGAAATCGAAATCGTGCAGGAACGGTATTCAAACGGCAAAGTGAAAATTGAAAGAGAAACGACCCTCGATGATAAAGGGAATTATGTCAACCACGGGGCGATGAAAATGTGGGATGCCAACGGCAAACTGGTTGTCGAGGGCAATTTCAATATGGGCAAGCGGAATGGGCAGTGGACCTGCTGGTATTCCCGCGACATATCCAAATATTTGCAACGTCATCCCTTTAACCAGTTTAAAGCTCCATTTGTAGCCCAGGTCAACTATGTCGATGGAACATTGCAATCCGAATGGACAATCTTGGACTCGAACCAGACAAAGTGCAGTCTCGTCTCCCTGAAAGACGGCAAACGCCATGGTCCAATCATTGTCTGGTTACCGTCGGGTGACGTCTATCGCCAATCGAATTATGAAAACGGTTTGCTCGTTGGGAAGGTGTTTCAGAGGGGTCCCCAAGGCGAACTGAATACCATCGCTGAGTATGTTGACGGTCGCCAGATCATGACGAAAAAGACAATTTTTTCCAACAAGCGTAATACCAAAACCGAAGCAACTTTCTTGGGCCCGACCTTGATGATCGCATCTCCCGATGATTTCTGGACCGCTCAATTTGCCGAATACAAACCTGTGGGGGTTGAAGTAAAACACGGCTCCTGGAAAACGAGGTATCCGAACGGGCAGGCCCAGTTGGAAGGGCATTATGAGCGAGACAAAGAGGTCGGCATCTTCACCTGGTGGCACTCCAATGGCCAGAAGGCTATTCAAGGGGAGTACCGTGATGGCTTGCAACATGGCGAGTGGGTTTGGTGGCATGAGAACGGGCAAAAAGCCACCGTTGGCAGGTACCAGCGTGGGGTCCAATTTGGATTGTGGAGAAAGTGGGATCCAACCGGTCACCTAGAGAAAAAAATGACTTATAATGGTGAAAAAGTGGAAGCCGTGGCGAGTGGTGGGCTGGATGAACCGTCCAATCAACCCGAGGCAGAGTCAACCGAACTCGAAGGCAGGGCAGCCGCCGGGAAAAATTTTCCTGTTCTGCCCTGGATGATCCGCTAGCTGACCGCCCCAGGGAACACTCTTCACGAAGAAGACGATTTTTTCTGTCCCCAGCCACAGTTTCCTGTGCTGGGGACCGTGTCATTTCGGGCAGGAACTGGACACCCGTGACAAGATAAACTAGGTAACTATACTAGAAGGTTGTGTATGGCCAGTTTACGCTCACCAACTGTGGTCAGGGGTTCTTTGTCAATGGGTAAAGCGATGTCGATTGCCGGAATGGTCGCGGCCGGCCTGATCGTCTTCGTGTTTGCCTTTGATTGGGCGCTGAAGTTCCCATTTGGCCGTGCCAGCTGGATAATGGATGCTGGCTTTCTGATATGCGGTGCTATTTTGGGTTACCTGAGTTGGAATACCCTGCGAGACAATAGCTGAATTCTGCCTTCGGCATACTGCCGCCTGTTCTCGCCTACCCGTAGAATCCTGTGTCTACTTCCGCGAAGCCGCTGATGACCGGTTGCGGATGGCAACATTCACCGCGGTCATTGTCAGGAACCTGGGCCACAGGACGGATCGAAACCAGCCAGGCTACGCCCGGCAGCGGTGCCAGACGTCCTTGGGTCAAGCCGCAACCCTAAGGATCGAACGTTGTGGTGTCACCAGAGGCACCTCCGACAAGTGACACGCCGCTGCGGCAACGGTTTCGACTTCAACGATGCCGCGATGCCGCAGTGCAGCGATCTGCTGAACGACCTGAAACGCCGTTTTTTCAGCGGCGATTCCTTGCTGGGCTATCGCAGGCAGATCAATAAAGAGTTGGAACATGGCTCCCTCGTCAGCTGCCCGGCGAATGCCTTTCTGTAACCTGCGACCCGCCCGCCAGCCAGACGGCAAGGGCAATCGGCCTGAAGTCGCGAACTCCCACAGGCCGTAATGGAGCGACTTGGGAACGATGGTTCGAGTTGGATTGTGGGCAACCGCCAAGAGTGGCCAAACGGCGGTCAACGCTTGCTTAACGACCAGGTCGATATGGTGATTGAGGCTCACTTCGCGAGGAAGCAGCGTCGTTGCCGCGATACCTTTGGACCGCGCCTGAGAAACCCTCCGCATGAGTTCCTTGGCAAATCTCGGCCTGCCCGCTTCGATTCCTGACCAGCCGGGATCGGCCAGGATGGCAACTTCATGCTCGCTACCCGCAGCAATTCCCGAAGTGACAATGAGTGACGTCGCCGACGCGTGCACGGGATCGCTAACTCCCCAAGTGGCCGGCAACTGGGCCGATGCAAGAAACTTCGCCAGCTGATCAATCAGGGCCGCCAACTTCCGATAAGAGGCCACGCGACACTCGGCCGGCGGCGGTTCCGCGGAAATCATTATTACAATGCGGCCGACGAATTGTCTTTGCCAGGTTCGAAGTTTGTACCTTGTCATGGGCTTCCTGTATGCCAAAAAGGCTTCCTGTATGCCAAAAAGGGTCGTCCAGCGGTGGTTTGGGGCGAATTCAACTCGGAGAAGTTGTGAGTGCCGCCACCCATTAAAGTAATTCGGACCGCCACTTGAGCCCGCTCGAGGGGAACGGCCTCAACGGGGCTCAGTGAAAAGGCGGCTAGTTTACTGATTGGGGGAAATATCGGCCCCCCGACTAGCCAATGCAGGAACTGGCCGACCCGCGCGAACTGCGTTCTTAAGGGATGCGGTCCCCCATATCCTCTCGCTGAGAGGCTCCGGGCTTGCCATGAACGTGCCCGTCCTGGGAAAGTTCCTCCATTTGACCCGCCAGATAGGCCACCAAGAGCCCGCACAACAATGCCATCGAGAGCATGACTCGATCGTGCTGGTGGAATTGCAGTTCCGGCAAGAGATCGCTCAGGGCGATGCAGAGAAACATTCCGGCCGAAAATGCCAGGGCCTGGGCAAGCATTCCCTCAGGAATTGTGGCCTTGGCGGCAACATCGTCAACCATCCAGCCCGTGTAAAAGACCGCAGCACCAACCGGTATCGCCAGTGCAAAGAGGCCGTTGACGATATGCCGCCAAATGGGTGACCAACCGCCGTGGGCCATCAACGTACAGATGGTCATCGAATCAAATGGCTTGTGCAGAAAAATGACCAAGAAGGTGCCGAAACCCGCAAAAATCGCTCCTTCACAAACATGCTGAACACTTGCTGCCAAAGCGAAACCGGCCAGCACACTGTGTAAGGTCAGGCCAAGTGCGGCCCCACTCCAGGTGAGCTTATGTGTGTGGTCGTGATGGTGATGGTACTCACCATCATCGTGCAACTGATCATCTCTCGGAATCTCGTGGTGATGGTAGCAAAAGAATCGTTCGATAAAAAACATGACCAGAAATCCGAGCAGTACCCACCACATAAGGCTGCCGGCAAGTTTTTCTGGCCGTTCGTCAGGAGTCAACCTGGCAACTTCGCTAAACGCGTGCGGGATGAGGTGAAACAGAGCGACGCCAAGCATGACACCAGCCACAAAACTCACGGCGAATTCCATCCGACGATGGGTCAATCGCACCCAATTGGGGATCATCCCGCCCAGAATCGACGCCACCAAAATCAGCAAGCAGTAGTACAGCAGTAGAACTTCTGTCGGCATGGGCTGAAATCTGGGCAATTCGCGGGAGGCTCGGGCCAGGGGGGCTGGAAACTAAAAGCTGGATGCTAGATGCTACATAAGCTTTCTGTCAGTCGCTCGCAACCCATTGCTGGCCTTAAACCTCCAAAATGCGTGCCTGTATCCAACGTGTTTGCCAAGGGCAAGTGACAGTCGCCGGTGAAATCACCGGGCAAATTGATCGTGGCCTGGTCGTTTTGCTTGGGATCGCACAGGACGACGGTGCCAAACAAGTCCAATGGCTGGCCGAAAAAATCGTGGGGCTGAGAATCTTTGAAGATGACGAAGGTAAGCTGAACCGCTCACTCGGGGAGGTTGGTGGCGCCATGCTGGTGGTCAGCCAGTTCACCCTTTACGGCGATTGCCGCAAGGGGCGCAGGCCGAGTTTTGTGAAGGCCGCGCCACCGGCTCTGGCCGAATCGCTGTACGAACAATTTGTGGCTCGCGTCGTGGAACTAGGCATTCCTGTGGCGACCGGTCGCTTTCGTGCCCAGATGGAGGTTACGCTGACGAACCAAGGGCCAATCACCATTTGGATCGACACGGCCGAGGTGCGACTCTAAGGGGTCTGCCTGCCGGAGTTCAACCGGGCAATCGAGAAGCGCCTCTGGCTGCAGAAACCGAGCCGAATCGACCGCCGGCCAGAAGAACGCAGGCGAGTCGTGAAAAGGGATTTGAAGCAACCTCGTTCCGGCCTGCTGTCTGCAGGGCAGGGGCTACTTCGCGGTCGCCATTTCGATAAAGAGTTCGTAGCGTCGCTTCATTTCCTGGAGGCTGTCGCCACCAAATTTTTCCACGAACGCTTCGGCAACGGCGAATGCCACGACATTCTCGACGATGACACTGGCGGCTGGAACAGCGCAAGTATCACTTCGTTCGTAGGCTGCTTCTTCTTTCTTCTTCGTTACCAGATTGACGGATTCGAGCGGTTGGGCCAGCGTGCTGATCGGTTTTTTGGCAGCCCGCACGACCAGTGGCTGACCGTTGGTCATACCCGCCTCTAAGCCACCCGCATTATTGGTCGGGCGCACGAATCCAAGATTGGGACTGTTGGTCTGCTGCGGATCGAACTGAATGGGATCGTGGACTTTTGAACCAGGCCGTCGGGCTGCTTCAAACCCCAACCCGATTTCCACTCCCTTAATAGCTTGGACCGCCATTACGGCTTGAGCAATTCGACCATCGAGCTTTCGGTCCCACTGGGCATGGGTTCCCAGCCCGAACGGCAGCCCCTCAACACGCACTTCGACAATTCCGCCCAGCGTATCTCCCCTTTTTCCGGTTTCGTCGATGAGTTGCTTGATGGCGTCATCACGTGCAAAATCCAGACCGTACACCTCACTCTGGTCGCGAATTGCCCGCAGTTCCTCCCGTGGTGCATCGACAGGTTGGATTGGCTCCCCCCCCAATTCAACGACGTAGCCGAACGCGGTGATTCCGAACTCAGCTAGGAGTTGTTTGGCCAAAGCCCCGGCAGCCACCCGCACGGCTGTTTCGCGTGCGCTAGCCCGCTCCAGCACACCACGGATGCTGCCCAAGTATTTGATTGCCCCGGTCAAATCTCCATGACCGGGTCGGGGCCGCGCCAGATCTTCCAGGCGGTCGAGCTTGCAGTCCCGATTGACAACTTCCAGCGCGATCGGGCTTCCTAGTGTGACCCCTTTCCAGATACCCGTTCGCACATCGACCTGGTCAGACTCAATCCGCTGCCGACCTCCCCGTCCATAGCCTCCCTGGCGGCGTTTGAGCTCCACATTAATGGGCTCCAAATCAACGGTCACACCAGCGGGAAAGCCATCGACGATCGTCAACAACGTTTTCCCATGCGATTCCCCTGCGGTCCAATATCGTAGCATCGAATCCTAGCCGGTCGTCTGGTGAAGCTGCGAAACAATCCGCGGCAAGTGCTAAATCGGTAAGCCCCATTATACTTTACCCGAGACAAACGGGCTGCTGGTCAACCGCTCGTAGGCCTCGATATACTTTTGCCGAGTTTGGGCGACTATTTCGCCTGGCAATTCTGGTGGCTGGCTCTGCTTGTCCCAGCCGCTTGAGGAGAGCCAATCTCGCACAAACTGCTTGTCAAACGACGGCTGGCTGGTTCCTGGCTGGTAGGTATCGGCCGGCCAGAAGCGTGAACTATCGGGGGTCATCACCTCATCGATCAAGAGCAGTTCATCGTCGATGAGGCCAAATTCAAACTTGGTGTCGGCAATCAGGATCCCCTGCTTGCGGGCATGTTCGACACCACTCTGATAAATGGCAAGGCTCCGCGCGCGGAGTTCTTCGGCTAGTTCTTGGCCAATACGGCTGACCATTTCAGCAAAAGAAATATTCTCGTCATGATTGCCGATTTCGGCTTTGGTAGCCGGGGTAAAAATAGGCTCGGGCAACTGCTCGCTTTCACGCAAACCACCCGGCAGTTGCACCCCACATACCGTCTCCCCATCCTGGTAATCTTTCCAACCTGATCCGGCAAGGTAACCGCGGACAACGCACTCGATGGGTATCACCTTGGTTTTGCGAACCAGCGCCGCACGACCCCGAAACGAATCGCGGTCGATATTGTCCCAGAGACCCATTTCCTGCAAGCCCATCGCGTCGAGATCGGCGGTAATCAAATGATTGGGGGTCGCGAGTCGCTTAAACCAGAAACTGCTGAGCTGCGTGAGAATACGACCTTTTTCGGGAATTCCAGTCGGCAAAATTACATCGAACGCACTGATTCGGTCGGTTGCGATCAGCAGCAGGGTATCGCCCAGGTCGTAAATGTCTCGAACCTTACCACAACGTACGGGATGGCTGCCCAGCTGCGTCTGGAGAACGGGTGCATGCGTCATGGAAAAAACAAGCTGCAAAGGGGGTGCTGGTCGTGGTCACCAAGGTCTCCAGTATGGTACTTTTGGGGTTCGAACGCTATGGTTGTTTGAGTGACCGTGGCCGATTAAAATTCTAACGCCGTTGGTACTTGGTGCTGCTCACCGTGAACTTGCCTTGCAAGTCCAACCATTTGCCGCGAAACGCGTTTCAGGACAAAACGTGTTAACCTGAATTCTGCATCCAGTAGTGAGTCTCACGAGGTCCTTTCTCCAATGGGATTGATGCGATTGGCTGTGCAGAATCGCAGTTGCATACCACCCGATGGCCTCGATCGGGTCTGCATCTGCGGCCCAGATGATCTCCATGGTGAGTTGCCTTGGTTTGCAAAGGTCTATTTCAGCAGCAACCACCTCGTGATCGAACGCCCGGAGAGTGACTCGGGCTGGATATATATCCCCTGGCGAATCCCCGGGCGTGGTGAAATGTTGTTGGGCACTGCCACCCTCTCCGAGCGCCTGCACCCCTACCAACTGGAAGTGGAATTAGCGCGTGGCACGGTCAATCGATTGCGGAACCAGACCTTTCAGTGGGAATCGATGGGGTTAGAAATCCCTGATTCGTTGTGGCAAACAGCCCAGAAAGCAACGCGCGAGTTTTCGCGGGCTGCCACGTCACAGCAAGCTCCCGCGGTCGCCGCAGAACATGCCAGAACAGCGATCACCGACGCGATAGATGGCATGGACGAATTGGCCTCCGTCTATTCGATGCAGGCAATTACGGTGTGTCGCAGCCAATCACCTCGCTTCAACACGCTGCTAGGCATTCAACTGGGTGACCAGATGTCCGATTTGGATTTAGTCAGGCAGTTACCTGGTGCGTTCAATCTGGCCGCCGCACGGCTCGGTTGGGCCACGGTTGAATCGAGTGAAGGAACCCGTAATTGGAAACACGCCGACGCTCAAATCGAATGGTCCCGTCAGGCCGGTTTAAAGGCTTGTGGGGGACCGCTGCTAGAATTCTCAGACAGTGGCATTCCCGACTGGGCTTACCTGTGGGAGGGAGATTTCACAAGCCTGCGGGACTTCATGCTTGAACATGTGCGGAGAACCGTCCGCCGCTATCGCGGCCGTGTTCACGTTTGGCAGGTTGCCTCCCGGATGTGCTCAAGCGAAGTGCTCGCATTTTCGGAAGAGCAGCGATTGCAAATTGTGGCTGAGGCGATCGCCACAGCCCGACAATTCGACGCGCAAACCCCTGTCGTCATCTCATTTGATCAACCCTGGGGGGAGTACCTGGCTTCGAAAAAACTCGATCTGGCTCCGTTGCATTTCGCAGATGCTTTAATTCGGGCCGATCTGGGGCTTTCCGGCTTGGGCCTGGAAATCAACATAGGTTATCAGCCGGGAGGCTCCTCGTTGCGCAACCCGCTCGCCTACAGCCAGCTGATTGACCACTGGAGCCAACTTGAGCTACCGCTCTTGGTTTCGCTTACGCTACCAAGTTCCAGTGCCGAAGATCCCCAAGCCAGCCCGAAGATTCGTACCTGTGGCGCTGACAGCGATGAAGACATCACCCCCGAAACTCAAGACGATTGGACCCGCCGCCATCTACCCATGCTGTTGGCCAAGCCTTCGGTCCAGGCGATCTTATGGAATCAGCTGAGCGATGCCCAACCGCATGAGTTTCCACACGGGGGAATCTTTGATGCCAATAATCACCCCAAACCAATCTTCCAGTCGCTCCGCAGTTTTCGGAATGAACACTTGTTGTGAGATCCACCGCAGCAATCAATGACCTGTCGCCACAAAGGCAGGCTTGTCCGGAGCAGGCTCACCGGCAACGGGCTCACCCAGTACGGCATCTTCCCGCGAGGCATGATTTGGCAATGCTTTGTCAAGCTGGCACTGCTGGACCACTGCCTCGCAGGCGGGCGACAAACCACATAACCGGAGCGCCCCGCCTTGTCGGACCAACCGTTCTTGCAGCAAGGCAATTTGCCCCATCATACCCTCCGGGAAGGATTCGAGTTGTTCCAGGTCCAGCACCAAGCGGTAGATGAAGTGCCGCTTGGAAATCGACCACACTTCATCGGCGACGTGGGGTGATTCCAGCACAGCGCGGCGGCTCGGTTGAAGTTTGACAAAGAGCCAATTCGGCCCACGGTCCACATCCAAGTCAAGACCTTCAGTCACACTTGTCATAACATCAAAGCTCCTTCGGTTTTGATCAACGCGGTGCCCCACTTTCCTCAAAGCCCAGGCAGGCCCGACATTCCATCGTACACCCGACGGGTATCTTAGGATGTCACCCTGCAATCAGGCAACTCAGTTTTTTTCCGGTTCGATCGACTAGCACATCGTCAACAGCCGGCCACAGTCCTCATGACCGGCCCCAAAAACTTGGCGGCCCGCAAAGATTTCACGGCCCAAAGACTTCTTTTGCCTGCTGCCGGGCAATCTGGAGAGCTTCGGGGATCTGGGCAGGAAATTTTCCGCCCGCCTGAGCCATGCTGGACCGCCCGCCACCGCCACCACCCACCGCCTGGGCTACGGGACGAATCCAATCTCCGGCACTAGCCCCACGAGCTTCCAGATCCTTACTGATTCCGGCGACCAGACTTACCTTGTCGTCGCCCAACTTGCTAGCCAGCAGAATGGCCGAGGGGGCAACCTTCTGTCGCACTTGATCGACGAGTTGCCGCATCAAATTGGGTTGGACACCGTACACTTCTGCGACGACAACCGTGACATCACCAACCTGCTCTGACGATTTAAGTACGGTCTCTGCCGAAAGCGGACCAGCTGCCTCGCGGTCGGCTAGTTGTTTTGCCAGCGCATCAACTTCACTCTTCAGGGCAGCAATCCGATCGGGAACTGCCAGTGGGGCCACCGAAAGCAGCCGGGCTGCCTCGATCAGAAGCTGTTTGGCCTCCACCGGCGTGGGGGAGGGATTCGCGGGCGGGGCTCCTGCGGGCGACGGAACCTCTTTTGCGACGGCACCCCCGGACAACTGTTTCTTCAGGTCCCGCTGTCGCTGGAGGAGTGCAGAAATCACGGTTGGAAGGTGCTGCGGAACGGCCTCCAGGATTGCCACTGCCTGCGAAAAGGCTGCCGTGATTTGGTGGGCATATTCGCGGGCCTTGCGGCCAGTCATCGCCACAATCCGCCGTATTCCAGCAGAGACCCCCTCTTCACTAAGAATTTCGAAATGCTCAATGTGACCTGTGTTGTCCAAATGGGTTCCCCCACACAGTTCCTTGCTAAAGTCTCCCATCGACACCATCCGAACCGGGTCGGGATATTTCTCACCGAAGAGCATCGTGGCACCTTGCTCACGCGCATCGGACAGGGAAAGTGTTTTCCAAAGGATTTCTTCACCCGCTCGGATTCGCTCGTCGACATGCCCCAGGACCTCTGTCAGTTGTTCCAAGCTGACTGGAACCAAGTTGGTGAAATCAAATCGCAACCAATCTTCATCGACTTTCGACCCTTGCTGTTGGGCGTGGCCTCCCAGGATGTTTTGCAGGGCGTGATGCAAGACATGGGTCGCGGAGTGTGCACGCCGAATTCCGATTCGGCGCGTCGACTCCACGGCAGCCTTTAATTTTTGGCCCTCGTGGAGGATACCTTTGCGAAGATGTCCGATATGGACGATCAACTCCCCATCCTTTTGCGTGTCGGTTACGTGAAACTCAAATCCCTCACCCGTAAGCGTGCCTGTATCGCCAACCTGACCGCCACTCTCACCGTAGAAGGGAGTCCGATCAAGCACGACACGAACCGGATCGGCGTGACCAATTTCTTCCATCTGATCGCAAAGATGATCATGAGGTGGAACACCCGCAATAATTCCCAACACGACAGCTTCGATTTCGCCTGCTTCGTAACCCAAAAACTCGCTCGCATGAAACGCCTGTTTGAGAGAGTCGATGGGTCCCCTGGAACCCATGACTGTGTGTTGCATCTTGCCAGAAATCTCGCCGTGTTCTTGCATGGCCTGCTCGTATCCATCCCAATCGAATGCGAAATTATGCTCGGCAGCGAGCGCTTCAAACAGTTCCGGTGGAACGCCATTGGTTTGGTAAAGCTCGGCAGCAACCTCGCCATCCACGAGCACCCGGTCCTTCAACCGCATTTTCTCAAAGACGCGTTCGATATGACTCAACCCGTCGTCAATCGTCGCAAAGAAATTCGCCTCTTCTTTTTTGATGACCGTTGAGACCCGCTCGATCGTATCACCCAGTTCTGGATACGGCCCACGCATCACGTGGGCGACCTGGGAAACGAGCTGGCACAAAAATGGTTCGTGCATCCCCAATTGATGCCCGTCCAGAACCGCACGTCGCAACAAGCGTTTTACAATATACTTTTCCTTGTTCGGTCCGGGGTAGACGTTCTCGTGCACACAGAAAGTACACGCCCGAACGTGGTCTGCGATTCTCCGCAACCGCCGGCCATCCTCCGAATCGTAATTGTATTGAACGCCACAAACCTCGGCCCCTGCTTCGACAATTGGTAGCAAGTTGTCGATGTGATAATTGGTGGGCACTCCTTGTAGTACGGCGGCGGTTCGCTCCAGGCCCATCCCGGTATCAATGTTCTTGCTGGGAAGAGTGCGGAGATTGTCGGGAGGATCCCCCACGCGATTGAATTGCGTAAAGACAAGATTCCAAATCTCAACCGGCTGGCCCGAATCGCCATGGTAGTAAATTTCGCTACAAGGCCCGCATACACCGTCGGGCCCCTGGCTTGGCGCGCTGGCAGGCCAGAAGTTCTCGTCTTCTTCACACTGCTCAATCCGCGATTGTGCCAAACCAATGTCACTGGCCCAGATTTCAGCCGCTTCGTGATCATCCTTGTAAACAGTTACGGTTAACCGATGGGGCTCGATGCCCAGCCACTTCTTATCGGTCAGGAACTCCCAGGCCCACTCGATCGCTTCCCGCTTGAAGTAGTCGCCAAAACTGAAATTCCCCAGCATTTCAAAAAACGTGTGGTGGTATGCCGTTCGCCCTACATTCTCGATATCCCCCGTCCGTAAACACTTCTGGCACGTCGTGGCCCGAGTGAAATCGAGCCGCACTTTCCCCAAAAAGTGGTCTTTGAATTGGTTCATCCCGGCCGGGGTGAATAATACAGAAGGGTCCCAAGTCGGTACGAGCACGTCGCTGGGGCAACGCTGGTGCCCCTTGGTTTCGTAAAAGGCCAGATACTTTTCGCGGAGTTCGTCAGTTTTCATGGTGACAGGAAGGTTGGCTGTGGGACAACTCTAGAACGGCAAATGATATCGAAAAAACCCCTCCACCGCGACCGACCTTCGCTCCAAACTCCCAGGCAAATCAAGCCGCTACATGGCTGGCTAATGGCTGGCTAATGGCTGGCTAATGGCTGGCTAATGGCTGGCTAATGGCTGGCTAATGGCTGGCTAATGGCTGTGAAGCTGGCTAATGGCTGGCTAATGGCCCAGGGCACGGACGCCAAAATTTTGCAATCGACGCACTGCTGTGTATACTGGAGGGGAGGGGGCTCCTTGACCTTTCCCCCGGTTTGTACTGCGAAATTCGCCCGGTTCGCCCTGCAATCTATTTGTCCAAGCCGCTAGTGAAAAAACTGATCTAAGCCACCCGCTCTGGGTGGCCGCTTGTAGGGGAACGAATCATTTTTGCTTTTTTTGTGGCGTGTTCTCATGAGAACGACCTTTATTTTCCTGTTTTCTTTGGCTGCGATCCTGGCTGCCGACGTCCAGATTGTACAAAAATCGTTTGCTGACACCGTGCACACGCTGTTCTTTGCGAATGACGACTCTGACCATGATTCCCATTTTGGTGAGGCAACCGGCAGCTTTGTCACTACCGGAAACAAGTGGGCCCAAACCGAACCAGGTGGCCCCGTCACCATCACCTACAGTTATAACAATTTTCTGGATGGCGGCCTGTTGGAGCCCAGTGGCGTTCCGCTGTCAGCTAACTTTCTCCGCAGTTCCGTCGAAGAGGCATTGGGTCTCTGGGCTAGTATGGCACCGCTGCTCTTCGTGGAAGTCTCTGACGAAGGTGGCCCTGTCGTGATGGGAAACTATCCGAACGGGCAATATGGACAGATTCGGTTCCACCACCGATACATCAATGGACCCGACGCCCCCGCCTGCTTCGAACCAGGTGCCAATCCAAGCACCTGCGGCGCCCAAGCCAAAGCGCAAGCTTACTTTCCCGGAAGTGGAAACCAGGCTGGCGATGTCTATTTCGACCATGGAGATCGCTGGCGAGAATTTGGGACGCTGACACAACCCGACGTCCTGGGAGCGACGGTTCATGAACTCGGACACTCGCTCGGCCTGAACCATACCAACATTGCCTTGGCCAACATGTATTGGGTCTTTCAGCGATCGAGTGGCCTTGGCACGGCGTCCTTGCATCCCGATGACATCGCCGGAATTCAATCTATCTACGGTGTCGGCACCGGTTCGGTCAGCCCGTTAATCATCATTCCGGAACCCTCAACCTGGCTGATGCTCGTCTTCGGAGCCAGCCTGCTTTCTGGCCTCCGGTTTAAACTGGTGACAGCGGTACTTTGACCCTGCCCGTGCGTACCGTGAGCTCCAACACTGGTGCAATGGGATCGGGCGAGCGGGCGGGAAGCCCATGGAGGATGTCGCGGGCAGGTTCCCGCTCCAGCCGCAGCGACTGCCCCGTATCGAGCAGTCTTGCCCGCACGATATGGTACGGATGGTGACGGGCAATGGCAAAAGGGCGGGACCCGGGATAGCGGAATAGATGAAGGTAGAGTTTGTTTCCCTTTCGCGTCACTCGCCAGGGGGCAAGGCCCGTGGTGAAGGGTCGGTGCCACTCGCCCTCACAGCCGTAGATAGAGTCGGCATGGCGGCAGACCCATTCGCCGATCTGCTCCATCTTGTTTTTTTGCCAGGCGGGGATCGATCCGTCCGGCCGGGGTCCGATGTTGAGCAGGTAATTGCCGTCGCGGCTAACGCCGGTGATCAGACGCAACAGCACTTCCTGGATCGATTTCCGATTTCGGTCAACTGGCGCGTAGCCCCACAGGTCGCCCAGCGTATCGCACAGCTCCCACGGGCGTTTGCTTTCGCCCCGCAGGGTGGCATCAATCCAGTCCAGGGACTGTTCGGGTGTCCCGAAGTCGCCGGCCATACCGCAGCGGTCGTTCACCAGAATCGTGGGCTGCAGGCGACGCGCCATGCGGTTGAGTTTTCGGCTTTGCCAGGCCTCTGCCATTTCCGCGTCGGTTGGCTGGAAACCCCATCGTCCCGCCAGATCAGGCCAGGCGCCGTCGTACCAGAGAATGTCGATGCGCCCGTAGCCGGTGAGCAGTTCGCGGATCTGCTCGTGTGTGCAGGCGACCATGCGAGCCCAGCCCTGCGGGTCGCGCCTCGGTCCCAACCAGTAGGCCTGATCGCGCCAATCAAACAGCGAGTAGTAAATGCCCACACGCAGGTTGGCCTTGCGAGCGGCCTTCACATAGGCTGCAATCAGATCACGTCCCGGTGTGGTCGCCATCGCGTTAAAGGATGTCGTGGTCGTGTTCCACAGGCAGTACCCTTCATGATGCCGGGTCCCCATCACCACGTACTTGCATCCGGCCGATCTGGCAATCCGCATCCATTCGTCCGGGTCATATCAGCGGGCGGTGAAACGCGGCAGCAATCGCCCCGCGTACTCATCCGGAGGTATGCCCATGTCGTGCATCATCCAGCAGTCAAGCTCGCTGCCGGAATAGAGGCCCCAGTGGATGAACATTCCGAAGCGGGCGTTCAACCACCAGCGGGTCCGTTTCTCGGCGGTGGGCAGGAGGGGGGGCATCGAAAGTGAGTGTTCGTATTTAGGGGTGCGTGGTCAGTGGGGCCTCCAGACCCCATTTATGGGTGACTAGAGGGTTTTACAGGGATACCAGAACAGATCCCCGGATGAGCCCGGCAATGGCTCCCCTCAACGTCGTTGATCGTTCGGTGGTGGTTGGTTGAACTGCCGGTAGATTTGCCGGGCCGAGTCGTAAATCATGCTGTTGGCCGGTTGCCCGCTCGCAGGAGGGGATGCTGGTGGTGGGGGCTGGAAGTAATCCGCACCTTGCCGAAAAGCATTCTCGGTCCCCCGGTAAGCGCCCTGGACAGCTTGCCGAAGACCCCGGTCATAGACACCTGATTGACTGGGTGCTGTACCCCCCATACGAGGGTTTGGCGGCGGGGTCGTTCCGGTCCACTGCCCACGGTCCACATTGAACGGAGCTTGTCGCGGCGTTTGACTGGGAGTGGATGGCCGCCCATGCCACCAGTCTCGAAGTTGCTGATAGGTATGGGCAATGGTTGGCGTGGGTTGGTCGCTTTGTTTCAGGACTGCAGTTTCACTGAAGATCAGGGCCACAACCACGCACAGTTTTGCGTAGGTTGAGAAATTCGAATAGGTATCTTTGCTCCAAAACTTGATCGCCGTACCAAACGATTTTTTGATCCGCAAGCGGCCGCGCTTCACCTCGAAGCTGTAGATTTCATCAAGCAAAAGGTGGGACATGACCCCCAGAAAAACCCCCCCCGCTTTGAAGTAACGGAGGTTGACGTCGTCACTTCCAGACAACAAGAAAGCCATCCCGGCGAAAATCAGCGCAGCCGGAACACTGTGAAACATGCCACGATGTGACGTTCGGTGGGCAATCAGCTTCGTCACGCCAAACCGCACCAAAAAATACAACGCAGCCCCAATCAGCACCATCTGATCATGCGTCACATGGAGTTTCTCCAGCCGTTCTCGCAACAGGGCGGGGACCACAGCTGCTGCGAAGGCCATCGATTCGCGAAGTGGTATACCCGTATCGCTATCCAGATCGGGCAGCATACCACTGATGCCACACAATCCACCCGCAACCAGCGCCGAGTCGAGCGGCACACCGATCGCGTAACCGGCCGCCGTGTAACCACAGCCGATCATCGAACTAAACGTAACGTGTGTGCGAAAGTTAGCCATAATTCCAAGGTCCGCCAGTCGCTGTATTTTGTGAATGGCTGTCAACTGTAGAAAACTGGCGGTTGCCTTGCCAAGGCCATCCCAGCCAGAACGGAGTGCTAGCAGGCACCTTTGCATCCATAAAAAGTCTAGCATTCCGATGCGTCTGCAAGCACGATTCAGGATTGCAGGTGCGCTGACCGCGCCGCGAATTAGTAAACAGCAGTTCCCTTCTGAGAAAACAACCATGCAGCTCGTCACGAGTGCCCTTCGTCAGCCCGGATCGTGCAGCTATACTCTGCCACTTGAAAACACGTTTTGTCGTCTTGGTCTTATTACATGGAACCCAACCATGGAATCGTATGACCTGTTTATGGTTTTGGTGCTCGCCGCACTCACGCTATTTGGTTTTTGGAAAGGATTTGCCTGGCAAATTGCCTGGATCGCATCAATCGTGGTAAGTTATTATGCCGCGCTTCGATTCAGTCCCGAATTGGCCTCCAAGCTGGGCGGTTCGACACCGCTAGCGATGTTGATAGTTTTCATCGGCACTGGTGCGGCGATCTGGATTGTGTTCCGGTTCGTTTCCAACTTTATCGACAAGTTAAAACTGAACGCATTTGACCACCAGCTGGGTGCTTTGCTCGGTTTTGGCCGGGGTATCTTGTGGTGTATTTTGATCACGTTCTTCGCGATGTGGCTTCCGTGGCTGAGCCATATCCAGAAAGAGAACATCATCGCCTCTCATTCCGGGCAATACATCATCCTCTTGCTTGATGAAGCCGATTCAATTTTGCCGACAGGTGTGCATAGCACGATTGATCCGTATATTCAGCGCGTGCGGCAAGGGTTGGAACCAGGCAAACAGCCGGCGAATGATTTCTCAACACCCCAGATTCAGCCACCCGACCTGCGCAAATACTTCCCGGGTCAGGGGGGGCAGGCGAACCAGCCCCCAGCTCAGGCGACCTCGCAAGTTGCTCCGTTTGCGACTCAGAACGACGCACCTCGGGCATTTCCAGGACTCCCACACTCGGTCGGTCAACCGGTTCCCAGACAAGCGTATTGATCAAGCCGGACGGCACTTGTCACACCTGGCAGGGCTGCCAAAGTGAGGCATCGAAGGCACCTTCAAGGTTTGCCATGCGCCACTGCCAGTGTCTCATGGGACGAAACTCCAACCGCATCCCACGGCCTCCAAATCTTGAGCCGCGGCTTGCGGGGCACACGGAGGGCAAACGTACGCAAATGGGCTGAAATAGCCAAAATCAGCTGTCCGAAACGAACATAATAGAGATTATCGGACGTTGGATTGAGGGTTTCCCGGAGGCAGTTCTTCCCATCATCGAGTCCGGTGCTTGCGACTTTCACTCTTGCCAGCGGCAGCCTCC
>Ga0310121_10001914_pt1 | contig 20474 bp, 18 predicted proteins | sample CB27_Tmax_986_MG_FD_203504 | JGI IMG/M metagenome (GOLD analysis project Ga0310121, IMG submission 203504) | Marine microbial communities from Western Arctic Ocean, Canada - CB27_Tmax_986 | ecosystem: Environmental > Aquatic > Marine > Oceanic | place: Canada: Western Arctic Ocean | collected...
ACGATCTGAGGAGCTCTAAAGAGAAATGACCCGCAAAGCCGTGGAAACTGGCGCGCTGTGGAAACCGTGGAAAAACGGCGACATCAAGCAGACGACTCTTGGCGTCGAGTTTTTCCACCGTTCCCACCGCTTCTACGACGAGATACACCCACCGAAGAATGAAACTCCAAGACTCCAAAAGTGTAACCTATGTGCCCGGGAAAAATTGTTGCCTATGAATCGGAAGCTACATGAGCATTTGTTGCTCTTCTGTACGCAACCCATTCTGGGTTGAAATCCAGGGCAAGCGCCGGTGACCCAGGGTTAGGAAACCCTGGGCTGAAATACGGAATCCCTTCAGGATTCACCTCGCTCCTGTGCGCTCAGGCCCCATCACACCAGCAGCTGACGCCAAATGCCAGAATTACTCTGTCCGAGCAAGTCCCGATTCTTCAACCACTTAGAAATTGCGACTTGCATGGTCACGAACGGAACATCGCTAACCACTTGATATCATTCGACTTTAAACCGGACAGGAGTCTTCCAGTGTACTAAGGGTCTGCGCAAAAATAACTTGGCATTTTGGCATCTCATCTTCACACCAGATTCGGCCGCTCCTCAATCGCGAAATCCTCAACATAGACCAGGCTACGCCTGCGGTTTCGCTCAATCGTTCGCGGCTAAATCTGGTGCAAACCTGAGCGCCAATTCTACCAAGTTATTCTTGCGCCGACCCTAAGTTGACGATGCGGGAGGGTTACCGAAGCAGGGGAGGGAATCTAGAACCTGAACGTCAGCCCACCACGGACGGTCCGCGGATTCTGTGAAAGCTCGATATCTCCTAAAGGAGTTTGAAGGACACCCAGGTCATTATTCGCTAGGTTGCGAATATCCAAAAGGGCCTCGATCTCATACCCGGTCGCCAGGAAGTCGAGCCCCAGGGAGTTGAGGATGGCAACGGGAACGGGGACGATCTGGCGCAGGAACAGGTTGATGCCCTGATTGGAGGTCTCATAGGTATCGGACAAGGCGTCCAGGGTTGGAATCGGATTGCCGTTGGGAACAATCTTCACAAGCGCTGTGATGGCGGTCTTGGAGAACGGGACAAACAGATCAAGCTGAGTCGATAGCGCATCGAACCCTTGTTCCTGAACGAGGCCGTCCAGCACTGAAGGATCGAAGACAATAGCCATCTCCCCAGGCATGAGACCCAGAGCTCTTCCTCGGATATAAGAGAAGCTGGTCCTCAGATTTTCTGCCAGCTGACGGCGAATCGTGAAGCGTTGCCCCCGGGTTCTTACCTGGTCGTCGTCCAACCGGATCATCTCGGCTCCCGGCCGGTAGCTCAGAAAGGCTAAAAAGGGTACTGTACCGCCGAAAAACTGATCTCGAAAAGCAGCAAGCTCGACCTCGGTAGCTGCGTCGAGATGGTATCCGAAACTCCCTTGATAGTGACGGGAGGTGCCCAATCTGATTTCGTCGTTGATCCGAGAAAGACCCACAGAATCCGAGAGGCTGATCTGGCGGCCATCAGGAAGCATGACCGAGTTGCCATAGGTTGGCCGCTTCGAAGCAAGGGCAATCCGCAGCACAGAACATTCGCTGGGCCTTACGGAGAGTTCCGCGTTGGGACTTATGAAGGAGTGGTTACGAACGGTTCGAACCTGATTCAGCTCGAGACCCCAAGCAAAAGAAACGGCTCGCCCCCAATTAAATCGCTCTTCGAAGCCCGAACTGAGGATGTGGATGGTCCCGGCGGCCGTTGTGAAACCCACGTCACTAGCCAACGAAATGGGATTTCCCAAAAGACCGAAGCTGGGCTGTTGAAAGCTGATCCGGCCATGACCCAAGAAGACCCGGAGCAAATGGTTCTCACTGAGGGTGTAGGCAAGAAAACTCTTAAGACGCCAAAGGGAGTCTTCGCCGGAGTTCACCTGCCCGGCAAAGACATGGTCCCTGTTCCCACCCAGGGCCTCCGCGAGTGCAAAGTTGGTTGTGGTCCCACTGCCCGAATCGCCGGGGAAAAGCAGGTAGTCACTGCCCATTCCAGCATTGGTGTGCACCTGAAAAACGGCTTCCTCCAACCAGCTCGGTCGCTCTTTTTCTCGAGGCGGCCCAGCCAAGCCCGGCACATAACGGAAAATCAGACGGCTGTCGGCGGCCCGCAGCACGGTCTTCAACTTGACGTTGCGGCCGTCAGACCCGTCCAGATCGAAGAGATTTTGAAGTATCAGCGTCAGCGCAACCGTCTTGCCAGGAAGAATCCTTACGGTCTGTTCGTTCCGAGAGACATACTGCGAACTCTTGACCAGCACCTGATAAGTGCCCATCTCGAGGTTCCTGAAGAGGATCTGGCCAAGCTTGTTGCTGCGCGTCAGGATAGGCAAGACCCCATCTGAGGACTGACCCAAAAGACTCACCAAGATGCCGGGGACAGGATGTCCCGACTGATCCTCGATGATCCCGCGCAGCTGCCCTAGAGGGGACGCTACGGCCGGAAGAGCCAAGAGCCCAATTACAACTCCGACGGCCAGGCAGTAAGTAAAAGGACGACCTTCAATACGGGTTGTGCTACCCATCATCGCTGCTGCCTCATTTTATCTGGATGGAAAAATCTTAGTCAAACCACAGAACGAAAGCAAGTTTTTCTGAGGGGGAAAGTAACAACTCTTGTGAAATTCGGAAATCCGTCCGCAATTCTGAGCCTTAGTGCTCCCTCCCATAAATACGATGACGTTTGTGGCGAGCGGGCCGGAGTCGAGGGCGCGAAGCGACGACGAGGCGATGCTCGGTATCGTAGAGGAGGAGCGACAACGCCATCGGCCTGTCCCGTCGCCACCCAGAGGGCAGATGGGAGTTGTGGACGATCTTTGCGTTGGTCGTCGTCGAAGATGGCAAGGCATCGTCTGCCTCCTCCTGCCTTGATCTCGCCTCACAAGCCCCATCTGCAAACATCATCGTATTTATGGGAGGGAGCACTTAGTACACTGGAACGTAAGTACGGCATGGGCTGGCTTGTTTTACTGCTGAAATTCAGCGGGCGAGCGTCTTCTCCCAACAGAGCTCCCGATTTAGTGAGATACTGAAATTTCTGGTCGCCGCAACGCTTTCTTATGGTCATCTACGGAATCCATTCGGTAACGGAAGCCCTCAGGGCCAAGGATCGGAGTCTAGAGCGAATCCTAGTCCAACGAGGAAAGGCGAACCCGCGTCTTCAGAAGATCATCGAGCTTGCCCGCAACCGCGGAGTGCCGGTGCGATTCGAGTCCCCAGAGGTCCTACACCAGAAAGCCTCGACACCGAACCATCAGGAAGTGGTGGCCGAGGTCTCACCCATAGAGTACGTAGAGTTGTCGGATATCCTGCGACATCATCCGACCTTGCTCTTGATGGTGGCAGGAGTCGAGGACCCACACAACCTGGGGGCTCTGCTTCGGACGGCAGAAGCGGTGGGCGTCGAAGGAGTCTTGATCCCTTCAAGACGCGCCTGCCCCGTTACTCCGACCGTCGTCAAGTGTAGCGCGGGAGCGGCTCTTCATCTTAGGATCGCCCGCATCGGAAACGTTCGGCAGACTCTGGAAAAACTCAAGCGGGAGGGACTCTGGGTCGTTGGCCTGGATCCAGCGGGGACCACCCACCCCAGTCTACTCGACACCTCGTTACCGTTGGTAGTCATCGTGGGCGGAGAACAGGACGGACTGAGCCGACTGGTTCGGCAACACTGTGATTTCCTGACTGCCCTGCCCATGAAGGGCCGGGTTGCTTCCTTGAACCTTTCGGTAGCCGCGGGCGTTTTTCTCTATCAGGTTCTGCTTCGACGGGGTGGGGATCTCTCCGGCTGAGGCTCTACCAGGAGATTGCACCACTCGTCCACGACAGCGCGGAAGTCAGGAGCAATCAACGTCGTCGCGCTGTACTCCAGCACCACGGCGGGTCCGACAATTCGATGCCCCGGTCGCAACCGCTCCCGAGAATAGAAACGAGTCTTTTGCGGCTCCTTGTCGAAGAACACCTTCTTCTCGCAAACGACCGCTTCCTGGGGTGCGTCCCCAGAGGTCGGGGAAGATCGGGGAAAAGGGAGTTCAGAGTGTCGACCTGACCCACGGACGCGAATATTGACGATCTCAACAGGCTGGTCGAGGCTGGCGAATCCGTAGTGCTTTTCATGTGCGCGATGAAAGGACTGAACAAAGTCACCAACGTAGGGAATATTGAGTTCGTAGGACTGACCGGTGTAGCGCGCATCCAGCGTCTTCTCGAGTGAGACCTGCGAGGGCTCAAATCCCTCATCCCTCAACTGTCCGCGAATCTGATCCAGCAACGGGGCGAAGGCCTCCTGCAGACGTTGGGATGCTTTGGAATCACTCGACAAAAAACGAGTCGTCAACGAGGTGTCAACAACGACATCGCTGCCCACGACACCCATGGCCGAGATCAGGCCCGGATTGGCAGGCACCAGGACTCTGGGGATTCTCAGGGATCGCGCTAGATCGCAGGCGTGGAGCCCACCGGAACCGCCGAAGCTCACCAGAGTGAAATCGCGAGTGTCGTAGCCTTTCTGCAGAGAGATTACGCGGATCGCAGCCTCCATCTGAGTGTTCACAATCTTCAGGATCCCATCGGCAGTTTCCGTGGCTGTCAGAGGACGGCCCTCCAACCGGAGCTGACGTCCCAGTCTTTCAAGGCCTACCTGGACCCGACGAGGGAACAGCTTCATCTCACCACCCAGAAACCAATCCGGGTCAATCCTGCCCAGATGCAAGTGGGCGTCCGTGACCGTTACATCCCGACCCTTGCCGTAGCAGAGCGGCCCCGGGTGCGCACCCGCACTCCGCGGCCCCACACGCAAGAGGTCTCCTGAATCGATCCACGCAATCGAGCCCCCCCCGGCACCGATGGAATTAATCGGGATGCTCTGAACCGGTACTGGAAGATGATCGATCGAGGCCTCGTTGGTGGTTAGGATTCCACCTTCGCAGAGACAGACGTCCGTCGAAGTCCCTCCCATATCCAAGGTGATCGTCTTTTCGTAACCAGCAAGTCGGGTCATCCTGAAGGCCCCAAGCACTCCCCCTGCCGGGCCCGAGAGAAGCGTTCGGACGGGTTCTAGCTGGGAGGAAGAAGCCGGTATGGTCCCACCATTGGACTGCATAATGGTGAGCCTACCCTTCTTCACTTGGGGATCGGCGCTCAAGGCCGAGAGATACCCCGACATTATAGGAGCAAGGTAGGCGTTGATGACCGTTGCTGAGGTGCGTTCGTACTCGCGAAACTCGGGTAGAATCTGGTGTGAAAGCGAGATCGGAAGTTTGCTCGCCTGAAGTGCCTCCTGTATCCGAATCTCGTTACTGGGGTTTCGGTAGCTGTGAAGCAAAACGACGGCGATTGACTCAGGTGCAAGCTTGCGAATCCGGGAGCAGAGCGAAGCCAGGGTCCCCTCCTCTAGAGGCGTCATAATGGTGCCATCCGATAGGATGCGCTCTTTGACGCCAAGGCGTCTGCTCCTGGCTACCAGAGGCTTTGAGCGTGAACCCGATAAGCGATAAAGGGCAGGCCGATTCTGGCGTCCGATCTCCAGGATGTCCTCGAACCCCTCGGTGGTGATCAGAACCGTCTTCGCACCCTTCCGCTCCAGCAATGCATTGGTGGCTACTGTCGACCCGTGCTGCGCCAGGAAGCCCGAGTCTGTGCGATTCTCGAGAATCCGGGCCAGTCCCTCTAGAAAGGCGCGCTCCGGTCGATCCGGAGTGGAGGGCAACTTCAGAACCGAAACCCGATCTCCATCCACCACCACAAAGTCGGTGAAAGTACCCCCCGTATCTACACCGATTCGAAGCATAAGTCGTCGCCTACTCCCATCTGTGGCCCGCTGCCCGCTGGAGCACTGCACACACATGCGCATCGCTCAAGCCGAATGCGGCTCCCGCTGGGGAGCCTCCACCGGCCGAAGCCCATGGTATCCGACAACGAAATGCTACAATACACAAGAGTTGAAAACTCTTCCAGCCTGGAAGGGAATCCCAACGGGGCAGAGGGTTCCATCCGCCAACTCCCTGGCCTTCCCAAATGGATGACGAAAAATGAAACAGGCTGAGCTTCCACGAAAGATCTATACAACCTCCGCCCTTCTCGCCTTTTTCATTCTCCTCGTCATCGTCGCAGTCATTTTTCTCAATCCGACTTCTGTTGGCAGCCAGGGATTTCTCTCGAATCTCACCCTGTGGGCGGTTGTCTGGGCGATCAATTTCACCATCATCCTGGTCCTGTCCTTCGTGCTGGCGAGGAACCTGATCAAGCTCTTCTTCGAGTACCAGACCAAACGTCCTGGGAGCAGGCTCAAGAGCAAGCTGGTACTGACCCTGACGATTTTCTCCCTCTTCCCCGCAGTCATCATGTTCTTCCTGGCTTTCGGACTGATCAACGAGAACTTGAGACTCTGGTTCAGGGCTCCTTCAGAGCAGCTTCTGGCCTCGTCCCGGACCATCTCAGCCAAGTACTATGAAGAAAGACGGAACATCAGCCTGGTAGCCGCAAGATACCTGATCACTCAAGTCGACTGGCGAACCATGATTCCCGCTGCGGCTCTAACCGATAGCCTTCAGGATCTTGATTTTGAAGCAGTCACCGTCTTCACTTCGGAAGGAGAACCCGTCTACCGCCTCGGCGATTGGGACGATGCTTCCATCGGAGAGCTGCTGAAGGATCTCCTGGCGGGCCGTGAACACTACGTTTTACAGCACCATCCGGACTCCGAGCAGAAGCGGTTCGAGGACCGGGGAATCGTGGGCGTACCCGCTCTCGACCGGAACGGCTCCGTCACGGGCGGAATCGCCTTGCGCTTCGTGGTGCCCCAGAGCGTGGGTTTCCATGCAGCCGAAATCCAAACGGCATCCCAGACTTACGAGGCAATGGCACAACGGCTCAGGGAGGTGGAGCTGAACTACTTTGCCATACTGGGCTTGACCATGTTGGCAGTGGTTTTCGGCTTCGTCTGGCTGGGCACCTATATCGCCAAGAGAATCACCGTACCCTTGGAGGCGCTCGCTGCCGGGTCCCGGGAAATCGCCGAGGGCAATCTTGACTATCGCGTTCAGCTGCAGGCACCGGACGAGCTTGGCATTCTGGTTACCTCCTTCAATCGGATGGCGGACGAAATCAACCAGAGTCGGCAGAAGCTGGAACAAGCCAACTCCGAGCTTCGGGCCACCAACGAACATCTTGACGAACGCAGACGCTATATCGAAACCATCCTGCAGAACATCACCACCGGAGTCGTCAGCGTCGACGAGGACGAGGTCATCCGCACTGCCAACAAGGCGGCTCTCAAGATGTTTGGTGCGACCCCTGACTCGATTCTGGACCGCCCTATCAAGAAGATCCTGGACCGGGAGCTGTACGCCGAGTTTCAGGAAATGAAACGTCACGCCCGACTCTATCGCACCTATCGCAAGCGCGTTACCTTCAAGCGAGGCGACGGCCATCTGCCAGTCGCAGCCACGATCACCCGCAACACCCTGGCCGTCAAGGGCGGGGTAGAACACTTGATCGTGCTGGACGATCTAACAGAGCTGATCAGGGCCGAGAAATTCGCAGCTTGGCAGGAGGTGGCACGCCGGCTGGCGCACGAGATCAAGAATCCACTGACCCCGATCCGGCTTTCCGCCGAAAGGGTCAAGAATCGGTTCGAGAAGGCGACTCAATCGGCTCCACCATGGGAGGGGCGGCAGGAGTTCGAGCCAGTCCTCAATGACGGAGTCCGTCTTATCGTCGCTGAGGCCGAGATGCTGCGATCCCTGGTTGAGGAATTTTCCCGTTTCGCTAGACTCCCGACCTGCAAACCGATCAGGGTCGAGCTGCACCCCCTGATTCGACAGACCCTGTCGCGATACGACGGTGCTCTCGACAGTGTCAAGTTGGAAACGGTTTTCGATCCCAGGATCGATTATCTGAAGCTGGACCCGGAACAGATTCAGCGCGTCTTTTTCAATCTCATAGACAATTCTCTGGAAGCCCTCACCCGGGCGGCTTCGAAACGGCGGATCGGCATTCGTACCCGATTCAATGAGGCCCGGCAATCGGTAGCAATCGAGTTTGATGACAACGGCGTCGGCATTCCTCCGGAAGACTACGAGCACCTTTTCCTCCCCTACTTTTCGACCAAAGAGAGAGGAACGGGTCTGGGTCTGGCAATCGTGCGGCAGATCGTTTCCGAGCACAACGGGTTCATTCGGGCAGAACCGAATCATCCTGAAGGCACTCGCTTCATCATGGAGCTTCCCATCTCGTAGAATCAGTCTTGAATCGAACCCGCTCCAGATGGCGGGAGTACCAAGCGCAGCGATCTGTATGAGTAAGGCAAAATTACTGATAGTTGATGACGAAGAGGGTGTTCGCAGGACGCTCGCTTCAGTCCTTCAGGATGAGGAGTGTCTGGTGGACTCCGTCTCGACAGGTGAAGAGTGCATCAACCTGGTGGAGAAGAAGCCCTACGACATCATTTTTCTCGACGTCTGGCTGCCGGGCAAGGATGGGATCGAGGTTCTCCAAGAGGTTCGTAGTCGGAGACCGACCCAATACGTCATCATGATCTCGGGGCACGGCACCATCGAGACCGCCGTCCAGGCCACAAAGTTCGGAGCCTTCGATTTCCTGGAAAAGCCCCTTTCTCTACAAAAAGTCGTCCTGGTCCTGGAACATGCGCTGAAACAGAAGCGCCTGGAGGAGGAAAATCGCAGCCTGAAGAGCTTCATCCGGCAGGAAACCAATATGATCGGGACCTCGGTCCCGATGCAGGCACTGCGTCAGCAGGTGGCATACGCGGCTCCGACAGAAGGTCGCATCCTCATCTACGGCGAGAACGGGACCGGCAAGGAGCTCGTGGCTAAACTGCTTCATCTGAGCAGTAACAGAAAAGATGAGCCGTTTGTCGAGGTCAATTGTGCTGCGATTCCGGATGAGCTCATAGAGAGTGAGCTGTTCGGATCCGTCAAGGGCGCATATACCGGCGCCACCGAGACTAGAAAGGGGAAATTCGAGCTGGCCGATCGAGGCACTCTTTTCCTGGACGAAGTCGCCGACATGAGCTTAAAGACACAGGCCAAGGTCCTGCGCGCCCTGGAGGATCAGCGATTCTACCCAGTCGGTGGGAATCAGCCAGCGGAGGTGGACGTCCGAGTCATTGCCGCTACCAACCGGGACCTGGAAAGAGCCATCGAGAAAGAAAACTTTCGCGAAGACCTTTTCTTCCGACTCAACGTGATCCCCTTTGAAGTGCCGTCTCTTCGGGAGCGCAGAGAGGATATTCAGGAACTTCTCGACTACTTCCTGGACCTCTTTAGTCCCCGCTATGGGAAGCCCAAGAAGCTGATTCTTCCCGAGGTTCTGGAGCAGCTTCATCGATACCGTTGGCCCGGCAACGTCCGGGAACTCAGGAATATGGTAGAGCGCTGGGTCATCATGGTCCCGGATGACGAGGTAGGTCTGTCTGATCTCCCCGATTCGATTCTCGAAGGTCCCGAACTTTCAGACGAACAAGCAGTGGGAGCGACCTGGCAAGAAGCCAGAGCAGACTTCGAGCGCCGATTTCTGGAAGCGAAACTCCTGCAACACGACGGAAACATAAGCAAAACAGCTACCGAAATCGGCGTGGAGCGAAGCCACCTCCACCGAAAACTGAAGGCTTACAATATAAGGCCAAAGAGGGCCTAGGTCCCGCCAAGGCTTCCCCCATGCACGAATTGGTAGATCTCTTCTTGTCTCACTTGAAGTACGAGAAGAACTATTCTGCTCATACGGTCAAGAACTACTCGCGAGATCTAGCAGAGTTCATCGACTACCTGAAAGCAGGCAAGTCGGACCGGATTATCCGACTGGAACAGATCGATCACATTAGCGTGCGCGATTTCCTGAGTCACCTTCACCAGGGGGGAAACCAGAAGACTTCAATGGCCAGGAAGCTATCGGCCCTGAGGTCTTTCTTTCGCTACCTGCATCGCGAAGGAAAGATTCGGAAGAACCCTGCCAAATTGGTAAACACGCCGCGCTTGCCCCAAAAGACACCTCGATTCTTGTCCCTTTCGCAAGTAGACACCTTGCTCCAGCTTCCAGACACGGAGATCCCTCGGGGTCTCCGCGACTGCGCCATGATGGAGCTGCTCTATGCCAGCGGTCTGCGCGTGAGCGAACTGGTTCAGCTCGATCTGGAGGACCTGTCACTGGATCAGCGCTTGGCCAAGATTCGAGGAAAGGGAAAGAAGGAGCGGCTGGTGCCGTTCGGAGAAAAGGCCTACGAATCGCTGAAATCCTACCTGCCGGCGCGAGGAGGTCTGCTGAAACGTGGGGCAACCCTGCGGGAGCTCAGCCCCCTCTTCCTGAACCTGCGGGGCGGACGTCTCACCGTCCGATCCTTCCAGCGCATCCTGGATCAGTACGCCCAGAAGGGAGCCCTTCTGCTGGACGTCCACCCTCACCTATTTCGGCACTCCTTCGCGACCCACCTGCTCAACAACGGGGCCGACCTGAGATCCATTCAGGAGTTGCTGGGCCACGAGAGTCTCTCCTCGACTCAGAAGTACACCCACCTCTCCATTGAGCAACTGCTCAAAATCTACCGCGAGTCCCACCCAAAGGCCCGTTCTGGCTGAGGTTTCGGTGACGAATTCGAACGGGTTTGGGCACAAGGGTCTCCGCAAAAATAACTTGGCATTTTGCCATCTCAGATTTACACCATCTTCGGCCGCTCCTCTATCGCGAAATCCTCAACGTAGACCCGGCTACGCCTGCGGTTTCGCTCAATCGTTCGCGGCCAAATCTGGCGCAAATCTGAGCGCCAATTCTACCAATTGCGTATTCCGGTGAAACCGGCCGGTTTCACCGGAATACGCATACCAAGTTATTCTTGCGCAGACCCTAAGAACTGCCTTCTGGATTGGACGATATGTGCTCCCCATACATGCCGTCCCCTTTCGATCTTGATGGCCTCGGCTCGAGCAACGTCCGAGGACCTTCAAGAGCGTGGAGTCGATCAGGATTTGACGTTTCTCCAAGCACGAACTTGATAACCAGCTGCTCTAAGTTCATACTAGTTGGTATGTGACTTGGCTTGATCTGGTTGGCTTTGATTCAAATGGTCGTTAACAAGCGGAATTTCGATGAAACCCGGCAGCGGCTCCTGGAGGCCGCTTTCCATGCAATCCACCGCAACGGGTTTCGTGCGGCGAGCCTCGACTCCATCCTGGCCAATACCGGTGTAACCAAGGGCGCACTGTATCACCACTTCTCCAACAAGAATGAATTGGGCTACGCGGTCGTGGATGAGTTGGTCCACAACATGATCTCGGATGTTTGGCTGAAGCCGCTCAGCCGAGCGGAAGATCCGATCGACGGCATGGTTGCCATTCTCAAGGGCTACAGCGACGAGGACATGGAACGAGGCTGCAAACTGGGTTGCCCTCTGAACAACCTGGCCCAGGAAATGTCGCCCGTAGACGAGGGGTTTCGGCGTCGCCTGGATGGGCTCTTCGCCTTGTGGCGTGGAGCAGTCGCCGAAGCGTTGCGGCGTGGCCAACGGTCGGGTCATGTCCGTGGGAACATCGACCCCGATCAGATCGGCTGTTTCTTTGTCGCTGGGATGGAAGGTGGGATCAGCCAGGCGAAGACAGCCCAGAATCCCGAAGTCCTAGCCGACTGCCGAGACACCATGATCGACTACCTTCAAACACTGCGCAAGCCCGAGAGCGCCGCATGAAAAAGCATACAATTGGTTGGCAGGCCATTCAGTGTAGTCTTGTTAACTCTCTAACATACCAACCAGTTGGGATGTATCAGGGAAAGGATTCACGCATGAAAGCGAGCATCTCGAATATAAGCAAGTGGGACCGTCGGGCTATCCGCTACGACGAGTGGGTTATCCGATGGAGATGGGCTGTTGTGGCCCTCTCTTTGGCCGTCGCCCTGTTCGCCGCATCCGGCGCTTCGCGGCTGCAGTTCATCGACGAGTATCGAGTCTTCTTCGGAGAGGACAATCCACAGCTACAGGCGTTTGACGCCGTCCAAGACATCTACACGAAGAATGACAACATCCTTTTCGTCGTCACACCGGCGGACGGGAATGGGTTCTCTCCCGACGCCCTCGCGGCCGTCGAAGAACTCACCGCGAGGCTTGGCAGATCTCCTTTGCCATTCGGGTAGAATCGGTCACCAACTTCCAACATAGCTGCGCCGAGGGCGACGACCTGACGGTAGAAGACCTCGTCTCAAGTGCCCGTGAACTTTCCGCCGAAGAGGCCCAGCAAGCGAAGCAGATCGCCCTCCAGAAGCCCTTTCTGAGAAGCAGACTCGTACCCGCCAACGCACACGTCAACGGCGTGAACGTCACTTTGCAACTCCCTCGCGAAGAATTGGACGAAACGGCGCGCTCCGTCGCCCACGCCCGCAAACTCGCCACGCGCATCGAAACGGACTATCCGGGAACCGCCGTGGCGATGACCGGTATGGCCATGTTCAACAACGCCTTCCAGGAATCGGCGATGCGCGACATGGGAACGCTGGTGCCGATGATGTGCGTGGGCATCATCGTCATGATGGTGATCTTGCTGCGGTCGTTTTCGGCGACCCTGTCGGCCGTGTTCGTCATCGGAATGTCGTTGGCGACGACCATGGAGCTCGCTGGCTGGCTCGGATTTTCGCTGACCCGGCCTCATCCGCCGCGCCCACGATGATCCTCACTCTGGCGGTCGCGGATAGCATTCTCATCCTGATCCCGATGCTGCGGGAGATGCGCCAGGGCAGTTCCAAGCGTGAAGCCATAGTCGAGAGCTTGCGGATCAATACCCAACCCGTATTTTTAACCAGCCTGACGACCGCCATCGGCTTTCTCAGCATGAACTTCAGCGAGGTGCCGCCGCTCAATGCCTTGGGCAACATCACGACATTGGGTGTCTTCGCGGCCTGGGTCTACTCGATGCTCTTCCTGCCCGCGGCTGTCGCGATTCTCCTATTCGAGCGAGCGGCGAGATGGTCGTCTCGCCGGAGTGGATGGATCGCCTGGCCGACTTCGTCGTTGGTAGACGCAAGCCGTTGCTGTGGACATCGGCCGTCCTGGCTTTCATCCTTGCGGGTTTCCTTCCGCTGAACGATTTGAATGATCAGTTCGTCGACTACTTCCACGAAAGCACGATGCTCCGACAGGATGCCGACTGCGCGATGGATCATCTGAGCGGCATCTATCAAATCGAGTTTTCTTTGGCGTCGGGCGAGGAGGGGGGAATCAGCAACCCCAACTATCTTCAGAAGATCGATGGGTTCGAAAATTGGTACCGTGGACGCCCGGGAGTCATACACGTCGCCACGATCAGTGACGTCATGAAGCAACTCAATGAGAATCTGCACGGCGATGACCCGGCCTGGTATCGCCTGCCCGAGGAACGCGATCTGCCCGCGCAGTACCTGCTGCTCTACGAGATGTCACTGCCATACGGCCTCGACCTCAACAATCAGATCAATGTCGACAAGTCAGCGACGCGCTTCATTGTCACCGTCGAGAACGTTACTTCCAAAGAGCTGGTCGGATTGGTCGAAGGAGGCGAGGCATGCCTCCGGGAGAACGCGCGCCCACCGATGCATCCTCACGAAGTAGGGCCCGGTGTGATGTTTTCCTATATCTCGGCGCGCAACATTCGCAGCATGCTATTCGGTACCGTACTGGCCTTCATCCTTATTTCGGTCACGTTGGTCATCGCCCTGCGGAGTATGAAATTCGGATGGCTGAGTTTGATCTCGAACGTGATGCCGGCTGTGTTCGCGTTCGGGCTTTGGGGCGTCTTCGTTGGGCAAGTGAAGCTCGGGTTCTCGATTGTAACGGGCATGAGCCTGGGCATTGTCGTCGACGACACGGCGCACTTCCTGAGCAAGTACCTGCGGGCGCGCCGCGAAAAGGGATTGAAATCCGAGCAAGCCGTACGCTACGCATTTTCGACTGTGGGCTTGGCGCTCGTCGCCACCTCGATGATTCTCGTTGTCGGCTTTCTTGTGCTCGCGCAATCTACGTTCGAATTTAACGCCGGCATGGGCAAGATGTCCGCCCTGCCCCTCGCGATCGCTTTGCTGGCCGACCTGCTGTTCTTGCCGCCGTTGCTGATGAAACTTGACCGATCGCGGCAGATTGCTGGATTTACCCAGAAGGAGGAATTGAAAGATGACGATGCTTATGCCGCCGCAGGTTAGTCGCGTGGTGGGAATACACACACAGACCGAGGACCGCACGTTAGCCTCGGTTTCGTTCATCTGATCGGGGCTTGCCCTGCGGTTTTCGTTGATTGCATCGCTGCTGGCATGGATGCTGGTTCCTGTCCACGCTCTGTCGCCCGCCGAAGAGAAGGGACACGAGGTCGCAGTCGAGGCAGACCGCCGTGACCAGGGGTGGAAGGATCAGAAAGCGGACCTGCTGATGATTCTCCGCAACCGCCACGGCCAGCAAAGCGTGCGCGAGCTGCGCAATCGGTCACTCGAAGTGGCCGACGACGGTGACAAGCTTCTCGTCATCTTCGACCGCCCCCGCGACGTGAAGGGCACGGCGTTCCTGACGTTTACGCACAAGGCCGGCCAGGACGACCAGTGGCTGTTTCTACCTGCCCTGAAGCGCATCTCGTCAAACAACAAGTCCGGCCCTTTCATGGGAAGCGAGTTCGCCTACGAGGACCTGACTTCGCAAGAGGTCGAAAAGCACACCTACAAGCACCTCCGTGATGAAACCGTCGAGAACCTCGACTGCTTCGTCGTCGAACGCACGCCTGTCGATCCGAAGTCAGGCTATACAAAGCAAATCGTCTGTACGACAAGCAGGAGTATCGCATTCAGAAGATCGAATTCTACGACCGCAAAGCCGATCTCCTAAAGACGCTAACCTACTCCGCCTACCAGAGATACCTGGACCGTTATTGGCGCGCCGACGAGATGTTTATGCAGAACCAGCAGACAGGCAAGAGCACCAAGCTCGACTGGAAGGAATATCTGTTTCAGACCGGACTCGGCGATCGTGATGCTCGCGGGGGTGGCCCAGGCCGGCGAATGGACCGGCGAGCTCGCCGTCGAAGGCCGTCTGTTCCCGCAGACCGCGCTCGGCCCCGAGCAGGAACGCGCCAATATCTCGTTGTCGTTCGAACCCGAATACTACTTGGAGCGACAGGACGGCAAACAGAGTTTCACTTTCACAACGTTCTTCCGACTCGACCACAACGACCCGGACCGCACGCATCTCGACATCCGCGAGTTGACCTGGCAGAAGAACCCCAATGCTTGGGAACTGCGCGTCGGGATTCGCAAAGTCTTCTGGGGCGTCACCGAGTCACAGCATCTAGTGGACGTCATCAACCAAACCGATTTCGTCGAGAACCTCGATGGCGAGGACAAGCTCGGCCAGCCCATGACGAACTTCGCCTGGATACAGGACTGGGGCACGTTGGACTTTTTTGTTCTGCCCGGCTTTCGAGAGCGCACCTTCCGAGCGCCCAGAACCGTCCGTCCTTCGCTGTCCCGGTTGACTTCGATCGTCCGCAGTTTTGAGTCCGGCCGTGGTCGGAGGCACGTCGACTGGGCCGCCCGCTGGTCCCACACACTCGGCCTGTTGGACGTCGGACTGTCCCACTTTGCCGGCACGAGTCGCGATCCCGACTTCGCCCGCGAGTTTCGCGCCAACGGGGAAACGGTTTTCGTCCCTCGCTACGACCAGATTCATCAATCGGGCCTCGACTTGCAGATGACCCAAGGCGGTTGGCTTTGGAAGGCCGAGATCATTTCGCATTCCGGTCAGCGTAACCACTTCATTGCGTCCACGGCCGGGTTCGAATACACGATCGGCAATGTGAAGAATTCTGGGAAGGACCTTGGACTGCTTCTCGAATACAGTTACGACGAACGAGGCGACCAGGCATTGACGCCTTTCCAGGACGACGTCTTCCTCGGCGCCCGCTTCGCTCTGAACGATGTGCAGAGCACCGAGGTCCTTGCCGGAGCCGTGATCGACCGCCAGACCGACGCCACCTTCGTCAACGTCGAGGCAAGCCGCCGCTGCGGCCAAAACTGGACACTCGACCTACAGTATCGGGAATTCGTCAATGTTCCCGAGGCGGACCGTTTTCTCTTCGGCTTGCGAAACGACGACTATCTCCAGGCCGAATGGGCCTGGCACTTCTAAACACTACTTCGGGTCTAGTCCTGACCTGAAACTTCAAGAATTCGTCGGAACGTCTGAACGTCGCACGTCTCCTGTCTTCCAAAGGTGCTGCCAACGGGTAAACTACCAGCGTTACGAAGCCAAGTCCGACAGAGCCGCGCTGCTCACTGCTTAACTCCCGCCGGATCTTCCAGCGAGGAGCAACCGAGTTTCCTTGAGCTGCTTGATCCGGTCCCGCAATCCTGCAGCCTTTTCAAACTCGAACCGCTTTGCGGCCTCCTGCATCTCGACTTCGATCCGCTCGATCTCCTTATCGATCTCCTCTGGAGAGTTGTAGGCCTCAACCTCCTCGGCCACCGCCGCGATGTCGTAGTAGTCCAGCTTGATCATCTCGAGGAGCGTCGCATCTATCGGCTTGACGATGGACTCCGGTGTGATTCCGTTGGCCTGGTTGTACTTGCCCTGGATCTCTCGGCGGCGGGTGGTCTCTTCGATCGCGCGAGCCATCGAGCGGGTGGTGACGTCCGCATACATGATCACGTTTCCGTTGAGATTCCGGGCGGCGCGTCCAGCGGTCTGAATCAAGGAAGTTTCGCTGCGCAGAAAACCTTCCTTGTCGGCGTCCAGAATCGCTACCAACGAGACCTCAGGCAGATCCAGACCCTCCCGCAGCAGATTGACTCCCACCAGGACATCGAAGCGACCCAGCCTCAGATCCCGCAAGATCTTGATCCGCTCCAGGGTGTCTATTTCCGAGTGGAGAAAGCGAACCGCCACTCCGATCTCGGTGTAGTAATCGGTCAACTCCTCGGCCATCCGTTTGGTGAGGGTGGTGACCAGCACCCGTTCCTTTAGAGCGGTCCGCTTCCTGATCTCTTCGAGCAGGTCATCGATCTGACTCTTGACCGGGCGCACTTCGATCTCCGGATCCATCAGACCGGTTGGCCGAATAATCTGTTCGACGATCTCCCCATCGCACCGCTCCAGCTCATAGCTGGCAGGTGTGGCCGAAACGTAGATCGTCTGGGGACGCCGCTCCTCGAATTCGTTGAAGCTGAGAGGACGATTGTCCAGCGCGGAGGGAAGCCGAAATCCATACTCGACCAGGTTGAGCTTTCGGGAACGGTCTCCCGCGTACATGCCACGGACCTGCGGAATGGTGACGTGACTCTCATCCACGAACAGGAGTCCATCCTGGGGCAGATAATCCATCAGCGTAGGAGGAGGTTCGCCGGGGAGACGACCGGTCAGATGCCTGGAGTAGTTTTCGATCCCACGACAATAACCCACGGACTTGATCATCTCGAGGTCGAACATGGTTCGCTGGTGAATTCTCTGCGCCTCCAACAGCCGGCCCTCCTGCTCGAATTGTGTTCGGCACTCCCCCAACTCCTGCTTGATATCCTCAACAGCTTGATTCCAGCGGTCGCGAGGAATGACGTAGTGGGAGCGAGGGTAGATGGGCATCCGACTATGCTGTTTGAGGATCTCGCCGGTCAGGGGATCGAACTGATAGATCGCCTCGATCTCATCCCCGAAAAGCTCGATCCGGATACCGTAGTCTTCATAGGACGGAATGATTTCGATCACGTCGCCCCGAACCCGAAACACGCCCCGGGAAAGATCGAAGTCGTTGCGCTCGTACTGAATCTCGACCAGCCGCTTGAGCAGGTCCCGGCGCGAAATCTGCTGCCCCTCGGTCAGCATGACGACCATGCCGTAATACGCTTCCGGAGATCCCAGTCCGTAGATACAGCTCACGCTGCAGACGATGATGCAATCACGGCGCTCGAACAGCGACCGCGTGGCCGAGTGGCGCAGCCGATCGATATCGTCGTTGATCAGGGAATCCTTCTCGATGTAGGTATCGGTGGAGGCGATGTAGGCCTCGGGCTGATAGTAATCGTAGTAGCTGACGAAGTACTCCACCGCATTTTTTTTGAAGAAGTTCTTGAATTCCTGGTAGAGCTGAGCTGCCAGGGTCTTGTTGTGACTGAGGACGAGAGTCGGCCGCTTCAGCGCTTCAATGACCTTGGCCATGGTGAAGGTCTTTCCGGAACCGGTCACGCCCAGTAGGACTTGCCCGGATTCTCGGTCCACCCCTCTCACCAGCTCATCAATCGCACTGGCCTGCTCCTTGGAAGGTTCAAAGGGGCTTTCCAGCTTGAACTCTCCGGAGGAAGAGAGCGCTCCACCATAGGCGATGCCGGAGTATGAGATGCCTTCTTGCTTGGCCACAAACCTATTATAGGGGCGTTCCTGACCTGAGACTCAAAAGAATTCATCTGAACGTCTGAACGTCGCAGAGGAACATGAACCATCTGGAGACAAGTCCGCCAGCGCCCTTATGGACTCGCCGCATGTCCCGATCGGTGATCGGAGCCCGCTCCCTCACGGTCACGGCTCTGTCAGCGTTGCTAGCGATGATCATGGCAAAGGCAATCCGAGTTTCTTTCTCGAATGGCACCAGGTCTTCCTGGGGCAGGACTAAGCTGAAACTTCATGGGACAGGAAACATGAGTATGCCCAAAAACCGGGAATGGAGCGTTCTTGCTAAGATGAAACGGTGTTTCGAATCCAATATCTCCTTGCTGCCCTGGCGGTCCTCCTGTTGCTCTTGTTCTTGACGAGAGACGAAAAGCAAGAGCTCAAGGAGGGACCGGCGACTCCCAACTCATCCACAATTCCAGGTGAAAAAGTAAAACCCTTAGCGGAAGACTCCCGACCACAGGCGAGCCAGACAACACTCCACACCACCGCGAAACCTCTGCCCCTTCCGTCACCTCGACAGGCATCCAAGAAGAGTGGCGAGGTCCCCGTAGATGTGATGGAAGAGGCCCGCCAGCGCAGCCGTGACCAAAAGGATCCCGTCTACATTGAGGAGTTTATCGAACAGGCCCTGAAAGACCCGGATGCGTCGCGTTGAGGCGCTCTCGGAGCTGGGTTTCATCGGACCAGGCCCTGAGATAGTCCAGGCCTGCACCGAGGCACTCAAGGATCCGGAGGAATCGGTCCGAGGAGAGGCAATCCATTCCCTGGAGACGCTAGGAGATCCTGCTGCGGTTGCTGCGCTTCGGGAGATTGCCGAAAAGGATCCCTCGCAGGACCTCCGCGAAGAAGCAGCGGAGGCCCTGGAGGAACTGGAATCCGTGGCCAGGCCCCAGGATGAGGAAAGTCAATGAATCCACACCCAGCCAACCGCCACGGCTCTGGACTTCGAGCCTGCCCTCCTGGTACGCGGTAAACGTACCTTGAAGCTACAGACTTCTAATTACACAGACCTGCGGGACTACTCGTAGCACAGTTATTCTGGTCCCAGGTGTTGTCGGTTCCGGCCGTTCCGCCGCCCACGGTGTCGTCCCGAGCATCCACGACACCGCTGGTCGCGATGTCGTTCAACTTGATCGTGTTGGTGCTCCCGTCAAAAATGTAGATGCCCGCGAAGCCGCTGCCGCTGATGTCGTTCTTCTCTACCTTGGCAAGACTGGCATCGATAACAGTCACTCCAAGGTCGGCCTCGGTAACTTCATTGTCCTTCACCTTCACTCCGGGTCCCGAACAGAAGAGAATGATGCCGCTGCCGACACCGCCGGGAGGGTTCGGCGACGGGTTGTTGTCCACCTCATTCTTCTCCACCTTTCCCTTGGCTCCCCGCGAGACCTGGATCCCATTGGGCGCCGAGACACGGGGTAGAGCCGGGCCCATGACGGCGTTGTTCTTGATGTCGAGATCCGCTCCGACTCCGTCGCCGAGGATCCCAACACGCGTGTAGTTCGAGATCAGATTGTCCTTTATCTTTACTTTATGATTGCCCCCATTGTCGGTGTCGACCCGTATCCCGATGCCCTGTGCGGCTCCTGTCGGGTTCCGGATGTTGAGGACTTCGGTATTTTTGACCGCTCCCTCGGTGTTCAAGAACTGAATGCCGGTCACCACCGCTCCCGGCATGCCAGACAAGCCATCCACGGTCAAATCTTTGATCTTGACTTTGCCTGCGCCGTCGGCCAGGAAGGCAGGTCCTGCCGTACCGGCCAGCGGATGGACGATGATCAAACCGGGGCCGTCTCCTTTGATATCCACTTCGTTCCCGGCGCCGATCACAACGTTTTCCACGTAAGTGCCAGGATAGAAGTCGATCTTGTCCTTCCCTATCGTGATCGTGGCAGCGGCTGCATCGACCGCCGCTTGAATAGACCTAAAACAAGTAGATGGAAGTGGATTAAACCACGTGTAAACACCTGAAATGCCCAACCTAACGGGTATTCTGGAGTTCGACAAAGAATCTTCAGAGAGGCCCGAAAGGAGGCATTTCAGGTGAAGAAAA
>Ga0310121_10001915_pt1 | contig 20473 bp, 20 predicted proteins | sample CB27_Tmax_986_MG_FD_203504 | JGI IMG/M metagenome (GOLD analysis project Ga0310121, IMG submission 203504) | Marine microbial communities from Western Arctic Ocean, Canada - CB27_Tmax_986 | ecosystem: Environmental > Aquatic > Marine > Oceanic | place: Canada: Western Arctic Ocean | collected...
CATAGGGTCGTATCTGTGTACGATTAGAACCCCGCGCGTGAGCAAGGGGATCGGGGCTTGGTGCGGTGTCCCCTTGCTCACACGCGGGGTTCTGATTTGGGCTAACTGACAATCGCGTTTCGGTTCAGCTCGTGCCACTCCTGAAGACAGCGCACCTCCTTGGTATCGGATGAAGATTGCACGATGGCTTCGACCGCAACCAGGGCGGCTGAGATAGTTGTGATGTATGGGATCCCGACTTCAATAGCGGCGCGGCGGATGGCCTTTTCGTCGTATTTTGAGGTAGCCCCCAGGGGAGTGTTGATCACCAGGTGGATTTCCCCTTCGTTAATACGGTCCACAATGTTCGGACTGCCCTCGTGGACCTTGTAAACAAAGCAGCTTTCAATCCCCGCCTCGGCCAACCCGTTTCGCGTTCCTTCCGTGGCAACCAATTCGAAACCGAATTTAGCCAAACTTCTTGCAACAGGCGCTATGTTTTCTTTGTGGCGATCGTTAACAGACAGGAAGGCGCATTTCTTCTCACCAGGTTCTGGTTTCGAGGGAAGCCCGGGTCCGGCAGCCTCCTGCGCCCTCTCGAACGCGACACCAAAATTCTCTGAAATCCCCATCACCTCACCGGTCGACCGCATCTCAGGACCGAGCAAGACGTCCACGCCGGAAAACTTCACAAAGGGTAGGACCGCCTCTTTGACTGAAAAGAATCGGCACACAGGTTCCTCGGTTAATCCAAGTTCTTTCAGCGTCTTCCCTACCATGGCAAGCGCGGCAAGCCTCGCGAGGGGAACGCCGGTGGCTTTGCTGACAAACGGGACTGTCCGCGATGCCCTTGGGTTGACCTCCAGGATGAATACAGTCGCCTCGTGTTCATCCGCAGCGTGCTGAACGGCAAACTGGATGTTCATCAGCCCCTTCACTTCAAGCGCCAGCGCTATCTTTTTTGCATGGTCCCGGATCTCTTCCAGCACACGAGGAGAAAGGGAGCGCGGCGGCAACATGCAGGCGCTGTCACCCGAGTGAATGCCCGCCTGTTCGATGTGTTCCATGATCCCACCAATAACCACCTGCTCACCGTCACAGATGGCATCAACATCCACCTCGATCGCATCGTCCAGGAATCGATCCACCAATATGGGACGTTCCGGAGAGGCCTCGACTGCATTGGCAATATAGTGTCGAAGTGAGTCCTCGTCGTACACGATTTCCATCGCCCGTCCACCCAGAACGAAACTGGGGCGGACCAGCACCGGGAACCCGATGCCGCGCGCGATTTCGACCGCTTCCTCAAAATTCGTCGCGGTTCCACCTGGCGGCTGACGAATCCCCAGTTCGGTCAGGAAATTCCCGAAGAACTTTCGGTCTTCTGTCTTGTCAATCGAGGAGGGGCTGGTCCCGATGATCGGAACTCCCGCCGCTTCAAGCGCCAGAGAGAGATTCAGCGGTGTCTGCCCGCCGAACTGGACAATGACACCATGCGGTTCTTCGACCTCCACGATATTCATCACACTCTCAAAAGTTAATGGCTCGAAATAGAGGCGTGTCGATGTATCGTAATCGGTGGACACTGTTTCCGGGTTCGAGTTGACCATGACGGTATCGAATCCGGCGTCACGCAGCGCGAAGGCGGCGTGACAACAACAGTAATCAAACTCGATTCCCTGCCCGATACGGTTGGCGCCACCACCCAGGATGATGATGCTCGGGCGGTCGGACCGGCGTAGTTCACTCTCCGTCTGTTCCCTGGGAGGGCCGTTGTCGCCCACAACCAGGTACGGCCTCTCGTAGGTGGAGTAATAGTATGGGGTATAAGCCTCGAACTCCGCCGCACAGGTGTCGACCAGCTTGAACGAAGGAACAACACCCGCTTTCTTGCGCAGCTCGCGGACCTGGACCTCGCTCATTGCCCACCGATGCGCCAACTGAACATCGGTAAAACCGTGTTGTTTAGCCTTCCAAAGCAGGTTGGTGATTTTTTCGGAAACTGGGGGACTCATTTTCAATTCCAAGCGGCGCAGCCTATGGAGTGGAGGAACTAATGTCAACAATTAGCCCCTATTTTGCACTGTTTTCAAGGGAACAGATCGACTGAGACAAACGATAATGAAAGTTCGGAGTGACCCGATTGATCGGGTGCGTCGCCGCAGACCGCATGAATGCGGTCACTACAAACTTGGGTTACGATCTACTTCCCAGTACCAAATACCCGATTAAAGAATCGGCCGACTCGACTTCCTTCCTGTCTCTCGGGCTGGGCCTGGGGTTGTGGCGGCGCCTGCTGCCCAGCGAACCTTTGCTGTCGAGTGCGCGCGGCGTCGGGAGGAAGCGCCCCCAAATTGCTGGGAGAAGTTGTTCCTGTGTTGGGATTTAGGCTCCTGCCCAACCAGGAGCCAATCCGGCCAATGGGATTCCTGGGTCGGGGACGCTGCGCCATTTGTTGGGCGGCCGCAGGCTGCGGAGCGTATCCCTGCTGCGACTGCGGTTGGTAGGATTGGGGAGTCGAGAAAACCATCGGCGGCTGGGGCCGAGGCGGCAGGGAAGCCATCGGTTGGAAAGGAGAGGCCACCTGGGACGGCGGAACAAACGCGCTGCTTGGGAGCAAGGGAATTTGGTCTTCTATCGGACTGGACTGGACGAAGGTGTCGCCGAAAGATCGCTGTGGGGTGGAAGACCAGCCTGACTGGTCGGGTTGCGATGACCAGGGGTCCCGCGGGGGTAAGAGCGATGCAGACCGCGGTGAAGAAACCAGCGGAGCGGAAACCAGCGAGGGAGACCCGACACTGGTTGAACCGACTTCGCCCCTGCCTCTTGATACCCCTTCCGAAGTCTTACTCGTCCTCCAGGCCCGATTCAGGATGTCAGCAAGCGGGAGACGGTCTCGAGTCGAAACAAACTGTGGAGCAGGTTCTGAAATTTGAAGAACAGGTATCTCGAATGCGGGTTTGGAGACAGAGATGGCTGCCGATGGTGCTTGTGGTGCGGCCGGTGGCTCATAAACCTCCACCATTTCCGGTTCGTCGATGAAGGTCGGGGCAGACGGCGGCGCCATCCAGGGATCTGGTAGTTTTGATGGGGCCTCATACGGGACGCTTGATGCTGGTTCTACCAATTGCGCGATGGGCGCGGATGGAGGGGCAATCCAGGGGTCGGCCTGTTTCACCGCCGGAGCCTCAACGCTAACAGCCGGCGCTTGTTCAACATGAACGGTCGGGTCCGCAGGCGATGGCATAGCGACCGAGAGCTCTAACGGAAGGCTGGTTGCTGGTTTTGCCGATTCCACAATGGGCACGGATGGAGGAGCGGTCCAGAGGTCCTCCTGTTTGACCGACGGCGCTTCAACAGTAACCGACGGCGCCTGTTCAACATGAGCGGTCGAGTCCGCCGGAGAGGGCGGAGCGACCGGAACCTCCACCTCAACCTTCCGCGGCGGTTCCGTACTCGTAACGGTATCTGCTGAAGGAAGGGATGGCGGAGCAAGGGGAACAGTCCCGCCCGCAATAGGAGCCGGTTGTGCCGCAACCGTTTCTGGCGGTTCCATGCTCGTAACAGAGTCCGCTGAAGGAAGCGATGGCGGAGCAATGGGGACAGTCCCACCAGAGAATGGCGCCGGGATTGCTTCGACAACTTCAGGAATAGACGAGGTCGTATCTACCGACGTTACAATCGGCGGCGGAGCATTCGTTGGAATTGGTATCGGTGTCCCGGTGGGGACCGAGGCCAGAGCTGGTGGAGGCGGCGAGACTGCGGCGGGAGCAGCAGGGACTGCATCCCCTCCCCAGAGTGTCACCAGGAGCGCATCCCCGAGTTCCCCCAGAAAAGAATGTACCTCGGATTCTTGGCCAAAAAGAGTTTCCTCGCTTAACACCTTACCGGTCTTCCCCTGCACAACCTTCAGCGAAGTCGCTAGCACTCCTTCGGTAACTATGAACGAACCCAAAACCACCAAATCGGCTTCAACCCTCTCCGCAATCGCGGGCACCTGTTCGGGGAGGATGTAATAGGTATCGACTCGTAGTTCTTCCAGCGCCGTGTTAATCCTCGGAAAGGAAACGGCTGTTCCTTTCTTGCTGGAAAACAGCGACCTCCGGAGGGTGCGTCCCGCAAGCGATTCCCACTGATCGTAGTCGTTGTTCTTGGTCAAGTTGAAAAAATCAAGAATGGCGATCTTCGAGTCGGGGGAAGCGATTGGCCCCCGACCTTGAATCGCATTGGCGGCTGCCGAGGACAGATCCATGACCGCCGGCCCTTCGATCGTCTGGCCCGAAGCGGGCAGGATCGAGCATAGGATAAAGAGAGCAAGAGCAGTCGGCTTATCGGGGGGAATTCGCATGACTCTTCCTTTGGGTTCCAAAACCCAGTGTATTCATTACTTCAAAAACAGTATACAGCTATTAAGAGGCGGCGACCGTTTCTTCGGCTGCTTCCTCAATCAAATCAAATTCTTTGGCCAAAGCTCTTACCGCGGGCTCCGTATGATCTTCATCAATAACAGTGGAGATTCGAATCTCTGAGGTGCTGATCATGTGGATATTGATACCATTATCGGCCAGGGTCCTGAATACCCGCGCTGCCACACCACCGGAAGACTTCATGCCAACACCCACCACCGAAACCTTCGCTATCTTTTCATCGACCCCCATCTCCCGTGCTTTGAGCGTTTTAACCAGTCCCTCGGTGACATTCACCGCATCGGAAAGGTCTGTTTTGCCAACTGTGTAGGATATGTTAGCAAGGTTATCGTGCCCACGACTCTGGATAATCATATCCACGGAAATACCCTCCGCCGCCAAAGCCTCGAATATGTCCGCCGCGATCCCCGGTTGGTCGGGAATACCGCGGAGGGTGACACGGGACTCGGACCGGTCCGACGCAATGCCGGTGACAACGACATCTTCCATAACTGGAGCCTCCTCCGATATCAGCGTACCCGGTTTATCCTCAAAACTTGAGAGGACCTGTAACGGGACATGGTACTTCTTTGCAAATAAAACAGAACGGGTCTGGAGGACTTTTGAGCCCGCCCCCGCCAGTTCCAGCATTTCGTCATAGGATACACGCTCCAATCGCTTTGCGCCCGGCACAATGCGCGGGTCCGCCGCGTAGACACCATCAACATCCGTGTATATATCACATCGCTCTGCCTCCAGCGATGCCGCTATCGCCGCCGCTGTCGTGTCCGAGGCGCCCCTCCCCAGCGTCGTGACCTCCATTGTATCCGTTATCCCCTGGAATCCAGCCACCACCGGCACACCACCTGAATCAAGCACATCGTGCAAACGCTCACTGTCAATGGAAAGAATTTTCGCGCGTTGGTGAAAGCGATCCGTCCGGATCCCCGCTTGCGTAGCGGTGAAGGACACTGCATCGATTCCGATGCTGTGCAGCGCCATCGCCATCAAAGCAATGCTGACCTGCTCCCCCGCGGAGGCCAGCATGTCCCGTTCGCGAGCCGAGCCTCTGGGATCTATCTGGTCAGCTAAATCGATCAGCCGATTGGTTTCCCCCGCCATCGCGGAAACGACAACAGCCACCTGGTAGTTGCTATCGCGGTCTCGCTCTATCCGCCTGGCGTTCGAGAGAATCCGCTCGACACTCCCCATCGAAGTGCCACCATATTTGTGAACGAGAATCGGCATGGCAATAATCCAAATCAGCTACTAATGCAATAAATATAGCAGGCTTCGGAGGCCAGGGCAATCACGCTTTATGTCTTATTGAAGGCCTTCCAGAGCCTTCTGTATCAGCAATCGTTCTTCCTCACGCTCTTCATACAGCAGCGACTGGCGCCACATTTCTTCTGCCTTATCCAACTGTCCCAGGCCCTTATAGGCCAAAGCCGCGTTCTCCATGGCGCGAACGTATGTGGAGTTCAGCTCGAGCACCTTGAGGTAGTATCCAAGCGCCTCCTCATACGATCCCTTCCGGTGGAGTACAGTCCCCAAGTTATTCAACGACCGAAGGTGGTTCGGGTCCAAGGCGAGAGCCGCGCGGTATTCATCGATGGCTCCGGCTAAAAACTTTTCATCCTTGGTTTCATCATAACGGCGTGTTAAGGCGAACCCATTTTCGTAGTGTTCCTCAGCGGTCAAAACTTCTGACTCAATAATTGGTTCGGCAGCCAGTGGTAAGATATCCTCCTGTGGCTGAGTCTCTGGTTGGGTCCGATCCTGTGTAGAGAGTTGATCGGAGATTTGCACGGCAAGCTCCGACTCCAGCGAAAATCGTCTTGCTGTTTCCCCCTCAACCAGGCAACGAAACAGCTTCTGATCGGAACGTGGTTCGAGGCCCTCTGCGACAATCCGGAACCGGTCTCCGAGCTGTTCGTACGTCCCTAGAATGAGAACCGAGGCACGATCCCGGCGGGCCATCTCCAACCAATCTTCCCGCTTGGTGACCTTCCCCGCGCCACGCTGATACCCCGACCGGTAAGCCGGAGGCAGCAGTTGTGTATTCGGATCAATGGATGTGCGCGGGGGATGGGATGCGGACTTGATCACTTCGACATTGAGGTAGTGCCGAGTCTCAAGGATTCCTGCCAAACCCTCCACCAGGGATCGCCCTGTAGCAGCAACTCCCGCTTCGACTCCAATATCCTCAAAGGGAGCAATGGCGATCTTATCGGGATTTTCTGCAGGAGCATCCAGGCCAATTAGGGTCAGGTAGGCAATAAAGAAAAATGAAAATCTCCGGCGGGTGGCCATGCTGAGGATAGTAGCATAAAGGGTTTTAATTGGGTGGAACTCGATTGGACCGATCTGCGCCCTACGATCCATCCTCAACCGGGAGCGCCACTGCCTCCAACCGCGATAGATCGGCAACCCGGCTGGCGCCATCCAGGTCGATGCCAACCAGTTTCCCCTCATCGTCGAAATCAGCCACCACGCCTGGGGAGACCTCCTTTGAGCTGGCGCTTTCCCTTTCTGTAAGGTCGATATAAAGCGAATCGGTTTCCGGATAGTAATGGAGTTTCATGGCTGGATCTCCATCCCCCAAGGTTACCGCGCCTCAATCCCGTACAACAGCGTTGACAATATCCCCCGGGCTATTCGGTCCCTTCCCGGCGTCGTAAACCAGTTCCGCCATCCGTTCGGGGCTTTCGAAGTCGCTCGTCGACTTGATGTCACAGACCCCATCGGGGCCAACACTCCAGACGATCCAGAGGATTCCCTGGGCGTAAATTTCTTGATCTCGCTCGGGTGTTGGGCAGTAGTAGTAATAGGGTGCGAGAATTCCCTTGGCGTAAGGGTCAAGCGGAATCACATCGATGTAATCCACAGGCTCCTTCAACTTCGCGAAGGCGGCCATATTTGCGTTTCCCTGCGGGCCCTGGTTCAGGATCGATTTCAAACCGGATGAGGGCGGGTATTTGCCGTTGTCGGCCTTGTATCTTTCCAATGCCATCTCAATTCGGTCCAGACCTTGCCAGGTAATGTCCATCTTGGAGGGTCCGCTCTTTGGGTTGGCGGACGCCTGCATATCCGGTTGCCCACCCGTCGGTGGGGTCATTCCCGAAAAAAGGTTTTCCCCCATTCCCAGGTTGGAGAAGTCTTCGATGGGAACGGTCGAGTGGATCCACACCCCCTTCGGTTCGTTGGCGCGAACCATGCCAACACTTCCGGCCTCACGCAGGATTCCGCCCCATTTCTCTAGCATGGCCGGATCGAAACCGGGTACCGGAGAGGGCGGCAAGTCTTTGCCGTGTTCAGCAAGCCCGGCCACCTCGTTGGTGAATCGCGGACTCATGTAAGTAATATTGTTCCCCTCTTGTGGCAGGCGATCCGTTATTTCCTTGAATTGGGATGTGTTAACCAGGAGATCGCTAGCTCCTTTCTTCACGAACAATCGATCGAGATAATTTTCGCTGGTCGCCAGGACAAAAGTGGATCCATTCGTGGCAACCAGTGGTGTAACTTCCGCATACGATGTGGTCTGTGTCGGAAGGACCATTTTTTGGACGCCACCAGAACCTTGAATGGAAACAGGAAGCTTGGCTTTCTCCATCGACTTTGTCACCACATCAAACAGGTCGTTGCCCGCTACATTGATTGACAGAACAACCTCGGGGAGAGGAAAATCCAGCGTCCCTCCTTTTTCCGTCGGAATTTTAAGCCGTTCGGTCGGATGCAATCGAACAATCAGTGTGTAAGGACCCGCAATCGATCGGATCGTCTTGTCGAAATCAATGCCCAGGGTCTGCCCGGCCATCATGATCCCCATCTCAAGGCCGGCAGATATTTGTTCTCTCCCCGGTTTGCCGGCAACACGACGGATCGTGTCCAGCAAGAGGTCGAGACGGAAATCTGCGGATATGACCAGGTCTGTCTCGGCAGGAACAACTTGTATCGCGGAAAACGAGTGAGGCGATCCGCCGTTCATGGCGAAGGCGTCAATCTCCTGAACGAGTTCGATCAGCATTTCTACGTATTGTGAGGTATCCACCCCCGGGGTCTTGGGAGCGAACATAGAGGACATCATTCCCATGGAGGATATTGTCTTGGTGACCTGCTCGCGTGTCTCCTCGAAGGAATAGAATTCCTTGTAAATGGGATCATCATCGGGGACCTGATGGGCCGCCAGGAGCAGCCCCTCCCCCCGAGCGGACCCGATTGCAAGCAGGATCGCAAATGCCAGGGAAAGTGTTTTAGAAAGAGAAAAATGGACCATTGGTAACGCTCCTTCGTTCTGTTGTTAGGCGTCAAGAATGCTCTTGGCCCGGTCGTGGCTACTCATCCACCCTCCAGATTATCGGCGTTTGGCGGGGTCACTTCAGGTTCTTCTCAGCGTTGGCCAGTGGTTTACCATGTCCCCGGAAGCGCACGATCTACTAAGTGGGAAAGGAGTGGTTATGACCAGAGAAGACCTCATTCTTGGAATCGATACCTCCTCTCTCCGGGGCAGCATCGGCCTCATCCGCGGGGAGCAGACGGTCGCCTCTTCCAGTTTTCGGCCCGAGCGGGGTCACTCCGGCAGCCTCCCCATGCGTATCCGAGACCTGGTTGAGGAATCCAGCGCCAAACCGAAGGAACTGGCCGGTATCGGGGTATCCAATGGTCCCGGATCGTTCACTGCCCTCCGGGTCGGGGTGGCCACCGCCCAGGGGCTTGGGTTGGGGCTGGGCGTTCCTGTCGTCCCGGTTGGTTCGTTAGAGGTAGTAGCAGCGGGCTTGCCCGGCGAGATTGGAAAAGCGCTAGTTCTTGTTCCAGCGCGGAAAAATGAAGTTTTCGCCCAGCGCTTCGAGTACGATAGCGCCGTAGGTTGGATGGGGGTCGATGTGGTATCCTGTGTAAAGGTGGAGGAACTGCTATCAGTGGCTGGAGAAACCAGGTTTGTGGCCGGTCCCGCGATTGACCTTTATTCGGAGGAGATTACCGCACTGCTGGGGAAGGACGCTGTTTTCGCGGAGCCTTCCTGCCGTTACGCGCGGGGAGATGTCGCGGCGCGCATTGCGGGAAAGGCTATCCGTGCCGGAAGCGAAACCTACTCAGCGGAGAATGTCACTATCCGATACCTGCAATCGCATGGCGCACTTACGATCAAAGAGAGAGAAGGCCGTCCATGAGCAATCGGGTGATCTGTAAGTCGGAGGGTCTTGGTCGAAGGTTTCTCTTTATCTTAATTGTTGGGCTTTCCGCCCTTCTGTTTCCTTTATCTTCCCCGGAACTCCTAAAAAGATCTTCCGCCGCCAACGAAACGGACTTTTCTCCAGCTCCCAAGGCAGGCACGGCAAAAATCGGAAACAAAGTCATCCGCACCCGCCAAAAGCCCAAGGACGACAAAGCGAACGGGGAGGGCGAGGCTCCCGCCGAGCCGGGGACCTCTGACCATGCCCTTACCTCCGCCAGCCCCGAAATAACTCCAACCAAACTACCCCGGAAGAAACCGACGCCAAGACTCGCTCCATCCTGGACACCGATCTTCAGCAAGGAAAAACAAGTCGTTGACGGGAAGATCGTGGAGGTGGAGGTCGAAATCACCCGCACTCCCACCGCGACGGCTGTTTCAACCGCCACAGGTACAGCGAAATTGGTCGTTGCCGCCACCGGCGTGGTGGGCGATCTCCAGACCGAGCTTTCCAAACTCATCGATTCAGCCACGAAGCCGGTCAAGTTCAGCCAGAAACACCTCGCCAAGCTGCGCGAGGAATTCATGGCCGCCATCAGCAAAGACCAAACTTTGGGCGGAGTGGTGGATGCAACTCGCTCCATGCAGTTGAAAATCAAGATTCATCGCCTGGCCTCAGTCACCCAAGGCGCAGAGATCGATGCTGAACTAGCGCGCGATGTGGTCAAGGTCCTCTGGCCCGAAATGTCCAAGACGGCGGAACCCGAAGTGAATGGCGCCAGCGGTGAGATCAAGAGTGGGACAGGGAAAATCGAGAACGCCAGTGATGAATTGGATGAAGACCTCTTTGCCGATGAGGACGACGAACTATTTGCCGATGAAGATTACGCGGAAGAGGAGCTCGACGATACGTTTTACCTCGACCCGGACACGGGTCTGCATGTGTATTCCGATGGATCGCCGGTATATGCTCCCGGCGAGGATCCCAACCTGGCTCCACCCCCGCCTCCGGTTTACGAGGAGCCGCCACCGGAATATTACGAGCCACCGCCGCAGGAAGAGTATTACGAACCCCAGGAGGGTTATACTGAGGAGGAGTACTACGACGAGGGTTATGTAGAAGAGGATTATGACACTATTGAAGATGAATCCTACGACGAAGACTATGTCGAGGAGGATTATTACGAAGACGATGGCGAAGTCTATGAAGATGAGGGTGAATATTACGAAGAGGATTATCAGGAGGAGTATTACGAAGAGAGTTATGATGAGTACCAGGAAGAGGATTATCAGGAGGTTTATTGAGGAGTTAAAAATGGCTTCAAAGAAACTTCCACCCGTACATCCTGGAGAAATACTGCTCCTTGATTTCTTGGAGCCTCTTGAAATTAGTCAATACCGCCTGGCTAAGGATATTAGTGTACCCCCCGGCGCATTAACGAAATTGTCAAAGGGACACGATCTGTTACCGCAAACACTGCGTTACGGCTCGCAAAATATTTCGGGACCTCCGATCGGTTTTGGCTCAACCTTCAATCGTACTACGAGCTGGAACTTGAGCGGGACCGATTCGGAAAACGCCTAACCCAAGGAGGACACACACGATGACAAGAACGTATTGCACATGGATCGCCTTGACCGCCTTTGTTTTCATTGCCTCTGGTATATCCGCAAATACGCCCAAAACGAGCTGGGAGTACACGATTGTCACGATCGGCAATGTAACTGATGCCACATCTACCCGATTAAACGAATTGGGAGAGGGCGGATGGGAGCTTGTTTCAGTCGTGAAGAATGAGAATGACGGTGACGCACGATTGCAATGCTTCTTAAAACGTCGAAAGGGAGCAATAGAAAACGATCGGTCAGTCGCTCAGAATGTTCACCCGATGCCGTCGGAAATAGCCAAGCGTGTCGTGGACAGGATTCCGATCAATAAGGATTGTATGATCTTGTCGTATATTCCCGACTGGGCCCACGGAAATGTCGACAACATCGCGGTAGCTAATAACGAGGGGGGCGTACGTGTGTTGATCGATTGGTCGGAGATCCCTGCCGATCTGCTTGAACGTGAAAGTGTCAGATTCAACCTTGCATTATACTCGCGTAAAACCACTTATTTAGAGCCGACCGGTGAAATTGAAGCATATGCCATTGAATCGTCGTGGGGCGAACTCACCTCGTGGAAGAAACAGCCTGAGACGAGTGTTGAACCGGTCACTCGATATCCGTTTATTCATGGGGACGGCTGGAAACTCTTTGACATTACATCACTTGTTCGGCAGCGGGTTGTCGGCAACGATGCAGGACACGGTGTGATGATCCGTTTCGCAATCGAGGATCGCATTGCCACGCCCGCGGATTGGTCCGGCTACCAATTCGTCAGCCGGGAAGGTGAAAATGAATGGCATCAATGCCGACCCGTACTACTGGCTGTCGTGGATTGAGACGAAACAAAACGTCGAACAATCGCATCGCGCGGTTCCAGAATGTTGAGAAGTGAGATTGGGAAGCTCGGCTTCCAGACTCCATAGATAAACCCTCCTAAAGGTGTAACAACCAGGTGAGTTTCCTTTCCTGCTTTCCAGATCGAGAACAAAGACTGGCAATCTGTCGGGATTTGGCGGGGAACCCTTGTTTCTTGGGCGCTACTCATCAGTGTCGAGGTCGAATTCTGGAAAAATATGCTTGACGTCTGATCGGAGTCGGAGGACCATGCCTGCGAAGAATGAAAACTGCTGGGCCGTGGGGCTCCATCTGGGAAATGTCGGTTATGGTTGTTGAGGATGAAATGAGGATGTCTAATGAGGATGTCTAATGAGGGTGCCTCATATAAATCGGAGGAAGCTAGTCGGACCTACTACGGTCAATATTCGTATTTGCTTTCTTTGATTTGCTTCTTACTCCTAAGAACTGGGTGGTAACTGCACATGCAGAAATCGGGACTCCTTCTTCTCTTCATCACGACGACTGCCTCTTGCGTCACTTTCAATGAGAATGTTTTGGACATAGGGGCCGGTGAATCACTGAGCCTGTCTGGTATACACCTGTTCTATGAAGAGGTACGAATTCATGACGGTGGAGAATTAATCGTACACAATTTCAACGGATCGAGTGACACAGGGCAACTCATCTTGATATCTCCAGAAATAAAGATCTTAGAAGGATCAACAATTGACGCTTCAGGAAGTGGATATCGTGCGGGGACCATGCGACAAAACGGAAAAGGACCCGGTGGTGGCAGGGAAGGTGGGAATAACGGAGGAGGAGGAGGATATGGCGGCAGAGGGGGAGACGCGAGAGACGGTGCCATGGGAGGAGAACCATACGGAAGCTTGTCTATTCCAATCGTCCAAATGGGGAGTGGCGGTGGGGGGGGCTTCAGTAATCAGGGAGGCGGGAATGGTGGTGGTGCAATAATCTTAATCAGTAATACACTCACGGTGACTGGCTCTGTCCTGTCTAATGGAGAACCCCGATCGGGGACAGGCGGAGGAGGCGCGGGAGCCGGAGGGGGAATTCTTTGCCTCGCGAATATGGGAACTGTAACGGGAACGTTTAACGTAGTTGGAGGTCCTGGTGTCTACGAAGGAGGTGGCGGTGGCGGTGGCCGTGTCAAGGCGACGCTTTCACTAATTCACACTCTTATTGGTGCTTCTGGTGGAAGTGGTGGAACGGACATACAGGAAGGTGACGCCGGGACCTTCGAAATGGACCTTCTTTTTTCGACTTATGCTGACCATGCAAATCCCAACGATTTTAGAGAAAATCCTGCATTCGGTGATTTTAATGAGAATGGAAAGATCGATTTCTTCGAAGATTCAAATCAGAATCAGATTCCAGATGGTTTTGAAGACTTGAACGCTAACGGGTTTCCAGATGTATTCGAAGATTTTAACAGCAACGGTACGCCGGATGGACTTGAAGATTTTGATAACAATGGGAACCCAGACGCCCTTGAAGCGGACTTCAACAGCAATGGCCTCCCCGATGTTTTCGAGTTTAGGATCCTAGAAGGCTTTTTTGAAGATGGCGATGGCGATGGAATTGCAGGTGGAGAAGAAATTGGAAGGGGAGTAACCTCCCCAGATAATCCTGATTCCGACGGCGACAGCATCAGTGACGGTTTCTTGGACCCAGACGGGGACGGTCCCATTGTTGCGGGTCCTGATTCAATCGATGGGATCATCATCACAAGTTCGAGTCATCCTTTGCCACCAATCTTCTTGAATGACGCATCGCCAAGATTCTCGTGGGTGGACCCCATGGACGGGTTGCTGGGGTATCTGTGGTCCGTTAATCCAACCCCTGGACAAGTCCATTTTGGGGACGGGACATTCACGGTAGACCTCAGCGCTGAAATACCGTCCTTTCCTGATGGTCTCAATTGGTTCAACGTCACCCCTGTTGACGAAAATACTGATCCGTTACCGATCTTCGGAAGTTATCCCGTTAGGGTCAACTCGACTCCACCACATGTTACGAGTCCAACGCACCCAGAGCCAAACGAGATATATTCTGACAACACTGTCCTTTTTCGATGGGACTCCGTGGAATTCCCGACCTACTATTATGTGTTTGACCAGTTCCCCGATACTAGGCCAACAACCGCAGATCCCTCGACTACCAACAAGCAGCTTGTAGTGCCTAATGTCGATCCAGGTGTCCATTACTTTCATGTGATCAGCGAGGACATTCTTGGGAACCTTTCGTCGGATACCGGTCATTTCATGGTGCACATCGCTGGAACACCCCCAGAAACACCCACGCCTTCTCCCACTCCGGATGCGCCGATAGCGGGTGACGCTAATAACGATGGAAAAGTTGATCAATCGGACCTTCTACTCCTGTTGAAGAACTGGTTCATTCACCAATAACCGAGATTTCCCAATTGGAAATTCAAGGCCCCATAGTTTTCGTTCATCGCTATCGCCGTGGCCTACTCCTGACCACTCCGAGAAATGGAACGGCGAGTCAACCGGTTCTGCAGATTGTTTCAGCCACTTAGGAATCCGAGGCCAATTAGACTTGCCCCCAAAGCTCATTGATCTCCACCAGCTGCTCCACATTGAGGTCGAATTCCGGAGAATCGGGGTTGACGTCTGCGAAGAGCGTGAGGACAATCGTGTACAATTCTCTGTTCGCGGTGTTCAATCTGAATAGCAATATTTCTGAAATGGATTCTTTAATACCATTTAAACGACCCGGAGGTACTGAGTGATGATTTCTCCAAGTACGATGACGCTATTCTCCAGGTCGTTGCTCAGGAGGAAGGCCTCTCCGCGTTGCCGACCATTACGCGCATGGACTTTGGGCACACTGATCCCATGTTCGTGCTGCCCTACGGCGTATTGGCTCAAATCGACTGCGACAACCAGCGTTTCGAGATTTTGGAGAGTGCGGTAGTGGATTAGCATGACGGTCTGACCCGCGAATTGAGCCGACGCGCTGGGCGCGCGGCAAGACGGTCCCTGAGGGCCTCCGGTTCTGGTTGGCCGATGCCGTTAATTAAACAAAGCCTTGGTTGTGGCGCGCGTTTCCAGAATGTTGAGAAGTGAGAATCGGAAGCACGGCTTCCAGACTCCATAGATAAACCCACCTAATGGCTCAACCACCAGGTGGCTCCGTGACTATTATTCTCCCTCACAAAAACCTTGACCACACGTTCTCCCATCGTGCTATCATCTGTCCCCAAACCGCCCATCTGGAGGAACCACAATGCAGAAATCCGCCTTTATGCTCGCCCTCATCCTTGCGATCCAAACGCAGGCCCAAGTCATCGATGTCAACGGTGACAATACCGTGGGACCGGAAGAAGCTATTGCGGTAGCTGAACAGTGGAAAGCAGCGGCTAGCACGCCGAATCTTCACAACCATCTGGGGCAAACCTGGCGGCCGACCGGAAGTGGTCGGGCATTGGCGATTCGGGGGAATTTTCCGGATTACAATGTCATCATAATCGGACCGCTTAAGGGAGACAAACAGAGCTCGACGCCCATACCCGGCGCCGCACTGATTCTGGATAACACCGCCTCGAACGGAGCGGAACTTCAATTCGGAGGAAGTGGAGTTATCGAAGCGTTGGACACAAGTACCAGTTCCATCCGTCTTCGTGCGAATCAGAGTGTCAGTGTCGATTTGCAGGAGGATGGCGAAGGCAACACCGCATCTTTTAACATTTCTTCGGGCCGCACCGGTAGTCTCTTCAGACTTCTGGAGGGAGGTATCCTGAAACTCTACGCAGACCTGGAAATCTTTCCCGGTGACGGTCCGATTGTCGCGAAAATCACCCGTGCGGGGGACATGCAATTGGATGGAAATCTCACCGTCGATGGGACCATCAACGGGATGAAACTGAAGCATTCCTCCGTTAAAGGCGATCCAGATTCAATTTCCCATATTGTTTCAAGTTCCCAGCCTTTGAGTGTTTTTACCGGGAAGGTAACGCTGGACGAAGGGGGGGAAGCCCCAGTCGAATTGCCACCCAATGTCTCGGAGGGCTATGACGGTTTTAATTATCAACTTACAGCGGTCGGAGCTTCCGCGCCTGGTCTTTTCGTCGCGCAAGAATTGGAAAGCGGGCAGTTTAGTATCGCGGGCGGGGTCCCGGGGATGAAGGTGTGTTGGCAGGTGATTGGCGTTCAGGAGTGAGTAGCCTCCGAAGGTTCATGCCGGCTGTGGCATCGCTTCTGCATCAATCCCCACTCGCTCGACCTCGTAACCGGCGGATCGAACAATATTGATCGCTGAATTGATCGCATCTTCCAGCGATGCGGCTTCCCGGTGGAAATCAATTGAGAATACCCCATCGCATGTACCGGGTGTCCCGTCGTCGCACCCGGACTCGAAGAGTTTGTCAGCGATTTCTTCAGTGAGTTCAACCGTCCCTTTTAGAATCAATGTGAATTCGTATTTTGCCATCTCACGTTTCCTTTTCGCTTGTTCGGTCAACACCCTATTCAATCATACCTTCAGCTAGGGCGGTTTCAACTGCGCAGAATGAGGGTATCCTGAAGTAGAAATGGTGAAGGAAGAACCCAACCTCTGTATCATCATCCCCGCCTTCAACGCCGCGGATACCCTGCCCGCAGTTCTGGCGGAAGTCTGTGACCACGGCTTACCCATCCTGGTCGTGGACGATGGTTCCACGGATGAGACGGGTGAGACTGCGAACGAGGCCGCGCTCGCAGTTCTTTCCCACCCGGAAAATCGCGGCAAAGGCGCCGCGTTGAAAACCGGATTTGCGGAGGCCTCGAATCGAGGATTCACCCATGCGCTCACGCTGGATGCAGACGGCCAGCATCCCGCCAACCTCATCCCAGTTTTCGTCGAGGCCTGCCGGGAATTTCCCCGAGCGATCCTTGTCGGAAACCGCTTTGGCGAAGGATCGACGGACGAAATGCCGAAGATCCGTCACATCTCAAATTCTATTTCCTCGAAACTGATCTCAATGGCCGCCCGGAAAACGATTCCCGATGCCCAATGCGGGATGCGAATCTATCCCCTGGACACGGCTCTGTCATTCAATTTGGAATCCGACGGATATGCCATGGAATCAGAGGTTTTAGTCAAAGCGGGGCGCAGGGGAATCCAGGTACTCAACATTCCCATCTCGTGCCACTATCCTGATGGAACCGCGACAAGCCGGTACCGCGCGATTGTCGATTCGGCCAGGATCGCCAGGGCGGTCCTGCGATCGTTGCGAAAGGGCGAGGACCCGAACCAATGAAATTCAAAGTTCTGACATTTGGTTGTCAGATGAATGTCTACGACACAGGGCGTATCGAGCGCTTCATGATGGCTGCCGGGCATGAGCCTGCCCTATCTGAAGACCTCGCCGACCTGCTGGTTATCAACACCTGCGCCATACGTGATTCGGCGGAAACTCGTCTTTACGGGACCCTTGGGCGCCTGGCCCATTTCAAACGCGATCGTCCTGAACGCCGCATTATTGTTACCGGGTGCGTGGCACAGAAAGAGGGCGCAAAAATCCTCCAACGCTCGCGGGTGGTCGATGTCGTGGCCGGAACTCACGCTATCCCACGTATCCCTCGCCTGCTCGAACAGGCTTGCGCGGGCCTGGGACCGCAGGTGGACACCGCACGCACGGAAGAAGACCTGTTCGATGAACCGGAATACCTCCCTCTTCAAAGCGTAGACAACGAACCGCTCCATTACCCGGCGTTTGTCTCGATCATTCAAGGATGCAACAAAGTCTGTTCGTTCTGCGTGGTCCCCTATACTCGCGGGAAGGAAGTCTGCCGCCCGCCGGAGGATGTCTTTACCGAAGCTGCTGCGCTGGTCGAGCGTGGTTACCGTGAAGTCACGCTGATCGGCCAGAATGTGGACTCTTACCGGTATGATGGAATTGATTTCGCCGATCTGCTTGTGCGAGTGAGCCGCGTCGAAGGCTTGGATCGCATCCGGTTCACGACGTCTCACCCGATGGACATCACCCCGAAGCTCATCGACACAGTGGCGGAGCTGGATAATGTCTGCGAGAACTTTCATTTCCCTCTCCAGGCCGGCAGCGATCGGGTACTGAAGGAAATGAAACGCGGTTATACGGCGGAAGAGTATTTCGAGAAACTGGAATACATTGAGAAAACTTTCGGGAACCGGGATGACAACCCATTCTCCTACGGGATCTCAACCGATCTTATGGTCGGATTCGCAAACGAAACCGAGGAAGAGTTCGAACAAACACTGGCTTGCGTTCGCCGTGCGCGGTGGGACAGCGCGTTCATGTTCAAGTACTCGAAACGAGAACGAACTGCCGCGTATCCTTGGGAGGATAAGGTGTCCGAAGAAGAAAAATCCGAACGGCTGGCGCGCCTGCTTGAACTTCAGGAATCTGCCGGCCTTTCCGTAAACCAACCGGCGGTAGGCGCGGAGGCCGAAGTGATGATCGAAGGCCTTCCCGGCTACGATCCGGATCGTCCCCTCGATGCGATCAAGGGCCGAACACGCACCAACAAGGTTGTCAGCGTGGCCGTTCCCGAAGGACTTCTTCCCCTGATGGGCGACACAATCCCTGTAACGATTACAGATTGCCGGCCGGTGACATTGATGGGGGAGATGTCGAGTCCGAATGCCGCCAGGGCTGTTGGTTAATTTTGTCCTTTCCTCCCTTCATTTGAGATAAACAACGATCATGAACGATAATGTACAACTCCATACTCCAATTGCTGAATGGGGTTCCCTGAAAATACGCGCTTTAATCGAAAAATACCCAGCAAGCAAATCCGTCCTGTTCAAACACACGGGCGCTGCCTGTTTCGGTTGCCCTGCTGCCGATGAAGAATCGGTCGAGTTGGGGATTCGTGTCCATGGCGCGGTCGCTGATGATTTTTATCAGGACCTCGCCGAAGTTCTGTCCTCCCAACAATCGGAGCATCCCGAAGAGTGACCGACGATCGCAAACCTTGGGAAGGGATCGAATCTCCGGAACCCTGTGTGGCCGCGCTTGGGCTCTTTGATGGTGTTCACATCGGTCATCGCGCGATTCTTAGTAAAACGTGTGAGCGATCCGCGGAGGCAGGTCTTCCCTCGCTCGTCTTGTCCTTCCGTAACCACCCTCAAACAGTCCTGAGTCCGCCCGGCAAGCCGCCCCCCCGGCTTCTTGTTACTCCCGAGCGTCGCGCCGAACTGATTCGGGAAATGGGAATCAACCAGGTTCTTTTACCGGAGTTTACAAGGGAGTGGTCACAAACCCGGGCCGAATCGTTCGCAGCCGACTTTTTGGTCAATTACCTGAAGGTTCGCCATGTGGTCATTGGTTTTAACTACTGTTTCGGAAGAAAGGCTGAGGGGCGCGCGGAGCAGATGGAGGAATTCGGCGAACGGTTTGGGTTCGGTGTGGGGGTGGTCGAACCAGTGAAAGCGGGGGATGGGGATGTCAGCAGCACTCGTATCAGGGATCACCTACTCGCCGGCGAGATCCAGGAAGCAGCGCTCCTGCTGGGGCAACCGCATGAACTGTCCGGGGTAGTCATACCAGGCGATGGTCGCGGGAAGGCTCTAGGGTACCCAACTGCAAACATCGAACCAGACTTGGCGCCTCTCATCCCGGAGGGTGTTTATGCCGTCAACGTCCTCATGGAAAGAACAGGCGCGAAAGCTGTTCGCTTGGCGCCTGGCATGTTCTTTCTGGGTCCGAGAAAGACTTTCGGTGAAACCGATCAAGACAGAACCGCCGAGGTTCATCTGATAGATTACGAGGGTGATCTCTATGGGAAGCGGCTGCGATTGGAGTTCTTGGGGCGGACTCGCGGAGCAATGAAGTTCGATGGTCCGGAAAAGTTGGTAGAACAGTTGGGGAAGGACCGGGAGGATTGTGAGGTCCTTTTTGGAAGAAGAATCTGAGCTAGCAGAAAACCCTCAGGGACTGGGCGTGTATCTCAGCGGTAGAGGAATTTCCAGCGCGCCCACTTGGCTGAAGAAGAGGTTATCGCCCCCACCAGCCCCAAAATCATTGGGTCGTCCGGGACCATTACTTGTGATCTCCACTCGCTTGATGCCTACCGCGCCCTCGGCCACTTCGTGAGAAACAAAAGCACCGTCCTCAGTCGTAATGATTGAGGTGATCAGCCCACCCCCATCAGCGTAGAAGTTTGTTATAGCATGCCCTAACACATAGTTGACGAGGCCCCTGCGAAGGATACCTGCACGCATGACTGGCTCATCAAATTGGACTTCCCAGACAGTCCTCGCATCCGACCCGAAGGTATTGCTCGGGGGAATTGGAGCATGCCGCATCCCAGTCACAAAACTGTTATTAGGACCCCCGACAACGCCGGTCCCAATTCCCGAAAGGGGATTGGAGGAGATGGGTTCTATCGTTGAACGGAACCGGACACCGACATCGGCGAACTGGTCCAGGAGATAGGTTCCGGGCGTAAAAGTAGAGGGATCT